>OBEQ010857298.1_pt1 | contig 80926 bp, 88 predicted proteins | sample 1670901 | NCBI WGS metagenome assembly OBEQ01 (sample SAMEA104232315, study PRJEB22302) | groundwater metagenome | biome: forest; feature: aquifer; material: groundwater | place: USA | collected 2011-08-07 | depth 5.4 m | reverse complement strand
GGGGGAAACGCAATGGACGGCGCTTTGTAGCGCCGTCCAAAAAGTCGGAGAAATTCCGGAAAGTATGATTATGGTGGGCAGGCAAGGATTCGAACCTTGGAAGGCGTAAGCCAGTAGATTTACAGTCTACCCCGTTTGACCGCTTCGGTACCTGCCCACTAAGCCGTTGCGCGGATTTGAACCGCGGACCTACTCCTTACCAAGGAGTTGCTCTACCCCTGAGCTACAACGGCATGTTTTCTACGAAGAACTCGGCTCAGGTGCCGTGGCGGCTAATTCTTCAATTCTTTTCTCAAATTCAGCAATTTTTTGATTCTCGGGATTGGCACTTCGAAGACCGACCAACGACTCTTGCGCAAGAGCAAGATTGGCATCAAGTATAGCATTCTCGGTAAGAAGATCAAGTGTTCGGGGATTATTCGGTTCCAATTCCAAAGCCTTTGTGAGGGCTTTGATGGCCTGGCCATACCGCTGACAAGACTTAGCAGCCTCAGCCCATCGGTAGTAATACCCAATGGGAGTCTTCTCTTGAAGAAGACGTGCCACAAATTTGTAGGTTTCCATCGCCTCTTTCCATTTACCCATATTCCAATAGACTTCAGCCAACCCTTCGTACGCGCGCAAATGTGTTTTTTGCAAAGTGAGTACCTCGATGAGTTTAACCTCTGCCTGACTCCATTCCTCTTTCCCCATTTCCGCATCTGCCTCATCGAGCATCTTTGTGATCCGTTCAACTTTTTGGGGGCCCGTGAGCTTGAGCGCTTCGACACTCTTACGATACCGCTGCTCTAGCTCCACAAGCGCATGATACCATTTGAGCCCAAGACCATGCGCCCCATGCAATACCGGTCGAATATAGGTGAGTGTTTTGTGCCAGGCTTCTGAAAGCTCTCGTTCGGTACGGCGGAGTATCATTTCCTTTTTACGGTGATACTCTTGCTCATGGCGCTCCAATTGATCGAACGGAATAAACCAATGGCCCCGGTGGCGCCAGAGTAACGCAATAACAGTCCCGAGCGACAAGACTAATACTCCTTCCATGATCACAAAAACAATATTCATAGAATCTCCTCGTTAACGTTTAAGCGCCCTGACCAGCGACTTGAGCGATGACGCCGTCCAACTCGCACGCCCAACGAGCACTCCATCAACATTCGGGAGCGCACAAATGCGCGCGATGCCTTGTGCGTCAACGGATCCGCCATACAAAAGGATTACGTTTTCCATTTTCCATCGGACCAAGAGCGCTCGTATGGTGGTATGGACTTGCGCAATAATACTATCGCTCGCGGGTTCCTTGGCACCAATCGCCCACAACGGTTCATACGCAACAATCATTCTTCGAGTATGATCAAGTCCTGCATCCTTGATGGATCGAAGCTGCTCTTCGATCATCACTGCGGTTTGCCCTTGATCTCGCTGCCGTTTACTTTCACCAATACAAAGAATCGGCGTGAGTTGAGAGCTCAAACATTGGGTGATCTTAGCCGCAATGAATGCATTCGTTTCGAAATAGTCTCGACGCCGTTCAGAGTGGCCGACAATCACAAACCGGCACCCCAACAATCGAAGATCGCGGCAAGAGGTATCACCCGTATGCGCTTCATCATTAAAGACCGAACAATCTTGTGCTCCAAGTAGAATACTCGGAGCAGCCTCATGCACCAATGCAAGAGCAGAGACAGACGGACACAGCACAAGATGAGATTGTTGCTGAGGCGAAGTTGATTTTAAAATCGTACGTACCACGGCGGCTGCCCGCGATAGAGGTACGCCCATTTTCCAATTCGCAACGATAAGAGGAGTCTTCATAATAGTTAAAGAGATTGTTGATTGGTGGGCAATAACGAAAATGCCCATCGCAATAATCGATCTGCTTCGACAAATCGCCGTTCAAACGTTTCCGCTCCCACCACCACCGCGATGAGACGATACTTCTGCGAATTCACCGCCTCAACGGCGACGTTATATCCCGAGTCAGGAATATATCCCGTTTTGCCCCCCACCACGTCGTATACGTCGGTATTGGCATTAGGATGAATCAGCTCATTCGTGGAAATCGTGGAATGTTGTTGCAGTGGCTTATGATCGGCAGAATATATCGACCATTCGTATTGTGACTGGCCTAAAATATTGCCAATCTCATTGCGACCAAGGGCTTCGGCGAGCATGCGAGCAATATCGTGCGCACTTCCGACGGTGGTCGGGGTAAGCCCCGTGGGATCGGTTACCATCACGGTCGTCCAACCCTTTTCTCGGGCCAATGCGTTCATTCGCTCCACCAACTGTGCGGAGGTAAACCCAATGGAACGCCCTAATGCCATAATGCCAGTATTCGAAGATCGGATTAGTGTGACGGCGAGCAGATCGTACAGTTCTAATCGCTCACCTTCATGAACCACGGCCTCTCCCTCGCGCAAATCTTCAGGGAGAATTTGAACGAGCTCTTTCCAATCCTTTACATGATCCACAATAACGAGTGAAGCTAATAATTTTGTCAGGCTCGCCATGGGATACGCTTCATCCGCCAGGCGGTCTGCCAATACCCGTCCGGTGCGACTATCCATCACAATGATATGTTTTGCTCCAATCGTGGACGCGACGGAGTCTGGAAGCGTTGTTGAAATTGGCAGGACATCCGCGGCACGCGAGAGCATTTGACGTTGTGGCGCACTCTTGGGAGCTTCAACCACGATTGGTAGAGCGGGTTCGTTGACGGTGATAGGAACACTCGTTGCTTGCGTAACTTCTGGAAAAAATAGCCGTATCCGAAATACCACAAAAACGGCTACTAAAGCAAACATAACCAAAAGCGAACGGCGACCGATCATCGAACGAGAATCTCCAGATGGTAAGTTCACAAAACGCATACTATTTACTACTCTCTAACAACGAAACAATTTTTTCGTGCGTATGGAGCACCTCGTAATCGGTGAGTTGATTCACATTGGTGAGCCCCAGATATCGCAAACAATCCATCGTTAAACTATACAAGCGCTCTTGCCCCGACTCTTCTTCTTGCACTAATCCTCGCAAAAGAAGGTTGCGCAAAATAAGCGCGCAGTTCACTCCCCGAATTTGATCGAGTTCCGATTTTCGGATCGGGCCTCGATAGGCAATAATCGTGAGTGTTTCTAGCGACGGCCGCGAAAGCTCCCCAGTGGTTTCTTCGCGGTAGAGTGAGGCTACCAGTGGGCCAAACCGGGGGTGACTCATCAGCTGGATGGATGACCCCTGACGAACAATTTGGATCCCTCGACCATTATCCCGATATTCTGTTTCCAATTGCGTTACGGCTTCCTCGACTTCGGGGACTGTACAATGCATGAGTTCCCCCACAGTTTTGAGTGAAAGTGGTTTTGTTGCGACAAATAACAACGCTTCGAGCTGCGCATTGTGTTCAGGAATGACACTCATACCTTTTCAATCGTCATATCAGAAAAAAGATCTGATTGCTTTATACTAATAGACTGGCGTTTGACGAGTTCTAAGAGCGCCAGGAAACTGACAATCATTTCGGTACGATTCGATCGATTTTTTATGAATGCTCCAAAACTCGACCGGACGGTTTGTGTAATATGCTGGACCAGCTCATTCATTTTTTGCTGCAATGTAATAGCGCGGTCAATCAAACTTTTCATAATGGCCTTAGGGCCGACAATAGACGCAACCACCGCGTGCATCGATGCCCATAAGCCCTGAATACTTAACGATGAGGGTGGGCGAAACGATACGTGCCATTCAATCGGCGTCTTCAACCGAGGATACGAACGATCAGGGCCATTCCAGAGCCCAAGAATCAGTTCTGTTTTTTGATGGTATTGCTGATACAACTTCAACTGTTCTACCAATGTTGCCCCTTCGGATTCCTCTTCCACTTCCAGTTGCGGTAATAACGAACGGGACTTTATCAGTAATAACTTCGAAGCAATCACAATATAATCCGCCACTTCTTCCACTGGAATCCCTCCTTCAAACACAAACTGACTATACTGCTCGGTGATTTGAGAAAGAGAAATCTCGGTAATCGGTAACTGCTCCCGCTCAATAAGCTGTAGGAGTAGATCAAGCGGCCCCTCAAACTGCTGTATCGCAACAGATCTCATAGGTGCTATTGGCGTGACTTCTTCTTCGCTATCTTTTTGGCCTTTTCGGAAAGGTCTGTCACGGTGGCTTGTGCGCCCTTGAGAAATTCCTTTGCGCTCATACGAAGGGAATGCTCATACGATCCCGTTGCCACCAATACTTTTTTTGTTTTTAAGAGCGCCTTGTCCGTAAGGACCGGAATATTCTTGTAGAGCGCACCAAAAGGGGCCATCCCGCCACGACGAATTTTTAAGAGCGTTTTTTGGACGGACTCTTTTGCCATCGCAATTTTTTTCGCTTTTAAAAACTTTTGCAATTTTTTTAGGTCGACCCGACGATGGCCGGGGAGCACCACAATATAGTGTTTTCGATCAGCGACCACGAGGACCGCTTTTGCCACCTCTTCCAACTTCTTTTTGAGCGTTGCGGCCAGATCGTAAGCAGTGTACACCGTGCGGTGCTCTAAAACGGTGTACTTCACTTTTGCCTTTTCAAGATGCTTGAGAAGTTTTGCCGAAATTTTCATACTGATGAGGATGAAGAAATATTCTTGGGCAATGGAAGGGATTGTTGCACGCCCCGAAGCTTCTTTGCAGTATGGCGGCCCAGGGGCGTAAGCCGCGCTTCATGGATAAACCATTTTTGACTCGTACGCACTCCGTACCCAACAAGATATCCTTTATCAATCAAATTTTCGAGGGTTTTCGTTATCGTGGTTTGGGCATCCCGGTATCGCATAGCCCGATCCTTCCCGATGTTGGCATACCACTGTTCCAACAATTTTTTCTTGAGCCTCCCTTTTTGATCTAAGCACTGCACAAGAATCGATTTCTGGAGAGTGCTGAGGCGTGTCATATGATTTGGCAAAATCATGCCGCGCACTGTCCTTTGAAGCGCGGCCTAATCATTTAAGCGTAACCGGATGTGGAGCTCACGCAATTGTTTTTCGTCCACTTCCGAGGGCGCACCCATCATCACGTCTTCGGCTTTGCCGTTTTTAGGAAACGCCGTGATCTCGCGGATATTCGGTTCGTCGCGCAAGAGCATCGCGAGGCGTTCAATCCCCGGTGCAAATCCGCATTCTGGGGGCGCGCCAAATTCAAACGCTCGGATCATGTGGCCAAATTTTTCATCCACTTGCTCGCGCTTATAGCCCGCTATCTCAAACGCACGATACATAATTTCGGGAGTGACATTACGGACAGCGCCACTGGAAAGTTCGGTCCCATTACAGACAATATCATATTGGTACGCGAGTATTGTGAGTGGATCTTTCGTATTCAAGTCTTCAAGCCCCCCTTGCGGCATCGAAAAGGGGTTGTGACAGAAGTCCACCTTCTTCTCTTGCTCGTTATATTCAAACATGGGGAAATCAACAATCCAGCAATACGCCATCACCGAGGGGTCTACCAGGTTCAAACGTTTACCCAATTCCGTACGCACGGCGCCCAACGAGGCGGCCACAATACTTTTTTCTCCGGCGCCAAAAAAGATAATGTCCCCGGGTTTGGCGTCAACCTCTCGGATCAATGTTCGTGTTAACTCATCGCCAAGGAATTTAATAATCGGTGAACTCACACCATCGTCTTTGACCACGATATACGCGAGTCCCTTGGCACGCGCGCGCCGCGCCACTTCGGTGAGTTCATCAATCTGGGAGCGACTCATCCCCGCGGCACCGGTGGCACAAATCGCGCGCACCACGCCGCCAGCCTTGATGGCTTCGGCAAAGACACTGAATCCACAATCCGCAACAAGACTACTCACCTCTTGGATTTCCAACCCAAAACGAATATCCGGCTTATCAGTACCATAGAGCGCCATCGCCTCGGCAAACGGGATACGCTTAAAGGGCTTATGCAGAATTTTCTTTTTGGTCAAACTCTCGGTGAGTTCAATAAAAAGCGGCTCCATCAATTGGAAAAATTCTTCCTGGGTCATGAAACTTGTTTCGACATCGAGTTGGTAGAACTCACCAGGGCTGCGATCGGCGCGCGCGTCTTCATCGCGCAAGCATGGCGCAATTTGGAAATACCGATCAATGCCGCCCACCATCAATAATTGTTTGTATTGCTGCGGCGCTTGCGGGAGTGCGTAAAATTTTCCGGGATGCAATCGCGATGGTACCAAAAAGTCGCGCGCGCCTTCGGGGGAAGACACGGTGAGGATGGGTGTTTCTACTTCGATAAAGTTGTGGTTGACCATCCACTGGCGAATAAAGAGTGTGAGTCGACTTCGGAATTCGAGGTTCTCAAGCATCCGCCGGCGACGCAGATCGATAAACCGGTATTTCAACCGCAACTCTTCATTCACTGTTTGGCTTGAGGTATCCCCTTCGGTCGGACGGTAGCTCACTTCAAACGGCGGAGTTTTACTTGAATTCAAAATCTCAATGCCCATCACGCGCACTTCGATGGTGCCGGTTGAAAGGTGCGGGTTCACCATCTCGCTAGGGCGCGCCTCCACAGAGCCTTCAATACGAACCACAAATTCGTCGCGTAATTTTTCGGCAACCTCCCAGGCCGCTTTACTCTCTTCGGGGTCAAACACGACTTGGGTGAGTCCATACCGGTCGCGCAGATCAATAAAAATAAGCCCTCCGTGATCACGACGGCCATTCACCCATCCCGAAAGGGTCACGTTTTTACCAACATCCAATTTTGTGAGTTCTCCGCAAGTATGACTACGAAACATATAGGGAACCAATCAATCGAGATATCCGTCATTCTGGCTCGGCCAGAATCCGATCCGCCAGCCGGAGGAGATCCTGCCTGTCCCGCCTTGGCGGGGGTCACAGCTAGGATGACGTGTACTAAAGTGCCTTGTATTATACTGAAATACCAACAAGAAAGCAAACAATAATTGTTTGACTTCCTGCATCAAAAGTGATGTAATCTTGAACCAAAAAATGGTATTACAAATGTTCTATAGTTGAAGATAATGGACGATCGCCATGGGCAGAAGCATGGTGCCCGCCTGCATCGCAAATACAACCAATGTTTCTCTTGGTTTTTGGGGTAACCACTTGAACACGAAGAATGATATCATTAGCACTTCGAGCAACAACCAAATCTGAAAAAGATGCGCAGCGGTGCCTTCATCGGGCTGCGGCGCAGGAACGCCTGATGTCGCAATAAAAATAAGCATGACAGCAAAAACTGCCAGTGACAGCGCCACGGGAAGCCACGCACTGGGTTGCTTGATCAACTCCGTTAACTGTTGTTTCCTACTCACACAATTCTATGAAGGCAAATCTTTTGGTAACATTCCTTGTAACGATATCACCGATGGAATAGATGTTTGAGCATTCACTTTTGCCAAAAAATGATATTTCTCCAGTGCCGACAACGCACTCGAGCTTAATTGCGGATGGAACATACTAATAGTAGCGGCCGTTTCGGGATCAACGAAATAACAAACGAGGTGGTTCACCGATCCGAGGATCTGCTCCCTCACGCCATCCGGATAGAGCCCAGTCATCTGATCCGCCAAAACATACGAAGCGCCACTCTCTCTTGAACGCATGATGCTCTCAACTTCATCAGTAATAAAATTATGCGCCTCGTCGATCCCAATGGTCCGATGTTGGTCGCCGACCACATTCAAAAACCGTTTTAATACTTCCCGGCCAAGAGCTTTGGCTCCGTCCGTCCCTAGCACCTCGTAGGACAGTGTGCACAAAAGAAACTTCTCAGCATCAGAGTGAATCTGCATAAGATTAACCTCCTGTTGGAATCTTGTGAGATTCTCGTCAACCGTTCCTTTGTGCGCTTCAAATGTTACGATGTTTTGTTTCATCTGGCCTGGAATATATGATTGAAGCTCTTGAATAAGGTCGCCGTACGGATCAATAAATATTCCTCCTCGGCCATTACGGATATCCGAGAGTATCAAAGTCTCGAGCATCACCGATTTACCCTGGCCCGTGCGACCAAATACATACAAAATTCCTGCTCGATCTTCGGCGGAAATACTAAACACCTTTCCATTGGCCTCAAGGCCGAGAGGTGTTGCGCCATGCTGGGCGATGTTTTCTGTGATCATATCAATGAATAGTAGTAGTAATAAATTACTAGTAAGATACTCTCTATTTCTTCAGCAACTGCAAAATCACTCGCACCATCCGATCTTTATGTTTGGGGTCGCTCTCGGCGATAAAGAGTGTGAGTGCCGTGAGTGCCGGCGGTGTTATCTGCGAACGCCGAAGCAGACCGGCCTTTTGCAAAAACCAGACAAAGGCAAACGCCCCGACACGCTTATTGCCATCGACAAACGGATGGTTCTTGATGGTGAAGTACAACAGATGCGCCGCCTTTTCTTCGATGCTGGGGTATACGGGTGTGCCGCCAAAGGATTGCATCACATTACCGATAATTCCTTCGATGTTTCCTTGAGATCGTTCTGTAGCAAAAATATCCGTCGCTTCACCCCTTGCCACAAGTTTTTCCTTCAATCGAAGAATTTCATCCAAAAACTGCGCTGCGGTGAAATGCACCGATTTCTTTGTGGCCCCCTTGGTCGGCAACGTTTCTTTGTCGTAGGCATCCAGCGACATCCATGTGAGCGCAAATTCTTTAATGAGATCAAGGGCGTATGTCGGGTCAATGATCGTATGTTGCGGCAGTAATGCCTGAATATCTGCCACGGACTTCATGAAGGCATCGTAATTTTTTTTTATCACCGAACGATTCAATGTATAGCCTTGGGTAATATGCTGCCGCAAGATTTTTGTGGCCCATTGACGAAACTCGATTGCTCGCCCAGAATTGGCTCTATATCCCACCGCTAAAATCACGTCGAGAGAGTAAAGGGCAACGGGTTTATCGGAAGTAGCAATGTGCATTTTTTGCACATTGCTTTTTAGATCTACTTCTTTAAATTTTAAAAGATTACCAATATGTTTGGTTACTACAGATCGTTCAATATTAAAAACTTGGGCGATCTGTGCTTGGGTTGCCCAAATCGTTTCTTTACTAAAATCACCACGGAGTTCAATAGCTCCGGACTTGGCTTGATAAATAACAACGGCATTTTTGTGGGTAAATAATTTTTTCATACCAACAATATTACGCAGGCTTAGAAAATGCTTATTCTACAATAACTTGAACCCTCCCAACTTCGCCGGTTTCGAGACGCACCTTAATGCCATGGGGATGAAATGCGGAACTTGTAAGAATATCTTGTACCACTCCCCGCGTAGGCGTACCAGTTGATTGATCTGCTTTGAGAACAATGTCGACGACAATCCCGGGTTGAATGTCACTACGATCTTGGCCATTCATAAAAATATTCGACAGACTATTTCATTGATGTATCCCATTCAACGAGAGAACGTCAACTATAGTAATCGTACCCTGGCATACGGTCAAAGTAAAGACAAAGCCACTTATTTGGACTCCGTTGTATTTTGCGCTACAGTAAAGAGACAGTCTATTATCCTTTACATTATACGTGTATGGATCCTGTCGTTCACTTTGAGATGCCCGCCGAAGACAAAGAACGCATGAAGGAATTTTATACCAGTGTATTCGGCTGGAAAGCCCAACAGATGGGTCCAGAAATGGGCAACTATGTTGTTGTACACACATCAGAAACCGACGAACACGGGATGGTAAAAACCCCGGGAATGATTAATGGAGGGTTTTTTGAAAAAACAAAAGAGAATCGACACCCGTCGGTGGTGATTGCTGTGGACGATATTTACGCCCATATGAAAAAAGTACGCGATGCGGGGGGTACGGTACTGGGGGGAATGAAGCCGGGGGAACCTGATGATATCCCGGGGGTCGGATTATACGTATCGTGTATCGACACCGAAGGCAACCGGGTGGGTATGTTGCAACCCAAGCGGATGTAAACGAGGCACGCCTGTGTCTACCAATAACGGCTCAACGGGAGTTACCCGTTGAGCCGTTAGAAAACAGTCATGTTCATTATGGTTTAGAGCGGCCGCATCAGGCGACACTTGGGGTGCTGTTTAAACCACTTCTTCCAATAATCGACACTGTGGAGTTCGTGCATGGAACCACCGAACATATTCCGTTGGATGGATTCTGCAATCATCGGCGCAATGGGGAGCACAAACACCTTGGTTTTGGTTTTTTGTTTGGGTCGCTCAAACTGCACACTATCAGACACGAGGATATACCGGGGGTTGGTGGCAAACAATTTTTGCCAGGCTTGCCCACTAAAAATCCCATGTGCCGCGGCATAGACCACGTGCTCGGCCCCGCGATCCATGAGCGCTTTGCCGGCATTGGCCATGGAGCCACCAGTCGCAATTTCATCGTCAGCGATGATCGTAGGGCCGCTCACTTCACCGATAATATCCACAATCCGCGTTTCACCCGTTGCCTCTCGTTTTTTCCATACGGATACGAGGTGAGAGCCCTTAAATGCATTCACAAACGGGGTGGCCGCCTCACCCCCTTTTAAGTCAGGGCTTGAGACCGTAAATGCTTGTTTTGGTCCGTAGAGTTCTTGAAGCGCCAAAATCATCAGCGGGGTGATGTCGAGCCGGGCAAACGGTATGCTAAAAAATCCCTGGATAGCAGGATTGTGAATGTTCATGGTTGTAATACGCGTTGCCCCCACAATTTGAAGAGTGTCCGCTTTAATGCGCGCAATGATCGGTACGCGCGGGTAATTTTCTTTGTCCGATCGGGCATACCCATAATAGGGCATCACCACGTCGACCGATGCGGCCCCCGTGCGGCTTGCCGCCGAAATCATTTGCTCAAGCTGCGCGTACGATGTGTTGGTATCGCCATCGGTGGAGCCAATAATACACACATTCTTTTGACGGACGTTGTTACCGAGCTGGATACGAAATTGACCGAGTGAATAGTTCTCCACGTTTATGGCGGATAACTCTACTCCCAGTAAGTCGGCAACCTCTTGTGCCCACGCAGGGCGGGAAGGAAGCGCGAATAAACGGAGATCACTCACATCATGCTTGTGCATAGGATTGAGAAATAGGAACACGATAGGATACACGGTCGGTCCAATCGCGCCATCGATCGGTGGACCATGGATATTGTCGATGGAGATCAATATACTCCTGGATCACAGCCTTGAGCACATTGACGCGTTCGAGTGGGGCACTGATCCACTCATCGGATTGCAGTAATCGTAACACAATCAAATCCTCCTGACGAATATCAATCCCTGCAAATGGAGTGCGACACTCTTCACACCATCCCCCACCCGCTTGTGCTTGGAGACGCATACCACGATCGAAGGATCGTGCACATTGTAAACAGTGGTCAAGTTTAAGCGACCAACCAAGCTCCGATAATGTTCGAACAAAAAAGGCTCGCTCCACGGCCACACTGTCACGGTGTGTTTGAATTAAATCCAAAGCATTCCATAGGGCCTTCCAAAGTCCGGGCTCCGGAACCTCGTCTCGGGTCCAACGGTCGACGGCCTCGAGCACTCGACAACCGGAACCAATACGGACAAGGTCTTTTGTTATTGCATCGAACTGTCGCTCGATTTGGGCACTGGTGAGGGTATCGAAATACGCGCCCCGCACCCACCGCAAACGACTCACAATAAAATAATCTGCCGCGTGTGCGGCGAGCTTACTTGTACTTTTTTGCATGCCGCGCCCCAGCACGGTGAGCTTACCATACTGCTGTGTATAGATCGTAAGCAAATAATCGTGTTCTCGGAAAACGCGCTTACGTAGGAGAATGGCAGAAGAGTCGAACATCGACGAAATTTATTGATTTATTATTTTATTGGTTTATTACAACGCAATAAATTAATAAATCATTAAATTAATTAATAAGGTTGTTCCAATCAGCGGCGAACTTTTCGATTCCAGAATCAGTAAGCGGATGCTGGATATTAAACGATGACCAGGGTTGTTTCAGCGACAACGATTCAAATGGAATCTCTTTGAGTCCTTTTCGATCATACGATGCATCAACGGGCATCGAAAGCCCCGCACCCACCCATTGATCGAGAACCGTCACGGGAACAGTCGCAATATCCGACCCCAGTCCGATGGCGGTGGTCAGGTGTTCCACACTCCGGATACTCGCCGTTAAAATCTCAACGTGTCCATCGCCGCCCTGATACATTTTTACAATATTGGCAATCAAGTCCATGCCGCACTCACCGCAGTCATCAAGCCGCCCGATAAACGGCGAAAGAAATACCTGGCCTTTGGTGGCACCCTGTGTCGCAGCGTACACGGCGGCCGCTTGAGCCTGGCTAAACACGAGTGTCATATTCACCCGCATCCCCTCCTTCACGGATTGTTCTGCGGCCTTGAGTCCTTCGGTAGTGGTGGGGTACTTGATATGGGCGTTCGGGATCCAGGCAAACATGTTGCGGCCTTGCGCAAGCATTTGTTCAGCGGTCGAGTTCGGATCAGCGTACACTTCGATCGACACAGAACCATCTGGAATAATCCCAGAAATTTCAGTGACCACAGTTTTATAAAAACCAAAAATTTCTTGCTGCGTAAATTTTTTGCCAGAGGCGAGCCGTTCTTTGGCTTCGGGGTTTTTAGAAATGAGTGTTGGGTTGGTTGTTTGGCCATCCAAAAAACCAAGGTGCTCTTTCACGCCGCGAGTTTCGAGTGGATCGCCACCATCTAAAAATATTCGAGTTTTGAGATTTTGGGGTTTCATAGTACATTCATTTATTAATTTATTTGTTTATTGATTTATTACGTGATCGACAATAAATTATTAAACTAATAAACTATTAAACGAGCTTTCGTATTGCCTTCACAATGGCCTCCGCATCAATCTCTTCAAACCGTAACAATTCTTTGGGGCTTCCACTCTTGGGGAGCTTTGTCACCGCTAATCGCACCATGGGAATATTCATCTTGCCGACGAGCTCCGCGGCAACGGCCTCGCCCAATCCCCCTTCGGGATAATGGTCTTCGACCGTGATGATCGCTTTGGTTTCGGCAGAGGCTCGCAGGAGCGTTTCGGTATCCAGGGGTTTAATACTATAGAGATCAATCACGCGCACCGCGATCCCCTCTTTGGCGAGTGCATCGGCAGCGGCAAGCGCCTCGTGGAGCGTAACCCCGGCACTGATAATGGTAACCACGTCGTGGTCGCCTGAGCGAAGCGTTTTACTCCCGCCAATCGGAAACTTTTCGGCATCGTTATACAGTAATGGCGTGACGGGTCGGCTCATCCGCAGGTAAACGATTCCCTTATGCAGCGCCGCTTCTTCGAGTAGTCGATACGCGCTCATCCCATCGGATGGGTACAGGACAACGCCGTCGCGGATACTGCGAAACATCCCGATGTCTTCCAGGGCCATCTGGCTGGGACCATCCTCACCGATCGAAACCCCCGCATGCGAACCGACGATTTTGAGATTGGCAAACGAATATTGGCTCATGCGGATCTGGTCAAACGCGCGGCTTAAAAACGCGGCGAAACTGGAAACAAACGGGATCTTGCCTCGGAGTGCGAGCCCCAACCCCACGCCCACCATGTTTTGTTCGGCAATATACATTTCGAAAAATTTGTTGGGAAAGCGTTTTTGAAAATCTTCGGCGTAGCTTGAATTACTCACTTCGCCATCGAGCGCCACAATCGATGGAAACGACGGAAGGAGATATGCGAGCGCATCGCCATAGGCTTTGCGGGTTGCAATGTCTTTCGTAGGCAGCCCCAATCCTTCCGCAGGCGTAATCGCTTCCACAACAGGTTGCCTGTCCTCTGGCTTTGCAATATCGGCCCGTAATGTTTTATCCAGTGGCTCCAACTCTTTGACCGCGCGATCAAAATCTTCGCGCGATAATGCTTTACCGTGCCACCCCTCTTTATCTTCGATAAAACTCACGCCCTTGCCTTTCAGCGTTTTAGCAATAATCATGGTTGGTTTTTCCGTGACTGTTTGCGCGTGTTCGTACGCTTCGGTAATCGCCGCGACATCATGCCCATCAATCACGATTGCATTCCACCCAAACGATTCCACGCGGCGTTGATACTCTTCAACGTGATGGCCCCACATGGTGGCGCCGCGTTGACCCAGGCGATTCACATCGATAATCCCCACAAGGTTATCGAGTTTGTATTGTGCGGCAATTTCCATGGCTTCCCACACCGAGCCTTCCGCCATCTCGCTATCGCCCATGAGCACGTACGTTCGGTACGGAAGTTTGTCCAAGTATTTTGCGTTCATCGCCATCCCTACACCAATGGAAAGGCCTTGCCCCAGCGACCCAGTGGCCGCCTCGGCAAATTTAAATCGCGGCGTAGGGTGGCCTTCAAGTGTGCTGCCAAACTTGCGATAGGTTTTCAACTCGTCTTCTGTAATAGCACCGGCTACGGTCCAAAGCGCATAAAAGAGCGGCGAGGCATGCCCCTTGGAAAAAATAAGACGATCGTTGTTGGGGTGTTGGGGATTGCGTACATCGTATCGCAAGAATCCCCCGAACAAGAGCGTGGTCATGAGGTCTGCGGCGGAGAGTGATGAGGTGGGGTGGCCCGAACCCGCTTCAGTAGAACACCATAGGCTATAATAGCGAACGAGTTTGGCGAGGTTTTGAATATTAGTTGCGTCCATACCCTTTATAGTTTACCGTGAGTTATAAAAATGGTCTTTTGTCATTCCCGACCTGATCGGGAATCCATAGTTACTGTTATTTCTGGATCCTCGGGTCAAGCCCGAGGATGACATTATTAAAAAATTCGCTCCAAAGTCTACGAGTAATTCGTAGAAAAAGGAGCGGGATTGATACGAAAACTTCATACCCCAAATCCAATGTACGTCACTAGATCTTCGGGGACACGGCTCAAAATAGGATTAGCGTGACCACGCGCCGTTGCTTTTTCCCAAGCCTCTCGCGCGGACTCTCCAAAAGAAACAACCGTACGCTCGTCTTGTTCGAGCGCCACCCATTGTCCTTTATACTCTTTATAGAGGTTTGTCCAGTCAATAGCCATAGGAAACATATTTCATAATGGATTCCATATATATCGTATCAAGACGAGATCGCTTCGTCAAAGTAATGAAAAGAGCCCCTGGTCGACACCGCGTGTCGCGCCAAGGGCCCAACGACCGATAGTCCGTTTGAATGCCCGCCGTTTAGGGCAGAGTGTCCGAGGGCTCGAGCACCTCCACCCCCAGGAGCGGACACGCAACGCTGGAGACGGCATCCTCGCACCAGCCCCAGTGGTCGCCGTCCAAACCCCTCGCAACGAACCTCAAGCGGAAGCGATCGCCGCCCTCGAAGAAGAGGTCAGTCCGGAAACAGGAACCGCGTGGGATGACCTCCTTGCCGGTCAGCTTCTTGTAGGCCAGCAGGAGCAACGCGACAAGAACGCCGGAGCCAAAACCCGAGAAGTAGTTCTCGGGCAATCCCGCTTTTGTCCGCGTTTCGGCAAGCCATACTTTCTGATCCGTCACCTTCTTGCCGGTTGTTTCGGTCAAGAACAACGGGATCCAGAATACGAGCCAGCGGCCCGTGGGGGCTTCATCCTTGAATTTCCAGTCGCCCATATACGTCCAGTTTTCGACGCACTTGCCGAACGCTGGAACAATCGCCCGCAACCATGCCCCAGCCTCCACGGCCCACCAGAGCGGGCCGGTGGGGTCGTAGCCGAAGCCCGTGGCGAGCGCCCGGCCGAGTTTCACCCACGGCTGGAAACGCTCCGGCACCTGGTCGTCCCGGAGCGGCCTCACCACCATGATGAGTGCCAGATAGCCCCTGATCGCGGCAACCAACCCTTTCCAGTTGGCTGTCCGGTAGAGCTCGCTACGCTCTGCCACGGAGAACACTCTCCGCAGTCTCGCCATGAATCCTAACATCGCACCGTCTGTTGCTTGCACCTCTTGCATAGCAACACCTCCTCTTGCCCAAAACGGGCAATCACAACCTGGCCACAATGGCGAGGCGGAAGACGAGATTTCGGCTCGGCTTCTTGAGAATATCCTTAAAAGAACGATATTCTAAAGAAAACGACGTTATAGACAACAATAACGTTTATTTATAGCACAAAAATCCTCTGGCGTCAAACGTTTCGAGACTCTCCTTTTTTCTGCCTTCCTAAATATGATTCTAAAATGAGCATCGCCGCCACCGCATCACGGTCCCCGGATTGACCAAACTCTTTCCCGAGTGCATCAGCGCCCTTACTGCTTAGGCGCTCGTCTTCTTGAACAACAGGGATAGAAATTTGTGATTTAAGATTGTTGATAAATTGTTGAGTTTCTTTTTCTATGGCTGTTACCCGGTCGGTATCCCCCATTGCCCTTGGCCTTCCAACAACGACAACATCAATCTGTTCATCCGTAATAATCTTAACAACTTCGCTTAATGGTACAGTCGCAAACGGCACTGGTGAAGTTTCATCACTGGCTAATGCCAAACCGATGCGCTTTGTTCCATAATCAATGCCGAGATAATTCATAACTCACGCTTAGGATGCTTCAAAATCACCTTCATCCAATTTCGATTGTCGAAGGATAGAACGGAATGTACCAAACGGAATCTCTTTGCCATGTATAGGAACGATTACGGTGATTGCAACATTGCCGCTCTTACGATACTTCGCATGACTTCCACGCTGAGAAACAAAAAAGAAGCCCTTGCTTTCAAGGACTTTTATCACCTGCCTTAAGAGAACCGGTTTAGGCATACTCAACAGTGCGGGAGATAATTTCTGCTCGTTCTATCTTCTGGACCTTGAGTTCTCGTGGTTCGTCGAAATAGAGTTCCAATGCTTCATCAAGATGTTGTAATGCCTCCTTTTTGGTCTTTCCGAAACTGGAAACATCCACATTCAGACACTGGGAAACATATTGTTTCCCCTCTTTCCAAACAACCGTACTGAAATTAATCTTTTTCATAAAAAGTATTATTTATATCTTGAGTATACTGCTCGATACTAATAAGTCAATTAATTCAGCACTTCGTCAGTATCTCGCACCCATCCTCTGTCATGACTACCGAATGCTCCCAATGCGCGGACATACTCCCATCCACCGTCATTGCCGTCCAGCCATCGGAGAGGATTTCGACGTCGCCACTACCGACCGCGATCATCGGTTCAATCGCAATACACATTCCTTTGGCAAGCGGGTAGTTCGGAAATCGGCGATCCACATAGTTTGGCACCTGCGGTTCTTCATGCAACTTTTTCCCCACCCCGTGCCCCACAAAATCTCGAACAATCGAAAACCCATTCTGTTCCACAATCCCTTGCACCGATCGGGAAAGATCACGAATGGATAATTTAGGATTCAAAAGTGCGATGGTTTGTTCACACGAGTCGCGGACGACATCAATCATTTTTTGGATCCGAGGATTGATATTCCCGACGGGCACGGTGACCGCCATATCCACATAGAGCCCGTTGTCTTTGGGGAAAATGAGCCCCGCATCAATCGAAAGAATGTCGCCCTCTTTGAGCGTGCGGCCGGGCACGGCCGGAGCATGGACAACCTCGGCGTTTAAACATGTGCAAAGACTCGACGGAAAGGGTGGAACGCCCGGACCATTTTTATAACCATGGAAGGCCGTGCGCGCGTCCAACTCCAATAACCGCTTATTAAAATGGTCTTCAAGATCTGCCGTGGTAATCCCAGGCCGAACCATGCGCCGAAGCTCTTGCATGAGGGTCGCTAAAAGTCGCCCGCCCTCGCGCATTTTCCACAGTTCTTGATCGGTTTTAATCGGGATGACCATAGCATCAAGTGCAGCTTACGTCACGGCTTCCATTCAAGACTGTACTTCTTCAACGCTTTCTTTATTATGGCGTCGTCAACAGCATATCCGGGCTTGTAGGCCACTTCTTCAGCGTAGTTGATATCCTTAAAATAACAAAGTGCTATACGGAAAATCCGTTCGTTGTATTCATTGCCAAAAATCTGATGCGCCCTCTTGTTGATTTGCTCCAGCGTCAAATGATCGCGTAATAGAAAGTAGAGGTCCACGTAATCCTTCCATTTCGGACGTCGGCCCATTGCGAAGGCTTTCATCGCCCCTAAGGTCGCCAATTCGGGCATGGCGATGATCTTATCAAAATCTTTAATATACTGAATGGGATAATCGTACTGAAAAAATGTAATGTGTACTCCATCAATCAGGATGGTGTATTGCCCAGTTTCGTCCGTAAAAATTTTTTGAATTTGGTAGCGTCGTCGCTCAATCTTTTTTCGAATTGTTTTATTATCAAAGTCCTCCGAAGTAAAAAGATCAAAATCGATTGACTCCCGGTGTCCAATCTGGAGGGCAATAGCAGTCCCTCCAACCAACCCAAAATCCTTTGAGAAGATATGCACTAGTGGAAGAAGATCGACTTGAGCAGTAGTTAAAATCTCCTTATGCATACTTCTTAAAGAAGAGAGAGAAATAATGTGCGACCTTGGGCTGATAGTTCGTCCGCCACTGGTTTGTGGTCTGTGCACGAAAAATCTTGGCAACCCGTTTTATGCCAAGAATCCTTACGAGTTGTTTAAAATCCTCCCAGTCGCCGTAATTTAATGTGGCCTCCACCACCGCCTCCGGATTAAGGCCAGCAATATTGCGTGTGGACCAAAATAGGTATTTCCGTTTTTTTGCAAAATCGTGGATGGTCATAAGACAGAAAAATAGTCGGTTTACCCGGCCTTGTTTATACCATTTACACCAGTAGTATAGCATAAATTCGGCATAAAATCCAGTGTCCTAAATATACTTACCTCTCTCAATAAAAGTCCCTGCACAACGGCCGAAACCGAGGCAGGGTGATGAATGCACTGTTGACACTTTAACAGTAGGGCTCGTCTTAAAGACCAACAAACCAAATCGCGGCTGGTTGAGTCGTTACAGAACGACGTTCTTTCCGAACACCGAACGGCAACCTTCGTGGACGATATCCGCGTCGGGACTCATGGCATACCAAAGCGCCTTGATCACGAAATCAATGTGGCGCTCTAAGAGCTCCAACGACTCCAGGGCTTTAATCGTATTCAAATTTTTTCCGAAACGGCCCTTCGTGATCGCGTGGATCTCTTGGACCAGCGCATCATGAGAGAGCATCACGTTGATCGGCTGTCGAGCGAAGACGCCAACGTTGACTCCAATGAATACACCGCACAATCGACCAGGGACCGTGATGGTCCGAGGCCGACTGCGCGGCGGAGTGCCAGAGACCTCTCAGGGCGAGAGGGTCTGGCGGTTGGTGAGGTGGCGGAAGAAGAGGTTCCCGCCGCCATCGAGGGACGGGTTGTCGGTCTGATCGAGCACTCCGTCGGAGTACCCGGAGAGCAGCCCGCGATTGTCCTGGGCATCGGCCCAGACATCGCGATTCTGATCGTCCTTGGAGTAGGCATTCCACTTGAACCTCAGATTCTCGTCGGCGTTGAGCGCAGTCCAGAGGACCTTGCGATCGTCGCCATCCGAGGCCATGGGGTACCCGGGGGCGAAGGCCGCGGCATGCGGGTTCTCGCTCGTGCCCGGGACCTCGCCGACCACGCGGTGCTGACGGTTCCAACCCGGGACTTGGGTAATGGGCTTCAAGCGCCGGAGTTCGAGGGGCGCGGGATCGCCGGGCTTCGCGACCACAGCGATCTGCTGGCCGACCTTGAGCGGGAGCCCCACGGAGTTCTGCTGTTCGACCCCGACGAGGAACGCCTCGTAGATCGGCAGGGCCACGCTCCACCAGGGCACCGTCGTCTGAACGGGTCCACTGAAAAGCGTGCCGTTATCCCGGGTCACCGTGAAGAAGTATTGACTCGCGCCGGAGGCGGGATTGACCGCGAAGTCCACCCACCGTTGGCCCGCAACCGGACCACTGGCCTGGACCCTTGCGACTGCCGTGAATCCCGCCGGGACCGTGGGCGGAGTCGTCAGGGGCGGGCTCGTGGTTACCGGCGGGGAGCTGCTCGGCGCGGGGGCGCTTGAGCCTCCTCCACCCCCTCCGCTACCGCACCCAATGACGGCGACCGCGAGCATGAAGAGGATGGTAACCGAGAGAAACCGTTGACCGAACTTGCGAAGCGGCATCGCTTCACTCCTTCCATTGTTCCAGCACTGTAGTAGCTGGACCGGATATTTTAGTGGAAAGGAGCTTAAAATGCAAGAACTCCCAAAAGAACTCCCAAAAGACAAAACGGCCGATCAACTCCCCCTCCGGGAAACCGAACGACCGCCTTTTTAAACTTTCTGCGCCGACGAGAGCGCTTACACCTGACCGCAAGGCGCGCAACCAACGGGGACGACCCTTGACCCTTTAGGACCTACCTTTCTTCTTGGGCTGCGGCTTGAGGCAGTCGCGAGCGACGACCTCGTCGAGAATCTGGAGGGCGTTCAGTGCCGCCCCCTTGAGCAAGTTGTCGCACGAAAGGAAGAGCGAGATCGACCCGGGATACGAGTTGGATCGAATGCGGCCGACGAAGACTTGGGGCTTGCCCTCGGCCGTGATCGGCATGGGGAGCTTATCGATCCCGGGGCGATCGGAGACGACGATGCCCGGGAAGCGGACGAGGCATCCCTGCACATCATTGCAAAAGATGCTTTGTGCGTCGAAGTCGATGGTGACGGCCTCGGAGTGTCCCACTCGTACCGGAACACGTACGCACGTTGCACTGATAGACATCTCTCGATGCAGGATCTTCGCAGTCTCGTGTCGGATCTTCTGTTCTTCACTGGTAGAGCCCCACTGATCGAGTGCACCGATCATTGGGATCGTATTGAAGGCAAACACCGAACTTGGATCGCCTTCGATGTCGGACCCGCCATGCAACTGATGTTCGAACATCTCCAATGCCCGAGCGCCCGCGCCCGAGACAGCCTGGTAGGTCGAGACGATGACCCTCTTGATGATCCCTAGTGGCAGCAACGCTGCGAGCACCATCACGAGTGGCGTGGTAGTGCAGTTGGGAATCGCGATGATCCCCTGGTGCTCAAGCACATCCGCGGCGTTGACTTCGGGCACCACCAGCGGTACCGACTCCTCCATGCGGAAAACTGCGGAGTCGTCGATCACGAGACACCCGCGCTTGACGGCCTCGGGGGCGAGCTGCACGCTCACCTCTTTGGTCGCCGAAATGAAAGCGACGTCGATACCCGCGAAGGCCTCGGGCGTGGCCTCGATCACTTCGAGATCCTCGCCTCCGTAGTCCGTCCTACGGCCAACGGATCGGGAAGAGGCCATGGGCACGATGTTCTCGGCCGGATGGTGACGCTCGTGCAAGAGATTGAGTGCAATTTGTCCGACGAGTCCGGTTGCTCCAACGATGGCGATTTTGAGATCTTTCGCGTCCAAGGCGAACCTCCTAGGTCCTGATGACCTGGTCAAAGAAAAACGATACACAACAGTCCCCTTGTTTTACCAGATTATGGAGTTCTTGGCAAAAACAAAGCCCGCGATCCCAGAGGGGCCGCGGGGGTATAAGACACATCAGCAATGGAAACGCTCAAAGGGTTCCGCAACACTCTTTGAGGGTGTCCACCGTGATGGTGAAACGATAGCGTTTAGAAAGGACGACTTACCCGAGGATCAAGCGGCGCGGGGGTGTAACCGCCGTGGGTGTCTTTGTTGCCCTTGAACAGGAAGTCGAATCGGTCCAGGAGCGATCCAGCTCGCTCCTGTTCAAGCTGCCGGTCCTTTTGTGATTTTAGCTTGAGACCGAGTAAACTCTCCCACAGCAACGTAATGGCCCGCTCATATTCACCCGATTCTTTTTGATCGCCATACTCTGCGGGGTCTGCGAGGACAAACGGAATGCCGTCGTTGGATGCCCAAAGTGCAGCCAACGAATGCGGGAGCGAGGCAAGAACCGGTACTTTGAGACCTCTGAACCACTCCGCGATATCCTCATGCGAGAATCCTTTGACTCGAGAGGACGCCTTGTTCATGATCACGCGTACTCGCTCGGTAACGGGCCAGCCTTCCTTGCCTAGCTTCTCAATAAAGTGGCCTGAAAACCGGAGTGACGACCAGGTCGGCGTAATAACATGCACCGACTTACTCGCCACCTCGATGAGGGTAAGGACCAGCTCGAGAGGTCCCTGAGGACAGGGTACAATGGTAATATCGTGTTGGTAGACCACCTCCTGCAAGATATTCTTGCAAATTGCTTCCAGAGGAATGGAGTGGTGCGGCCGATCCATGTAGAACGGAGAGGCGAGGACCCTGACCTTGGATGGACCATGCTCGACCATGAACTGCGAAATCTGTTCGTAGGTCCAGGGCTGATCGTATGTTTCCGCGAGTGCCTGAATGTTCTTCCCTTTGACGGGAAATTTGCCTTGCCTGTGATCCCAACATTCGTGAAGTCCCATCTGCACCGAGATATCGCCATAGGCCAAGTCCAAATCGACCACGGCCACCGAGAGCGATTGACTCCCGAATAGCGTGCGCAACTGGGCCGCAGCATTGGCGACGACCGCCGAGACATCCGCATCGATGGAGCCGTGGACGACGTACAAGTGACCGGCCGGAAGTCTCTTTGTGGGAGTATTTTCAATCACCGCGATGATGCCGGTCTTGCGCTCCACGAGCTTGTTTATACTCACCACGAACTCTTCCCACTCGCTGGCGGGATACCGGAGCATGTCACGCGATCCTGCCTTCAAGAGCTGGATGCTGTAGGGCACGTCCCAGTCGTGGGCATAGCTTGAGAATTCCACACCGGCATCGCGAAGAAGCTCTCCCACCGCACCGTTGTCTGCCAAGACGAGCTGGGCGTCAACAAACGCCGCGACGGGCCGTTGGATCTTCACCTCTGCATCCACGTTTCCGATGTTTGTTGCCTCTAAAGCAACGAGTCGCCATCGTTCGGGTGCTCGACTGTTGACCACTTGCATGATGTGTCGTCGCACATCGCGATTGGGTTCCAACAAGAATACGATATGTGGATTCATGCGAGCACCTCCATGCTCTATTCAAAGGTACTATCCGATACCACGTAACTTGAGTTTAAGTAAAATTTCTTCAAATACTTGATCAATGGATTGTTGGCCATTGATATCTTCGATGAGGTTTTTATGGCTAAAATATTCATGGATGTGCTCCATGCGGTCACTATATTCCTGCATACGCGTGCGCACGATCCGGAAGTTGTCATCGGCGCGCGTAATGAGTTTACTCTCATCCGTCGGACACTCTCCCTTTGTGTATGCTTCAGAACCCGGGTTAAATGCCACGCTGCAGGTGGGGCAAAACTTGCGATTGGAAATGCGCTTGACCGATTCCCACTCATCGATCTTTAAAAAAAGTACAACGGGAGCATCGAACCCAAAGTCTTTGACAATACGAAAAAGTTCCTGGGTCTGTCCAAGAGAAATCGGAAACGAATCAAAAATAATTCCATGATCAAGGTTGATGCTCTTGAGCGTATTATGAAGGATTTGGACAATGACACTGTCTGGCTGCGGACGGCCGCGGTCATACCGCTCCTTCACTTGGTCCGCTAATTCATCGCCGGTACCAGCACGCTTGCGCACTTCGCGCACTAAATCACCGGTCGCCAAATACGCCATGCCAAATTTTTCAGCCATTTTCCGGCCCTGCGTGCCCTTACCAGAACCCGGAACACCGAGGATGATAATGAGTGGTCTACCCATAACAAACGAATAGAAGCGGATATACGCGGATAGTAACGCGGATAGACGCTGAATTATTTAAAAATCTGCGCTCTTCTGCGTTTAGATCTGCGTTCATCCGCTTCTATTTTAGTAGCCTTCGTACTGCCGCATGGTGATTTGGGCCTGGATTTGTTTCACGCTTTCAATAACAACCGAAACAACGATGAGAATACTCGTGCCTCCCACGGTGAGTGTTCGAATACCCGTCGCGCTTTGGACCACAATCGGGAGTACCGCAATAATACCTAAGAAGAGCGCACCTGGAAGGATAAGACGATTAATCGTTGTCGAGAGGTATTCGGCAGTCGGACGACCCGGACGGATCCCTGGAATAAACCCTCCTTGCTTCTGGAGATTTTCTGCAATTTGTTCAGGGTGGAAAATAACCGCTGTGTAAAAATAGGTAAACAAAAATACGAGCACGAAATAACTAATACCGTAGAATAGTTGATTAGCAAACAGCTGTTGAGTAAATGTGGCCGCAGACCGGACCATGGCGTTGGAAGACGTTTGTAAAAACTGGGCAATTGTGGGGGGGAACAAAATAATCGAAATGGCAAAGATGATCGGGATCACACCCGCTTGGCTGACGCGCAACGGGAGGTGGGTATTGACTCCGCCCAACATCTTATTGCCGCGCACAATCTTTGCATACGAAACTGGGACATTCCGTTGGCCTTCGTTCATCACCACAATCCCCACGATCGTAATAAGACCAATCACCACAAAGGCGAGTGTCGACGGGATTTGGGTTGCATCAAATACACTCAATGTTCGCTGAACGTTCGTGACAAGGCCGGTCAAAATCCCGGCAAAAATAAGGAGTGATATACCATTACCCACATGCTTTTCACTCACGAGCTCTCCAATCCACATGAGAAACACCGAGCCAGCGGTCAATGTCACCACTATGGTTGCCACTTCAAACGACGTCAGCGTAGACGAGAAGATATGCAACCCCCCCGCTCGGCCTCCATTCTTTAAAAGCGTGATAAGACCCACGGCCTGGAGTACTGCCAGTGGGACAGCGAGGTACCGTGTATACTGGTTGATTTTCATGCGCCCGTACTCACCTTCTTTTTGTAGTTCTTCTAATGACGGGATAATCATGACCAGCAATTGAAAAATAATCGACGCCGTGATGTACGGAGCGACTCCGAGTGCCACGACCGAGAATTGCTGAAGGGCTCCCCCTGAAAAAATATTGAGAAGCCCAAAAAATTGGTTATTCGAAAATAACTGTTTAATCGCCGTTGCATCCACGCCGGGAATCGGAATGTGCGCCGCCAAACGGAACACTAACATCATCACCAGAACGTACAAGAGGCTGTTGCGAAGATCGCGCAACTTCCAGATGGAGCGAAGGGTCTCCATATATGTTATTTGATAGTACCACCAAGTTCGACGATGGTGCGCGCTACGGCGCGCGAGCATTTGATACCAATGATTTTTATATTTTTGTGTTGCCAAGCGTGTTCGGAACTCCCCAAAATCTTGGCTTGTTTATGCCATTGCTTCCAGAGGTTTTTCCCCTTGAGATATGTTGGAGAAAGGGTTTGACCATCCTCAAGCATCGCATTGAGTCGCGATACTGGTAATTCTAGCACGGCGGGCTGCTTTCGTTGAAATCCACGTGATTTTGGAATACTTAACACCATGGCGCGCATTCCCCGAATTCTGTTGCCCCCACGTCCACCACTACGAGCCTTTTGCCCCTTCACGCCGCGACCGCTATAGGTCCCCAAACCACTACCTGTTCCACGACCAACACGCACGCGCGTTTTGCGAGCACCTTTTGCGCCTCTGATTGTATGGAGCGTATGCATCATAGAGCTATACTTTTACGGCAGCAGATTCTTCCACCGTTGGACTCTTCCGCTCATCTTTTTTAACGGTTTTTGAAGGAGAAGACATTTTAAGCATTTTGAGCGCTTCAATGGTTGCTCGAACATTATTGAGTTTATTGCGAGAGCCCAACATCTTACTGACAACATTGCTCACGCCGCCGATTTCGAGCACCTGTCGAACAACACCACCCGCGATAATTCCCGTTCCCATGGGAGCTGGTTTTAAGAGCACAACCGATCCTCCGTACTTGAGCATGACTCGATGCGGGATGGTTTCGCGGGTAATGGGTATTGTGATTAATCCCTTCTTTGCGCGTTCGGTGGATTTGTTAATCGCCTGAGCAACATCGCTGCCTTTCGCGACCGCTGCACCCACACGGCCTTTTTTATCACCAACCACCACCAATGCGCGAAAGCGCATGCGCTTCCCCCCGGCCGTTACACGCGTCACACGTGCCACTTCCAAAACCTTCTGATCAAATTCTTTGGGCTCGTCGTTGCCGCGCCCTCGCCCACCGCCCCGACGATTCCGTTGTTGACCACCCATCATACGATTATTTATTGATTTATTGCTTTACTAATTTAATAAAATAATAAACAAATAAACTAAAATTCTAATCCTCCAGCCCGGGCTCCTTCAGCGACTGCCTTGATACGACCATGATAGCGATACCCGCCCCGGTCAAACACTGCCTGATGGAGAGATTGTTCTTTTGCTTTTTGCGCAATAATCCATCCTAATCGATAGGCTTGCTTTGTCTTTGTCCCCGTAAATTCAGCCGGCACCGAGATGTCGGCACTCTCCTCAAGCCCCTTATCACTGACACCGATAAGAGTTTTGCTTTTGGAGTCATCCACAAGTTGTACTTGCATCCCCCGCAACGATCGGTACACCGATAATCGAGGTCGTAGAATCGTACCCACAACGCGTGAGCGAATACGGCGATGACGAATTTGACGACGAGGAGAGAGTTGACGCATAATATTAAATTTAACCAGCGGATTTCGCCGCTTTTCCGGCTTTGCGACGAATAATTTCACCCTGATATCGAATCCCCTTCCCTTTATACGGTTCGGGGGGGCGCACTAAACGAATTGTTACAGCAAATCCACCAACCGCTTCCTTATCCATGCCCCTAATTCGCAATACATTTTTTTCTGCCACCGCATCGATCCCTTCAGGCAGTGGCATAATGACATCATGACTAAACCCTACTTCCAGCACCACTTCGCGGCCTTTGACAGCGACTTTATAACCGATTCCTTCGATTTCTAATACTTTCTCAAAGCCTTGCGTTACTCCCACCACCATATTCAAGATGAGCCGCACCCATAAGCCTTGCATCGCGCTCAATGTACGCTCTTCAGGATTAGCCACTTCAACGCGAATGCCCTCGGGAGTATTGAGAATTTTTATCGATTCTGGAACAGTCCGCTTCAACTCCCCCTTCGGACCCTTTACCACAACAACATTCCCCGTGACAGTCACGGTAGCGTCAGGAGGGAGGACTAGTGGTTTTCGAGCAAGACGGGACATACATTAATAGACTTCACAAACTAACTCTCCACCAAGACTGCGCTTTCGCGCTTCGCGATCGGTCATCAAACCCTCTGGCGTTGAAACAATGGCGATCCCAAAACGATTCAGAACTGTTGGAATGGATGCGTGCTTCACATACAGACGGCGCCCTGGTGTACTCAACCGTTTCAGGTGTGTGAGCACCGGCTTTCCGGCCGTATCGTACAGGAGCTCTACACGGATCATCTCTTTTGGAGCAGTGCCAGTGCGCGTTACTCCCCCAATCCATCGTTCGCGCGATAAAATTTCCGCAATTCTCCATTTGAGATTGGATTGCGGGACAAACACCGTGGACTGTTTAGCCATCACGGCGTTCCGAATTCTTGTAAGCATGTCAGCGATAGGATCGGTCATAACGTATATTTTACCAGCTTGATTTTCGCACACCGGGGATTTCTCCACGGTTGGCGAGTTCTCTGAAACAAATACGACACAAATCGAATTGTCGAAGATATCCATGCCCGCGTCCACACTTCCAACAACGGCGCACCTTGCGCGTCGAGTACTTGGGCTTACGTTTTGATTTTGCGATTTGTCCTTCGGTAGCCATAGACTTACGGTTGTTCCTCAATCAAGGGAATTCCTAATTGTTTATAAAATTCAAGGGCTTCCTGCTTATTGCTGGTAGAACCAACAAAAGTGATTTGCAGGCCATGGATGTGCTCCACCTCATCGGATCGGATCTCGGGAAAGGCAAGGTGTTCTTTTAGTCCCATGCTCAAATTCCCATGCGCATCGATGTGACCAGAAGATACTCCCCAAAAATCGCGCGTTCGGGGTAACGTAACAGTGACAAAACGTTTTACAAAATCTTTCATTCGCTGACCTCGGAGCGTCACCATCATTCCAACCACCATTCCGGCACGTATTTTAAAACTCGATAATGATTGCTTGGCAAGCGTTTCAACGGGTCGCTGCCCCGTGATCCGTGAGAGCGTCGCCCGTACCGCCTCGGCATATTTGGGATCTTTTGTCTTCGAGGAAATACCAACATTAAGCACGACCTTCTTCAGCCTCGCCTGCTCCATTGTATTATTTTTTGAAGATGATGCCATATATTCTTACACTATGCAAAAGTCGCCTGACATTTTGAACACCGCCGAGTTTTTGTTCCATCCGCGCTCACGGCATACGATACCCGGGTCGTTTTGCCGCATTGCGGACAGATGACCATGACGCGAGACGCAGGGATAGCGCGAGGAAACTCAATAAGTTGACCTTTTTCACCAGCACGCTGAGCTCGTCGATGTTTCTTTACGATATTCAGACCTTCGACAACGACACGCTGATCTTGCCGAAGCACGCGGGTCACCGCTCCGGTCTTGCCCCGATCTTTTCCGCCCATCATTTTCACCGTATCGCCTTTTTTTACCTTCATATGATTTGACAACGTCATGCGATTCAACAGAATAGTGCCGCGTAGTGTCCATTGAAACGCGGCCCGCGTCCTTTGAAGCACGGCCGATCTAGAGAACTTCCGGTGCTAATGAAATAATCTTTGCAAACCCTCGGTCGCGGAGCTCTCGCAATACTGGACCAAACACACGCGTGCCTTTTAATTCTTTTGTTTTCTTATCAATAATCACACAAGCGTTCTCGCTAAAGCGTATGGAGATCCCACTACTGCGATGCGTTTCTTTACGCGTGCGCACGACCACGGCTGTATGGACTTCGCCCTTCTTCACCATGCTCTGGGGTTGAGCCTCCTTTATCGAAACAGTAATAATATCCCCAATTCCTGCGGTATTTTTTTTATACCCACCAGAAACATGAATACACTGGAGTTTTCGAGCCCCGGTATTATCCGCCGATACGAGCATTGTACGATGTTGAACCATACTTGTTGTTTACGAAACAATTTTGTGAAACTCCCATTTTTTAGTTTTACTCACTGGTCGACATTCCTGGATCTCCACGATCATTCCTTCTTTTGCTTGGGCTTGGGGATCATGCACCGCAAACCGCGAACTGACTTTATAGCGCTTGTGATACTTTGAATGTTCGACGGTACGATCAATACGCACAATACAAGTTTTCGGAGTTTTCACCGATACCACTGTTCCTTGCAACATTCGATGTGATGATTTCATACGGTCTTCGTGTTACGAACCCTGGTCAATAATCGAGCAACAGCACGACGGGATTTTTTTAATTGAGTGAAATCTTTTAATGATCGTTGATGTAATTCAAATACCGTATTCTGAACCTTTGCTTGAAGGGTACGAAACTCTCCTCGATGTTCTTTAGCAATAGATTGATGCATTCGGCTCATACATTATGATCGTACAACAATATGCGACTTAATCGGAAGCTTGTATGCAGCCAATCTCAGAGCCTCATTGGCAATGGATGCCGTCACTCCATCAATCTCAAACATTACCGTTCCGGCCTTCACACTACACATATAATGGTCTACGGCGCCTTTGCCGCCGCCCATCGTTACTTCTGAACCTTTCTTGGTGACGGGTCGATCCGGAAAAATGCGAATCCATAATTTACCCCCACGCTGGACATAACGGGTGATCGCGCGACGTGCTGCCTCAATTTGGCGCGATGTGATCCATCCCGCACCGTCGCTTTTGAGACCATACTCCCCAAAGTCGACGTTATTTTTGCGTTGAGCCACCCCGCTGCGCACCGGCGGATTATGCCATTTTCGATATTTTGCTTTTTTTGGTAACATCATATGAAGTGACGACTTCATGTCGACCCCACGTCCTTTGAGGGTCGACGCCTATAAATTCCTAAAAACCGGTTGTCTGCGGTTCAACAACTTTCTCAGACTTTTTTTCATCAAAAATCAATCCTTTATAAATCCATACTTTCAGCCCGATTGCTCCATACGTCGTGTGTGCCGCTCCGCGCGAGTAATCGATATTTGCTCGCAATGTCTGCAACGGAACCTTCCCCCAGGTGAGCATTTCTCGTCGAGCAATCTCTGCACCATCCAATCGCCCCGATATAATCACTTTTACGCCCTGTGCGCCGGCTTTTTGGACCCGATCAATAACTTGCTTCATCACGCGACGAAAGGGAGTACGCTTTTCAATATCGGTTGCCATGTTTTGAATGACAATGGCAGACGTGATCCCTGGTTGCGTCACCTCTACAATATTTACTTGCAAGTCTTGGTTCGGAGCAAATTTTTTCTTGAGGTCCTTTTTTAAATCTTCGGCCGCCGCGCCCCCTCGTCCGATAATAATACCCGGTTTGCCAGCGTGGATCGTCACCCGCATAATACGGCTTGTTCGTTCAATTTCGATGGAGGCGACCCCCGCATCGCGGAATTTTTTACAAATCTCACGACGAATCTGAATATCCTCTCGAGTCCATCGAGCGTAGTTGCGCGCCGAATACCACTTGGACTTCCAGCCCCAGAGGATTCCCGTTCGAAAGATGAGAGGATTAACTTTATGACCCATACACGCAATATAGTATACGAATTACATTCCAGACTTTCGTTGAAATACGCGCCGTAAAAATCCTTTTTGATCCGGACCCTTTCGTTCTGCTGTCTCTGGACGATCGGGATTTGTGGATCGTGCATCGCCGACTTTAGGTTCGTCGGATTTTTTTTCAGCCGCCGGTACTGATTTCTTGAGTGTTTTTGCCTTTTTTACCACTGTTTTCTCCCCTTCTACGGTAACGGTAATGTGGCTGGTTGGCTTATGGACTGCGGTCGCACGACCAAAGGCTCGCGGAGTAAATCGCTTTAATCGAGGACCTTGTCCCACTGTTACCGCCGAGACCGTCAACGCCGTTATATCGAGTGAATGATTTTCGTAAGCGTTGGCAGCAGCCGATTCCAAAACTTCAAGCAGTAATCGCGCTGCACGTTCCTTACGCAACTCGAGCTCATCCTTGGCAAACTCAACTCCCTTATTGCGAATCAATCCCGCAACAATATTCATTTTGCGAGGAGAGACGCGGATAAATCGAGCAATGGCTTGGACTTTCATATGATTTAGCAAAATCATGCCGCGCACTGACCTTTGGAGCGCGACGCTATTTCTTCTTTTCGGGGGCCGTCTTTACACTCTCAACCGCTTTCTGTTCGGCAACTTTTTGAGCAATTTCCTGTTCACGAGCAATCTTACCACCATGACGAATAAACTTCCGCGTGGGGGAAAATTCTCCGAGTTTATGGCCCACCATATTTTCAACAACGACAACAGGGACGTGGACTTTACCATTATGCACACCAATCGTCAATCCAACCATCTCTGGGACAATCGTTGAAGCACGCGACCATGTTCGAATGGCGTTTTTGGAACCTACGGATGCTTTTTTGACGCGCTCCATGAGCTTGGGGTCGATGAATGGTCCTTTTTTAATGCTTCGTGACATAGGAGTTTATCGTTTGTGGTTGCGTCGCTTAATAATAGCGCTGTCAGAGTATTTTGTGCCCACGCGCGTGTGTACACCTAACGCGTGTTTCCCCCATGGGGTCTTCGGATACTTTAACCCAATCGGCTGCTTTCCTTCTCCTCCTCCATGCGGATGATCCACGGGGTTCATGACCTTACCACGAACGCTTGGTCGCCAGCCCATATGACGTCGGCGGCCGGCTTTCCCCAGTACTCGATGTCGATGATCGGCGTTACTAATCGTACCAATGGTTGCAAAGACATCTTCTGAAACTTTTCGCTCTTCTGTGGAGGGCAATCGCAGCTGGGCGTTACCTCCATCAATCGCCATTAATTGGATACTTGTTCCGGCAGAACGACCCATCTTGCCCCCTTGGCCAGGTTTCAATTCTACGTTGCAAACAAAACTCCCCGGAGGAATCTTTTTTAACGGATATCTATTTCCGACCTGAATCTCACCGCCATTGAGACTCGAAAGAACGCTCATCCCCACCACTAGTCCATCGGGGGCAATAATATACCGTCGCTCCTTATCGGCGTATTCTACGAGGGCGAGCCGGGCAGAACGATTGGGATCGTATTCAATTGCAACCACTTTGGCTGGCATATCGAATCGATCTTGTCGGAAATCAATCACGCGAATAAACCGCCGAGCTCCTCCGCCGCGATGCCGCACACTGATGTGTCCCATCGAATCGCGACCATTGGTTCGTTTTTTGGCAATCAACAACGCCTTCTCCGGACGCTTTTTTGTCACGTCGGTCATGGTGTCACGATTGGCAAATCGACGACCGGGCGTTAATGGCTTGTATTGCTGAATCGGCATACAGTTTAAGCGTGGGGAACTTTAGTAACATCGATTTCGGTTCCAGGAGGCAAATTAACCATCGCCTTTTTGAGCCCTCGTTTCACTCGATCTCCACCAACACGCGTACGATAGCGACGCTCGGGCTCATTAAGTATTTGAATGGATAGGGGCACGACGCCATACACTTCAACAATAGCTCGGCGCACATCGCTTTTGGTCGCCGTACGCTCCACAATAAACGTGACACACGGGTGACTCCCATTGGAACGAGTACTTTTTTCAGTCACCGATGGATACAACAGCGTGTGTAACGATACCGATGCATCACGACGCTTTGTCTGTACTGCCCGAAATTTTGTGGTACGGACGACTGCTTCAGATGGTATAACGGCCATCGTCGAAGCGACCGATGCAGTCCCCTCGGTGATATCACCAGAGGTTTTTGATACGGGCTTCTTTCCCTTTGTTGTTTTGTTATTTAAAAAACCCAGTAATGCCATACAGATTAAACTTTCCAACGCTTTGCTAAGCCAATCAACGCCGACGGTGTTAGTAATACTGCTGGATATCGCAATAGTTGCAACACGCCGAGTTCTGCAACATCGGTAATCGCAAGCGTGGGAATATTATCAGACATCTTACGAATATTGCGCTCTTTTGCAGCAGCAGATACAACCAACAACATGTTTGCTTTTTTTGATTTTCTCTTGAGTGCGGGACCCCATTGTTTACCAATTTCCGTTAATGCCTTGGCCATCACCCGGGTTTTTGGCTCCACCACTGCCGAGGTCTCTAATACCGCTATGGCATTCTCTTCAATATGTTCTTTAATAAGTTGTTGGAATACGCGGCGCACCATTGTCTTATTCACTTTTTGAAAAAAATTACGATCATTGCGTGGACCAAATACCACTCCCCCGCCTTTCCATTGGGGTGAACGAATCGATCCTTGCCGAGCTCGTCCGGTGCCCTTTTGTTTCCATGGCTTTTTACCACCTCCGGATACTTCGCTGCGGGTCTTGGTGTGAGCCACATTCACACGCGCATGCGACTCTAAGGCCAACGCCACCTGGTGGATGGCGGCTGGTTTCAATGACTTTACAACAAGCCACTCTGATGGAACAGCATGTCCTTCTTTTTTTATGCCATCAAGACCAAATACCGGGAGAACGTAATCCATACAATGCCCTACAAGCTAACGATGACAATACCACCTCGAGCGCCAGGAACCGCACCCCTCACCCACAATTCATGTGTTTCGAGATTGACCTTCACCACTTTCAAATTTTTTACGGTCACCCGCTCGTCGCCCATATGGCCCGACATTCGCTTGCCCTTGGCAACGCGCTGGAGTCCGCCAGGGCCAGAACTGCCCGGCATGCGCTGTTGATCCTTATGACCGTGACTGGCGGGATGCCCATGAAACTTATGGCGTTTGACCACACCTTGGAATCCATGTCCTTTGGAAGTGCCAACGACTGTTACCTTCTCGCCTGGCTCAAACCAACTCACATCGACAGTCTTTCCGCGCTCTAATTCGGCGTTCTGTGCGGGATTCACACGAAACTGGCGCATAGTACGAAAACTTCCAAGACCCTTCAAGTGTCCTTGCTGCGCTTTGTTCATTTTCTTCGTAAATCCCCAACCTAACTCCACCGCATCCACGCCGTCGTGATCTTTGGTCAATACATGCGTAACAACACAAGGACCGACCGATAATACGGTGATCGGCGTTAAACGGCCAGCATCATCAAAGACCTGGCTCATGGAAACTTTTTTGCCGATAAGAAACTTTTTTGAAACGCCCATATACACTGATACAAAAAGAAGGGGATCATGCCTTGCGTTTCCTCCGTGGCCTCATGCCCCGGAGGACTGCCAACGCATCTTCCCTTCCTATTATTCGAGAGGTATATCTCTTCTGCGTTCATCTGCGTATCTATCCGCGGCTATCTGCGCAACAATGTTTCGCAGATCAACGCTGATCAAAACGCGGAAGAACGCAGAATAAAGCATCCTTCGAATTTTGTTTACATTTTAATTTCAATATCCACACCCGCAGGCAGCTGCAAAGACATTAACGCATCAATGGTCTTTGGAGTTGGCTCAACGATGTCAATCAAACGCTTATGCGTACGCATCTCGAACTGTTCTCGCGCATCTTTGTGGACAAATGTGGAACGATTGACGGTTATTTTCTTTTTTTCAATCGGCAATGGAATGGGACCAACGACTTCTGCCCCCGTTCTTGTGGCGGCATCCAGGATTGTTTGAGCAGATTGATCAATAATTTTATGATCATAGGCCCGAATCTTAATCCGTATCCGTTGTCGACCATCATCTTCACGTTTTCCTAAACGTTTGACTTTGGCAATAGTCGGCTCAGTCGTAGTGGCAGCAGAGGCATTCAGCACAGGGTTTTCGAAAGTTATTGCAAAATCTTGGTAACCACGCCCGCTCCAACCGTGTGTCCACCTTCGCGAATAGCAAATCGTGTTTTTTCTTCCAATGCGACTGATGTGATCAACTTCACTTTTAAATTCACCGTGTCGCCGGGCATCACCATTTCCGTTCCCTCATTAAGCGTCACTTCACCCGTTACATCAGTGGTGCGGATATAAAATTGTGGTTTGTATCCCGTAAAGAATGGCTTATGTCGACCCCCTTCTTCTTTTTTAAGGGCGTAGATCTCTGCTTCAAAATCAGTGTGCGGTGTTACCGAACCGGGTTTAGCAATAACTTGTCCGCGCTCCACATCTTCTTTTTTGGTACCGCGTAACAGTAAGCCGGCGTTATCCCCTGCGCGACCCTCATCCAACTGCTTATTAAACATCTCAATACCAGTTACCACGGTCTTTTGGGTGGGACGCAGACCAATAATTTCAATATCTTCATTAATCTTGACCATGCCGCGTTCAATACGCCCAGTCACCACGGTGCCGCGACCTTCAATACTGAATACATCTTCCACGGGCATCAAGAACGGTTTGTCGGTTTGGCGGATGGGTTCGGGGATGTACTCATCAACTTTACTAATGAGCTCAAACACCTTATTGCCATATTCGCCATTAGGGTCTTCTAACGCCTTCAAAGCGCTTCCGCGGACAACCGGAATGGTATCACCGGGGAATTCATATTTTTTCAACAGGTCACGAACTTCCTCTTCAACCAAATCAACGAGTTCTTTATCTTCTACCATGTCCACTTTATTCAAAAAGACCACGATATACGGTACCCCCACTTGACGAGCAAGCAAGATGTGTTCTCGTGTTTGAGGCATTGGACCATCGGTGGCAGACACCACCAAAATCGCACCGTCCATTTGGGCCGCACCGGTAATCATGTTCTTGACGTAATCCGCGTGCCCGGGACAGTCCACATGGGCGTAGTGTCGCTTTTCGGATTCGTATTCTACGTGCGCGGTGTTAATAGTGATCCCGCGAGCCTTTTCTTCGGGCGCGTTATCAATATCATCAACACTTTTTGCTTGAGAACGAAACCCCCTCGCAGCCATCACTTTAAGGATTGCAGCGGTCAGAGTGGTCTTCCCGTGGTCAACATGACCAATGGTACCAATATTAATATGCGGCTTATTACGCTCAAATTTCTCAACTGCCATAGGATATTTTCTCTCTAAAAAGAGAATTGTTAACGCCTCCAGGCCAAAGCCTTGAGACGAACGTGAATAAAGAGGAAAAATTCGTAATGAAAAACGCTTTATTTCAAGCGTTTACCCTGTCAATAGGATAAAGGAATACGGAGGGCTTGTCAACCCCGTAACAGCTTCGGTTATTCTTCTGTTGCGGCACTCCCCTTCTTAGACTTCTTCGACGACCCATTTTTTCGACCTTGGAGGATATGGATCCCCATTTCGACCCCTTTTTGGACGGCCGTAATCACCCCAACGGTCTTCGTAAGTCGCGATCGGACATCATCAATAAATAATTCCGCTTTTTCGACTCGCGTACGGACGTCGGTGGTCACCTCATTGATTGATTTTAGAAATGTGGCGAGTCGATACAGCGCCCAACACAAGAACACGCTCACCCACACGATCGCGATGGCAGCGACGATGAAAAAAATATCTTGGGAGGTTTGAAACATAACGAACTTGGTATGAGGTATAATGTATGATGTATAAAGTATAACAAAACACATACAGTATACCTAATGCTTGATACCTTATACTCTTTAGCGGATCGTTGCCCCGAGTTCACGCTCTAATCGTGCCGCTATTTCTTTCATTATACCATCAATCTCTTCATTCGTCAGTGTGCGCTTTGGGGAAGCAAACATCAAATGAAATGCTAATGATTTTTTTCCTGATGCAAGTCCTTGACCTTCATACTCATCAAAGAGTTCAACGGATTGTAAGAGATTACTGGACGTAAGAAGAATTTTTGCGATACGTTCATACACAATGGAGCGATCTACGACGACCGCAATATCCCGTAATACGGCTGGATAGGAACCTGTTGCATGGTACTTTTTTTGTCCACACGGAGACTGGGCAAGCTCATCCAAATGAATGTCGAGGAGTATAACGTCTTTCTTTAAGTCAAAACGATTGAGCGAGGCGGAAGCAACCATCCCCATAATCCCAAGCGTTCGACCATTGGATACGATGTCTAAGGATGTTTCGCGCTCCAAAAGTGGATGGAGGGACGCCGGAACAAAGGATACGGATCGTCCTAGCCATTCCCCCATTTGTTCGACATATCCTTTGAGCGTCCGAACAGAATCATTGCCCCCGGAAAGCGCCACCACACAATGCGTCGACTGCTCGGGAAGGAATTTTTTGAGTTCGGTTTGAATGGGATATGCGCTCGCTCCCCCCGCATGAAATACTTTACCGATTTCAAACATGCGCACCTGGGGAAAGTATCGAAGGTTATTCGCTACACCCGACAACACGTTATAGGCAATGTCGGTGCGTAACCACTTACTGTCTTGGGAAATTGGACTGACCACTTCCAAGCGTTGCCGATCGTCAGAAAGGGCCTGTGGAACTTCGAACGGATAACTTTCTGTTTCGTTGATGGCGCAACGTTCAACCAAAAATGTTCGAACCGATTCAATGAGGTCCCGACGCGGATCGCGGTATGGTGGAATTGCACTCAACGTTGGCAACGCATGGGGAATCGAATTAAACCCATAGAGTCGCGAGACCTCTTCCGCCACATCTTCGGGTATTTCAATATCATTACGCCAAAACGGCGTGGTAACGGTGAATTTCTTCTGCGTTCCCACCACCTTCATACCAAGACCGTGGAGAATAGATTTACACTTTGAAAATGACACCACACCGCTGCCAATTAATTGATCAAGGCTCGCTCCGTCCACAACCACCTTCTTTGGCTTTGTACTGAATTCAAGGAGTGATTCAGCGTGCACGAGTGTCGCCGACGGTTGATACTGTTTAAGATACGTTAAGAATAACCCTAGGCCCTGCTCTGCCATTTCAACAGGTTGGCCCTTTTCAAACCGCGCCGAAGAGTCGGTCCGCAACAACAAACGCTGGGAGGTTTTACGCACCATCACTGGATCAAACGTTGCCGCCTCCAAAATAATGGATACGGTATCCTGTTGAATTCCTGAATGTTCACCACCGATAATTCCCGCAAGCGCCATCGGTTCTTTATTATTGGCAATCACGCAATCGACGGGTTCGAGATCATACTCTTTTCCATTAAGCCCCATCAACTTCTCGCCCTTCTTTGCTTTACGCACAATAATGTGGTCGGCGTAGCGGGCATCAAAGGCATGCAAGGGTTGGGCAAGCTCTATCATGACAAGATTCGTAAGGTCGACAATGAGATTAATCGGCCGCAATCCCGCCTGAATGAGTTTGCGCTGTACTTCCCATGGGGATTCGGTCACGTTGATATTGTCGATACGCGCGGCAATGTACCGCCAACATCCTTGGCGATCCTCCACTTTGGCGATACTTGGTTTACTGTATCGAACTTTTGCGTACATCGGATTATTCAACTTAGTGTCAGTAATAAGCGATACTTCTCGGGCCATACCGAAATATCCCCACAAATCCGCTCTTCGAGCCAAGGACTTGTTATCAATTTCGTATCGCACGTCATCAAGGCCCAATGCCTTAGCAAGCGGCGTCCCCGCTTTTGCCTTGGGGATAAACCGCGTAAGATCGAGGATAAACGGACCTGCGTTTGCGTCGTCAGTCATTCTGGTCACCGCCATGGCGGGATCCCGCTGCGGCGGGACTTGACCAGGATCCGACGGGCAATCGGCGATCGGCAAGTCCAATTCCGACGCCGCGCAGATCATGCCCTCACTGGCAACGCCTCGGATGGTGGCTGGTTCTAATTTCACTTTTTCTCCTTGCCCATGCCATCGCACCATTGCCCCCTGGAGCGCCACTGCCACACGCTGCCCAACGTACAAATTTTTTCCACCACAAACGATCGTAAGAACTTTACCCCCCACCGACGTTTCCACGAGTCGCAAACGGTCCGCATTCGGATGCGGCTTGATGTCTTTTACCTCCCCCACCACAATGTTCTCAAGATCCCAACGGTGAAGACCCTCCACCTCCACAACTTTTTCGGTCAAAAGACGGGCCAGTTTTTCTGGGGTAAATGTGTGCGGGGCAAATTGTTTGAGATCGCGGTCGGAGAGATACATACCGAGGTTCTAGGGGATAGGTTTTAGGTTCTAGATTTATTCATCTAGAACTGTTCAATAAACCGAAGATCCTGGCTCCGAAACAACCGCACATCATCAATGCCATATTTGAGCATGACAAGCCGATCCAGGCCAAATCCAAACGCAAACCCGGTGTATTTTTTAGGGTCAATGCCCCCGGCCTTGAGCACGTTGGGGTGAACCATGCCCGCGCCCATAAACTCGAGCCACCCGGTTTTTTTGCAAACGGCACAACCCTTTTGTTTACAAATTAGGCAGCTAATATCCAATTCCAAACTTGGCTCTGTAAAGGGGAAATATCCAGGCCGGAAGCGGACTTCGACGTCTTCGGCGAGTACTTTTTTTAAAAACAACCGGCTTACCGAAATTAAATGCTGAAGCGAAATCCCCTCGGCCACCACTAACCCTTCCACATTCATAAAGGCTTTTTCGTGGCGTGCATCAGTGGCTTCGTTCCGGTATACCGTCCCTGGCACAATCGCACGTAGTGGCAACGGGAACTGCCGCATAATCCGCACCTGCATGGCGCTTGTGTGCGTCCGCAGCAATAGTCGATTGTTTGTAATTGGTAATTTGTAATTAGGAATTCTATGTGCGCTATCGCTCACATAGAATGTATCCCACATTTCACGCGCCGGGTGCCACTGCGGAATATTGAGCGCATCAAAGTTAAAATATTCGCTTTCAAGTTCTGGGCCATCTACCACCATAAACCCCATCGAACGGAAGACCTCTTCCACGCTCCGGCGCATGGTGGTGAGTGGTGAATAATGGCCCATCGGGAATTTCTTTCCGGGAAGCGTTACATCCACTCTAGGTTCTAGGTTATAGGTTCTAGGTTCTAGGGATTCTTGGCGTGCTCTGATCGCAGTTTCAATATCTGATTTTAATTGTTGAAGAAGTGGGCCGAGCGTTTTTCGATCTTCCACGGATACATCTTTGAGGCCTCGCAAAAGATTGGTCACTTTCCCCTGCTTGCGACCCAGGTAGGCAATTTCAAGATCCCGCAGTTGATCTGCGGTCGTTACAGCCTCTAGTTCAGTCGTAAATTCTTGTTTTAAATTTTGGATTTCTTGGGAAGTCATACCCAGTACAGCAATGGGCAAAGAATAAATTCGTAAAAATATTGCCCATGATTGTACTGGGCATAGTGTGTGTACTATACAACAAACTAGCTGCAAATGAAAAGACTTATACCTATCGCCTTGTCAATCAAATCACACTGTGCGACAATCTAGTAAATTAAGTAAAATAAGCAAGACAAGCGAGATAAGCTCGAACGATTCGTCGCGAGGCTTAATTTACTTATCTTGCTTACCTCGCTTATCTTGCTCATCTATGACTATATTATCCGGCATTCAACCTTCCGGACTCCTGCACCTTGGAAACTACTTGGGTGCCCTCAAACAATTTATCGCGCTTCAAAATGAGGGCGATGCGTACTACTGCATTGTTGACCTGCATGCGATTACGGTCCCGCAAGACCCCAAAGAATTGCGTGCCAATACCTTGAGTTTAGCGGCCATGTACATTGCAGCAGGGCTCGATCCCCAAAAAGCAACACTCTTTGTGCAGTCGCATGTAAAAGAACACGCCGAGCTCGGATGGATTTTGAATACGATTACGACAATGGGAGAACTCGAACGAATGACACAATTTAAGGACAAAACAGGACAAAAGGACGGAGAAACGAAAGAACGAAAGAACCAAGGAACAATTGCCGTGGGACTTTTTGACTACCCCGTCCTCATGGCCGCAGACATTCTCTTGTACCAACCCCATATTATTCCAGTGGGCGAAGATCAAAAACAACACGTGGAACTCTGCCGTGATTTGGCTAAGCGTTTTAACCATCGGTTTGGGGAAACGTTCCGCATCCCCGACGTGCGACTCCAAAAAGAAGGCGCGCGCATTATGGGCCTGGATGATCCCACCAAAAAAATGAGTAAATCCGCTGCTTCGGCTAACAGTTATATTGCCCTTACCGACGACGCAGAAACAATTAAAAAGAAGATTGCCCGGGCCGTTACCGACTCGGGATCGGAGATCAAGAGTGGGAAGGAAAAACCGGCGCTTACCAACCTCCTCACCATCATGAGTATTCTTTCGGGAGAAAAAATAGTAGAGCTCGAAAAACAATACGCCGGCAAAGGTTACGGACAATTTAAAAAAGACCTCGCCGAGGTCGTGATTGATTCGTTAGCACCGCTCCAAAAAAATTATCAACGCCTGATGAAAAAGCCGAGTGAACTCAAAGAAATTTTGGACGATGGTGCCAATCGCGCTCGCGCTGTTGCCGCCAAAACAATGGCAACGGTTCGGGAGCGCATTGGCCTACTGTAAATACAAATCGATATCCAAATTCATCCTAATCGATCTGAATGCATACGCCCCGATAATTCCGGGGCGTTATTCGATTTTATTCGGATGTAATTCGGATACTGATTCGTATTCTACTTCTCTAAATCTTCCGCAATCATCATAGACTCCGCAACCACGCGCACGCTTTTACCAGTTTTTGCACCTTGGCGAAGCAACATATTGTAAGCCTCTTCGGCAGAAACATTGAGTTTCTTACTAATCAGGTCCTTGGCGTGATCAATAAACTTGCGTGTCGCCAAGACACTCTTTAGACTCTTTGTCCCTTCGAGCATGCGCGCGTTCTCAATCGCGCCTCCGACTTGCCTTCCCACAACCAACAACAAATTCAGGATGTGATCAGGGTAACGCTGAGCTAGGCGGTGTTGGACATTTAAAACCCCGATGACCGTATCCCGGAAAAAGAGTGGGACAGAGATAAATGCCTCATAGCGGTCCTCCGGCAATTCCTGAAAAAATCGAAAGCGTGGATCGTCGTAGGCTTTTTTTTGAATGACAACGGGTCGCTGATGTTGAGCCACCCACCCGGTGATTCCTTCGCCTATTTTTAATTTTAGTTTACCAATCGCTTCGGGATGCGGGTGACGAGATGCCCGCAATACTAACTGATCGTCCATTAACAAATAAAGCAGACATGCGTCTGCTTTGGTGATCCCCTCAACAAGTTGGATGATCTTACGGAAAACGTCGTCAAGGTCAAGATTAGTGCTGATGGTATCACTGATAGTGTACAGCACCTGGAGTTCGTCGTATTGGCCGGCGGGATGGGTTAATGAAACGCCCTTTCGCCGAGGCCTACTGGGGCCATTATTGGCCATACAAAGAGTCTAATGGTATTCATCCTTGGCCAGAGTGTACCATGGATTGATCGACAGATAAAGCCCCTCTATTGTGGGCTTTTGATATTATCGGCTCAAATCCGGGCCGAGTGGATACTTGGCGATCTCGTCATCCGCTACAATGTGGATGTCCTGAGAGCGGAATGCATGGGCAGCAAAAACCACTTCATTTGCAATATGTTGTCTCTTACCATTGGCCGTCCAGTACACCGCGGGATCGATGGGTGATTTAATAAGAAATCCATCGCCAAGGTGCGCGGAGTTCGTGATGCTTGCGGTTAGATCTGGGCCCGTGGAGTAATGATCAAACTCTGTTTTGTCAACAACCATAACATCACTCAAACGAAATCCGAGAGAGTCAAATACAAAACGTGACCGGATCGCACGTTTTTGACTGTTCTCAATCAAATATATCCCCTTGGTGGCTATTAATTGTATGAGACTTCCATTTACGACCGCTGTGGTAGTAACCGCATTCGTTTGAACAACGACGGTTGCGCTCAAATCCACGGATTGGCCAACGGCATCTTTAACCACAAAACGGGGTGTAAATGTACCATTGGATGCATAGTAATGTTTGAATATGGCGGTTTGAGTTATGCCTATTTGAGCAGTTGGAAGAACGTTCAAAGACTGATGAGCAACACTGGAATCATCGCCCCATTCTACCGAGAACACGAGTTGACTATTTTCACTATCCAGCGCGTTCACAGACCATACACCCCGTTGATTGGTCTTTAACCTGGTGGGACCATTGACCTGCTTGATCAAGGGTGGGCTATTCTTTTGGTCCCCAACGACCACGGCGAGGGAACGTTGAGTTTTACGACTCGAGTCTTTATTGTCAGCGGCTGTGACAACAATTTGAAACGTTCCGGCCGTGCGATAGGTATGCGCTAGAGAATATGTGTTGTCCGAAAGTATAGGAGTAACATTCGTTTCTCCATCCCCCCATAAAAATGATACTTCCGATAATCGTCCCAATGAATCATTCGCGCTTACCGTCCATGTCCCCTGCTCTCCCACCGACATACCACTAGGGCCCGTGAATTGCGAAACGACGATCGGGGGCGGCGTGCTAGCGGCAGAGACAACGGTCCATGAAAGGGGTAACGCGGGCGCACGCTCGCCAAAGTATCCTTCGGCCAAAGCTCCAAAACTATTGACCCTCGCTAATCTCCATTGGAGTACAGTTGTTGCGAGCGTTCCCGGTGCGACAAATTTAACATCAAATGTTGCTTGTGCTCCGGGCGCAACCGTCCCACCCCCGAAACCCCATCGCGTCGTATCCCAGCTTGGCTGATATCCGACCGGCCAGAGTGGATAGAGCTTTACCCGATCATCCCACGTAGATGTTCCAGTGTTAAGCATGTGTAACGTCATATGCACCTCTTCGCCCGGCACAAATAACGACTTTGATGGTATCGCGCCATCTACGTATTGCGCATTATCCGATTGGGCAATGTCTGTTGATGCGACCACCATAAATACTATGGCCGGCGATGGTAGATTGTCACCAAAAAAAACGGACTGTGACCAATCTTGCCCGGGGGCACGAGATACCATTCTCCATTGCCTCTCATAGGCACCGAGCGTTGTCGGGATACTTAACGAAAACGACGTCTCGTGGGTGTCGTTCATCGCAACATCGGTTGTAAAAGGGTAATATGTACCGCGATCGGTCTGGGCAAGGGCGTAGTAATCGGTGGTCCAATCGTGGGTGCCGGTGTTCTTCACTGTAATCTTCATCGACACTGTTTGACCCGCAGCAACAGTGGTTTGAGAGGGGTATGATACTGATACTAATGAGGCTTTATCTTGCAGTGGAGTGGAGGAGACCGTGTAGGTGAGGGGCGTTGCGGGGATCGGATCACCGATGGGTGTATTGCTGGATTGAAATCTCTTCACCATCTGCCATTGGAGACGGTATGTGCCTTCCGTTGGGGGAGCCTTGAACGATTGGAGCGCGATCGACGTTTGCTCGCCCGGTAATACAATAGCGGTGGATGTCCAGTAGGTGCTCGACACCGATGCCCAGGACCGCGTCTCACCAATCGGCACTAATACATAGGTACACTCGGGTGCCCCAGCGGTATCGTCTTGAGGAGTGTGACATTTATGATCCCACGTCGTCTCCCCACTATTTTGAATGACGATGCTGATGGGTACTGATTCTCCCGGGGTAAATATTGTTTTGGACGGAAGAGTGGAACTCACAAACCGAGCATTGTCACCATCATCGGCCTGCACCCTTCCGCAGAGCGATCCACTAAGCAGTACGAAGGTTATGATAAATAGTGCTCGTGCGGTATTGCTCATACGATACCTTATCGCAAAACAAAAAATACGAGCGCAACAATAATGCGATACAAACCAAATGCGCTGAAATCATGTGTTTTAACGTAACTCAAAAGAAATCGGATACTCAATAATGCTGTTACAAAAGATACAACGAATCCGATTGCTAACAGGCCGGCTTGGGAAGAAGAAAACACCGATGCGTTCTTAACAAGGTCGAGTGCGGTCGCCGCCGCCATCGTCGGAATCGCTAACAAAAACGAAAACTCAACGATGTTTTCTCGCCGAATCCCGAGGAGCAGTCCCCCAATAATCGTCGCAGCCGACCGTGAAACGCCCGGAATAATAGCGAGAGATTGAAACAGGCCAATGAGGATTGCATCCCGACCACTAATAAATGGACGTGATCGCCTGTTTCTTACTCTGACAATCCAGCGTTCAACGATAATCATGATAACCCCACCCACGAATAACGACCCAATAACCACCATGGAATTCCCCAACAGGTAGTTTTTTACCACATGGTAAAAAACTAATCCAATCACTCCCGTTGGAATAAATCCCAAGATGACCGGAATGATAATTTCTTTTTGTGCAACAATTTTGCGTGCATAAAACAGGGTCACGGCCAATATTGCTCCTAGTTGGATGATAATCTCAAAACTTTTGACAAAATCATTCTGTGTAATACCTAAAAGCTTGCCCGCCAAAATCATGTGCCCCGTCGAAGACACTGGCAAAAACTCAGTAACACCCTCGACAAGCCCGAGGATGATCGCCTGAACAACATTCATACTCTATCGACTCATATCAGAGCCTAATGGATATGTTGCGATCTCATCGTCCGACACAACATGGATATCCTGCCAACGAAAGGCATGCGCCGAAAACACAGACTCATTGGCAATATGTTGCTTTTGACCATTCTGTGTCCAATACACCGATGGGTCCCGTGGCGATTTAATCAGGAATCCGTCGCCGAGGTGACCGTAGCTGATAGTGTCGCCCAGTGGGTAAGCATTGAGTGTATCCGCAGTGACAACGATAATATCAGACCAATAGTATCCTTTGGCTTCAAAGACACTCCCTGAAAGGAACGGTCGACGTTTCCCGCTTTCGATGCGGTAGACGGATTTATCGTTGAGGGCTTTTACGAGCGATCCTTCAACGAGCGTGGTACTCGTCGTTGTTGTGGGAGTTGCGCCCAATGCATTGCCAGTGGGATATCGATCAAAGTCGCTTTTATCAACGATGATGACATCGCTCATATCAAACCCCCGAGCATCGAACACCGCTCGCGATGGAATGGGACGCTTCTGACCGTTTTCGATAAGGTAAATCCCCTTTGTACGCTGAAGCTGGATCAGCGTTCCATCGGAAAATGTTGGTTGAAAGATGACGGGACAATCCGGTGGACAAACATGTGCCTCCGGTCCTTTTTGAGGACGCAGAGTGATCGTGAGATACCGCCCATCGTTTACACCCACCACGAAATCCTGCTTACTATCTTGGAACCCCGGCGCATCCGCGTAAGCGGTATATTCCCCCGATGGAATATTATAGAACGCGGCCGTTCCTCCACTCGTATCTGAACTCCCAACAAAGCCGGCGCCAGTGGTATCGTCGAGTTGATACGCAGCGACCTTGGCATTCCGAAGCACTCCACAGGGTGCTGTTTTACAAACAATACTTCCATTCGTTACTGTAATTTTGATCGAACCCGTTTGCGGGACTGTTTGCGACTCCTTCACGGTTACGCTCGCGCTCGTATCAACCTTTTGACTCGCACTATCTACAACGGTGAATCGTGGTTCGTACGTTCCGGGTTGAGTGTAATAATGAGTAAATGTTGCGGTTTGTGTTTTTTCGTACGATGGCGAGGAGATCATTGAGGGTTGTATTTGCGGGATCTCGTCTCCCCATGTTACATAATATGATAATGGCTTTCCTTCGGGATCATAGGCTTTAATCGTCCATTTCCCCGCTTCGCGCACTTGCAATACACTCGGGGCGGTGATGCCTTGAATCACGGGGGGGTTATTCAACCCCTGGGAGGCGACCACTACAGTCCATGGCGTACTGATTGAACCAAACCGCTGTGCTCGATCGATTGATTGTCCGGGATCGCGGCTCGCCATTTGCCATTGATATGTATACGTACCAGGCTGCATCGGCAACGATACTAACGGATGAAAATTATACGTCGCTCCCACTTGAGCAAAAACGTTCACGCAATCGGAACCTTCGAGTTGCCCCCCAATATTGAGGCTGGGTGAAATTTCCAGCAACAACTGATAACAATTCCTCCACGGCTGCGTCCCTGTATTTCTCATTGTAATATTCAACTCAACAGCCTCCCCTGGAGAAAATGTTGTTTTTGCAGGGAACGACCCGCCAAAATAAGTTGCGTCAAGTGTTGACGTTGGGTTCGCGACGGTCCACACCACCGCCGTAGAATACGCTGTCTGATTCGGAAATGAAATGTATTCTGGATATCCATGTTCCGATGTAAGCCTTACCATCCTCCATTGTATTTTGAAGGTTCCAACAGAATTCGTTGGAGCGACAAGATTCAAATCAAATCGCGCCTCACCCCCCGTTGGAACATCACTTGTCAACGATTTATTCCCCTGCTGATCAACGGCGCCCATCCATTCCTGTGTTTGAGAATACACAGGGGCCAAAAAATAATTTGCCTTGGTCCAGATACTACTCCCGGTGTTTTTAAAAATAAGAGTCGCACTCGTACGTTCCCCAGGTTTAAAGGTTGTTTGGGAGGGAAATACGCCACTCACCAGCTGAGCATCATCCTGTGGAAGTTGTGGCGACGGAGAGGTAAATTGCATCCGTGCGACATCAGTAGAGGCAATATCGTCTTCCTGAACGTTCGGGTCGCCACTATTTTTATAGGCGACCAGTTCAATCTGATTGCGACCAGGATCAAAGGCACCTGTAAACGACCGCGCGCTCCCGTCGACTCGATACCAAGTGTTTACAGAGCGCATCTCGGCCGAAACCCAATGGAGTCTGAAATAATCAACATCCGTTGAACTCACCCCCCAGTCAATTTTCATTTCGGGCTGAGTTTTGTTAATATAATTTCCCGTAAACTCGGCGCGATCAAGACGAGGCGTCGGTGGACGTGAAGGAGAAACAACGCTCAAAATTAATGGAGTGGATGGCGCAGAGTCTCCAAATGAAACGGGATTTGGATCAGAAGTGGCGGAAGCAGAACGATAGACCCTCCACTGTAGTTGGTATGTCCCGAGAGTTTGTGGGGCTGCGAGCCCTAAATTCCCACTCAAGTCAAACGTAAATGTTTCTCCCGGCGCCACATCAGTGGTGACCGGTCGCCCGACAATTCCCCCACCGTTCCATACATACACATCTTGGTTGTTGTACGGAAAAGGATAAAGGATAATATTTCTTTCAGAGCCCTTCCATGTGCTCGTGCCCGTATTTCGCATGGTTATTTGAAAATCCGTTACCCTTTCCCCAGGGGCATATGTTGTTTTCGTGGGAAATGATGCGCCGAAGTATTGTGCGTTATCAACCACCTGTACTATTGATGTCGCTCGCACCGGGGCGAAAAATGATAGACTCATCAGCAATAATCCTCCCCCGATCCCAATTCGAATAATAGCTCGCATATCAAAAAAAATTAAAGGGCCATCAGTAAAGAGCAGGCTCTTTGGCGGCTCGATGAGAATAAAAATGCTGTTCCATTAATGACTATTCTTATATGCCGATGAGCGCCTCTAATTCATGAACGTCTTCCGTTTTGGCAATTTTTGCATTCTGTAAAATGGTGATCACGCGCTGTTTCCATTTCACGTCTTTATCAACCCATTCTCGCTTGAGTCGATTGTAAAAATCCGAAAATTCATCGGCGAGCTTTTTATCCAGATATTCTTTAGTGACCATTTGGCTATCCAGACGTGTAACGTCTCTTCGGAGAATATCAACTTCCTTACTCAGACGCCCTAACTCCTGTTCTAAGTGATCCAACCGCGGCAATATCTGCTGCTCTACCATTTCGCCCACAGCAGAAATAATAGAAGAGGTGACTCGTTTTTCAGAGTCTTGAACAATTTTAGCGATTTGTTGGAGATCGTTTTGATCGAGCATAACCAAATAGTGATAGTCTTATAATACTATCACCTTCTCGAGTTTGACGCTACGCTTGAGCCAACTCTGTGCGATCGCTTGGAAATGCTCGGTGACATCCGTAACCATAAACCGATGATCGTTTTTACTCCGACACTCCTGCGCAAGCGCAGGATTTGTTTGAAAATATCGTTTGAGTTCCTTCACCACCTCCTCGGCTGGATCTACAAGTTTCACGCGTTTACCGATCTTCACCTGAATAATCTCGCGAATAATCGGATAATGCGTACAACCTAAAATCAATGTATCAATATTCTTTGTTTTGAGTCCCTGAAGACTTAATTTGACGATTCGCTTCGTCTCCCCCTTTTGAGCCCACCCCTCTTCAATGAGTGGGACAAAAATGGGACATGCTTGACCAACAACAACCATCGAAGCGTCTATGGCTTTGATGGCAACGTCATAGGCTCTACTGCCAATGGTCGCCCGCGTGCCAATCACTCCCACACGCCTTTTCTTAGTGAGCGCGGCCGCGCGTTTAGCGGCCGGAACGATCACCTCGAATATGGGAATATTAAACGTGGACTTGAGAATTTCGGAAGCGGCGGACGACGCCGAATTACAAGCCACAACAATCACCGTGGCGCCATGGTCAATCAAAAATTGCGCATCCTCAAGCGCATACTTCTGGATCATTTCAGGGCTTTTATTGCCGTACGGAGTGCGTGCTGTGTCACCCAAATACAATACCGGCATGCCCGGGAGCTGCTTTATTATTTCCTTCACAACGGTGAGGCCGCCAATACCTGAATCGAAGACGCCAATCATACCTACAGAATTTAGAATAAAGAATCTCGAATATAGTCCTAAATTCAATATTCTAAATTCTAAATTCTTGAATCAAGGATTCTACTTCCTTCTTCTTCTCCTCCATGTGCTCTGGACTGACGATGGACTCCAAATTGAGTCGTAGTAAGGGCTCTGTGTTGGAACTGCGGACATTACAATGCCAAGTAGGGTACTCAATCGAGATACCATCCAATCGAAATATTTTTGGAGCATCGGCAAATCGTGCTTCGATTCGTTCCATAATTTCCTTGGCATTGTCCACGGTGTAGTTGATTTCTCCACTTATAAAATATCGTTCTCGAAAGGGTCTGACGAGCTCGCTTAATGGTTGTTGTGTTCGACTCATAATTTGCAACACTAAGAGCATCGGCAATAACCCCGAATCGCAAAAAAAGAAATCGCGGAAATAATGGTGGCCAGACACTTCAACGCCATAGACCGCATTCTCTTTCATCATTAGGGGCTTTGCAAAGGCATGCCCCACGCGGCCCACGATTGCTCGGCCGCCGCCGCGTTCGACGATTTGAGGGAATGCCCATGATACGCGCACATCATAGAGGAATGTTGCTCCAGGATTGTCCGTAAGGAAGTATTGCGCAAAAAGTGCCCCCAAAAAATCATTCGGGATAACAGTGCCAGTTTCGTCCATCACAAAACATCGATCGCCATCGCCATCAAACGCAAACCCGGCTGCGGCGCTCCGCTTGCGCACCGCTTCTTCAATATCCTTGCGGTTTTCACTTCGCAGAGGGTCTGCGGGGTGATTGGGGAATGTTCCATCGAGTTCTGGGAACAGATGATAGAGGGTAATCGGGAGCGATTTGGCAATATCTTCCAGTGCGGGCCCGGCCACCCCATTGGCCGTATCCGCAACTACGATCAATGGTTTTAATCCCTTTGGATCCACAATCGAACAAAGTTTCTGTTTGTACAACGCACGAATATCTTCGGTGCGGACCGTACCACACTTCGAGACTGCAGGCCATTCTCCTTGTTGGACCAAGGCTCGTATTTCTTGGATCCCATGGTCACCACTTAAAAAAAATGGGATCTTTTCTACAAACTTCATTCCGTTATATTCTTTAGGGTTGTGACTGGCGGTCACGGTGACACCGGAGGCTTTAAAATGTTCGCACGCAAAATAAAACTGCTCGGAGGAAACAACCCCGACGTCAATCACCATTGCGCCTTGTTCGATCATCCCTTTTTGGATGGCTGCAGATAACGAGGGTGATGATGTCCGCCCGTCGCGACCCATAACGATCGTGCGGGGTAATTGCTTGTCTCCTGGCTGCTCCAGAAGCCATACGACAAAGGCTCGCCCAATGAGCGTTGCAAGCTCTTCGTTGAGTTGATTGGGGTAAATACCCCGGACATCGTAGGCCTTAAAAATACTTGGATCGATCACCATACTGGTATTATGTTCGTTTCAGGAGTGATTGTGTTATCACCCCAAACGTAAGCAACACTCCGAGCAGTCCAATAAACACTCCAACAATTGGGATATGCATGAGCGCCACGTACACCGCCACTCCAACGATCATCACGAGCATACTCGAAACTTTCGTATCCGTTTGCTCCTTTGCAATAAACGCAATTATGTACCCCGCAATAATTTTTGCCAAGTAGATTGTTGAGAAATAAGCAACCATGGTTAAGATCGAAAGTGGGATACCAATAAGAGTAATCGTGAGAATGACGGCTAACACTGGCGTGACAATCAATCCCACCAGCCCCCAACCAAGGCTCGCGAACGGTTTGGTGCGAACGCGCATTGCCGCGGCATTGAGCCATGGCTCTGCAAGCGAGACGAACACTCCTCCAACGACCCATGCACCAAATAGGAAGACGAGAGGCCAAAATACCGACGAACCCTTGGGCGAAGAATTTTCCGATGCCTTTTTTACGGGTTGATACTCCGCCTTATCGACAGTCGCTCCCGTCGGAATCGACGTTTCTTGCGGAGCATGGTACACGAGCGTTCCCATCACCTTGGCTGTTGGCCGAACCAGAAGCGTTCCACCCGCATCGATATCAGCCCCCTTGGCAATGGCGCCTGCGAGCTCAACATCCTGAGCGCGTACCCATGCAGATCCCTCGATGGTGCCAGCAAGACTCACGGTTTGAGCAATAATCACAGCATCCCAGCCAGCCTTCATGGCCGGACCCAATAAAACCCGACTCGCGGCGATCGTCACATTCTTACCAACGGGGGCGTTGAGAGTCACTTGTTCAGCAGCCACACGCACACTACCGCCAATAGTGGAATTGATCACAACGGATTGTGCGGCAATAATGACATCGCCTTCAATGGGACCCGATAGTATGATATCGCGCCCAATGAGAATTACATCATGCGTTACCTTGCCTTCCACCTGGATTGTGCGTCCTGCACGAATATAGTTGCCTTCATGCACCGCATCTTTAGGGTGAATAAGAATTTGTTCTTGGGCAAAGACGACCACAGGGATCGCAAGCGCTGTCGCGACGAGTGCAAAGCGCACGAATGATTTACGCATAGAGAATCTATTAATATAAAGACGAACCTATTATACTCTGCTCGATGAGTGCGTGGCAACGGCAAACGAAAACATCCCCTTGATAAAACTAGCGCGTCCACGACTGTTGGTGTAATGAATTTCATCCACGGTCCAGCCCGATTGGCTCAATAGCGACCGCAGCTCCCCGACCAAAAAAGAATGGTAGTACCGCAAATGGGTGGACCCATCGGGTAATTTCCATGGAACCATTACATCGCGATTGCCCCAAAGAAGTGATATCAACCGAAACCGCCATAGCATGTGAGGGTGATATAAATTCCAGTTGGTTAGCAAGAGCCGCCCACCTGGACGGATCACGCGATGCATTTCATGCAATGCTCTCAAGCGCGTAGACGGTGAGGGAAGGTGTTGCAAGGCCGCAAGACACGTGACCACATCAAACGACGCATCTGTAAACGGGAGTGCTTGCATGGGCGCAACAAAAAAGGACGGGGTATTTGGTATTTGGTATTTGGTATTTTGGGAAGCGTATCGGTGCTTGGCAATTTCGATCAATTTCTTACTCCCATCAATTCCCGAATACTGGACGTTCTTGCTCGCAAGGAACTCTGACAGTCGACCATTACCGCACCCAACATCCAAAACCGATGAACCATCATGAATATAGGGGAGGAGAATATTCCATACATGCCCAGGCCTTCGACGCACCCGATCCCAGCTTTCGGCAATCGTATCGTAGGTTTGAGCAACACTGTTGAGTATTTGGGAATCTCTGGTATCCTTTGTAGACATATGAAATTACCTCCACAGCTTATCGAAGATCTGCTCAAAGTACAACCGCGCACCCGCGCGGATCTTGGCCGATGGAAACGTATTGCGGCAAAACAATTTAACGTTTCGATCCCGACCAATCAAACGCTCCTTGACCACATTCGAGAGGCGGCTTTGCAGGTTCCGACAGATACTTCTGCCGTTTCACCCTATATAACGATTGAGCGGATTCTGCGAGTCCGTGACGTTCGCACGCTTTCGGGAGTGGCCATCATTACCGTGCTCGTCAAACCCTACGCCTGTCCTGGACAATGCGTGTACTGCCCTACCGAAGTGCGCATGCCAAAAAGTTACATTGAAACGGAGCCAGCTGCTCAACGTGCATTGCGACTCAATTTTGATCCCTACATTCAAATGATAAAACGCTTGGAGGTATTAGACCGCAATGGTCACCCCACAGAAAAAATTGAACTCATTGTGAAAGGTGGTACGTGGAGTGCGTACCCAAAAGCATATCAACGATGGTTTTTAAAAGAATGTTATCGAGCAGCGAACGCGTTCGCGAGAGATGAAGAGATGAATAGATTAAGAGATGAAGAATCGACCGACGTTATTAAACCAACCTCCTATTCCGAGGTTGAGTCTCTCAACCAAGGAGATCGCAAACTCGTGGAGACGTACAACAAACAGGGCGCGTGGGCAAACGGCGAAGCGAGTGAACAAGAGATTCTTGACGAGCAACTACGCAACGAAACCTCCACCCATCGTGTGATTGGGCTCACACTCGAAACGCGCCCGGACTGGATCGACGAAGCGGAAGTGCGCCAACTGCGAATCCTCGGATGCACGCGTGTAGAACTCGGGGCACAGGCCATTGATGACGAAATTCTTACCCTTATCAAACGTGGACATGATGTGGCGAGTATTGCCAACGCCATCGCACTCTTGCGCGATGCGGGTTTTAAAGTGGACGTGCACATGATGCCACAACTGCCGGGGGCAAGGCCACAAAAGGACGTTCAAATGTTTCGCGAACTTTTTGAGGACCCCCGCTTCCGACCGGATATGGTTAAAATCTATCCATGCGTTGTGACCCCTTCGGCCGAACTCTATCAATGGTATAAAAATGGAACATACGCCCCTTACTCCGACGAAGAGCTGATCGAAACCCTCATCACGATCAAATCAACAATCATCCCCCGCTATTGCCGGATCTCCCGACTCATTCGCGACATCCCATCGCAACATATTGCCGCCGGCAACAAAGTGACAAATTTACGCGAAACACTCCACCATATAATGAAGGAGCGTGGATTAGTGTGTCAGTGCTTGCGATGTCGGGAGGTGGGACATCAAATCGAAAAATTCCCAATTCCCAATTCCCAATTCCCAACACTCTTCATTGATGAGTACGAAGCCTCGGGCGGCAAAGAATACTTCTTGAGTATGGAATCAGAAAACCGCGGAGTCGTTTATGCGTTTTGCCGACTACGAATTCCGGCAGCTCTGGCGAACCGTCATCCTGAGCAACGCGAAGGATCTCTCAACGACCAAAAAGATTCTTCGGTCGTGCAACTCCCTCAGAATGACGCGTTACTACAACTCTTGCCTGAAATTAAAGGCTGCGCATTCATTAGAGAACTCCATACCTATGGGCAGATGATCCCCTTGGAAGAAAAAGGTGATGCCTCACAACACACGGGGCTCGGTCGCCAACTCATGGAAAAAGCCGAGGAAATTGTGAAACAATGCAATATACAAAAAATTGCGGTTATTAGTGGCGTGGGAGTACGGGGATACTACCGAAAACTCGGATATAATTTGGAAGGAACGTATATGGTAAAAGGGATAAAGAGATGAGGAGATAAAGAGGTAAGGAATATAGCGGCAGTGACGGTCCGATGGCTTGTCAATCGACGAGGGCAAGCGTAAGATAATTGTGCACATTCCTTATCTCATTACCTCTTTACCACCTTATCTCTCGCCCGTATGTCCCACCTCTTCCAGAGCGACCCGGAGATCGCCCAACTTCTCGAGCGCGAACTTAAGCGTTCTCAAGATGGGCTCGAAATGATCCCGTCGGAAAATTTCGTTTCTCGATCGGTTTTGGAGGCACTCGGCTCGATTGGCACCAACAAGTACTCCGAGGGCTACCCCGGCATGCGCTATTATGGGGGCTGTGAACAGGTCGACGCCATTGAAAATATTGCCCGCGATCGGGCGAAAGCGTTATTTGGGGTGACACACGCTAATGTCCAACCCTATTCTGGATCACCGGCCAACCAGGCCGTGTATTTTGCTCTCCTGGACCCGGGCGACACCGTGATGGGGCTCCATTTGTACTTTGGTGGACACATGACGCATGGACTCCCCGTTAATTTTTCGGGAACAATCTATCGATCGGTCCAATATACGTCACGGCCCGATGGGTACATGGATTTGGATGCCATGGCCGCAATGGCAAAAGCGGAAAAACCAAAAATGATGATTGTGGGAGCAACCGCCTATCCACGACAGTATGATTGGAAGGCACTCAAAGAAATTTCTGATAGCGTAGGAGCATTCCTCTTTGCCGACATCTCTCACATCGCGGGACTCATTGTTGCCGGCGAGCATCCATCCCCCGTTGGTATCGCCGATGTCATTACCACGACAACACATAAAACATTACGTGGTCCCCGCGGAGCAATGATCCTTTGCAACGGAAATGAATCGACGCCGCTGAAAAAAGTGGATCGAACCCGCGAAAATATTCCCACGCTCATCGACCGCGCGATTATCCCAGGGCTCCAAGGCGGACCACACAACCACCAAACCGCGGCGATCGCGGTGGCGCTGAAAGAAGCGTCAACTCCCGAATTTAAAGAATACGGTCGACAGATTGTAAAAAATGCTAAAGCTCTCGCCTCAACGCTTATGGATCTCGGATACGAGCTTGTGACCGGTGGAACCGACAATCATCTAATTCTCATGAATCTCACGAACAAAGAAATTCCTGGCAAGATTGCTGAAAAAGCACTTGATGCTGTGGGTATCACGGTAAATAAAAACACCGTGCCGTTTGACACCCGTAAACCCTTTGATCCATCAGGAATCCGTATGGGTACACCGGCGCTCACCAGCCGCGGATTTACTGAAAGCGATATGACCGTCGTTGGCCGACTTATACACGAAGCACTCACCGAAGGACTCACGAGTAGAGCCAAGCAACAAGAAATCAAACAAAAAGTGAAAGAACTCGCTGATACACATCCTCTGTACCCACACTTAAGCTACGTATAAATACAAATCATTAACCGAATCCAATTCTAATTTACACTCATTCGAATCGATTCGGATACAATTCAGATATTGATTTGTACTTTCCTATGCTTCTACTGGATGGCCGAGCAATTGCTAAGCACATTCTCAGCGACCTCAAAATGGATGTCGCACAACTACCGCGCCCTCCCAAACTCGCAGTGATGCTTGTCGGTGAAGATCCGGCAAGCCAAGTCTATGTGAACCTCAAAAAAAAACGTGCCGAGGAAATTGGGATGACTACGGACCTCAAAACGTTTCCGGATTCGGCCACGCAAGATGAACTTGAAAAAACTATTGAAGCGTGGAGCGCCGACCCACACGTCGACGGGATCCTCATCCAACTGCCGTTGCCAAAACAATTCAATACGCAACAATTGATTAACCGCATTCCTCCAAAAAAAGATGTGGACGGATTTCTTCCCAACCCCGAAGGAACAGGGTTTGTCCCACCCGTCCATGCCGCTGTGCTTCACCTGCTCAAAGCGACCGCTCAACCATTGAACGGTCGGCAGGGGGCGATCATCGGCAACTCCCGCATCTTTACCGAACCCCTCCAGGGACTCCTTGCCACCCAAGGACTAACAATGCGTCTCGTCCTTGGAAAAGAAGAACGCGAACGATACGATGCATCGCAAGACGATGTTGTTGTTATTGCTATTGGCGTGCCCAATTGGCTTACGGCAGACCGAGTGAAAGACAACGCACTCATTATTGATGTCGGAACCAACCGACTCGAAGAAGGGATTATCGTGGGTGATGTGGATGCCAAGTCTTTTGAACAAAAACCCGGTTGGCTCTCCCCTTCCCCAGGCGGCGTGGGACCGCTTACTGTGGCGTCGCTCCTGGCTAATACCGTTGAAGCGGCCAATCGGCGTATGGCAGATATCGTATAAAGTATTTGGTATAATGTATAAGGTATTGGCGCATTTAGTCAACCGCATACGTTATATCTCATACCTCATACTTACTACCTGTAAGAAATACTTGATAATTCTTTCTGCTTCTGCTACAGTGTGGCAGTCTTTGTTAATCTTAGTAGATTCAGGCCGCGCCTCAATGGACATTGCGCGGGTCGGGTTTCAATGGACAGTACCCGGCATGATTCTGCTGAATCACATAATTCCGCCAAATCATATGCATAGCACTCTCCCGCTCTCCAAATCGATTCGAAAATTCATCCGCCTCCAAAAGGCGAAGCTCCGAAAAACAATTTCAGATCCAAAGGACCTCAAAGAATCCTTCTCCAAACTCTACGCACAGTTTGGTTCATACAACGCGAAAAAAATTCCCAATAACCAATTTCCAATAAAATTTCAAATGCCCAGTACTAGTTTTATACTTATTGGACATTTTATTAGTAATTAGAAATTTGATATTGGAAATTTTTGTTTTATGTCTCTCCAAATCGGCATCGTGGGGCTCCCCAATGTTGGCAAATCCACTCTCTTTAAGGCGCTCACAAAAAAACAGATTGCCATCGCCAACTATCCCTTTTGTACGATTGACCCAAACGTTGGCGTGGTCGAGGTACCAGACGAACGCCTGGCGGCACTCTCAACAGTCTCAAAATCCGAAAAAATTATTCCGACCACGATTGAATTTGTTGATATTGCCGGGCTTGTGAAAGGGGCAAGCGTTGGTGAAGGGTTGGGAAATAAATTCCTTGCGACCATTCGCCAAGTCGATGCCATCGCCCATGTAGTACGATCATTCCAAGACCCGAATATCATTCACGTGCACGGACAGGTAGACCCCAAGAGCGATCAAGAAGTGATTAACCTCGAACTCATCTTTGCCGATCTCGCCAGTGTCACCAAACGCTTCGAGGGTCTTGCCGGCCGCGCCCGTAGCGGCGAAAAAGAAGCGCAGACACTTCTCCAAGTTTTAGAAAAAGTAAAAGCCGTACTTGAGGCGGGGAATCTCGCTTCGGCAGTCGAACCACAACTCCAACTCCCCGAAGAAAAGAAAATTCTCAAAGAACTTCAGCTTCTCACCACTAAACCACAATTGATTGTCATGAATGTCGACGAGGAAACGCCCCAACGTCATTCTGAGCAACGCGAAGAATCTCGAGATCCTTCGGCAAAGCCTCAGGATGACAAAATCGGACGCGTCGCCATTTCGGCCAAACTCGAGGCGGAACTCGGGGAACTCTCCGATGAAGACCGCATTGCGATGATGAAAGATTTGGGACTGAAGGAATCTGGTCTCGACCGCTTGATTCAAGCCAGCTACGATCTGTTAGAACTCATCACCTACTTTACTTCGGGTCCCATGGAAACGCGTGCCTGGACCATTAAACGCAGGACCAAAGCCCCCCAAGCAGCCGGAGTGATTCACACGGACTTTGAACGCGGGTTTATCGCTGCCGAAGTGATCAAATGGAACAATCTCGTCGAATGCAACGGCGAAGCCGTGGCCAAAGAAAAGGGATTACTGCGACTGGAGGGCAAAGAATACACGGTCGCTGATGGCGATGTGATGCACTTTCGATTTGGCGTATAATACTGCCATATATGAAAATCGACGAATTAAAAAAAATTAGACGCCTCATCTTAACGCTCGCAAGCTGCCTTGCCGTTATTGATATTCTTATTACTTACTTTGAATCTCTACCCATAACTCTCCTCCTTCTATTAATATATGTCATTATTGTTAAGTTAATCCTAAGTATCTTTAAGGACGTTGTTGTGGCAGAAGCGGAGCATCAAATTACACCAAAAACGGTATACTTATTTTTTTTAATCATGTGTACATTCCACGCATTATTACTTAGTTGGCTTTCGTTCACAATACAAAAAGATACTTATGCTTTTGGCGCCTTAGGGGTCGCGTTTCTGATGATACTCCTGCCGTTTTATTTGTTCTATTTATTCATCGTAACAATGTTACAATGCTTTCTACCAAATCATTTGGAGGGACGCTATATCACTGACCAACAAACAGCGCCTCTAGAAAAACGAATTTCTCAATATCAACAATTCTATAAGAAATACTGTATCACGATGATCTCCGTCACAATTGGAATGATTATTATCTTCTTTGCATTTTTTTGATTATCTATTTGTGTTTCCGGTGGCAGTAACAACGCTAGGGTCTCCGTATTACAAAAAGCCTTTGGTCGACGAGCGTCGAAAAAAGGCTTTTTGGTTTCCATACAACGCTACTTGCCCATAACGCAAAGGATATATCGCCGATTACCGTAATAGCAAAATTCCCGCTACAGCTAGTACCGTCCCCGCTAACTTTTGAGGGAGTCGATCCTTTTCCCCCAGAAACAAAATCCCCCCTAAAACACCAAACACGAGCGCGCTCTGGACAGCCGGGATGACCCGAGAAACTTCGCCAAATCGGAGGCTCATAAATTCTGCAAGCTCAGCCATTCCAAATAATGTTCCCGCAGCCACGATCCCCCATCCATTCAATCGGACTTCGTTGAGGGCACGTCGAATATTCAACCGCGAGCCTATCATACAAAATAATGCCGTCCCAATGAGTTCAAACGAGGCAAGTGTGGCGCTTGAGAAATCACCAATTGCACGCTTGATCGTGAGCCCGGCCATGGCGGCAAAGATAGTGCTTGCAACGGCTAATGCCAAGCCCCAGCGATGATGGCGCACGCTACTTGCCGACTCATACACCGTAACGACCACACCCATCATGATCAACAGTATTCCGAGAATCTTCGGGGTAGTGATGGGTTCCGAAAACAGTAGAGCACTAGAAACCAAAATAATGCCATTGCGAAGCTGATCGATAATTTGAGAAATGGAGACCTCAATGAGTGTGAGTGATTGAAACGCCAACCAATCTGACAAAAACGAGCAGAGAGTCATGGTGAGCAAAAACACCCATGGAGTTATGGTGATGGGAAACTGCAACCCCTGGGTAAGAGCAATCACCAGCAAAAGAAGCCCTGCAATACCATTATGGATACCCGTAAACAGGAGAGGATCCCCTTTGTATCGAAGCAGGCTGCGCGCCACTACCCGGGAGCTACCAAAACATAATCCCGAAAGCAATGCCAGACCAAACCAACTCATATACGTAGAAAATGGTTCCTAGAAACTGGACAATGGTTATAGAACATCGATAGTGGAAAATAGATCTCGCCACTTTCAGATTTCCAATTTCTATTACTACTTTCAAATTTCTATCTGCCTTTTTCCAAAACCATGATCTCACGCCACACAAACTGCTCGGGCCGGCCATAGAGGAGGGAGTGTCGATAATGGAACTGCTTTGCGGTAACAGCCTTTGAGAGTGCTACGGGGATGGGCGGAATAATCTCGAATCCTTGCGTACGAATCTTATCGAGATCACTTATGGCATATACAATCCCCTTCTTGGTTGCCATGGGCCAACACGGCCAACTCACAATCGCGCGGCCGCCCGGTTTTAAAAGCTTGGCAAATACTTCGATGGTTTGAAGGTATAGTGGATTCAGGCGTTGTCGTTCAACTTTTATATCCTCGGGCGCCGCGATCATCTTGGATTGGGGCAATCCCAAATCCGGCTCTGTGACAATGACGTCGATCGAATGGAGAGCAACTTTTTGAGATAACAAACGAACGTCGCTGGTAAATACGCGGGTACTCGGGAATGGGCCTTGAGAATTTTTTTGATGCCACTCCAAATTTTTTTGCGTATCGTCCACCGCACCTTTACTAATGTCGGATCCAATCACCTCGTACCCGAGTTCAAGCGCTTCCATCAGTACGGTCCCGCTCCCACAGAACGGATCGAGTAATACGGGTGGCAGCTTGCTGTTTGTAGCTTGTAAGCGCGTTAAATTAATCATCATTCGGGCGAGCTTGGGTGGGAGCATGCCACGGCGGGCATTACGAGCGGGGCGACCAAAATCGCGACTCCCCCACTCTTCAAACTCTTGTACCGCAAGGGTTTGGATAATATCAAAGGATTGCGGCGTGGCGCTCCTTAGAATAAACTCCGCCCCTTTGGTGAGGAGATGATTCTTCTGTACCACAACCGACGAAAGCATCGGGTCGCGAGAAACGACAAAACGACTGGGACGGCCTTGCTCCTTAAGTGCATGCTTTATGGTGATTCCAATCCCTTGGACTTGGTTGGTTGGCAATCCCCCGCCCAACATACTAATACCAAAATGGATTCTTTCCGAAACTAACGCTGACACCAGCTTGGTAAGAGTCGGTTCGAGTTCTTTTCTCGCAACGGTGTCCACAAGGCGACCGACACGCGTGGTACCACCCAACCGGTGGAATAAGACCAGCGTCTGCTCGTCGGTGAGGTGCTCTACCATTGCCCCCGCCCAACTCGCACTTTCAATACTTGCACCATCAAACAGCCCTATCGCCTGACAGAGTTCTGCTAATGAAATCTCCGGAAATGACCCAAAAACAAAAAAATGCGGCATAGGCGAGGTTCTAGGGTTTAGGTTCTAGGTACTAGATTTTGTTGAGAAAATCGATCGCCGCGGCCGAAAATTCTAGAACCTATAGCCTAGAACCTAGAACCTCGGTAGCTCTTGCCAATTCCCCAGCATTCTGTTACACTCATCCTACATTTGAAACAATTCTTTGTCTAATACATTCCATATTCGGAGTATTTGCATTATTCTCCGCCGCGCTTCAAAGGACTCGGGCCGGGTTCTAATGGACATTACCCGGCATGATTCTGCCGAATCACATAATTTAGCCAAATCATATGAAGCAATACGAACTTCTTTGCCTCTTTCGCTACGAAAATGAACCCGATGGAACGCTGCCGCCCAAACTCGAAACCGTTGTGAGTGCAATCCAAAAGTATCAGGGTAGTATTATTAGCCAAGAAGATTTTGGCATTCGACGCCTTGCCTATCCAATTGAACAACAAACCACCGGGCACTATGTTCTTTTTAATGTGAGTTTTGAAGGAGATGCTATTAAACCACTCAATGCCTTGCTTACCATCGAGTCATCACTCCTCCGACACCAGTTAGTCACGTACGTGAAAACTCAAAAACCCCGCGAGGATGACACCCCTGCGCAAACTGAAAAAACTCAAGGGACAAGTTCTTCTTCCAATGATGCTCCTGCTCCGGCGAAAGTCACATTGAGTTCCGAAGAATTAGACAAAACAATTGAACGGATCCTTGAAGAAAAAGTACTATAGATTTATTAATTTATTGGTTTAATAATTTACTGCATTGTAACGGTGTAATAAATCAATAAAATAATAAACGACGTCGTTATGGCTCTCTCGCTTAATAAAGTCATGCTGATTGGAAATCTCACCCGAGACCCCGAAACGCGCACAACCACGTCGGGCCAGACGGTTTCAAGTTTTAGTATTGCCACAAGCCGGTCGTGGAAAGATCAAGCTGGGCAGCTGCAAGAGAAGACTGAATTCCACTCGATCGTTGCCTGGGGAAAACTCGGCGAGCTTTGCAGCCAATATTTAGCCAAGGGTCGCAAAGCATGGATTGAAGGCCACCTCCAAACCCGAGACTGGACCGGCGAAGATGGCGTAAAACGCTACCGAACAGAAATCGTTGCCGATAATGTGCTCTTCCTGGATCGTGCTCCAGCGGGATCTGCACCCAATGCGTTCCAATCCAATCCCGCAGCGGGCGGACCAATGTCGCCGAGTATGCCACAACCTTCTGAACCCCAACCTCCAAGTTTTGATGAAAACGAAATTAAAGTAGAAAATATTCCGTTTTAAAACATTATGACCCCTTCGTACCAATCTCCAAGTCAACAACGCCGACCGCAAGCCAAATCCAATAGTGGCCGTATTCGCAACGCCAAGGATTGCTTCTTCTGCGTCAATAACGTGCTCAACATCGATTATAAAGATGCGCGGCTTCTGCGACGATTTATGTCTAGCCATGCCAAAGTTGCCCCCACGCGCCGAAGCGGTGTGTGTAACTGGCACCAACGCAAACTTGCCACCGCCATCAAACGCGCGCGGATCATGGCGCTTTTGCCCTTCGTCATTCAATGATACACGGTAAAACCTAGGAACGAAGGAACGCGTTCTTTTGTTTTTTAGTTCTTTCGTTACGGTATGTCTGTCCTCCCCTCTCTCAACTCCATTCGCGTGGGAATGATACTCCTCTATAACGGCGAACCCTACCAAGTGCAAATTGCCAATTTCGTGCGCATGCAACAACGCAAACCCGTGATGCAAACCAAGATGAAACACTTGGTGAGCAACAAGGTGTTGGAGTATAGTTTTAAACCGGGCGAAAAAGTAGAAGAAGCGGATTTGGAAAAACGCAAAGCAAACTTTTTGTATTCAGACCCTCACAATGCCTACTTCATGGATCAATCCAACTACGAGCAGTTTGGGATTGGACTCGGTGTACTCGGAGACCGCATAAAATTTATCAAAGAAGGGACCGAGGTGACGGCCATCATCTTTAACGGCAACCCTATCTCGGTGGATCTACCCATGAAGATGGATTTGAAAGTCACGGATGCTCCCCCGGCCGTAAAAGGTGACTCGGCACAGGGTCGCGTGATGAAAATTGCAACGCTCGAAACTGGCGCCACGATCCAAGTACCGTTGTTTGTGAACGAAGGTGATACGATTAAGATCAATACCGAGACAATGGAGTACGTTGAGAGGGTGTAAGAGAGCGCTCCGGCACAATAAAATTTTTACTGCGGAACTCGTCTGCATCGGGCACCATCACGACACGCATCAACCACAATCCGCCTTAGCGTGTCGTGATTGACTCACACAGTCCTCGTTAAAAAATTTTATTGTGCCGGAGCGCTCGAAAAAGGAAAATGTGAAGTATCCCGCTAATCGGCGGGTTTTTGAATTGACAATAAAGACTTAAATCCCTAAGATAGGACCACCAAATTAACCCAGTAACTGGTACTCGATGGAGGTCGGAACAAATGAAACGGACTGAAGTAGTGGTCATGGGCTTTGGCGGGGTCGGGCGCGAAGTACTGAAATGCTTCGCAGACGAACACCGCAGCGCTGCTGCTGCGATCGATGGTGTTAACATCGACTTGATGGCCATCGCCGACAAGAGCGGTGTCGTGCATTTCAACCCCGGAGGCGCTTCGATCGAACAGATCTCACCTCTAATCAACCTCAAGGAGATGGGGGGAAGCCTCGACGGAATCCCCATTGAGGACCTAAAGGGATTGAACGGAGGCCACAAGTGCATCGTGGCCGACCTCACAGGATCCCTCTATACGACACCTATCCTCATCCAGGCTGTGCAGACTGGGTGCGGAGTAGTCTCGGCCAATAAGCCGCCATTCGCGGGATCATACGAAGACTGGAAGACACTGTCGAGGTATGCACTCTGTCGCTACAACACGACACTCGGCGGCCCGCGCGGGATCCCGTACGAACTGAAGACGCTCCGGAGAGGCGGAGCCAAGATCGAGAAGATTGAGATGGCAGTCAACGGAACCTGTAACTTCGGCTTCCACACCATGGGGCGCCTACCACTTCACTCCTTCGAGATGATGATGATCGAATCCATCCGAAGAGGCTTGCCCGAGCGCGACCCGCGCAAGGACTTCGGTGGCGACGACTTCCGCAACAAATCCATCATCGCCGGACGCGAAGCCTTCGGGTCCAACTGCCAGTGGGCGGTGGAAGGTGAAGTCGAGGTAACGCCTTTGCTTCCACCGGAAATCCTCGGGTCCTCGTCTGAGGAATTCCAGTCCAACTGGATGGGAACAGTCGATGACTACTTCCGCGAAATGATCACTCGAAAAGCCCTGAAGCGAGAGCCTGGGCTTCGCAAGCATCCCGTCTACATGGCCACGCTCACACCGGAGAAAGCGAGCGTGAATCTCCACCACCTCCCGCCCTATCACCCCATCATCCGCAACCTCTTCGAGGAGCACATCGTCGTTGCCGTGTACCTCAAAGGACGCACCGAGCCCGAGGTCTTCAAGGGCGTCGGCGCGGGTGCTAAGGATACAGGCGCCCGCGTCTGGGCCGATATCATCGAAGTTGCTCAGATGATGTAGCTCGCCCCGTAGCGGAGGTATCGATCACAAAACTAACAGCGCATCAATCTACACCCGGAGGGGAGGATCGATGCGCTTATACTTTTTATAAGACAAACGCGTACCCAATCAATGTAACAATAGTATAGCATATGCTACGAAGTTGTTACATTATTATTTTCAATAAAATCCATATCTCTTTAAATCTTTTCAAAAAATTTGTGACCCTTGACCGTACCCCCCCCGTGTCTGCTAAGGTGAGTCCACTGTAGCACATGAACCTCTAACGGACTTGGAGGGTACCTTGATTCTCTATCACTCAACCAACGGTCCATCCTGGCGACAAGTGGACCTCGTCACCGCGCTACTGGAAGGACTCGCTCCGGACTACGGTCTCTACACCCCCCGACGCAAAGACTTGCCGCGGTTCACGAAACGACAACTGAAATCCATGAAAGGCATGCCCTACGCGGACATCGCCTTCATGGTGCTGTGGCCGTTCCTGCAAGGGAGTATCCCACGGAACAAGGCGGAAGAATTGGTACACCAGGCCTACGATGAACGTGTCATCACGACTCGGATGCAGAAGGTCCTGGACGACCTCTGGATCATGTGGCTCACCGGCGGGCCATCACTGTCCTTCAAGGACTACGCTGCTCTCCTGTATGCTGTGCTGCTCGACTTCATTCTCTCGTTGGAGGACCTCTACCGACTGATCTTCGTGGCCACCAGTGGCGACACCGGTGCCGCTATCGCTGGTGCAGTCCGGTATCTCAAACGTCTTGCACTCGTCATCTTCTATCCCTTGGGCGAAATCACTCACCTCCAACGACTCCAGATGGAAACAATCGGCGAGAATGTCTTCGCGATTGGGTATAAAGGCGATTTCGACCTCGGGCAAGAAATGGCCAAACGATTCCTCCGCGATCAGCGGTTCTGTAAAGAGCTGTTCGGCCGGCCCGACTGGTTCACGTCGGCCAACTCGATTAGTGTAGGACGACTCCTGCCGCAGATGGTATACCCGTTCTACGCGCATTCACAACTCGATGAATGGCCTTTCATCGCCTCCGTTCCATCGGGGAATTTTGGAGATATGATGGGTACACTGCTGGCTCGAGAAATGGGGCTCCCCATCGACAAAATCCTTTGCGGAGTCAACGGCAACGATACCTTCCCACGATTCCTCAACAGCGGAACCTACAACCCGGGATCGACCCATCGGTCACCATCATCGGCAATGAACGTCGCACGTCCGAGCAACGTCGCACGGCTGTTTGACTTCTTCGGAGGCCAAATCTTCGATGAACGGGATCCGATCACCGGAGAAGTGACACAGAAGGACATTATCGTTCAAGGTCCCGATCGATTATTGATGCTACGGCCTCTTTGGTCGGTCTCCGTTTCGGATGAGGAGCACTACGACACCATGCGACGAGTCTACCAGAAACACGGGGTCATCCTCGACCCGCACGGTGCCGTAAGCTGGAGGACAGCCGAACGATACCGCGAAGGACGAGGGTTCACGCCAAAGGTAGTCGTGTACGAAACGGCAGACCCCGCAAAATTCCCGGAAGACGTTCACAAGGCCATCGGATTGTATCCGCCCGTCCCCGATGCGCTGGCGCAACTGGAAGAAATGCCACGGCGGACCATCGAACTCCAGAGCGAACCCGATCGCGGAGCCGATGGTAAGCTCACGCCCAGCCAAGCGCAGATGGATGAAGCGAAGGAATTACTTCGAAAAATCTCCTTCTTCAACACCTGAAACGCGAGTAACTCGCCATACTCATGAAACCAAAAGCGCATCTGTTCATATTCCCCCCACGGGATAACGAACGGATGCGCTTATGCTTTTATAGAAACTTATTCTTTTTCTTCCGCTTCTTCCTTCTCTGCTGGAGCTTCCGCTCCGGGCATGGACTCTGCTCGGGCCGCTTTAGCGGCTTCCAAAGCTTTAGCGCGAATCTCTTTCATAAACTCGGGGTGTTCTTTCAGCCCCGCCTTCGCGGCTTCGCGACCGACACCGAGTTTGACTCCGCCATACGAATAACTGTTCCCATTTTTTTCAATAATGCCCTTGAGCACACCGGTGTCAATCAGGTCACCGACAATCGAAATGCCCTCGTTGTACATTATATCAAACTCTGCGGTTTGAAACGGCGGAGCAACTTTATTTTTGACAATCTTTACTTTCACACGATTGCCGACGACCTGCTCCCCACTTTTCAGTTGTGCGCTCCGGCGCACTTCAATACGCATGGATGAATAAAACTTGAGCGCCATCCCACCGGTCGTGGTCTCGGGGTTTCCAAAAAATACGCCGATCTTCATGCGGATTTGATTAATAAAGATCACGCAAGTTTTGGATTTTGAAATAATACCGGTCAGTTTGCGCAGGGCCTGGCTCATGAGCCGTGCCTGGAGACCCATGTGGGAATCGCCCATCTCGCCTTCGATTTCGGCCTTCGGAACAAGCGCGGCTACTGAATCAACGACAATGACATCTACGGCGTTCGAGCGCACCAATGTTTCGACAATTTCGAGCGCCTGCTCTCCAGTGTCGGGTTGTGAAATTAATAACTCATCAATGTTCACACCAATCCGTTTTGCGTATTCCGGGTCTAACGCGTGTTCGGCATCGACAAACGCGGCGACCCCGCCAATCTTTTGGACTTCGGCGACAATATGTTGGGCAATGGTTGTTTTCCCTGAAGCTTCGGGGCCAAACACTTCAATCACGCGACCGCGAGGCACTCCGCCAATCCCAAGAGCAAGATCCAGCGATAAACACCCCGTTGGAATACCCGCCACATTCATTGTCCGCGCTTCTCCAAAGCGCATGATGGCGCCATCACCAAAGCGTTCTTTGATGCTATTCATCGCCTGTTCAACGTCGCGGAGTTTCGGGGGAAGAGTAGATTTGGACATATATCTCATTTATTATTTTACTCGTTTATTAATTTATTCCGGCTTACCAAGCGATCCACAAATAAATGAATAAACTAATAAATCAATAAATCATTTTTGTGTAGTTTCCACTAAGACATGTCGCACAATAGTCGTCTTCCGATCCTTCTGACGGACGGCTTCAACAGTAATGGTGTTCAGCCCTTGGTTAAGGACAATGGGGAACGAAAACTTGCCATCAGATTCGGGCACCACGACAACACCATTCACGGTAACACTCGAAGACGTTCCACTCACGCGCCCCCGAACAATAATTTCCCGAGCGTTCGTCTTCACGTTATCTCCGGGAATTTCGACGTCGAGTACAGGGGAAGCCAGGGCGCTGGAAAGTGACGTGGTGAGGTACAATGTGATCACAGTAAGAACCACCGCACCCATCGCCATACGCCACTGACGCGGACCCATCCACGAGGATGTTGGGAGCTCCTGGAACTCAAACCGTGGTTGTGTGGTACACCACTGCTTCTCTTGGGTAAACTGTTTCCAAAGTTCGGGCCCTGATAAGTGAAGTGTCTTTGCATACCGATGCAAAAATTCCCGCCGATACACATCGGCCGAGACTTCACATCCCCCTTCTTCAAGGTCTAAAATATACCGAGGCGAAATCCCCACCCGCTTTGCTGCTTCGTCAACGGTTAAGCCCTTTTCTTCACGTGTTTCACGCAACAAGCGACCAACAGAATCAAGAATCATAGTGTAAGAGAATGGTGAGATGAAGAGATGAGGAGGTGGAGAATATCCAAATAACCTAAGTTTCTTCCTCTTCGTCTTCCTCATCGCCTGTGGATATGTCTTCTTCCTCTTCATTTCCTTCTAGAATGGTATCATCCTCCCCAGCCTTGAGCAACACTTCTCGCGGCTTTGCTCCGTCTCCGGGACCAATAATACCCTGTTCCTCCAATAGATCCAATAATCGCGCTGCCCGAGCATATCCAACCTTCAACCGCCGTTGAAGAAGCGAGGCCGAACCCTTGCCGGCTTGTACCACGACTTGTTTTGCGTCTTCAAACAATGGGTCACCGCCATCATCGGTATTCCCACCCATACCACCCACCGCCACGCTCTTCGGACGCTCTACGATACTTTGATCATATTCAGGCGTACCCGAACTACGGAGGTATTCCGTCACGCGCTTGATTTCGTTTTCAGAAATATATGCTCCCTGAATACGCTTGGGCTTAGAAAGCTCTGCCGTTAAGAACAACATATCACCACGGCCGATCAGTTTGTCCGCCCCGGGTTGGTCAAGAATGGTGCGTGAATCAATACTCGAAGCCACACTAAAGGCAATACGCGCAGGAATGTTGGCTTTAATCAACCCCGTAATAACATCCACACTGGGGCGCTGGGTGGCAAACACTAAATGGATGCCGACTGCACGAGACATTTGTGCGAGTCGAATAATAGCGCCCTCCACCTCGTTGGCGGCCGTGGCCATAAGGTCAGCCAGTTCGTCGATGACGGCGACGAGGTACGGCATGGCTCGTTCTTGACCTGCGTTATAACCACTAATATCACGATATCCGGTGCGTGAAAGTTCATCAAATCGTCGATCCATTTCTCCAATAAGCCATCGCAATGCGTTAATCGTTTTTCGCACATCGGTGATCACGGGTGTCACGAGATGCGGGATACCATTATAGACCGGTAGTTCTACACGCTTGGGGTCCACAAGCAGCAACCGAAGTTCTTGTGGGGTGTTGCGATACAAGAGACTCATAATGAGTGCGTTCATCATGATGGTCTTGCCGCTACCGGTTGCCCCGGCAATCAACAGGTGCGGCATGCGAGCAAGATCCGCCACCCACGCCTGTCCCGCCACGTCCTGGCCTAAGGCAAATGTGAGCGGTGAAGAATTTTCTTTCATGACGGCCCGGTATTCAGGCGAGGTAAAAATATTCTTTAATCGGACGATCGCAACCCGTTGGTTTGGTACTTCAATACCCACGAGAGACTTCCCGGGAATGGGTGCTTCGATGCGAATAGGGTGAGCGGCTAATGCAAGTGCCAAATCGTTATGGAGTGCGGTAATTTGAGAAAGCTTCACCCCCTCGGCGGGCTTTAATGTATACTGTGTCACTGTTGGACCCACCCTCCATTCCCCCATTTCAACCTCAATCCCGAAATTACCGAGCGTACGCTCAATGATATTTAACGTGCGCTCCGTGTCACCGCTAGAAGGCGCATTTGTTTGCGACTCTAGCAACTCTTCACTATAGCACGGTGTAATGTGTGCTCGCCGCTTCGTGGTGCTTGTAAGAGGCGGTTCAGTGGATTTTGATGCTTCCGGAGGCTCACTAGCGGTGGAGGCACGTGAAGCGAGCGTTCTTCGGAGAAACCCAGATTTTAAACGCTCCGGCTCCATTGGGACATCGTTCACATTAATGGATTCACTAGTGCCTTTTGTATTGGAGTCAGGCGCATTACGCACCATCGACCGTCGTATACTCCCCACGATCGTTCGTGCAATGCTTCCGACGAGTGCTCCAATACTTCGTAATACATGCCAACTTTGATCCGTAATAAAAATAAACGAAATGAGAATAACGCTCGCGACGACGACCGGAGCGGCCACCGTTCCAAGGGTGTGCACGAGATATCGCGCACTCCATGCTCCAAGCACACCACCCCGGACAGCCACTCCTGTCCCATCGGTCATATCAAAAGCGGGAAACAAAGCGGCTATCAACAACGCAATGCCTAACCGCACACGCCAAGCGACATCAGGGAAAAACCCGCGCGCAATACTATATCCGATCACCGCCGCAACAACGGGCAGGACAACCCGCATCCATCCAAACAAAAGATTAAGGATACCATCGAGCGACCTGCCACCCTCGCCAGCGCTCCCGGCAACAGAAAGTCCTAATAATAGCGCAATAGAAAAAAAGAGGATGGATAAGATCCCTTCTTTTGTCTGCTGCGAAAGATTAAGTTCAAGACGACGCGGCGTTTTATTACGACGCATAATACTGAAACGTGTTAGAACGAACGTATTTTATCATATTTTATCACCAAAAACAAACGGCCTCGCCATGGCGAGGCCGTTTAAAACCCTTTCTTTATTATTTATTCGCTCAGGAAGGTTCCGCAATACTGGCCTCCTCGGCACTCGCCATCTTGTGAACCGCCATCTCCGGTCTGAACCCGGTTCCGACCGGGATCAACCGCCCGATAATAACATTTTCTTTGAGTCCTTCTAGTCGGTCAACCTTACCGGTGACGGCCGCATTAATAAGCACGCGGGCTGTTTCTTGAAAACTTGCCGCCGAAAGGAAGCTGCGAGTCGTGAGAGACACTTTAGTAATCCCCAACAGGAGCTCCGCGCCTTCAGCAATTTTTCCATCACCAACATGTTGATTCTCATCCGTAAGCTCTGATTTTTCAACAACATCACCAACCAGCAGGGTAGTGTCGCCTGATTCGGTCACCGAAAGACGACTAAACATTTGACGAACAATAATTTCGATGTGTTTTTCGTTCAATTTTTGCCCTTGAGAGGAGTAGATGAACATAATCTCACTCATCACATACCGCTGTGTCGTTTCACGGTCCGTCAGCCGATTAAGTTCTTGGACATCGATACTCCCTTCGGTAAGCACGGCTCCCCTCTTTACCACATCGCCATGCGCCACCTTGAGTGCGTATCCCGACGGAACACCATACTCGTAGGACGGTGTTTCACCTTCCGGCGTCGGCTTTAAGTCGACGTGTTCGGGGTGTATCCGTATCATACGCTGCCCTCCCATCCCCGATCCACTGGTCGCATCCACATTAAGGATTTCAATACTCCCGGCCACTTCAGCCAAAAATGCTTTTTTCTTGGGGGGGCGACATTCAAATAATTCTTCCACCCGCGGCAACCCTTGAGTGATATCTTGTCCCACCACTCCTCCCGTATGGAAGGTACGCATGGTCAGCTGTGTGCCGGGCTCCCCGATGGATTGGGCGGCGATAATACCAACGGCCGTCCCAAGCTTCACTGGTTTATTAAACCCGAGATCATAGCCATAGCACGCGCGACACACACCTTTTCGAGTGCGGCAATTGAGTACGGACCGAATCTTGATCACATCTTGTTTCAGGGGATTGGCACGAATCTCTCGAGCGGTGGCTTCATCGATCATAACGCCGGCGCGTGCTAAAATCTTTCCCGTCTTCGTTTTGACCGGTTCCATCACGGTGCGACCTAATAGCCCATCGGCAATCGTTCGACCAATCTCCACGTAATCACTGCCATGACAGAGGAATCCAATATCATCACCACAGTCTTCGTCGAGCACCACCACGTCTTGCGCCACATCAACGAGACGGCGCGTAAGATACCCGGCGTTGGCGGTCCGCAAAGCGGTATCGGTGAGCCCCTTGCGAGCACCATGGGTTGAAATAAAGTATTCGAGCACCCCGAACCCTTCTTGAAAATTTCCTTTCACCGGCAGTTCGATAATTTCACCAGAGGGATTGGTTACCAATCCTTTAATACCCACGATTTGGGTGAGCTGAATCAAGCTCCCGCGGGCTCCGGATTCGATCATGGAGTATACCGACCCTGTTGGGTTCATAATGCGTTTCACTTCCTGGACAATTTCTTCTTTTACGCTACTCCAAATCGAAATCACCTTTGATCGACGTTCACGGTCGGTGAGCAACCCTTGCTCAAACTGTTCTTGGGTTTCATCGACCAGTTTGTCGGCCTTGGCAATAATTTCTTTCTTTTGATGAAGGACAGGAAGATCGCCACGGCTCCACGATAACCCAGACCCGGTCAGATATTCTAGGGCAATGTCTTTCACGTCATCCAGGAGCTTTACTGTGCGTTCCTGCCCATGGAATTCAATCGACAACCGCACCATCTGTTCTAAACTCTTTTTATCCATGGCTTTGGTCGGGAATGCGATTTTCTCTGGGAGAACTTCTGAAAACAAGATGCGACCCACCGTCGTATGAACACGCTCGCCCTTGATACCTGCCTTGCCGGCAGGCAGGCGAACTTCAATCGGCTGCTGGAGGCGAATCATCTTCATTTGATACGCAAGGATCGCTTCACCCGGGTCAGAAAATATTTTCTTCGTTACTCCCTCGGGCAATGCTTCCATGGCAGTCATGTAGTACGCTCCCCACACAATATCTTGTGTGGGCGTAACCACCGGGTCACCGGTTGCGGGCTTCAATAGGTTGCAACTAGCCAGCATCAATTCGCGCGCTTCTTTCTTGGCTTCTTCGGTGAGCGGTACGTGCACCGCCATTTGGTCTCCATCAAAGTCGGCATTAAACGCCGTACACACCATGGGATGTATTTGAATGGCCTTGCCTTCGATGAGCACGGGGCGGAACGCCTGGATCCCCAACCGATGGAGTGTCGGAGCGCGATTTAAGAGCACAAACGTGTCTTTGACGATATCTTCCAGGATATCCCATACCTCGCTGCGGCCTGAATCAATAAAACGAGAAGCGCTGCGGACATTATGAACAAATCCCGCTTTGATAAGCTTACTCATCACAAACGGTTTAAAAAGTTCCAGTGCCATTTTCTTTGGGATCCCGCATTGGTCGAGTTTTAAGTGCGGCCCAACCACAATCACGCTGCGACCCGAATAATCGGTGCGCTTCCCTAAAAGATTTTGCCGGAACCGTCCTTGTTTGCCCTTTAAGATATCGGCCAGTGATTTGAGCATCCGCTTTTGTCCGGTCGAGGCCACAACGGTCTTGCCTTGCCGCGCACTGTTATCGATGAGCGCGTCAACGGCTTCTTGAAGCATGCGTTTTTCGTTGCGACTGATGACTTCGGGAGCGTTCAACTCCACGAGTTGTTCCAACCGATTGTTCCGGTTGATAACACGCCGGTACAAATCGTTCAAATCACTCGTTGCAAATCGTCCGCCATCCAGCGGTACCATTGGTCGAAGATCCGGCGGGATCACTGGGATCGTGGTCAGCACCATCCATTCGGGACGGAGTTTATTATTAGAAAAATTCTGCAGCAACTTTAATCGACGCAATGCCTTCTCCCGCTTTAATCCTTGAATATCCTCGAGGTCCACGCGAAGATCCTTAATCGCTTTCTCTAAATCAATCGATACGAGTAACGATCGAATCGCTTCGGCGCCAATCGAGGCTTCAAACAGGTGGCCATACTTAATACTCAACTGGTGGTATTGATCTTCGCTTAAAAGCTCCATCGGCTCCAATGCCTCCAGCTCTTTCACCGCCACCTTATACGCTTCATCTAATTCTTTCATTTTCATTTCGCGCAATTTCTCAAGTTTAGCAAGCTCATCGTCTAATTTTTCCGGAGTGGTTTTAGCGCGCACCGGCTCTTTGGCGCGATGGATTTCTTCTTCAATTTGGCGGCGCTTGGCCTTGAGTTCATCTTGGATTTGCTGGAACGTATCTTGTTTTGATTTTTCATCCACGGTGGTTACGATAAAATTAGCAAAGTAAATGACCTTTTCCAATTCCTGCACCGATAAATCCAGCAACAAGCCAATTTTGGAAGGAACGCCGCGTAAAAACCAAATGTGCGAGACGGGTGCTGCGAGGTCAATATGGCCCAAACGCTCGCGACGAACCAAGGAACGCGTTACTTCCACACCACATTTATCACAGACAATCCCTTTGTATCGAATTTTTTTGTACTTACCACAATAACACTCCCAGTCTTTACTCGGGCCAAAAATTTCTTCGGCAAACAAACCACTCTTTTCGGGTTTTTGGGTTCGATAATTGATGGTCTCGGGCTTGGTGACTTCACCATGACTCCAACGATGGATGTCGTCGGGCGAAGCGAGCTTTAAGCGGATCGCATCAAAGTCAGTTGTTCGTATTGGGCTAAGCATAGGAATTGAGAATTAGTCTTGTTGAGGGGTATTGGAGTCACTAATCACTCCTATGCGTTTCGGTCGTTCTTCTTCACGATACTGACTGCCTTCACTAATGCGTTTACCGTCTTTTAAGAGCTCAACATCCAAACACAACCCTTTGAGTTCTCTCACCAACACATGGAACGATTCCGGAACGTTCAATTTGTGGATTGCCTCTCCTTTGATAATCGACTCATACGCGCGGGATCGGCCCGGCACGTCATCCGATTTAATCGTGAGAATTTCTTGGAGCATATGGGCCGCGCCGTATCCTTCTAGCGCCCAAACTTCCATTTCTCCAAACCGTTGGCCGCCGAATTGCGCTTTACCCCCGAGCGGCTGTTGGGTAATCAATGAGTACGGACCAATCGATCGTTGATGAATTTTGTCTTCAACAAGGTGATTGAGTTTAAGCATGTACACCATCCCCACGGTGACTTGATTATCAAATGCATCTCCGGTGCGGCCATCGTAGAGGGCTGTCTTACCATCGGCGCTCCATCCGGATTTGACGAGCTCCTCGGAAATGGCGATATCACTCACCCCATCCAACACCGGCGTGGCCACCTTGTAGCCCAGTCGATGAGCAGCAATGCCCAAGTGGGTCTCTAAAATTTGCCCCAGGTTCATACGAGAGACCACACCCAAGGGACTGAGTAAAATATCCACGGGCTGACCATCGGGTAAAAAGGGCATGTCTTCCACGGGCACGATCGTCGAAATCACTCCTTTGTTGCCGTGGCGACCAGCCATCTTGTCGCCGACTTGCACCTTGCGGAGGCTCGCGACCGATACCTGGATTGTTTTAATAATACCGGAAGAGAGTTTGTCACCCTGTTCGCGCGAAAAAATCTTAATGTCCACGACCTTACCGTGCTCACCGTGTTCCAGGTACATGGAGCTGTCACGAACGTCCTTTGCTTTTTCACCAAAAATAACACGGATAAGTTTTTCTTCGGCTGATAATTCGGTTTCACCCTTGGGGGTAATCTTACCCACCAAGATGTCACCCGAAGAAACCTCGGCACCAATCCGCACAACCCCTTCTTCATCGAGATCTTTTAATTTTTCTTCCCCAATGTTGGGGATGTCGCCGGTCACTTCTTCGGGCCCGAGCTTCGTATCACGCACATCGATGGAATAATCTTCAATGTGGATGGAGGTGTATCGATCCATCTGTACCAAGCGCTCCGAAATAATAATAGCGTCTTCAAAGTTTGAACCTTTCCATGGCATGAAGGCCACCAGCAAGTTTTGGCCCAAGGCTAATTCCCCACCGTCCATGGCCGGTCCATCCGCAAGCACATCGCCCTTCTTTACCTTCATCCCCGGTTCTACCTTTACAATCTGGTTCATGCAGGTCGACGCATTGGAACGCACAAATTTTTGAATCTGATAACTCTTTTCGCCCATCTTGTCGTAATCGACCGTAATCTTGCGGCCGTCCGACCCAATCACCACGCCATTCTCTTCGGCCATAATTAAGTGCCCCGAATATTTGGCCACGTCTTTTTCCACCCCCGTGCCGATAATGGGGGCTTGAGGTTTAATCACGCTCACCGCTTGCCGTTGCATGTTGGTACCCATGAGTGCCCGGATGGCGTCGTCGTGCTCCAAAAATGGAATCAATGCGGTGGCGATAGAAACGATTTGCTTGGCCGATACATCCATCAACTGAATGTTATCGCTAAACTCGACACCCGGACGCAGGTTTTTGCGCACCTCGGATCGTTCGTCCATAAAGCGTCCTTTGTCGTCCACCGGCGTTGTTGCGGCGGTACTGATCCGTTTTTCTTCTTCGAATGCATCAATATAGGCTACTTCGGTTGATACCTTGGCTTTACCGCTCGAATCTTTTTTGACTTGAAGGAATGGTGTTTCGATAAATCCGTAGTCATTGACACGAGCGTAACTGGCAAGGTGGCCGACCAATCCAATGTTTGGACCTTCGGGGGTGGCAATCGGACAAATCCGGCCATAGTGCGTTTGGTGCACATCGCGCACATCAAACCCGGCACGTTCGCGACTTAAGCCGCCCGGCCCCATGGCCGACAACCGACGTTTGTGTTCGAGTTCAGAGAGCGGATTGGTCTGGTCCATGAATTGCGACAGCTGTGAACTCATGAAAAACTCTTTCACTGCACTCATTACGGGCCGCGCGTTAATGAGCCGTGAGGGCGACATCGTTGCCACATCCATGGTACTCATGCGGTCCCGTACTATCCGCTCCATCCGCGCCAACCCCACCCGGAATTTATTTTGAACGAGTTCCCCAACGGCACGCACCCGGCGATTGCCCAAGTGGTCAATGTCGTCTTCGGGCATTTGTGTCACATTCAACTCAATGATACGCCGTAAAATTGCGGTGACATCTTCACGGCGCAGTATGCGCGTTTCTTTGGTGTTGGGAATATCAAATCCAAATCGTTGATTCAATTTGTAGCGGCCCACGCGGCCAAAGTCGTACCGATCAAATCGGAAAAACATGGATTGAATCAAGCTGCGGGCGTTATCCACGGTGGCAAGGTCGCCCGGACGGATGCGTTTGTATACTTCCTTTAATCCCTCCGCTTCGCTCTTGGTGGTGTCCTTCCCAAGCGTTGCTCGCACATAGTCTAGTGCCTCCGCCTGCTCGGCAACCGTAAACGGCGTGCCATTAATGTGCTTAAGGTCGTTGAATAATTTATAAATTTCTTCTTCAGTGCCAAATCCAAACGCGCGCAAGAGGCCGCTCATTGCAATCTTACGCTTACGGTCGATCCGCACCCAAATCACTTTGTTGGCATCGGTTTCAAATTCCAGCCACGCCCCGCGGTTCGGGATCACCTTTGCCCCATACCATTTGCGGGTACGCACAAATTCCGATGTAAAAAATGCCCCAGCCGAACGAATGAGCTGCGAAACGACCACGCGCTCAATGCCGTTGACGATAAATGTTCCGCGCTCGGTCATCAATGGGAAGTCTCCCAAATAAATTTCTTGTTCCTTGCGTTCGGTGGTGCGGATGTTTACAAGGGTTGCTCGCACACGCAGCGCCGCTTCGTAGGTAATGTTTTTGGCGCGCGACGTAACCTCGTCAAACTTTGGCTCATCAAGGGTGTAAGCGCCCAACCATAATTCGAGTTCGCGATTGGTAAAATCGCGGATCGGCGATACTTCTTCAAAGAGTTCCGTTAAGCCTTCATCAAAAAACCATTGGTACGACTTTTTTTGGATTTCGATCAGATCCGGCAGATCCATCGCATCGTGGTTTGTTGTAAAAAATTTACGAACGGAGGGCATACGATTGTATAGAGATGAAGACGGCTCTAAAACACAAAAACCTCGGCGTTCTTTCGTACAAAAGAATAAGCCGAGTGTTCTATGGCTAAACTAGAAGAATAGAGAGGCTCACGACTGATGGGATTCCGAATTACCTCGCCGCTTGGGCGGGGGTAATGCAGGATCACGGATTACAGGTGAGAGATGTTGTTTATGGCAAAACTATAGCAAGATACCGAACGGGTGTCAAGGGGTACCGAGCGTAGTGCCGTCGATGACTATCATGATGAGAATGGTGGCTGACCCCATTATCTTTCCTGTTCTTCTTGAATTCTATTGGCAATCGTCATCTTGATAAATGACTGATACGGAACATCTTTTTTATGAGCAATAATCTTGAGCTCTTCCAACATACTCTCCGGAAGACGCAAGGAAATTGTTGTGCTCGAAGGCCGCAGATTCGGAAAACGTGTCCGTTCGGCCTTGGACCAATCCACATAATCGGTAGAATCGTGCGTTGCCCAAAATTCACGCTCCTGATCGTCAGAGGTAAACTTCGGAATTTTTTTAAATCGTTTCTTCATATTGCCTCCTTTCTTGCCTGCTCATGTCACGAGCAGAAATAATACGAATAAAATTCTCTCGGATCGTGAATGCGATAAATAACTTGCGACCACTATTCGTCTGACCGAGAGCCTGAAATCGTTTCTCTTTTTTAGAATGAAGAGTATCAGAGGCGACAATCCACGGATCATTAAAGAACGCTTGCTCGCACTCGGTCCAACGGACATGATGCTTCAGCCAATTTTTCTCACGATTGGCACTGTCCCATTCAAATGCGATCTCATCTCTACGAGTATCCATATTCCATTGTATATTACTAGAATATACGGCTCGATTCCTTCTGTCAAGAGGAAGTCTCGTAAGGCCCAAAGCAAAACCCCGCGGCTGGGGTTGAGCTAAGCCGCGGGGGAACGCACTCTCACGGATTACAGGTGAGAGAGTTTGTTGATGGCAAAACTATGGCAGGATACGAAGTTTGTTTCAAAAGGGTGCGTTGATGACTATCGTCGATCTCGATTATGGTGGCTACCCTTATTAATGAGTTACTGGCTTTCGAGCGGTGAACGATACGGCTCGGGCATTTCCAGCTCCACTCCGACTTTCTGAGCAATTTGGTCAAACCATTTCTCATAGACTTTGTGGAGCCGTTTGTGGTCAAAGTGGCGGTCATCGGAAATTTCCAAATGGCGCTTCAGCTTAAAGTCGATGCCGCTAACGGTCTTCTGCACATCATTCAGATCGTTCTTCACAATCTCTATATCTTCTTTCGTCGCTGTACGATCAAAACCCGCTTTTACGATTCCAGCGAGTTCTTCGAGCTTTTGATCCATTACTTGCCCGATCTTTTGTAGGTCTTGCTTTTCAAGCATACGCAAGGGGTATGAAATTTATATTGTTAATAGTGGCTGACCCCATTAGCACGCAGCATTGAGAATGCATGAAAGAGTTGGAAGCGTTGGAGGGTATAAGGGTACTGAATAATTTGAGTATTGTTTACCGTGGCCGACGATAGAGTTGAGCACCTCTACCAGCACTATTGTTTGCGAATCCCAGTAATCGATAAACCCTTTCTTCGCCGGGTAACAATGAACCATATACAGCTCCTCTAACGAAATTGATCGTCCCTCCTGTAAGATCGTTACTATACTCCGGTGCAGCGCAAGAAACCCCACCTTCGCCTGATGAAAATCGTGTGTAGGAACAAAAGAAATCCCAATAATACCGATTGTCGTACTCAATCACGCTTAATTTATACTCATACCGCCAATCGAATAGTTCAGGAATGCTGTTTACCGCACTGAATGCTATACTTCCACCTTGGCTCTTGCTATCGAGATAACTATTAAATAAGGGCTCCCAGCCGCCATTGGTGGCACTGGCCACCCCCTGACATCCCGCCTTCGTATCATTCCTGGTGCAGTAATTGGTCAAATCTGGGGGAGCGGCAGTACTCGGCAATTGATTAATGCATCCTTTCCCGCTTAAACAAAATTGATTCGCATACGTATCCCCCACCACCGTTGTTGTTCCCTCTAAACGGGTACTCCCCACCACCGTTGTTGTTCCCTCTAAACGGGTACTCCCCACCACCGTCGTGTCGCCTTCTAGCCGCGTTGTTCCTTGTACCTTTAATTGATTGCCATCAAGTTTATCACGCCTAAGGTTTAACCCTAACCCCAAAGCACCCTTCTTGACCTGAGAGATGACGCCCTCGTTAATCGGCGAAGAAACATTGTTATACGGTGGCGCAGCACTGGGGCCGGCGAGAGCTTGATGGATGCTCACCGCTCCGATGACACCCACAACGAGTGTGGCGATCGGCAGGAGAAAGGTTTTAGAAATGTTGCGCATATTGTAGTACGTCATTCTGAGCGAGGCGAAGAATCTTATGGCGACGAGATCCTTCACTTTGTTCAGGATGACGAAGATGGTTTAATATCACTTCAACCGTTGAACTTCGGTTGCAATAAATGAACTTGAATAATAAATATTATCGCTCGCACTCACCCGGACCCGGTCCCCCACCTTCAGATCGGGCAGCGTAATACTGGTCAAGGCGTAGGGCGTCGGCGGAGTCGCCGCCTGATCCTTGTTGATCGCTTCATGATATGCTACTTCGTCCGCCTTTATTTGCTTGGAGGTCTTCGGAGAATTTTCAGAAAGTTTTGTTGATGCATTGACCGTTACTTCGCGTTCACTCGGCCCATTGTCGTCTAAGGGGTTTGCCGATACCGATCCGGTTGTAATCACCAACACTCCATCACGCACCTCTTTAACCGTTCCATCCATTGTTGTGGCGCTACTGGTACTCTGGGGCAAGTAGCCCGCCAGGCGCGCCTTTGCACTATCATACCCCGCC
>OBEQ011536587.1_pt1 | contig 81126 bp, 66 predicted proteins | sample 1670901 | NCBI WGS metagenome assembly OBEQ01 (sample SAMEA104232315, study PRJEB22302) | groundwater metagenome | biome: forest; feature: aquifer; material: groundwater | place: USA | collected 2011-08-07 | depth 5.4 m | reverse complement strand
GGTATATTTGTTTAATTCCTGATTTTGCAACAATTCGTGATAGAGCTAAAAAACCAGTATCAATAAAAATGTATAGTATACTTTCATTTGGTTGGTCAGGTAGAGCGAAACATTGGAATCGTTTTGAATTAATTTCATTGGTTTTAGCGGGTGTAGCTACTCCTTTAGTATTTTCAGTTCACTCGATTGTATCTTTCGATTTCGCTACTTCAGTTATTCCTGGTTGGCATACGACTATTTTCCCTCCTTATTTTGTATGTGGTGCGGTATTCTCAGGATTTGCAATGGTACAAACATTATTGTTGGTTATGCGAAAAGCAATGAGACTTGAAGCGTATATCCATGTTAGACACGTTGAATACATGAACATTGTAATTATGGTTACAGGTTCTATAGTTGGTGTCGCTTATTTAACTGAATTATTTGTTTCTTGGTATTCTGGTGTTGAATATGAACAATATGCATTTATAAATAGAGCAACAGGACCATACTGGTGGGCGTATGCTTCCATGATGACATGTAATGTTATTTCTCCTCAATTAATGTGGATTAGAAGTTTAAGAAGAAGTCTAATGTTTACATTTATCATTTCTATTGTTGTAAATATCGGAATGTGGTTTGAACGTTATGTAATTATCGTTACTTCATTACACAGAGATTATTTACCATCATCTTGGACAATGCATTTCCCTTCACACATCGATATTGGTGTGTACGTTGGAACGATAGGATTATTCTTTGTGTTTTTCTTATTATTTGCTAGATACTTCCCTGTGTTAGCTTTAAATGAGGTGAAATCAATCTTAAAATCTTCTGGAGAATCTTACAAAAATGCTCCTGATCACGGTCATGATGATCACAGTCATGGTCATGTTAATACAAATACTAACAATCAATAATATAGATAATGGCAGAGAAAGTTATTTATGCAATGTATGATGATGACGATGTACTAAAAGATGGTGCAAAGTTATTAGTTGCAAAAGGTGTTAAAATATCTGATGTATTTTCACCCTTTCCAATTCATGGTATTGATCCGATTATTGGTATTAAAAATACTCGTTTAGGTATTGTAGCGTTTCTTTTTGGAATTACTGGTTTATGTTTAGCTACTTATGGAATGAGATTTTTCATGATCACAGATTGGCCGATGAATATTGGTGGTAAACCAAATGAAACGTATATGGATAATATGCTTGCATTTATACCAGTTACATTTGAGTTTACTGTTTTTTGTGCAGCTCATGGTATGGCTATAACGTATTTATTGAGAAATAAAACGTTACCAGGAATGCCAGCATTAAATCCTGATCCAAGAACAACAGATGATAAGTTTGTAATTGAATTACGTCTTTCTGAAAACACTCAGTTTTCAAATGAAGAGTTAAATTCTATGTTAAAAGAAACAGGAATAATTGAAATTGATCAAAAAGAAATTAATTAATTTGTTATAATTATCCTTTGGGATTATTTCTTACAAATAAACTGAAAAAACAGATGAAAATTAAATTTAAGGCAATAACAAGTTTAGCAATAGTTGCAGTATCTACCTTAATTCTAGGATCGTGCTCTTCTGATGCTGATAGCTCTGGGAATGAATATATGCCAGACATGTATCGTTCGCCAGCAATTGAACCGTATGTTGATTATGGTGAAATTAGAGGACGTGAAGTAAATAGCAAAAAAATAAAAATTTCTGCATTTACTCCTCCAAGTAATACAATACCTTATTATGGTACAGATTCAGCAACTGTTAGTATAATGTTACCTTATAAAAGGAAAGCAAATCAAATGTTTAAAGTGACTCATGGTATGTATGGAGTTGAACTTTCTGCTAATGATGAGTTTTTACTAGCTACTGGTGATGTTAATCCTGTAAAGATCAATGCTGATAATTCAGAAGAAATCTTTAAAAATGGTAAGTCTTTATTTATGTCTAATTGTGCTCATTGTCATGGTGAGAAAGGAGATGGTAATGGTCCTATGGTTGCTAGTGGAGCTTATGCGGGTGTACCAGATTATAAAAACTTAACTATAACTGAAGGTCAAATGTTCTACTCAATATATTATGGGAAAAACACAATGGGTAGTCATTCATCTATCTTAAACAAAAAAGAAATTTGGACTTTGGTTCATTATGTTAGAAAGTTTCAAAATGCTGACTATCCTAATGTTTCTTCTACACCAGTAACTGATTCATTAAAACCTGTTGAAGTACCTGTAGCTGGAAAAAAAAAATAAAAGGATAATAAAGTAAATTATTATAAAACATTAACGAAAGAAGATGGAATTCAAAATAACAAAAAAATCTAAAACACTAACAACAGTATTGATGTCAGTAGGTGTTTTATTTACAGCAATTGGAATTGGACTTAATAGTGGAGAAGAAAATATCTTTCAACGTATTATGGCCAATGGTTTAATTAATGCTTTTTACTTCTTTGCTATCGGTATAGGAGCATTGTTCTTCTTGGCTTTACAATATGCAACTGAAACAGGTTGGTACGCATCAGTTAAACGTATTATTGAAGCTGTAGCAGGTTATTTACCTTTTGGTATGGGTATTTTAGCAATCGTTTTAGCTATTATTACGATTAAAGATGGAGCTGAAATATATTTGTGGATGGATCCAGAATATTATTTAAAAAGTGGGCACCATTACGATAAAATTATTGCTGGAAAACATGCGTATTTAAATGTCCCTTTTTTCTGGATTAGAACAATCGTTTATATGCTCATCTATTTTATGTTTTGGAAAGGTTTTAAAAATAGATCTATTTTGGAAGATAAAGTGGGTGGTACTGAAATTCACTTTTTAAATTATAGAAAAAGTGCTGTTTTCTTAGTTTTCTTTGCTGTTTTCAGTTCTTCTTCTTCTTGGGATTGGTTAATGTCTATCGATGTTCATTGGTTCTCTACTTTATATGGATGGTATTGTTTTGCTGGAATGTGGTGTTCTACTATGACAGTATTAGTTATTCTAACTTTATATTTGAAAAAATTAGGATATTTACCTAAAGTGAATGATAGTCATATACATGATTTAGGTAAATGGACTTTTGCAACATCTTTCTTATGGTCATATTTATGGTTCTGTCAATATATGTTGATTTGGTATGCTAATTTAGGGGAAGAAGTAGTCTATTTCATGACTAGAATTGAACATTTTAAAGGATTATATTTTGGAATGTTTTTGATTAATTTTGCATTTCCAATGTTATTGTTAATGTCTAGAGATGCGAAACGTCATGCTGGTATATTAACATTTGTTGGTCTTATTATTTTAACTGGTCATTGGTTAGATGTATATGTTTTAATATCCGCTGGTTCTTTAGGAGCAAGAGCAAGTATTGGTTTACTAGAAATTGGAATGGTAATGATTGCTGCAGGCTTTTTTATTAGAATGATTTTAATTAATCTTACTAAAGCTCCACTAACTCCAATTAATCATCCTTTCTTGGATGAGAGTATTCACCACGAGATATAACGTTTTATTTTAAAGTTTAAATAACATGATGGAAAGTAAATTAGTTTCACTAATTGTAATCGTACTAGGAATTGTTGCAATTGCACAGTTAGTAAGATTATATGAATTATCTTCAAAACTAAGAAAAGAAGGAGAACACGAAACAAATACACGCGATAATAATTTGAATGGTAAAATGATGCTTGTATTTATGGCGTTTCTTTTCATTGGATTTATTTATTTAATGCGCAATTATGGTTGGGTAGGAAGAGGACCAGCAGCATCAGTTCATGGAAGAGCTACAGACTGGTTGTTAGACTTAAATTTTGCAATTATTATTATTGTGTTTTTCTTGATGAATGCTTTATTGTTTGGGTTTTCTTATAAATATATTCGTAAAGAAGGAGTAAAAGCATATTATTTTTCTCATTCTAATAAATTAGAACTTGTTTGGACAATTATTCCTGCTGTTGTTCTTACAGTTATTATTTTTATGGGTTTAAAAACATGGAATAATATTGTTGATAAATCAGATTCGGAGTCAATTAATATTGAGTTATTTTCTAAACAATTTGATTGGACTGTTCGTTATTCAGGTGCTGATAATACACTTGGGAAATTTGACTATAAATTAACAACAGCCAACAATGAATTAGCATTAATGACAACGAGTACAATTGATTCTGCGATCATGCAAATGGAAAATGGAGTGACTGGTATTCATGCGTTGGAAAAAGAATTAAACAATAAAAAAATCATGCTTGTTCCTGAAGATCGTGAGAAAAAAATTGTTGATTTGGAAAGAAAAACTCGCTTAATACGTATATTATATCAAATGAGAGCTCATCACGATTCAAGAATTGATGCTTCTGCTTGGGATGATGTGATTCAAAAAGATACTTTGTTTTTATGTGAAGGTCAAGAATATGAATTTAATTTTCGTTCTAAAGATGTAATTCACTCAGCTTATTTCCCACATTTTAGAACTCAAATGAATACAGTACCTGGAATGACAACTCGTTTTAAATTTACTCCAGATATTACTACTGAAAAAATGAGAGTTAGAATGAATAATTCTAAATTCAGTTATGTTTTATTATGTAACAAAATTTGTGGAACTGCTCATTACAAAATGAAAATGATTGTAGTTGTATTGGATAAAAATCAATTCAAAAAATGGATGGATAATAAACAATTAAATAACACATTCAAACAAACGTATAACCCTGCTCCTGCTCTACCAACTGTTACTGAATCGGTTGTAGTTGACTCATTAAAAGTACCTGCCTCAGTTACAAACTAATTGTAGCTTTTGTCTTAAATAATAATAAAATTTAAATTAAATAAATATAATATGTCTGCAATAACACATGAAGCTCACGGACACCACGACTCTCACGGACATTCAGGAGATCATGGTCACCATGAAGAAAGTTTTGTTTCTAAATATATTTTTAGTCAAGATCACAAAATGATCGGAAAACAATTTTTGATAACTGCTATTTTTATGGGAGTTGTTGCAATGTTGTTATCAATTATGTTTCGTATTCAAATATCTTGGCCAGGTGAAAGTTCTGATTTTTTATCTTTCTTCTTAGGTGAAACTTGGGCTCCAGGTGGAATATTGAAAGAAGATATGTATTTAGGTATTGTAACCATACATGGAACCATAATGGTATTCTTCCTCTTAACAGGGGGATTATCTGGAACATTTTCAAATTTACTAATCCCTTTGCAAATCGGAGCTCGTGATATGGCTTCTGGATTTTTAAATATGTTGTCATATTGGTTCTTCTTTATTTCTTCAATTATTATGTTGGCTTCCTTATTTATTGAAACAGGACCAGCTAGTTCAGGATGGACTATTTACCCTCCTTTATCTGCTTTACCTCAAGCAATTGGCGGATCTGGTTTAGGGATGACACTTTGGTTAACTTCCATGACTTTATTCGTTGTATCTTCATTATTAGGATCTTTGAATTATATTGTAACTATTCTGAACCTACGTACAAAAGGGATGGCAATGACAAGATTACCTCTAACAATTTGGGCTTTCTTTGTGACAGCTGTACTTGGGGTTTTATCATTCCCTGTATTATTCTCTGCTGTATTATTATTATTAATGGACAGATTAGCTGGTACGAGTTTCTATTTATCGGATATTATTGTTAATGGTGAAATGTTAGCGAATCATGGTGGATCTCCGATTTTATTTCAACATTTATTTTGGTTCTTAGGTCACCCTGAAGTTTATATCGTATTATTACCTGCATTAGGTTTATCATCTGAAATTATTTCTACGAATTCTCGTAAACCTATTTTTGGATACCGTGCTATGATTGGTTCTATTTTAGCTATTGGTTTCCTTTCGTTCATTGTTTGGGGACATCACATGTTTATTACTGGAATGAATCCATTTTTAGGTAGTGTTTTCGTTTTTACAACTTTATTAATTGCGATTCCTTCTGCTGTAAAAGTGTTTAATTATCTTACAACTTTATGGAGAGGTTCTATTGTTCTTACTCCTGCTATGATGTTTGCTATTGGTTTGGTATCAACTTTTATAACTGGTGGGGTTACAGGGATCATTTTAGCGGATTCAGCATTAGATATTGCAATACACGATACTTATTTTGTTGTTGCTCACTTCCATATTGTAATGGGTATGTCAGCTGTTTTCGGAATGTTTGCTGGTGTATATCACTGGTTCCCTAAAATGTATGGTAAAATGTTGAACAAACGTTTAGGATATGTTCATTTTTGGATTACAATATTTGGTGCTTATGGTGTATTTTTCCCTATGCATTTCGTTGGTTTAGCTGGTGCTCCTCGTAGATATTATGATTATTCAGTTTATGGTGAATTTAATTCTAATTCAGGAGAAATGATGATGGATTTAAATGTTATTATTACTTCTTTTGCAATTTTAGCTGCATTAGGTCAATTGGTTTTCTTATTCAATTTCTTTTATAGTGTAGCAAGAGGACCTAAAGCAATTCAAAATCCTTGGAACTCAAATACATTGGAATGGACTACTCCTGTTGAGCATGTTCACGGTAATTGGCCAGGTGAATTACCAACTGTACATAGATGGCCGTATGATTATTCTAAACCAGGATCTGATGTGGATTTCATTCCTCAAACTGTTCCTTTGGCTGAAGGTGAAGTTGAGCATTGATGTTAAAATATTATTTGAAAAGCCTCTCCAATTGGAGGGGCTTTTGTATTTTTGATAAAATTATTTCGTTTGGAAGAATCATTTGACTATAGAGAAGAAGCAGAAAGTAACGGAGAGAAAGACTACGATAAGGTTCTTCGACCTAAACTGCTTGTAGATTTTTCTGGTCAAGACAATGTGGTTGAAAATCTAGATATATTTGTAAGAGCTGCTAAATTAAGAGGCGAACCTTTGGATCATGTTTTATTACATGGGCCTCCAGGACTTGGAAAAACAACGTTAGCAAATATTATTGCCAATGAATTAGGTGTTGGTTTTAAAGTTACAAGTGGACCTGTTTTGGATAAAGCAGGTGATTTAGCTGGACTTTTAACAAATTTAAATACGGGAGATGTCCTTTTTATTGATGAAATTCATCGTTTGAGTCCTGTTATTGAAGAATATTTATATTCTGCAATGGAAGATTATGTAATCGATATAATTCTTGATACTGGACCGAATGCTCGAACAGTTCAAATTACATTGAATCCATTTACATTAATTGGTGCAACCACACGTTCAGGATTATTAACTTCTCCTTTAAGAGCTCGTTTTGGAATAAATTCAAGATTAGAATATTATGATTCTAAAACACTTACTTCAATTATTGAACGTTCATCTAGTTTATTAGATATTCCTATAGACGAAACTGCTGCTTATCAAATTGCTACTCGTAGTCGTGGAACACCACGTATTGCAAACTCTTTATTACGTAGGGTTAGGGATTTTGCACAAATAAAAGGGAACGGAACAATAACCCTTGAGATAACCAAAATGGCTTTGAAAGCGCTAAATGTTGATGAAAATGGTTTAGACGAAATGGACAATCGAATTTTATCAGCTATTATTGAAAAATTCGCCGGTGGACCAGTTGGTTTAACAACTATTGCAACTGCAATAGGCGAAAATGCTGGAACTCTTGAAGAAGTGTATGAACCATTTTTAATTCAAGAAGGATATTTAATGCGAACAGCTAGAGGACGAAAAGCAACTGAAAAAGCATTCAAACATTTAGGTAAGGCTACTGGATATTCTCAAGGCGGTTTATTTTAAAAACTCAATTTGACTCTGTGTAAATACCCTGTGTAACTCTGTGGTTAAATAACTATGAACTTCCAAGATAGAAATACGAAACTCATAAAGAACAAAGCCAAAGAGTTAGGTTTTTTCTTTTGTGGTATTTCAAAAGCTGATTTTTTAAAAGAGGAAGCGCCAAGACTTGAAAAATGGTTATCGGACGGTCGAAATGGTAAAATGGACTATATGCAAAATCATTTTGATAAACGATTAGATCCCCGTTTATTGGTAGATGATGCAAAATCTGTCGTTTCTTTATTACTGAATTATTACCCACAAGAAACACAATCTGATGTAACTGCTCCTAAAATTTCTAAATATGCGTATGGTGAAGATTATCATTTTGTAATTAAAGATAAATTAAAAGATCTTTTCAACTTTATTCAAGATAAAATAGGAGAAATTGGAGGACGTGTTTTTGTTGATTCTGCTCCTGTAATGGATAAAGCTTGGGCAAAAAAAAGTGGTTTAGGTTGGATCGGTAAAAATTCAAATTTAATCAATCCTAAAAATGGATCGTTTTTCTTTATCGCTGAATTAATTTTAGATTTAGAATTAACTGAAGATGGTCCAATGAAAGATTATTGCGGAACATGTACAAGATGTATTGACGCTTGTCCAACAAATGCAATTGTTGAACCGTATGTTGTAGACGGATCTAAATGCATTTCTTATTTAACCATTGAATTAAAAGATCAAATTATTCCTTCAGAATTCAAGGGAAAAATGGATAATTGGATGTTTGGTTGTGATATTTGTCAAGATGTTTGTCCTTGGAACCGATTTTCTAAACCACATTCTGAACCAAAGTTTAATCCACACGATCAATTATTGAAAATGTCTAAAGCTGATTGGGATGATATTTCTGAAGAAATTTTCAGAGAATTATTTAGAAATAGCGCAGTAAAAAGAACAAAAAATAGTGGTTTAGTTAGAAATTTAAAGTTTTTAAATCTTGATTAAGTAGGTATTTACTATTTCATTTCTTATTTTTGAAATAGATCTTTGCTTATTTCGGATAGGTCTTTGCTTAAACAAGTAAACGAAAACAATTGAATTATGAAAATCCTTATTTTATTATTATCCGTTATTACTTTATCTCCAAAAAGTATTGTCGCTCAAGATTGTGATTTTAATGCATTTGCACCAGTAACTGGAAAAGACAAACATTGTTATTTAAACAAATGTTGGGCTGAGAAAAAAGGAGTAAAAATTGCCAAGGTAGGCTATAAAAAGAAAAATTATAAATCAGCAGATGTTTACACTTGGCCAATTGAAGATGTTTGTATACCAAGTGCAAAAGAACAACCAGTTTTAAAGAATTTGGAAGATGGAACTTTATTATATACATATTCAGATCGATCTTTTAGAGGAACACCAAATAGATGTAAATGTTTACCTGCATCAGCTCAAATATTAACTTCTTTAGGAAATGTTCCAATTGATCTTTTAAAAAAAGGAGACAAAGTAATTACAGTCAATTTAAAAGGGGATAAAATAGAAATGCCAATTAAAATTACAAATAAAGTTGAAGTAATTGGTAAGCATAATATGGTGCTTATAGAATTAAAAGATGGAAGAAAAATTCAAGTTACTCCTGGGCATCCTTCAGTTGTTGACAATAAAAATTTGAGTGATTTTGTACTTGGGGATAAATTAGACGGTAGTTCAATTGTAAAAATATCTGAAATTGCTTATGCTGAAAATTTCACTTATGATATTCTTCCAGAAGGTGAAACTGGTTTTTATTGGGCTGATGGAATTTTAATTGGAAGTACTTTGATGAGAGGAAATCAATTGCTTTCTGAAGTAAAATAATTGACGCCATTTTTTAAACACTATTTTTATTTTAAACAAGTAAAGTCTTTCAAAACATCGATTTTTACATTATTTTTACCTTTCGATTAAGATAAGAAAATGAAAAGAATTAAAATTATAGATGTTTTTACTAATTCTCAAATAGGTAAAGAGCTGATTGTTAAAGGTTGGGTACGTGGATTTCGTAACGATCGTTTTATTCAATTAAATGATGGTTCCACTATTAAAACCTTGCAAGCAGTAGTTGAAGCTGATAACTTTGATGAATCAATTTTAAAAAAGATTACTACTGGTGCAGCTGTTAGTTTAAGAGGGATTCTAGTTGAATCACAAGGTGCTGGTCAAGCTGTTGAGTTACAAGTTTCTGAAATTGAAATTATTGGTGAAGCGAATCCTGATGACATTCAGAAAACAGTCATGCAGCCAAAGAAACACAGTTTGGATTATTTGCGTGAACAAGCGCATTTACGTTTCAGAACCAATGTTTTTGGAGCAGTTTTTAGAATTCGTCACAATGTTGCATTTGCGATTCATAAATTCTTCAATGACAAAGGATTTTTCTATTTGCATACACCCATTATTACTGGTTCTGATGCTGAAGGTGCTGGAGAAATGTTTCGAGTTACCAATTTAGATGCATTGAATCCACCGCTGAATGAAGATGGAACGGTGAATTTTAAAGAAGATTTCTTTGGAAAACAGGTGAACTTAACGGTTTCTGGACAATTAGAAGCAGAATTAGCAGCATTGGCTTTAGGTCAAGTTTATACTTTTGGTCCAACTTTTAGGGCTGAAAATTCAAATACTTCTCGTCACCTGGCTGAATTTTGGATGATTGAACCAGAGGTGGCTTTCAATGATTTGAAAGACAACATGGATTTGACGGAAGAATTCTTAAAATATTTGAGTAAATATATTTTAGATAATTGTAAGGACGATTTGCAATTCTTACACGAAAGAGATGCAGCAGAACAAACACAAAAACCTCAAAACGAACGAAATGAATTAGGATTAATTCAACGTTTAGAATTTGTAGTGAACAACGATTTCAAACGATTGACATACACTGAGGCAATAGAAGTTTTATTGAATTCGAATCATTACAAAAAGAAAAAATTCAAGTACGATGTTGCTTGGGGAATTGATTTACAAAGTGAACATGAGCGTTATTTGGTAGAAAAAGAATTCAATTGCCCCGTAATTTTAACAGATTATCCAGCTGAAATTAAGGCTTTCTACATGCGTCAAAACGATGATGGTAAAACAGTTGCGGCAATGGACGTTTTATTCCCAGGAATTGGTGAAATCGTTGGTGGATCTCAAAGAGAAGAAAGAATGGATATTTTAAAAGAAAAATGTGCTGCTTTCAACATCGATGAAGAAGAATTATGGTGGTACATGGATACTCGTAAATTCGGAAGTGTTCCTCACGCAGGTTTTGGATTAGGATTTGAAAGAATGGTGATGTTTGTGACTGGAATGACAAATATTAGAGATGTTATTCCTTTCCCAAGAACACCGCAAAATGCAGAGTTTTAGTAAAGACGTTGCACTGCAACGTCTCAACAGAAGCAACGTCTCGACCAATAGATACAGAAGTTGCAGTCGCAACGAAAAAATATAGTAAAGACGTTGCATTGCAACGTCTCAACAGGAGCACGTCTCAACGATAAAATAAAAAAACCATGGCTCTAAAACAATATCTAGCACATAAACTAGAACAACGCTTATCGCCGCAACAAATTCAATTAATGAAATTGTTGCAAGTTCCGACCATGGAATTGGATCAACGAATTAAACAAGAATTGGAAGAAAATCCTGCTTTGGAAGAAGGAGCGGATGAAAATGAAGACGATTTTGAAGACGATTTCGAAAATGATTCCGACGAAAGTGAGGATGATAAAGATGATTTCGATATTTCTGATTATTTTGAAGAAGATTCTGCTGATTATAAAACACAAGCGAATAATACAAGTAAAGACGATGAAGAAAGAGTTGTTCCGTTATCAGGTGAACAATCATTTCAGCAAAGTTTAACAGAGCAATTGCATTTATTAGATTTGACAGACGATCAATTCATGATTGCTGATACGATCATTGGAAATTTAGATGAATCAGGATATTTGAATAGAGAATTGGAAGCGTTAGTGGATGACCTAGCTTTTTCAGCCAATATTATTACAACTGAAAAAGAGGTAGAAACCGTTCTTTTTCTAGTTCAAGAATTAGATCCTGCTGGAATCGGTGCTCGAAATTTGCGTGAATGTTTGTTGCTTCAAATGACTAGAAATCACGATGGTGACATTACACGTTTCACAGCTAAAAAAATTTTAGAAGATCATTTTGATGAATTTACGAAGAAACATTACGATAAAATTCAAAAGAAATTAGAAATATCTGATGAAGATTTAAAGGAAGCGATAGAGGAAATTATTCGCTTAAATCCAAAACCTGGAGGTTCAATGAAAGAAGCTCCAAAAAATCATCAGCAAATCATTCCTGATTTTATGATCGTCGAAACGGAAGGAAAATTAGATCTGACATTAAACGGTAGAAATGCACCTGAATTGAAGGTAAGTCGTGATTATGAATCAATGCTTCGTACTTATTCTGAAGGAGCAAAAACTTCAAAAGCGGATAAAGAAGCCGTGATGTTTGTGAAACAAAAACTAGACGGAGCAAAATGGTTTATTGATGCGATTAAGCAACGTCAAAATACGCTATTGAGTACGATGCATGCAATTATGATGTATCAATTTGAATATTTTTTAACAGGTGATGAAACGAATTTGCGCCCGATGATCCTAAAAGATATTGCAGAAATTGTAAATCTTGACATTTCAACTGTTTCAAGAGTTGCCAATAGTAAATATGTTCAAACAGGTCACGGAACATTTGCTTTAAAATATTTTTTCTCTGAATCACTTTCTACGGATGCTGGTGAAGAGGTTTCAACGAGAGAAGTGAAAAAGATTTTGTCAGAAGCCATTGAAGTGGAAGAAAAATTGAAACCATTGACAGATGAAAAATTAACTGAATTACTCAAAGAAAAAGGATATAATATTGCAAGAAGAACTGTTGCGAAATACAGAGAGCAATTAAATATTCCTGTTGCTCGATTAAGAAAAGAATTGTAATGAGAATAATCTCTCAAGTAGTAACATGGGGTTTCATGCCGATTTTAATGCCGATTTACGCTTTATTATTGGCTATGTACATTCCTTCTTTGCCGATTGATATTAGTCGTGGAAATACGTTGTATGCATTAAAAACTGAATTTAAAACGGCTATTCTTTTAAACTATATACTCTTTACAGTTTTAGCACCTATCATCATGTATCTGATATTTAGAAGAATTAACATTATAAAAACGGTACAGTTAGATGAAAAACAAGAGCGGAATGTTCCTATGATTTTAATGAGTCTTTTTTGCTTACTCCTTTTTTATACGTTTAATTCTGTACAGTTTATTTTACCAAAATATATTTATGCATTATGTCTTTCTGGAGGTATAATAATTTCTATTTTATTGGTCATAAATATGTATTTAAAAGTAAGTCTTCATGCTACTGGAGTGGGAATACTAACAGGTTTTACCTTTGCTTATGTAAGAGAGCAAATGATTTTTGATTATCGAATACTAATTTTAGTGATAATCATTTCTGGGATCGTATTAAGTTCTCGCTTATATTTAGAGAAACATACTCCTAAAGAACTGGTAATAGGATATTTTTTAAGTCTAATCATTACCTTTATACTCAATTTATATTATCCGATTTAAAAAATGAAAATAAAAATGAAAATTTTTAAAGTTGTAACCTTTTTGTTCCTAATAACTATAATTGTTTATGCTTGTGGAACTTCAAAAAATCAATCTGGAACAAGTAAAGGATTGAACTTATTTACAGTGCAACAAGATAAGGATCTAGGATCTAAAGTTGCTCATGAAATAGACAGTAATTCAAGAGAGTATCCATTATTAGACTCAATAAAATACAGAGAAGTGTATTCTTACATCTATAAAGTAAGAGACAATATTCTAAATTCAGGGAAAGTTACGCATAAAGATGATTTTAAATGGAGACTAAGAATCATTCACGATGACAGCACCTTAAACGCTTTTTGTACGCCGGGTGGATACATTTATATCTATACTGGAATACTAAAATTTATGGATTCTGAAGATCAACTTGCAGGAGTGATGGGACATGAAATAGGACATGCTGATATGCGCCATTCAACTCGTCAAATGACTACCATGTTTGGTGTTCAAGTTATTCAACAAATTTTATTAGGAGATAAAGCATTGTTAAATCAATTAACAGGAGCAATTGTCGGTTTAAAATTTTCTCGTAAACATGAAACGGAAGCAGATGAACGATCAGTGATGTATCTTTGTCCAACGCAATACAATGCTTCAGGAGGCGCAGGATTTTTTCAAAAAATTGAAGCAGCTGGAAGTGGAAATCGACCACCCGAATTTTTGAGTACACATCCAAATCCAGATGGTAGAATAGAACATTTTTTAAATTCACAAGTTACATTGGGATGCAGTGGAAAGCAAACTTATGCTACCGAATACAAAAAAATGGTATCTTTATTACCAAAATGAATTGACACTATACTAAAAATGAGAGAAAAACGTACATCAATTACTGATTTAGCGAATAGCTTAGGCGTTTCTAAAGCGACAGTTTCATTTGTTTTAAATGGTAAAGGAGACGAATATCATATAAGCAAAGGAATGCAAGCTAAAATTCACGCCAAAGCAAAAGAATTAGCTTATGTTCCTAATTTTTTCGCCAAAGGTTTGCGTCATGGTAAAACCAAAACGGTTGGATTATTAGTTGGTGATATTTCGAATGCGTTTTATGGTGAGTTATGTAAAACAATTCAAGAAGAATTATATAAACAGGGATATAATGTTTTAATTGTCAATTCAAATGACAATCCAGAAGCGGAATGTGCTTTATTGAATGAATTAATTCAACGTTCGATAGATGGAATGATAATTTCTCCTTGTAATTCCATTGAAACCTTAATTCCTATTTTAAGATCTACACACATTCCTTTTGTTTTTACAGATAGAATTGGAGATGAAAACGCCGATTTTGTTGGGATAAATAATGAAAGAGAAGCTGAAAAATTAATTTCTAAATTTTCAATAAAGCCTAAAAAACTAGCCATAATTTCTCAACATTCTAAAGAAATATCAACCATAAATTCTCGAATATTAGGATCAGTTAAAGGTTGTAAAAAAGAAAAAATTGATCATGTGTTGATTAATTTAACAGCTGATGATTCAGAAATTACGAATTCAATTAAAGAACTTTTAGATACGGGAGTTGATTCTTTTTTACCTCTCAACAATAAAGTGGCATTAAAAACATTAGCGTCTTTAAAGCAGTTGAACATGGAAATTCCAAAACAAGTTCGAATTATTTCTTTCGATGATAGCGAAGCATTTTCTTATTTTTCTCCTTCAATTACAGCACTTCTACAACCAATTGATCTAATTGGCAAAGAAACTTCTTTGCGTATGTTAGAACGTTTAAAAGATTCTAGTAACCCAGGAAAACATTTAATGGTTAGTTGCACTTTTATCGCTCGTGGATCGCATTGATTAATTATTTTTTTCTTTTTTAGTCTTCAATCTGTAACTAATTTAAATTAGTTAGTTATAATTATATCTTTTTTAAAACGATGTAAAATAGGATCATTTATAAATGTCCCAAAAATACAATTTTATTTAATTTATAATTTTTAAATTTGTAATAGCTAAAGCAAAATATAATGACAAAAAACCTTACTAAATCAATTTTATTTTTTCTAATCATCTCTTTGTCATCTCTTTGTGCACATTCTCAAAACATGATAGTCAAAGGAACAGTTTATGATACTACAGGAGTTAATTTTTTGCCAAATGCGGTGGTTATGGCTGTAAGAATTAAAGATTCACTGTTATTGAGTTTTGATCATACGGATAAAGAGGGGAATTTTTCTTTGTCAGATTGTCCTGTGGACACTTTTACATTAATTATTTCATATCCAAAATGCGACGATAAAACGTTTTATATTTTCGGTAGTTTAACAAATTTAGAAATAATTATACCGAATATTAAAATGCAACCAAAATCGTTAGAATTGGAAGAAATTGTGGTATATGCCAATAAAAATCCGATTTTTTACAGAGGAGACACCTTGGTTTATGTGGCCGATTCATTCAAAGTTGGTCCCAATGCTGTTGTTGAAGATCTTTTAAGAAAATTACCTGGAATCAAGGTAGATAAAGACGGGAAATTAAAGTCTCAAGGGAAAGAAATTACGCAAGTATTAGTAGATGGAGATGAGTTTTTTGGAGGTGATGCAACAATCGCAACCAAAAACTTAGCAGCAGATGGAGTTAAATCAGTGGAAGTGTATGAGAAAAAAGCAGAAGATGGAGGAGATGAAACGACCCAAGTTTTAAATTTGAAACTCAAAGAAGATGCGAAAAAAGGTTATTTTGGAAGGGTTTCAGGAGCGAGTGATTTTCAGAATTTTTACCAAGGAGAGTTTTTAGCGAATAAGTTTAATGGGACACAGAAAATATCGGTTTTTGCATTGAGTTCGAATACTCCGAGAACTGGTTTTGGATGGGCTGATAAAAATCGATTTGGATTGGAAGAGGAAGGAGAAGTGACAATCGACGAAGATGGAGTTAAAACTACTGTAACTTATGGTACACCTGCTGGCATTCCTCAAACATTTAAATCGGGCATCTACTTTTCTGATAAAATTGGTAAAAACAAAAAAACAAAACTCGGATTAAATTATACATATACGGATTCTCGTGTTAAAACAAACTCAACAAGTCGAGCTCATTATTTTTTGGCGGATACTACTTATTTTGTTGATGATTCTTCTAATTATTTCAAAATAAATCAATCTCATATGTTTAGCATGCCTGTGTCTACTCAATTGGATTCATTAACAACAATTTCTATAGCTCCAAAAATTAATTTCAGTTCAAGTAGTATTGATAATTTTCAAAATTCAAATTTCTTAAATGAAAGAGATGAATTAGAAAGGTCAACTAGGATTAACACAAATAATGGTTCAAAAGGGTTGACTTTTACGAATGAAACTTCAATAAAAAGAAAATTTAAAAATCCAAAAAGAGAATTGAATTTAAATTATAATTTTAGCAATAAAGTGAATGAGACAAATGGGAATTTGATATCATCTAATTTATTTTATAACGGAACTACAATAAATGACACTTTAGATCAACAAAAATTAAACGAGAATACTAATCAAAATCAGATTTTGAAACTTTATTATCTTGAACCACTTTCAAAAAAATTGTCAATTGATTTTGAATATACGTATGAATTTAATTTTTCTTTTCAGAACAAACAAACTAAAAACAGAATAGTCGATGAGTATTCATTTATAGACTCAAATTATTCGAACAGTTATGAAACAATGCGTCAACAAAATCGATTCTTTACCTCATTAATCTATCGAATTAAAAAATTCACAATTGTTGGTGGTGTCAAATTAAGAAATATTGGAATTACAAATACGAATAATTATACAGCAGTAAAAAATTATCAAAACTTCAATAATATCTTGCCTAATTTTACATTTATTTTTAATCCATCTCAAAACAAACGCTTTTCATTTCATTATAAAACGATTGCAAAACAACCATCTATAAATCAAATACAGCCTATTCCTGATAACAGTAATCCAAATAGAATAGTAATTGGAAATCCGACTTTGACACCTTCTTACACTCATGATTTTAATATAAGATATAACAATTGGGCAATTGTATCAGGTAAATATGTAAATGCAGGATTAAGTGGAAATATCATTAATAATGATTTTGTAAATGCAACAACTTTTGATCCTTTAGAAATTGGAAAATTATCTTCAAGAACAGAAAATGTTAATGGAAATTTTGATAGTCGTTGTTTCTTCTATACTGGTTTTCCGATTTATAAAAAAATTATTGAATTGGATCCTGGTATTAATGCAAATTATTCTAGAAGATCTAGTTTCATTAATACTGAAAAAAACATCACTCAAACAAGATCTATTGGTGGTGAATTGGAATTAAATTTTAATACAGATTCTTTACGTTTTTCAATTAGTGGCTCCTTTTCTTATTCAAGCCCTTTAAGTTCTGTTAGTTCAGTTTCAAATTCACCCTATACAACTACTGATTATTCCGCAGAAATCAATTTGATTTTACCGTGGAAATTAAAGTTAATAATGGATGGAACGTATACAATGAATGGAAAAAGAGCGAATGGATACAACATAAATTATTTTATATTAAATGCTGAAATCAATAAATCATTTTTAAAAACGGATAATTTAATAGTAAGTTTAATGGGAAATGATATTTTTAATCAAAACATTTCAGCCAATAGATATATTAATTCGAATGTAATTACAGACAACAAAACTCAAATTATATCAAGGTATTTCTTATTAAAACTTACACTGAAATTTAACAATACTAAAACCAAAGAAAAAAATGATAACGAAAATTGGTAAAAAAGCGAACATTATATTCCTATTCTTCTTTTTCAACTTAATTACTCACGGACAAACTATGTCAGGGAAAATTGTTTATGAAAGAAAAACGAATTTAGAAAAAAAATTTAAAGGTAATAATGGTGAATGGATGAAAGAGTTTTTAATCAAAAACAAATATAAAACGGATTTATTTGATTTGAATTTTAACGACTCTATTTCTTACTTTAAACCAACTGTAACAGAAGAACAAGATCCAATTTCTTGGACTACACAGAGTAATTCAACGCATCAAAATTTTAATTCAAATGTCAAATATTCACTTTTGAATATAGACAGTGAAGGTTTGATTATAAAAGATGTGATTACTAAAAGAGAATGGAAAATTACGGATAGTAAAAGAATGATTGGCAAGTATGAATGTCGAAAAGCTTTCATGCAATTAAATGATTCAACAAAAATATACGCTTGGTTTTCAAATGAAATTCTACCTTCAATTGGACCTGAAGGATTTTGTGGTTTACCTGGTGCAATTTTAGGATTGGCTACGGAAGATGGTGGAGTTGTATATTTTGCTAAATCGGTTCAAATTTTTGAAATAAATCCAAAAGAAATTGAGCTGAATATTAAGAAAAAAAAGGTATTAACTTTAAACGAGTATCATCATGAAATGAAAACAATTTTTGGCGAAACAAAAGAAGACATTAAAGATACTAAGGAATTAATTAAATGGTTATAGAATCTGTCAGTAAATAAACTACCCATTTTGACTGATTCTTTTATCCTTTTTCTTCGTTAAAATTTAAAACCGTAGTATGGCTATGCTTGAAAATTTTGCCTTGATAAAGAATAAAAAAATTGCCTCAAATTTGCGCACTTTATTTTCTTACAGACCTATAGGTAAACAATAACGATACTTTTAAAAAAACCGTTTATAAATTTTAAACGGTTTTTTTAAAATCGACAAGCTCTATGCATTCTCAGCAATAACAGAAGTAATCTCTGGAATATGTTGTTTCAATAACATTTCAATTCCACCTTTCAATGTTGCAGTAGAGGACGGACAACCAGCGCAAGCTCCTTTTAAAAGAACTGTTACAACACCATTTTCATAACTTCTAAAATCGATTGCACCGCCATCACCTTCAACAGCTGGACGAATATATTCATCCAATAAATCAATAATTGCTTCATCAAATTCAGAAGGAACATATACTTTTTTAGGAGTTTCCGCTTTTGGTTCAACTTCTTTAGGTTCAGGCATACGAATCAACACATCTTTTCCTTCAGTTAACCATGCTTTTAAAAATTCACGTAATTCCATTAAAACGAAATCCCATGAAATAGCATCTGTTTTTGTGATCGTAACAAAATTGGCACTAATAAAAACCCCTTTTACAAAAGGAAAATTGAATAATTCTTCTGCAAGTGGCGAATATCCTTTTGCTTCTGATTTTGAAAAGAAATTGACTGTTGCATCAATTAAAATGTGTTTATTGGCAACAAATTTCATGCTCGCAGGATTGGGTGTCATCTCTGCATATATTGTAACTGGAACGTTCATACTTTTATTTTTTACAAAATTAACTTAAAGTTCCAAGAATAGATGTATAAAAGGAATTTACTTTTCGGTAAAATATATTATTTTTACTGTATGAATCTTTTCAGAGCGATTTATACTGGTTTAATTATTCTTTTTGTTTTCGTTGGAAACATTGGAGTAAATATTTATACTCATTCGTGTGAAGAAGATGGTGAATATCACACTTTTCTTATTAAAGGTCAACATAGCTGTGAAGAAGATGAGGAAAAACCAGCTTGTTGTGAAGAGGAAAATAAAACATCTGATTGCTGTAAGGATGAAATCAATTTTTTCAAAGTGAATTTTGATTATTTTGATAATTCAAGTGTCCAAATTCCTAGTTCCGTTTTATTTTTATCTCTTAAATTTGAACATTCAATTTTAGTAGCTTTTCAAGAATCTGGATTTCAAAGAATCTTTCCAACTCAACCACCACCAAAACCCAGTGGTCGAGAAATATTACTTCTAAATCAAGTTTTTCGTATTTGATTTAATCATTCTTATGAGTGATTTTTATAATAAATAAAAATCCGTTGTTATGAATGTATAATTAAATAAAAAAAGATGAAAAAAATCATTTTTCTATTCTTCTTTTTGTTTTTTGTAAATGAATCTTTTTCGCAAATGAAGGGAATTGTTTATGGTAAAGATGAAACAAAAAAAGAAAAGATAAAAGGAGCTACTATTTATTTATTAAAGAATAAAATTAGCGTAAAAACAAATAAAGAAGGTGTTTTTGAATTAACACTTCCGAAAGATTTACCAGATTCAATGGTTATTAGTTTTGAAGGGTATATTTCTGACACGATTACCATTGATAAAAGTGATCGATTTATATCCTTAGAAATCATTCTTTATGCAGAGACTTTATTAGAAGAAGTTGTAGTTTCTGCAAGGAAAACGACGCACAGTGTTTCAAGAATGAAAACCTTGAATGTGGAGAATTTATCTTCAGGAGAACTACGAAAAGCAGCCTGTTGTAATTTATCCGAGTCTTTTGAAACAAATGCTTCTGTAGATGTCAATATAACCGATGCCGTATCAGGAGCAAAGAAAATTCAAATGATGGGTTTAGACGGTGTATATACTCAGATTCAAATGGAAAATATCCCTTACTTAAGAGGATTAGAAAGTTCATTTGGATTGAACTCTGTTCCAGGATCTTGGATTGAATCAATTCAGATTACAAAAGGAACTGGGAATGTTGTGAATGGCTACGAATCAATGGCTGGTTTGGTAAATTTGGAAGTCAAAAAACCACAAGAAATGGAAAAATTATTTGTGAATGTTTATACAAATGCATTTGGAAGAGAAGAACTCAATTTTAATGCAGGACGTAAAATAAACGATAAATGGAGTACAGGAATTTTAGCTCATACTTCGACTATGTTAGGTGAAATTGACCACAATAAAGACGGATTTAGAGATGTGCCTCAAGGTAATAACATTGCTTTTATGAATCGTTGGAATTATTACGGGAAAAAGTTTGAAACACAATTTGGAGTTAATGGCTATATGGATAATAAATATGGTGGGCAAACAGGCTTTCATTCAACGAATTTATCTAATTTGTATGGAGTTCAAATGGAATCGAAACACATTGATCTTTTTGCTAAAACTGGTTTTATGTTTGAAAAAAAGCCATATCAATCCATCGGTATCGTTTATAATTTCAAGTACCAAACAGTTGATGCAAAATTTGGGAACCGTAATTTTAACGGAATCGAAAAAAGAGGATATATCAATGCCATGTATGATGGAATCATTGGAAATACAAATCACAAATATAAAACGGGACTGAGTTTGGTTTATATAGACATGATTCAACACATTGATTCGAATAAAATAAACCTTCAAAAGAACGATAGAGTAGAAATTGTTCCTGGAATTTTTGGTGAATATACAAATTCAGGAATGCGACTAAACAGCGTTTGGGGTACTCGATTAGATTACCACAATCTTTTTGGCTGGCAATTTTCTCCCCGAGTACACTTAAAATATTTATTAACTGAAAAAACAGATTTACGATTTACTGTTGGAAAAGGTTGGCGTGTGCCGAATTATATGATGGATAATATTTCGCTGTTAGCGACTTCTAGAAGTTGGTACGCTAATCAAACAATATTGCCAGAAATTTCATGGAATATTGGTGGTTCAATCGTTTATGAATTTAAATTATTTGGTAAGAAATCTTCACTCGTTTTAGATGTATATCATACCGAATTTGTAAATCAGTTAATTGTTGATAGAGACTCAATAATAAATGGAATACTCTTTAAAAATTTAGAAGGAAGATCTTTTTCCAACAGTTTTCAGTCAGAATTTAGCTTTACTCCATTTAAAAACTTTGATATTCGTCTAGCTTATAAAATTTTAGATGTAAGATCGAAATATGGAGCAATTGTTCAACAACAAGTAATGCTTCCAAAACACAGAGGATTCGTAAATTTAGCGTATAGAACGAGAGATAATCGATGGGAATACGACGCAACCTGCACCGTTTTTGGACAATCACGACTACCAGAAGCAATTTTAACTGATGGATCTATCACTGCAACAAACGTAAGTGAAATTTACCCAATGATCAATGCACAAATAACACACATTCATAAACGATGGAATTTTTATCTAGGCGGAGAAAATCTAACCAATTACAAACAAAAAAATGCAATCATAGATGCAGAAAACCCATTTGGATCAAAATTTGATGCCACCAGAATTTGGGGACCAATAATGGGAATAAATATATATGCAGGATTTAGGTATTCAATTAAACAAAAAAAACCGTAGAGACGTAGCAGTGCTACGTCTCCACCATTAACCAATAATTTGATTCACCACAATCAAAAATATGATTTATCATATTAACCAAAAAATAAGAAGAAACACAAAACAATCCAAAAAACAAATACCATGAAAAAATTCACAATCATTCTATTAGCAGCATTTTCAATGCATTATTCAACTGCTCAAGAAGCAGAAAAGAAAAAAACAGAAACAATCATTATTCAAACCAAATCCAACTGTAAAGAAGAGGCGTGTGTTGAATACAAGGAAATTGTAGAGCACACGTTGAATTACACAAAAGGAGTCATTTTTGCTGAGTTTGATAGCGCAACAAATAAAGTTACCGTTAAATATAAAACCTCGGTTGTAAACAGTGATGAACTGAGACATAAAATAGCGGAAGCTGGTTACGATGCAGACGAAGTGAAAGCAACCAAAGAAGGAATTGAAAAATTACCATCCTGCTGTAAACCTGAAGAATAATTACATAAAAGAAAAAAAACCGTCAGTTATTTGCTGACGGTTTTAGAATTAATATTCAATCTACAATTTGTAATCTGCAATTTTCAATTTGTAATCTGTCAATTAATATTATCAAATCCAGTAAACTTTCTCAAAGCTTCTGGAATCAAAACTCCATCAACCGTTTGGTGATTTTCTAATAAGGAAGCAACAATTCTAGGAAGAGCTAATGCTGAACCATTCAATGTGTGACAAAGTTGAGTCTTTTTATCATTTGTTTTAAAACGCAATTTCAATCGGCTAGATTGGAAGGTGTTAAACATAGAAACAGAACTCACTTCTAACCATTTTTCTTGTGCTGCAGAATATACTTCGAAATCATACGTTAAAGCTGAAGCGAAACCTGTATCACCACCGCATAGACGAAGGATTCTATAATGTAATCCTAATTTTTCTAATAAGTTTTTTACGTGATCCACCATTTCTTCTAACGCTTTTTCAGCATTTGATGGATGCTCAATACGAACGATTTCTACTTTGTCGAATTGATGTAAACGATTCAAACCTCGAACATGTGATCCATACGCTCCAGCCTCACGACGGAAACAAGGAGTATATCCTGTCATTTTAACAGAAAAATCTTCAGAAGGAAAAATCACATCTCTGTAAATATTTGTTAAAGGTACTTCAGCTGTTGGAATCAAGTATAAATTATCTCTTAAATCATGATACATTTGACCTTCTTTATCTGGTAATTGTCCTGTACCATAACAACTTGCTTCGTTAACCATTATCGGTGGAGTATACTCAATATATCCAGCTTTTTCCGCTTCATCTAAAAAGAAAGAGATCAATGCTCTTTGTAATTTAGCTCCTTTTCCTTTATAGACAGGAAATCCTGCGCCAGTTATTTTTACACCTAATTCAAAATCAATAATATCGTATTTTTTACAAATTTCCCAATGCGGAATTGGAGTAAAGTCAAACGATCTTTTAGTTCCAACTTCTAGAACATTTACATTGTCCTCTTCACTTTTTCCAGTTGGAACAATTTCGTTCGGTACATTCGGTAGTTGATATAAAAATTGAATAATTTGAGTATCCAATTCATCAACGGTTATTTTTAAAGCTGCTTCTCTTTCTTTTAGTTCCGAAGTTTTCGATTTAGCTGCATTCGCTTCTTCTTGTTTTCCTTGTTTAAATAAGTCACCAATTTCTTTAGCAAGAATATTCAATTCAGCAGAGATAGACTCTAATTCAGTTTTAGAATTTCTCCATTGTTGGTCAACAGTTAATAAAGATTCTACGATTTCAGTAGCATCAAAATTTCTTTTTTTCAAACCTGTAATTACAGATTCTTTTTCAGTACGAATGCGTTGTATTTCGAGCATTTGGGTATTTTTTTGTTAAAGTGCGAAATTACTTATTATAGTTGGAATAGAAAGTGAAAAATTTCAGCTAATTCGGTGGAAATGTCAATTTAAGATCTCAACTTTATGACTTGATATTATTATTTATTATCAGGTAAAGAATTAAACTGATTTCTCTTATAATCAAACCATTCCTTCATATCTTCTGGGGATTTCATTGTTGCTCTCATTTCATTCATTGCTTCAATATGCGCTTGATCACCGATTTTAAACATTTCCATCGCATGATTTTTACTCATTTCAGCCATTTCTTCAAAAGTATTTGCATGAAATTCTACATCACACGCTCCCGCTAATTGTTTACAAGTCATTGTTTTCATATAATCTAATTTAAGGTTATTTTCAATTCTATTTACTCAGTCTAAAAACGAAGTGATCTATAATCTAAAAGTCTCTATTTTCAGAGACGGTCTAATGTCTTATTTCACATACTTCTCCGAATACTTAATAAATAACTTCTCTTGAGAATTCACTAAATCTACATAAATCCCATCTACGATTGCTAGCGTTACTTTGTTGGTTAACATATCTAATGCATTGCCTGAGGAAACAAATAAAGTGGCATTTTTTCCCTCTTCAATACTTCCGTATTCTTTAGAAATCCCCATTATTTCGCAGCTACTCAATGTTACTGATTGAATCGCTTGCTCTTCTGTTAGACCATACGCTTTTGCTGTACCTGCTAAAAAAGGAATATTTCGAGCGTTCATTGCTTCCATGTCTCCTTCGTTTTGAAGACAAAACTTAACATTTCCTGCTTGTAATAAGGCTGGTAATTTATAAGGCAAATCAATTGCATCTTCTTCATATTCAGGCAAACTATGAAGACGTTGAATCATCACTGGAATTTTAGCATCTCTTAGCTGTTGAGTTAACAAATAACTATCATATCCTCCAACAATCACAGGGAATTTAAGATCGAATTTTTTTACAAAATCTAAAACATCTAAAATTTGTTGGATGTCAAAACAGTGTATATAAACACGTTTCGTTGATTTGAAACACATTTTCATTGCTTCTAATCTTAGGTCATTTTTTTCGTGAATATCTGTTTCAGAATATGCTTTCGCTAATTGAAAAAATTGATAGATTTCTCTTTTTTCAACTTCATACGTTTCACTTTTTTTAGTCGACTTTGGATCACGTCTTGAATTTTGAATACTTTCTGGCCATTGCAAATGAATTCCATCATCTGCTAAAATCGTTGCATCTTCCCAATTCCATCCATTCAATTTCATAATCGCTGAACTTCCTGTAATGATTCCTCCTCGAGGTGTCGCTTGCGCAATTAAAACACCATTTGTACGAACGGTTGAAATAACATTGGATTCAACATTAAAGGCAATTTGAGCTCTAACATGAGGATTGAAAACACCAATTTCATTAAAATCTAAAGAGGCATTTACGGCATCAATTTCAGTTAAACCTAAGGTTGAATTTGGAGCAACAAAACCAGGATATACTTGTTGACCCTTTAAATCAATAATTGTATCCCAATCCTTTTTATCATACGTATACGCAAGAGAATTACGAACCAATATGATCTTTCCATCTTTTATTCCAATCAACGCATTTTCAATAACTTGTCCATTTCCTACATGAAGAAAACCATGATCTAGTAATATTCTAGAATGGCTTTGAGCAGAAATGCAACTGATAGTCAAAGTAACAATTGACACTAAAATGATTCTCAAGTATAACATATGCTTCATACTATTTTTCAATTATAAATATAAAGAGCATAAAAACTTATAAGTCCTTATATTCCTTCCCTTGGGTTTTCGAAAGCTATCACTTTCTCTTATGGTTTAAAATTTAATTCTGATCTATCTTCCGAACCATAGTCAAAATGGTAGCAAGAGCAACTGTTTCCCCTGTTTCATCAAAAACATCTACTAAAAACTTGACAATTCCTTTCGAAATATCATCTTCAGAACGTTTTTCTTGGTCAATTTTCTCTTTTACCGTAAAACGAACTCCAATCGTAGCGCCGGGATAAACAGGTTTCGTAAAACGAGCTTCTTCCACACCATAATTCAACAAAACAGGTCCTTTTTTTGGATCAACAAACAATCCAGCAGCTTTAGATAATATGAAATAACCGTGAGCTACTCTTCTTTCAAAAATAGTTCCTTCCAATGAAGTAGCATCCATGTGCGCATAGAAATTATCTCCTGAAACATTCGCAAAATTTACGATATCGGCGTCTGTTACGGTATGTTTATGTGTAAAAACCGTTTCACCGATTACCAATTCTTCAAAGTGTTGACGGAAAACATGTGGATTCGCTTCTGGCATTTCAGCACCTACTTGAAACTGTTGTGTAATTTGTGTAATTGTAGATGGGTGACCTTGAATAGAAGTTCGTTGCATATAATGCAAAACACCTCTTTTCCCTCCCATTTCTTCACCTCCACCAGCTCTTCCTGGTCCACCATGTGTTAACAATGGCATCGGAGAACCGTGACCAGTGCTTTCTTTCGCACAATCTTTATTCAAAACTAAAATACGTCCATGCATACAAGCCGCACCAACCACAAAATCAGATGCTTCTTTGTTATCTGGAGTCACAATTGAACAAACCAAAGAACCTTTTCCCATTTTCGCCAATTCAACAGCATCATCCAAATTTTTATAGGGCATAATAGTTGAAACTGGACCAAAAGCTTCAATTTCATGAACATCCGTTTTATTAAATGGATCGTCATTTCTAAAAAGAATTGGTGAGAAGAAAGCTCCTTTATTTTTATCACCTCCAAGTACCTCAAAATCGTCCATGTTTCCGTAAACGATTTTCTGAGATTTCATCAAAATTTCCACATTTTCACGAACACGTTCAACCTGAGTTTGAGTTGCTAAAGATCCCATTCTTACACCTTCCACGCTTGGATCACCAATTTTTGTAGAAGCTAATCGAGCCGAAATTCCTTTTTCAACATCATCGATTAAATCTTCAGGTACCAAAATTCGTCTAACAGCCGTACATTTTTGACCTGTTTTAACCGTAATTTCTTTGGTAACTTCTTTTATGAATAAATCAAATTCTTCAGTCCCAGGTACTGCATGTTTTCCTAGAATAGTTGCGTTTAAAGAATCCGCTTCCAAATTGAAAGGAACACTTTCAGCTAAAATATTCGGAAGACCTTTTAATTTTTTACCTGTGAAAGCACTTCCTGTGAATGTCACAACATCTTGCGTTGAAACATGATCGATAATTCCTCGACCTAATCCACACACCAATTGAATTGAACCTTCTGGTAATATTTTTGAATCAATGATATCTCTAACCATTACTTCAGTCAAGAAACATGTATATTCAGACGGCTTCACAATTGCAGGAACACCCGCCATTAAATTAACCGCAATTTTTTCTAACATTCCCCAAATAGGAAAATTGAATGCGTTGATATGAACTGCAACACCTTCTTTAGGTACACAAATATGGTGACCGATAAAAGTTCCATTTTTAGATAATGGAAGAGCCGATCCTTCCACATAATATGGTAAATCAGGAAATTGACGACGTAAAGATGCATTCGCAAATAAATTTCCAATTCCACCTTCAATATCAATCCATGAATCAACTTTCGTTGCACCAGTTAAAGCACTTACCGCATAATAACTGTTTTTCTTTTCCATTAAATGCAAAGCCAATGCTTTCAACATTCTACCTCTTTCTTGGAAAGTCATTTTACGAAGTGTATGTCCACCTGTTTTGCGACCGTATTCTAACATCGCTTTATAATCCAAGCCAACACTTGAAATTTCTCCTATTTTATCACCTGTTAAAGCATTGAATAAATTTGTTTCAACACCTTCACCATCAACCCATTTACCTAAAGCGTAATTTTGATATTTTTGCATATTTTTTTAATTATAGTCCTCATCATTAAAAGATAGGGTTTAAAGATAATAAATAGTAAATAGTCCCAATCAATTTAACAAAATAAACTCATTAAAATATTATTTTAAACATGTAGTAACAAACTAAAATAAAGAATGTTATATATTTTAATGTGAATATTTTCTTTGTTTATCGAATTTTTTCATACCCTTAACTATAATACTTCATTTACGTGAATTCAAAAACTAAGGAATATTTAAGTTTATCTCTTATCGACGAGCTCGATATTGGTCCAGTTTTATTTCGTCTATACGAAAATAGAATATTCCATGCTGTTGTAAAAAAGGGAGAGAAAATCACATTAGAAATGACAACAAGAGGGTATGAATTTTTAGATCGTAATGGATCAGGGAAATTTTATAATATATATGAATTTGAAGCCTTTGCAGAAATGGATCCAGAAGTAAGAACTTGGGCTGCTGATACTTCAGGAAATAAATATACTTATTGTGATGCCCTTGTTATTAGTAATATAGCCCAAAAAATAATTGCTAATTTTTACCTTAAATTTAATAAACCGAAGAGTCCTACCAAAATATTTACTTCAACTGAAAAAGCATTGGAATGGATTAATACAATGATGGAAAAATAAATAAAAAAATGGCGATACTTTCAATTCCAGATTCGAACACTCAATTAAAAGATCCTTTAGAGATTAAAAAATTCATGAACGATCGAAATATCTTTTTTGATCAATGGAGTTGTGATGTTGTTTTTCAAGACACTGCTACAACTGAAGAAATTTTGAAAGCATACGAAAAAGATTTAACTCCATTCATGAAAAAAGGTGGATACGAAACTGCTGATGTTATTTCGATTAATCAATTAACGGAGAATTACGAAGTTATTCGAGCAAAATTTTTGGCAGAACATACCCATTCAGAAGATGAGATTCGTTTTTTTGTTGACGGACAAGGAATTTTTTGGTTTCATTTAGAAGGAGAACACATTTTTAATTTATTGTGTCAAAAAGGAGATTTAATCTCTGTTCCAGCTGGTACAAAACATTGGTTTGATGCAGGAGAAAGTAATCCTTTTGTGAAAGCGATTCGTATTTTTATTGATATGAGTGGTTGGATTCCAGAATATACTGGATCTAAGATTGAAGAGGAATATTTAGGGTTTGTGAGACCTCAGTAAACACCTACTCTTGGAATTTGTAGTCAAATTTAGAGAGAATGTTTCAAAACTCTAATCAAATTTTGATTGAGAATAAAAAGATTTACCAATTCGATTAATGTGTTCGATTAACTCAGGATTTGAAATATGATGATAAATTGAAATGTCAAACTTATAGGGTAATAATAAATCATCCAGACATGTTTCTATATTTTGTAAAATGGTAAGATTTAATTTACAGCCTTTTAAAGTTAGATCAATATCTGAAAAAGGTTTAAATGTTCCTTTTGCTCTCGAACCATAAAGTATTACTTTTTCTACCTCATCAAACAAAGAAAAAACACTTTTAATTCTTTCAATATCGTTATTATTTAATCCGAATTCCATTATTTATCAAAAATAGTTTTCTCACTATTGTTTCTTTTTTCATCCATTATTTTCTTAAATTTTAAAAATTCAGGATAATATTCACTAATTATTTTAGAATATATTTCATTTGCAGTAGCTTCATTGTATGTGTGTGATGATTTATTTCTACTAATAATCATATCCATCCATATTTGACCATTCGAAATTAATTGAAGTTGAAAAGCTTCACGAGTTGCATCTCTAGAACCACCAATTTCATAATTTCCTTGGTATTCTGCATAATCTTTCATTACATTCCAAGCTAATTCATGGGTATATTCAAATCTTTGAATAAGGCCTTCTTTTATTATTTCATCTAAAACATTTTCAAGAATTTGTAATTCATCTAGTTGACTAATCAAATTTTTATTGATATAAATTATAGCCTGATCTAATTTTAAAAGTGCTTTCGTGAAATTTGAGAAGCGTTGTTCCCATCTAACATCTTCTACCATGTTTATTTTATTTTATTCATAAAGATAATTCAAACTACAAGATTTAGATTCAGAAATTATTGTTTTTTTGAGAATACATTAAATTAAAAACTTGAAGGACAAATATCAATAATACCAAATTGAATAATTAATTTAAAACGACTGTTCCTCGGGCAACCAAATACAAAAGGTTGTCCCTTTTCCAATTTCACTTTTCACTTTAACCGTTCCTCCGTGTTCTTCAATAATCATTTTTACATAAAATAATCCAAGTCCAAAACCTTTCACGTTGTGTAAGTTCCCAGTTGGAATTCTATAGAATTTTTCAAAAATATTTCTAATATCCTCTTTTTTCATTCCAATTCCATTGTCTTCTATTTCAATGTTGATTCCTTTTTTTTCAGTACTTGTTCGAATAGTAATTATTGGGGAGTTAGTACAGTATTTAATTGCATTATCTAGTAAATTATAGATCACATTCGTGATATGCACTTGATCGGCTAATACCTCACTATTTATTGCTTTTAAATCTAAATCAATTGTCCCATCATGTTCTAATTGATTGAATTCAAATGTTTCTTTTGCTTCAATTATTAACTTATGGATATCTATTTCTGTTTTTTGTAAGATTAATTTTTGCTTGTCTAATTTAGCAACATTTAAAACCCGTTCCACTTGATTTTCAAGCCGTTTATTTTCTTTGTAAATAATACCTGCATACCTCTTTAATCGCTCAGGATCATCTTTAAAATCTAATTTCATTAACATTTCACTTGATAAACTAATAGTGGAGATAGGTGTTTTTAATTCATGAGTCATGTTATTAATAAAATCATTTTTAATATCTGACAATCTTTTTTGTTTTGCGATTATGGAAATTGCATATCCAAAATAAAAAACTACTACTATAATTATTGTTACAACAAAAAACCATGGAGAATAACTGACGGCATGAACATCCATTATATTATGCTCTACATCAGGAAAAAATACAGTGAAATAATGACCGTCTTTTTTCCAATTTAAAATTTCCCTATCAAGCGTGTCAGCATTTTCATCACGATCATTTTCATAATATTCTGTTTTTCCTGATGCATAAGATTCAGCAGAAAATTTAATTAAATGCCCAAAAATTATTGAATCTGAAAAACAGTCATAAATCCCATATTGAAAATCTTGAAAAACTTGAACTTCGTATAATGCTTTTTTTAATAAAGTTTCTAAATAATATGGATTTAATTCTTCGCTTATATCAACAGTAAAATAATTTGTTCGAACTTGTTTAACAGCTCCATACGTATCAGTTGGATGTTGACTATGTTTTGTAATTTCTGCCAATACATTACTTAAAGCAATATGTGTGTTTTCAGAAAATTGCTTTAGATTTAAAGAGTCTTCTTTTTCGTGAATTTCAATATTTTTATGCTGAATAGCGATTGATTTCTTGATCCAAGCGACTTGAATAATAAGAATACTAGCTAAAGAAAGTATCCCTAAAAGAATAACAATATTTGTTTTTTTGTAATATGTTTTAAATGATTTTAACATTTATTAAATAATTAATGAATCGTCAATTTCATTTGCCCAAGCCATAATTCCACCTTCTAAATTATATAAATTGGTAAATCCATAATTTTGCTCTAAAAAACCAATGACATTCGCACTTCTTGCACCAGAACGGCACTGAATAATTACCTTTTTATCTTTAGAGATCTCATCTAAACGAGTTGCGATCTCTCCCATTGGAATCAAAACCCCATTGATATTAGCATTTTCATATTCATATTCTTCTCGAACATCGATCAATTGAAAATCATCCTTATTGTCGATCATTTTTTTTAACTCTGAAACTGTTATTGAATTCATTATTTTGATATTTTATAAAATTAAAAAGTAATCAAAGATAGTTTATTTTCAGGTTGAAATTGATACTTCAGAAACTCAAAAAAAAAATTAACCCATTTTTGAATTAACAATATCAACTTTTTCAACCAAATTCTTTTTTATTTTACCTACCCAATCAGGCTTTAAAATACTTAGAATAATACTGTCTCTTCTCGATCCATCAGGTTTCAAACAATGACTTTTTAGGATGCCTTCAACCGTACAACCTAGACTTTTCATTGCAGCAATACTTCTTTCGTTACCATTATCTGCTCGAAACTCTACTCTTTCCATTTCCATTGTTTCAAATGCAAAGGAAAGAAGTAATAATTTACAGTTTTTATTGATATTTGTTCCTTGAAATTCTTTTCCATACCAAGTATATCCAATTTGAAGCGACTTATTTGCCAATTGTATATCATAAAAACGTGTAGTTCCTGCATAATTGTTTGTTGTTTTATCAAAAACGATAAAAGCATATTCATTTTTGTTTTGTCTAGCGGATATCGCTTTTTCTATATAGATTTTCAATGCAGAGGTGCCACTTGCTTCAATCAAAGAATATTTCCAAAGTTCAGGTTCATTTAATGAAAATGGGAGTAAATTGTTAAAATCGTCTATATTTATAGATCTAAGTAAAACATACTCATTTTCAAGAATATATTCCTTTTCAAAATTAAAAAATTCAATCATGGACATTGGTTTATAAATAAAAGTAAACGATAAATAAATACCTTGTAAACTTACCTAAAACTAATAAGAATACAACTCTAAAAAAAGAAACTCTAAAAAATCCTAATCCAACAATTAAAGGATCTCCTATAATTGGTACCCAAGATAACAAAGCCAACCAACTTCCATATTTCAAAATGGACGAGTTATATTTTTCTAATTTATTTTCAGTAACCCCCATTTTCTTTATCCATTTAGGATTACCAAGTCTGCCAATACCATAATTTGTTAAACCTCCTAAACTATTACCAATAGTAGCAACAACTAAACAAGTAGATGGATCATAACCTTGAACAAGCATTCCTATTAAAAAAGCTTCAGACAGTACTGGTAAAATGGTAGCTGAAAGAAATGTCAATAAAAATAAACCTGTAAATCCAATTGAAAATAGCTCCATAAAAAAAGGGTCTCAGTAACAAGCTAAGACCCTCCAAAAATAGGTATTCGAAAATTAATTTTTGATCATTTTTTTAGTTACTTGTATTTCTTCAGTAGAAATTGTGACATAATAAACACCATTTGTATAAGAAGACGTTTCGATATTTAATTTATGAGATCCATTATTTTGAATTCCTTCATTGGAAGAATAAACAGTTTTTCCTGTTACATCAACGATTTTAATAGAAACTGTTGAAGCATTTTCTAAATTATAACGAATTGATGTTTTATCAGTTGTCGGATTGGGAAATATATTTCCAAAAGTTAATCCATTATTCTCAACTTGTTGAACACTCGCATCAATTTCTAATTGTGGATTAAAATTCATTTTTGTGTGTATTTGACTTCCTAAAGTGTAAAAAACTGTTTCATCCGAACCTGAGTAATGAGAAGAATAATCATCATCTCTTGCATTTGCTCCATACGATAAATGTGTATCTGGTCCACCAGGATGAGAAATTGCAACATAATAATAACTTCCACCAGTTAGATCCATACCTCCAGGATTTGTTGAAGATTCATGAAAATTTAAAAGAACATTGTTGTATCCATTTAATGTTGGAATCATTTCGGGAGTAATAACAAAATACTTATCGTCATCCATATTAATGTGTTGAGCAGTAAAGTCTAAGCCTCCAGTTGAATAATCCATTTGATACAATTTTACGATAATTTCAGTACCAGGAGTTGTTGAATAATAAGCTCCATTTCCAACTGTTAATTCTAAACCGTGTAAAGTTATATCATTTGGAATATACATTACACTTCCTACAACCATAGGATCACTTGCAGGATCAGTTCCATAATATCTTCCAATACTTTTTGTTGAACGTGTTAAATCATAATTTCTTTGACCTAATTCAAAATCTGTTCTATTCATTGTTCTGCTTAATGTGTCATTATCAGAATCTGCATCAGTTTGAGTAATGTTAAGATCAGCTTTTATAGTGTAGGTTCCAACTGGTAGCGTTCCCAAATCTAAAGTAGTTATGAAAGTAATTGTATCATCATTCTCCGCAAAATTATTTGATAACGTCCCTCCTGTTTCAGTATATACCTGATTACCAGAAGCATTAAAAACAGAAACAATAATTGCTGTATTAGTTGGAATAAAATGCCCTCTATTTACTAAATGACTTTGAACAGTTAACATTTGCCCTGATGCGATTGAAGTTGGAATATCAGTTTGTTCTTTATATCCCAAATGAATATCTTCCAACCACATATCACTTATTTTCAAGTCGTAAGGATGTGTTTCAACCAATTGAATGTCATCCACTTCCATGTAATACAATACTAAGTTGTTTGTTGAAATTCTAAATTTGAAATTTGATTTATTGGTAGCTGTTCCTAAATATGAAGATAAATTTAAACTTACTTGATAAGTAGTAGCCACTCCATTTGTTCTAACACCTGGTTTATCAATTTGAAATTCTGTAAAGGTTGTAAAATTATCAGTAGACACCTGAACAGTAGGATATTGATAATAAGGTCCCCAATATCTGTATTTACAATAAAAATTTAACAAAGCACCGGGTCTTCCTGTTAAATCGATAGCTGGTGAAATCAATTGAGCATCATACTCGTCGCTATGAGATGGGTTGTCAGTTGTATATTTATCTCCATCGACAATTGCAAATCCATTAGATGCATCTATATTATCAATAGCGGTTGTGTTTGATGCCCCAGTTCCAGCATATTGACCGTTCGAACCATCTAAATCATTCAACCAAATTGCTGCATCTACACCAGAAGTAGTCATGTCTCCCAACGTACCAGCTGAAAAATTTTGAGAATAAATAATGTCTCCAGCAGCTTTCGTAGAAGCGAATGTGTTTGTTTTAACTTCTTTCTCTTTGCTTACAGAACGAATTCCATACGCCCCTTCATTCATGAATGTTTGGTTTACCTGTCCAAAAGCAAGCGTTCCAACAACAATCGAAGATACAATTAAGTATGCTTTTTTCATATTTTCTAATTTATTAAGTTTTATCTTAACAAAAGTAGGAGATATGAAAGTGCATTTTAGATAGGGGATTACCTATAAATATTCAAAAATTACCTAGAAAAATTAGGAAGAAACCTTAAAGCACAAAAAAGGGTTTTGATTAAAACCAAAACCCTTTTAAAAATTTATAAATTCAAAAATTAATTTTTGATCAATTTTTTAGTTACTTGAGTTCCATCAGTATTGATAGTTACATAGTAAACACCATTTGTAAATGAAGAAGCATCAAAAGAAACTTTATGATTTCCTGCAACTTGAGAACCTTGGTTAGAAGTATAAACAACTTTACCAGTTACATCAACAACTTTGATAGATACTGCAGACTCATTTGCTAAAGTATAATTAACATTTGTTTGTCCATTTGTTGGATTTGGGTAAACATTTCCAATAGATAAACCGTTATTTTCAACTTTAGTTAAACTAGCATCTATAGCCAATTGAGGGTTGAAGTTCATACGAGTATGAATTTGAGTTCCATTTGTAAACCAAGATACTGTACCACCTGATCCAAAAGGTCCATAAACAGAAGAAGAATTATCATCATCACCTGCATTTACAGCATACGCAAATTTCAAAGCACCTCCTGCATGGTAAACACCAATTATATAAGCATTATTTGCTTCTAATGTAAATGGGCCAGTTGCGCCTGTTGCTTCACTAAAGTTAAACAATACGTCTTTAACAGCATTGTTTGCAGGAATGTTAGCTGCAGTTAGTGTGAAAAATCTAGATTCACCTAAATCTTCAAATGTCGTTGCAAATGTAGAAGCTGTGTAATCTCTCTTAAACAATTTAATTTCAATTTCATTATCTGCAGAAGTAACAGGTAAAGAAGTAGTTCTTCCTATTGAAATTTCTAAACCATGTAAATCTAATGTTGTCGCATTTGCAGGAATAATCATTGAGCTTCCAAAAGTCATTTCATCAGCATTTGGAGAAGTTCCGTAAGATGTTCCAGCACTTTCGATAGATCTAGCAACTTGGTAATTACGTTGTCCATAATAAAAATCTGTGATATTCAACGTTCTACTTAAAGTATCATTATCATTATTTATATCTGTTCCTGTAATTAATAAATCACCTAAAATTTTGTAGCTACCTATTGCATAAGTACTTAAGTCAATTGTAGTAACAAAAGTAATTGTATCTGAATCGGCATTTGCAAAACCACCTAAAGTTCCACCCGTTTCAGTTACAATTACAGCGTTTGTAGCCGCATTATAAACAGTAACAACTAATTGAGTATTAGACGGTATTGCAACATATCCTTGGTTTTTGATAATACCTTGAACTGTTAAAATTCCAGCAAAATCTTCTGGAATGTCAGTTTGCTCATAACCCGTAACAATATTTTCCAAATATAAATTAGTCAATTGTAAATCAGCATCAGGTGCTTCTGTGATTGAAATATCATCTACCATCCAATAATAATGAGAAGCTCCATCCCATGTGAAACGGAATTTAAAGTTTGATTTATTTGTAGCTGTCGCCAAGTAAGAAGACATATTTACAGACATCAATTTAGTCCCATTATCATCATTAACTCCTTGACCAGAAATAGTTACATCGAATTCAGCTCCAATCGTAGCAAAATTATCAGTACTTACTTCAACTTTCGGGTAAAATGTATTTGAACAACAAGATCTATATTTAGAGTAAAAATTTAAAATTGCTCCTGGTGCAGTTGATAAATCAATAACTGGAGAAACTAAACTTCCTGTTAAATCATTAGATGTTGCACCAGCATTGAATAAATCACCATCAATGATCATGAATCCAGTTGTAGATGTTGGAGAAACGATTTTTTCAGTAGTTGATGAATATTCACCATTTGGACCATCAATATCGTACAACCATTGTGCAGCATTTGCACCTGAAGTTGTCCATGTCCCAGCACTACCTGTAAAAGGTTCTGCAAAAAGGATAGCACCTGCAGTTTTCACTGTTGCGGCTTGAGTTTCTGATTTTCCTGTGTTTGTGTTTTTAGACAACCCTTTTTGTGGAGTCTCATTTGCAAATGTATGATTGATTTGACCAAAAGACCCAAATCCAACCGTAATTGCTGAAATTAATAAGTAAACTTTTTTCATAATATAATTATAATTGTTAACTGAAATAAATACTTTCTTAGCAAAGGTAATAGTTAATCCTTTAAAAAAAACTGTTCGTTTAAATTTTTAACATATTAATCTTTGAGAAAAGGTAAATCTTGTCTAATTTTATCTAGTAAATCTCTTGATAAACAAACATTTTTCACTTCTTCATTTTTTGTTGTTAAACTTTGTCTATTACCCAGTGCATCCGTCATTTGACTATCACCTGAATAAACTAATCCTTTTCCATCTTCACCAACTCTGTTTACACCTATTGTATAACACTGATTTTCAATTGCTCTAGCAGTTAAAAGTGTTTGCCAATGCAACTTTCTTTTCTCTGGCCAATTCGCAACATACACAATAACGTCATAAAATGGAGAAAGGTTGGAATCTAATCCATTTCTTGAAATTTCAGGGAAACGAAGATCATAACAAATTTGTAATTGAATCTTCCAACCCTTGTATTCTACAATGGTTTTATCTGTTCCTGCTGTAAAAATTTTATCTTCTCCAGCTAATCCAAAACACTTTCTTTTGTCATACGTTTTCACTTCTCCAGTAGGATAAACAAATACACCTCTGTTATAATATTGGTTATTTTCTTGAATAATTAAAGATGTGTAAATTGCAACATTTTTATCTTTGGATGTTAATTTTAACCAGTTTAGCCCTTCAGATTCATTCATCGATTCAGCAAATTCCGTTGCATTCATTGAAAAAGAAGTATGAAACATTTCAGGTAAAACAACCATATCTGTTTCCTCTAAGTTTTCTAACAAACGATTGTAATTGGAAATATTTTCTAGTTTATTTTCCCATTTTTGATCTGCTTGAACCAAAGTTACTTTTAAATCTTGCATAATTGAGTGGCTGCCTTTGTTAATGTTTCTGTATCTTTTGCATAACAAAAACGGATTAATTTATCATCTCTTCCATCTGCATTAAATACAGACATCGGAATGGTTGCAACTCCATGTTCTAAAACGAGTCGTTTAGAAAAATCAACATCGTTTTCAGAAGAAATGGATGCATAAGAAGCTACTTGAAAATAAGATCCTTCACTTGGTAAAAGCTCAAAACGGCTTTCTTTCATCAAATTTCGAAACAAATCCCGTTTATCTTTATAAAAATTCCCTAATTCATTCACATTAACTTCATCCAAATAGTTAGATAAGGCAACTTGCGCAACGCTATTCACACTAAAAACTAAAAATTGATGTACTTTTTTAATTTCAATCATCAAGTTTTCAGGAGCAACAATATATCCTATTTTCCAACCTGTTATGTGAAATGTTTTTCCAAAAGAGGATATAATAATTGTTTTGTCTTTTAATTTCGGTCGAGTGTTTGCAGAAATATGTTTTTCTTCAAAAGTGATGTATTCATAAACCTCATCAGACATTAACATCACTTTTGGAAATTTTTCTAAAATGGTTTCTAATTTTTCTACATCTGAATTAGTTAAAATTCTACCAGAAGGATTATGTGGATTATTCACAATAATCATAGCTGTTTTTTCTGTAAACGAATTTTCTATTTCATCCCAATTTGGTGTAAAATCAGTATTTAATGGAATTCGAATAGGTGTTCCTCCTGCGAGAATAACAGCCGGCTCATAACAATCATAACTAGGATCTAAAATAATAACTTCCTGACCTTTAGAAATAAAAGCTTGTAGAACAGTGAATATTCCTTGTGTTGCTCCAGAAGTTACCAATATCTCAGTAGAAGGATTTACAGTTCGGTTATATGATTCTGTAATTGTTCTGCCAATTTTTTCTAACAATGGAGCAAATCCAGCCATTGGCATGTATTGATGAACAGATTCTGTCGAAATATTTTTTAAAATAGATGTCAATTTTTCATCTACGGGAAAATTCGGAAATCCTTGAGATAAATTGATTGCCCCATGATCAGTTGCAAGCTTTGACATTACCGTAAAAATAGTTGTTCCAACGTTTGGAAGTTTTGACATTTGAATCGTATGTTAATAAATTTTAGTTTTCAAAAATAAGTATAAAAACTTTAAATGGCAAAACACTTCAATTAACATATTGATCACTTTAATCAATGAAATGTTCAGAAAAAAAGAAACGTTGAACTAATCGAATTCATTGACAATTCGTGCAACAACAAACTGATTAACAAACTTTTTAGGATCAATAAATAATCATTTTATGAAAATAAGTTATTTATAATGTTATTTTTGTTATAAATTATTTACTGATTTATGAAACATTTATTTTATATTTTCCTATTAGCTAGTTTAATTACTTCTTGTAAAAAAGGTGGGAAAATTCCTCCTATAGACAACGCAAAAGATTTAGATGGAACATTAATAAACGATTCTAGTTTGGTATATCCAGAACGTTTTTTGTTATCTGTTGCAAAACCTAACCCAACGTCAGAAGAACTTAATAAATCCGTATTAATTGCTGTTCATGGTTTTTCAGCTACTACATTTGAATGGATTGAAATGAGGGATTTTGCAGCCGTGAATGATTCATTTTTAACTTCACTTGTCCTACTAGGTGGTCACGGTAGAGATTATGCAGATTTCAAAACAGCTCAATGGGAAAATTGGCAAGAACCAATCATTGATGAATACAACAAATTGAGAGCATTAGGCTATACTAAAATTAATATTATTGCATCTTCAACTGGTTGTCCATTAGTTATTGAAGCTATTAATTCTTCCAAAATTGATGCAGATGTTTTGAAACAAGTATTTTTGATTGATCCAATATTAGTTCCATCGAACAAAATGATGACTACAGTAAAAGTGGCAGGACCATTCTTGAGTTATTCAACTTCGGAAATGGATGCAGGAGAAGATGGTTTTTGGTATAAATATAGACCTTATCAAGCAATAGATCAATTAAATACATTGATAAAAAAAGTAAGAAAAAAAGTTGAAAAAGGAATTAGTTTGCCTTCCAATGTTCATTTGACTGTTTATAAATCAAACCAAGATGAATCTGCTGATCCAGTAAGTGCTTCCATCTTATACAAAGGAATAAGAAATAGTGATGCTTCTAGAATAAATGTTTTTATTTTGGAATCAAATCTTCACGTTTTTACTCGCTTAAAAGGCAGAAATAGTATTACAGCTACAGATACCGACTTGCAAATAAAAGTGTTCAAAGAAATTAAAAAAGCATTATGAAAACAATAATTTTATCTTCTTTTCTGTTATTTACCACCTTTTATTATGGGCAATCTGACAGCGCTAAAATCTCATCGATTGAAATAGGATTACGGTGTAAAAAATTTGCTGGATTCTACTGGGAAAACGGAGTATCAGGGGAATTCAAATTCAACGAACAAGGGTTTAATAAATTATCATTTGGATTCAATGTTGTGAGTTCAAAATTAGGTTCGGCTTTCACTGGATATGAAATACCAACATTAGCTATTGAAGCATCTATCATCAAATATTTTAGAGATTCTAAAAAACTAAAACCGTTGATTCGTCTAAATATTGGCTATGCGCATGCTAGTTTTGGTTCAGATATATTTGATCTTATTCCTAGAAGTTCTACACTTTTATCTATAGAGTCTGGAGTTAGCTATACATTAACAAATTCATTGAGATTGACAACAACAGGTGGCCTTAATTTTATAACTGGAAATGGAGTAAAAGGTTTAGGAACAGTTTATCCTTTTTATGGACAGTTTTCTTTGTTTTATAGATTAAAATAAAAAATGGAATTCTAAATTTTCAATATTGAAATGAAACAATCAAGTTAGAAATCTTAAATACTTTCTATAAAATCTAAAAAAATCTTTTTATGAAGTTCAAGATCCATAGTTGGAGAAAGTGCCACACGAGCAATATAATCTTTGTCACCTTCCTTGGTTGTACCTTGAGTCGAGGTCGCAGGGATTGTCCAATAACAACCTTTTAATTGACCGTAACTCACACAGTACTTACTTTCATTTGGTATTTCTGTAATCATTAAATTAATTAACTTAAGATTTAAAGCTCTTTTGTATTCTTCTTTTTCTTCAACCGTATTCCCTTTTGTTGGAAGGTCCAATGAAAATACCGAAGGAGTAAATCCTTGTTGCGCTAATTCTTCTGAAACAAAGTTAATTTTCGCTTCTGGTAATGAATCTGTTATGAAATTTACAAATTCACGCGTATTCTTATAAGCATCTTGAATTCTTTGATTCATGGAAGGCAATTGTTTTGCTAATATTTCCATTTGAAGATCTGTAGCTTGATTATCGCAAAGTTGGAGATGTAAATCTATTTTTTCCATCAAAGACTCCGCTTTTTTATTCGCTACACAATAACCAGCATTACACTTTCCACCACTTGGAAATTTAGACCCACTTACATACGCAATCGTTTTAACGGATGAAAGAATATCCTTTTCCCCTAAAAAGTGTACATTCGGACAAAATGTTTGATCTAAAATAAAAACGGGTTCGATAGCCAATTCTCCGCTTGCTGTTTTGCGTTCTTTACTTAAAACATCTCTTAATTTTAGAAGTTCTGGGACTTCAACTCTTGGGTTGGTTGGAATTTCAGCGATTATGTATGGGACAGCATCTTCATTTGCAATATTTTCTAAAACGACATCAATACTTTCAACCATGTCATTACCACCATCTACTGGTAAATCCATCACTTCCACATTATCAATACAAGCCGCAATTCTTCTGGCTTGATCATTTGTTCCACCATAGCAATTAGGAGGAACGATAATTTTGATGGCCTTTCCTTTTTGATTTTCAAGGGCATCGTGAATAAGTCCCATTGTAATTGCATACTGAATGGATAAGCCACTTGAAGCAACTAATGCTATTGTATTTGTACCCGTAATCTCTTTGATTGAATCTAAAACTATTGTTTTACTTTTCTCTAAATCATTTTTTTGATTATCTATCGTAAATTCGCCAAGTAACATTTTCAAAGCAGAAAGCGTATTAGCAGGCGTCATTGCAATTGTCTCTCTTCTTCTTACATGTTGTATTTCTGAAATATAACTGTCATTTTGATCGCCATTCACTAACAAAACACTACCCAATTGATTATTCACATTGACATAAAAATCAACAGTTGGAGTGAGATCAAAATGAGAGATATTTTCTTGTTGTGAAATAAAAATGGTACTTCCATTAAACGAAGTAATTTCTTCAACACTCTCAACCTTCTTTAGCTCGAATTTGTAACCATAAATTCGTTTTACAATTTCTGTATCAAAAAATGCAGGGATTTCACCTACATAAGCGATTTGAGTGTTTTTATTAGCCAATAAGTTTTTTCTTAGAACAGCCAAAATTGGAGTTGTCTTCGATGAAAAACTGATTACATTTTCTGATTTTAGATGGTATAATTTAGCAATGGCCCATTCTAAAACACAAGATAACGGGTGACCTAACCGAATATAATCGTAAGCCGTTCGTAATTCATCAAGCGCCGAAGTTTCTGAATTATTGTCCTTAAATAAACCTTCAAACTGATCTATGAATTGAGTTTTAGCTAATTTTTCATCGTAAATATCTAATCGATGCGTAGTTAGATTCAGCCAACCAGTTGGCATTTTTTCGATTACATCTTTAATATAAAGTAGCATTTTAGTCTTTTCCATAATTTTAGCCTTCAAAAGATCCATTTGGGTCTATTTATCAAAAGACAAAGTTACACAAAGTTCTTCTATGGGATTTTAAAGGAGTGTTTTATTTTTTTGTATTAAGGTATGTTTTATTGTAAATTCGTTTGTTGGAAAGTAGAACATTGATTCTTTCTAGAAGATTTTATTGCGTTTCATTTATCTTCAATTAATATACTAAACTGGAGAACTTTATTTACCTTTTCTTAATCTTCAATTTCAAGTATGATTAAATCAAAAAACATAAGTCTTGTTTTTAGTTCATCACTTGAAGATAACCCCATATGCTCTTTTTCTTGTTGTTCTGTTGAAAATAAAAAAACGAAATTATTTTTCAAATAGTATTTTATTGCGTTTTCTGTATTGTAAGAATCCACAACTATAAATCTACATCCTGTTTTATTATCCTTGTCAATAAACCAAGATTTTATGAAGTCCATTAATTCAGTACCAATGCCTTGACGTCCAAATTTTATATTGACTCCTAATCTTCCTATTAAAACAGCTGGGTAACTTTTGAATTGTTTTTGTCTTGGAATAGCTTTAATAACAACTCTTTTCCTATTATTTGGTAGAGTGTTTACTTTAATGCTGTCATTTGAAATAGTAAATGCACAAACGATTTTTGTTTCATCTTGATCTAATGTAAAACAATAAGATTTACCTAATAATTCTTTGGAATAATTTATACAATCATTTAGAAAAAAGTCATTTAAATCATCATTGTCACATTCAAAATTATCTGAAGACTTGATTAGTTTTTCAGTAAACGATTGAAATGAACATTTTGTCTCAAGAAAATCCACTGAATATTATTTCAATTTAGCTTTATCTAAAATATTTTTCGCTGATTTTACTTGAGAAGAAAAATTAACAACACTCGTTTTTTTTGATGCATTATCTGCCTTTTGGACAAATGCTCGTGCACTTGAATTATTTAAAACAGGAATATTTTTTATTGCTATTGCCATAACTTGTTGTCTTTTAGCGGGTGCAAAGATAAACTTTTTATCAAATATAAACGAATTATCTGTCTAAAATTTACTTTTGATATTACAATTTAGTGAAATAATAGTTAAAAAACAAAAAGTTTACATAAATCAGTACACTATTATTTTAAAGGGTCTAAATTATCGACTTGGAGTTTTGCCCATTTAATATATTCTCGTACTTCTTCAGTTAATGAGTTTGTTTGTATGGCATTTAATTTTAATGCATGAATGTAATTTCTTAATTAAGGCGATTCACTTCCCAATACAAAACTTACTAAATATATTACCCAAAATCTCATCACTAGAAATATCCCCAGTAATCGTCCCCAACTGATACATCGCTTGTCGAATATCCATTGCCACAAAATCAGAACTCACATCAGCTTCCAATCCATCTTTCGCGCTTTGTAAAGAAGTTTCAGTCTTCGTCAACGCATCAAAATGTCGAACATTCGATACAATCGTTTCGTTCGCTAAATCGAAATTACCCAAAACTTCTTTTTCCATCCAAGAACGAAGTTCATCAATTCCCTTTCCTTCTTTTGCACTAATAGAAATAAATGAAACTCCTCCACTCTCAACCTTAACCTCACTCTCAACCTGTCTCAGATCGGTTTTATTCCCAATCAAAACAAATTTCTTATCAGGATATTGAGCTTGTAATTCAATCACCCAATCATTCGCCGTTTGTGTATCCATCGATTTATGTCCTTCAGATACAGAACCTTCTTCACTATAATCACTCATCACCAAAACGATTTGAGCAGATTTTATTTTCTCTAATGAACGTTCAATTCCCATAGCTTCGATAGTTTCCGCGCCCTCACGGATTCCGGCAGTATCGATTAAACGGAAAACAATTCCATTGATGTTTAATGTTTCTTCGATAACATCTCGAGTTGTTCCTTCGATGTTACTAACGATGGCGCGATCTTCACCTAAAAGTGTATTTAATAACGTACTTTTTCCAGTATTGGGAGCACCAACAATTGCAACGGGAACACCATTCTTAATAGCATTTCCTAATTCAAATGATTTCGCTAAACGTTGAATGTAAAGCAAAACATCGTTCACCATTTTATTCAATTGTGTTCGATCAGCGAAAATTACATCCTCTTCACCGAAGTCTAATTCCAATTCAATAAGGGAAGCAAAATTGATTAGTTTTTCACGGATTATTTTTAATTCACTCGAAAAACCTCCACGCATTTGTTTCATGGCAATGTTATGGGCATTTCTAGATTGTGATGCGATTAAATCGGCAACCGCTTCCGCTTGCGATAAATCCATTTTACCGTTCATGAAAGCGCGCATGGTAAATTCTCCTGGTTCAGCCATTCGACAACCATTCGCCAATAATAGTTGAATGATTTGTTGTTGAATGAAAGGAGAACCGTGACAACCAATTTCTGCTATTTCCTCGCCTGTAAAACTTTTACCTTTCGAAAAAATGGTAATCAAAACCTCATCGATGATATCTGATTGTCCATTTTTAATGGTTGCGAAATGAGCCGTGTGTGAATCCTTTCCCTTCAAATTTTTAGAAGAAATTGAAGAAACGATCGATAATGCTTCATTTCCAGAAATTCGTATTAAACCAATTGCTCCAATTCCATTCGCTGTGGATAAAGCACAGATTGTATCGCTGTTTTGACCTACATTTAACATAGTGCAAAAGTAAAGGTTTATCCTAAATTATACTAATCTATTCAATTCACCAAGATAAAATGGCTGTATTCGTATTAATTGCATTCATATAATTTACATACATTGGCAAAGCTTTGATGTAATTTTGGTTGGTTCCTTTTAACCCTTTTGCAATTCTATTCGTTAAATTTTTAATGTACAAATGGTCTTGTTCACTATAAAAAATACTATTTTTTGAATAATAAGAAAGCTTAGCAAGGGTTTCGATATATTTTTCAATTTCATCACGATAAACTGTCCAATTACTAATTTCTGGCTCATTGTCTGCCTTGTAATAATATCTTAATCGAAATTCAGGATTTAATAAATGATGACAGTTTGGATCTGATTCATCTATGAAAGGTACATCTAAAATAGTTCTACATTCAATAACATGGTTAATAGCTTTATTGATTGATTCATATACTTTAACTTTATATAAATCAGTATCAGGTAAAATGCTAAACATTTCTACTAAACCTCTTAGTGCCATAAAATGATAAAATATTTTTTGATCATGCTGTAGAACAACATATTTACCTGTATTCGAAATATCTGCTGGTTCTTCATCTCCTCCAGTTCTCCATTGCCCATCAGGACTTTGATCAACAATGAGATAATTTGCTATATTTTTTATTAATTCAAAGGTTTTAGAATCTTTTGTAATCTTATATGCAATTGATAAACCCCAGACTGCTAATCCACGCGTGTTATTATTTACATGAAACAAATTTCTATCTTTATTATCCCAGCTTACTCGTGTATTTAAAAATGAAACACATAAATTTATCGCTTCTAAAACCTCCTCTCTTTTATATGCATACTTTGATAAATAATACTCTGATAAAGCTGAAATAACATAACTTACTTCATAATCACTCGCTTTATTTAAAGAACGCTTTGACATATCAACACTTGTTTCATTTACTCTTTTTAACCAAAAAATATATCCTCCCTTATTTTTTCCTTTTGCTATTTGTTCTTCTAATAAATAGTCGATTGCATCCTTTATTTTTTGATCATTTCTTTCTGATTTAAATCCTGCTAAATATATGTGAAGATGTCCATGTAAAAAAAAGGAAACATCTCTATAAAGGGGATGACATGCTCGACTGTTTTTATAAAATTCAGAATCTCCATTTGATTTGGCACTACCCTCTCCTTTAGAACCTTCGCATTCAGAAATATCAGGATTATTTTCAAACCCTCTCCCCCAGGCTCCAGCTGGCCAATTTTCTGTAGATGAATAAGTATAAAAAGGAGGCTTCACAGCTCCGATTAAAAATGAAGAAACTTTCGGTAAACCAGAAAATTGTTCGCTTAATTTTATTAAACTATCAAATTCAGATGTTGGAAAAATTCTATCAATATATTTTTCATTATAAGCTTTACTACTGACTGGAATTGTATTTTTTGTTTGAGAAAAAACAGGATGAAATGAATAAAAAAATACAATAAATAAGATATAATATATATGTTTCATAAATAGTTTGTTTTTTTGAGGGTTTTTGGACAAATAATTGGAGTCGCTAATTGAAAATTTAAATTTCAAACTTCTTTCATTTTATGTTTACAATCAAGCGCTTTTTAAAAAATGATCTATCTAAAATACTTAGCTAAAGTATATAAATTATTATGATAAAAGATTACAACCAATAAAATAATCAGTTAAATGATTAGAATAAAATTGTTTGATTATAAAAAAACAACTCTTCCGTTTCTGTATCTCATCAAAAAAAGTATTTTTGTAGCCTATTCAATTAATTACACTTTAATATATAAAATATGTCATTCGAATTAAAAAGTTTACCTTATGCTTATGATGCTTTAGAGCCACATATTGATGCACGAACAATGGAAATTCACCATTCAAAACATCACCAAGCGTATACAACAAATTTAAACGCTGCCATTGCGGGAACAGATTTAGAAGGAAAATCGATTGAAGAAATTCTTAAAAACTGTAAAGATAAACCAGCTGTTAGAAATAATGGAGGTGGATTTTGGAATCACAATCTATTCTGGGAAGTAATGGCTCCAAACACCGGAGGTCTTCCAACAGGTGCTTTAGCTGCTGATATTGATGCAACTTTTGGATCTTTCGAAGCTTTCAAAGAAGAATTTTGTAAAGCTGGTGCTACTCGTTTCGGTTCTGGTTGGGCTTGGTTATGTGTATGTGAAGGGAAATTAACAGTTTGTTCAACTCCAAATCAAGATAATCCATTAATGGGTGAAGGTTGTAACGGAACAGCTATTTTAGCGATGGATGTTTGGGAGCATGCTTATTACTTAAACTACCAAAACAGAAGACCTGATTATATGACAGCTTTTTTCAATGTAATTAACTGGGAAGTTGTTGCTGCGAAATATGCTGCTGCAAAATAATAGTAAGATATTTACTGTTTTAAATACGAAAGCCATCTCAAATTGAGATGGCTTTCGTATTTATTTAGGGACCACATCTATATTCTAGAGATCAAAAAATTTCCGCATCTATTAATAAATATAATTTATACTTGTTAACCTTATTAAGGCTATTATTCTCTCACTTTTCCCTGATGAAAAGTAAGCAAAAATCAAGGATCTTTCTAAGGAATTTTTCACTTCATCTAAGATAAAATTATAGTTCTATGAACTTGAAAGCCCTCATATTGAAGTGAAATCGCACGTAAATACTTTCCTTCACTCCTTGCACTATCGTTTAGTCTTCAAAAGCGATGCTTTTTCTCTTTCCGCTGAAAAAGCGAAACGCGATTACGGAAAAATTTACAGCTAATTCGGTAGAAAGACCAATTCTAATTAGAGCTTCGCAATTATATATTAATTCTAATTCTATTGTTAAGTGAATGTATTAATCTCCAACTTTTGTAGTTTCTCCATCTTATCTAAGTCGAGTAATATATGTCAAATGAATAGATTTCATGTCTTTACAATTCGGTTTTTGAGCTATTGCCTCAAATGAAAATTTCACTCGTATATTTTCAATTTGAAGAATAGTTTCTAAGTTGTCGGGGATATAAACTTGTTCGCCTAAATCATTTTTAACTCGAATAACAAAACCACATTCTTTATTGTTTTCAATTACGCCAATTAATTTATCATCAATCACTTTTTCTATTTCAATTTTTTCATCTTTTGATGAATTTTTGGATGTTTTACAAGATGTAAATGAGAATGTAATAATCAAAATCATTATTACTCCTAACCAATTTATTTCTTTCTTCATACAGCTTAAAATAAAACTGCTACCATACTAAATACGGTAGCAGTGTATAAAAATTAGAATTTTAATTATTTCAATATTTCAATTTTCTTGATTGAAATTCCTTCATTCGATTTAACTTGTAATAAGTAAGAACCCTTCGAAATTCCATTTACATCAATTTGAACTGAATCATTTTGAGTTGGAATAATGGTTTTTACTACTTGTCCAGTAAATGAAATAATTGAAATTTCAGCAGTTAATAAATTGGAGGAATTTACAGTAATTATATCAGAAGCTGGATTTGGAAAAACAGTAAACTCAATTTTATTTTCTATTAAACCCAATGGACCATTACCAACTTGAATATTTCCTTGGTAGGTTGCGTAATTTTGTTTTGTTGCAGTAACCACTAATGGATTATCATTTGACAATGACGGGATGGTGATTATAGCACTTCCGCCTGAAGCAATTCCAAAACCTAATAAAATATTATTTTGAGAAATTGCAACCAAAGCGCCAGCTACATTACACGAAACAGTAACGCTTATTGTTGATTGTGGAACATTTGCTGTATGAGAAACAGTAATAGGTAATGTCTGTTTGTTTCTAAATTGTGCCGAAGGATCTCCAAAAAACACCCATGTTTGCATTACTTCATTTCCTTGACTTCCATACGCAGAAAGCATTGAAATTTGACCATTGTAAAAAATTCCACCTATTTTATTCTTATTGTTAGCTGGTACGGTTTGAGCAATAATTTCGGTCATTTCATCTTGTGTTTGCATAGGAGGAGCCCAAGCCATTAAGATAGATGATCCAGCCGCCGCGAGAGCACCAGTTGGGACTCCGTTTTTCTTAGCTCTAGTCCAAGATTCAGAAATGCATGTTCCAGAAGTAAAAGTCCCATTGTTACAAGCTACAGAAACAACCAAAGGATAAAATCCAGTATTTGTAGCAGCAGCAATTTCTGTACTCGAATAATTACTTGAAACACACGTATTTTGATCTCCATGACCTGTGTAATTAAATAAGCCAGCACCCGTATTTACAGCAGTTTGAACCATTGAAGCAGACGGATCACCAGAAGCATCAGCTCCACCTTGGCTACCATCATAAAACTCATGAACAGTTGTATATCCAAATCCCATTAATTTTGTTCGAATATTTCTTAAATGTTCGTTATCGTATTCATTATCATCACCAGGTCCTTCTGCAGAACCTACACCAATAGCTTTTTCCATCCAGCTACCAGCAGCAGGACTTTTTTCATATTCTAATGTTCTCGTTACCATTGTTGTTACTTCTGTAGTTGTTCCTGAGAATCTTCCAACCAATAATTCTGGATAATAATCACTACCTGAAAGCATACCATAATAAGAATCTGAATACAATTGTTCACCTCCACTTGTACCATACGTATGAGCAGGAATTTGAGCATGATCCCCCACTAGTAAAACATAAGCTGTATTTGGGTTACTAGCAAAGTAAGTAGTTAAATAAGCTTTGATTGCAACATCAGTTGTTCCAGCAACATCAGTTGAAACAAGAGTTGTTTTAATTCCTTTTTGATTTTTCCAATTTACGAATGGTTGAATACTTGTTGCATAAGAAGTAGGAGCAATTACGATCATTTCACCCTCTTCATCAAAAGAAGTGTATTTTTCGTTTGAAGAATTAAGTGTAAAACTTTGTTGAGATTTACTAAAAACCTTATCGTTCCATACTTCTAACTCATTCATTCCAGAAATATTTTCTTGAAATTCTATTCTGATTCTAACTTTGTGATGAACACGTAACGTTTTAGTCACAGGATTGTATTGATACGGATTAAAAGAAACGACAGAACCTCTTAAAGAACGCCAAATAAAAGGATCGTTCAACGTAGAAACAGTTTGTGGATAAAATGCGTTTATTGAATATTCATTTCCAAATTCAAAAGGAACATTAGCAGGTACCACATTTCTTTTTAAGTTACCTTTAGATGGTGCAACTAAAACATCTGTGATATCGGTATAATCAACAGACTCAACAACAAGAATTGGATTCCCAGTAGCAGGAAGTCTAATCTTTGCGTTAAAAATTGGTAACATCGGCGCACCTGCTTGTAAGCCTACAATCTTATTATTCTTCGAAAAATCAATATACGTTTGATTTTGAATCACAATATTTTGAAAATCCTGAGGAGTCAATTCTTGTTCGATTGTTATTGAATTGGGCGTTTGCTCAACCACTTTATTAACTTGTCCATAGGATAAAAAGTTGATTAACGGGAGAGTGATAATCAAGTAAAGATTTTTTTTCATAGTCTAGCGAATTATAATTTTAAGCAATATCTAAATAAAATAGAAATAAAACTAACAAAAACAAAATTTATAAATCACACTCTTGGTTTCCTAACTTACTAAAAAGCAAAAATCACCTCAAAACTGAAGTGATTTAATAATTATTTTAAGCATTTTTTTCTAAACTAAATTAGGAAGATTAATCGCTTCAACTGAAATAATTTCAGGTGCAATTTTTTTAACCGCTTCTTCCACTCCCGATTTCAACGTCATCATACTCATAGAGCAATCACTACAAGCCCCCATTAATTTTACTTTTAAAACACCTTCATCTGTAATTTCAACGAATTCAATGTCGCCACCATCCGCTTCGAAAAATGGGCGTAATTCTAATAAAACAACATTGACTTTTGCTTCTAATTCCGCTTTATTCAATATCATAATTTAATTTTATTTAATGGATGTAGTTTGTTTTACTTGCTTCACTTGTTCTACAAATGTACGTACTAATTCGTCAAAAGCCTTAGACGAGGGAGTATTTTCTTGAAAAACAGCTGGTCTTCCTACATCTCCTGCTTCACGAACACTTTGAACCAATGGAATGTGACCTAAAAAAGGAACTTCCATTTTTTCTGCCAAGTCTTTCGCTCCGTCTTTTCCGAATAAATAATATTTGTTGTCAGGTAATTCAGCGGGCGTAAACCAAGCCATATTTTCAACGATTCCAACGATTGGAACATTGATCGTATCCATCTGAAACATATTTACACCTCTTCGAGCATCTGCCAAAGCAACTTCTTGAGGAGTACTTACAATTACAACACCATCCAATGGAACTAATCCTACTAATGAAAGATGAATGTCCCCAGTTCCAGGAGGAAGATCGATTAGTAAATAATCTAATTCTCCCCAATGCGCATCGGTAAACATTTGTGACATTGCTTTCGAAGCCATAGGACCTCTCCAAACAACCGCATTATCTTGTTCTGTAAAAAATCCTATCGATAATATTTTAACACCGTAACTTTCAACCGGATTAATTTTAGAAGCTCCATCGACATCAATCATAGAAGGACGTTCTTTAACAACATCAAACATCGTTGGCATAGAAGGCCCGTAAATATCAGCATCAATTACACCTACTTTATACCCAAGTTTCGCTAATCCACCAGCAATGTTAGCCGTAATAGTCGATTTTCCAACACCTCCTTTTCCAGAAGCAATTGCAATAATATTTTTCACCTCAGGAAGAATTTTACGATGTGTTTTCTTCGCGTCTTCCGGCAAACCTTTGATCGTAGAAACAACTTCTATTGAATTACCAAAAACTCTTTTTAAATTAAAATCAAGCGCTTCTTGCATTCTTTTTTTTGCGTGTAAAGCAGTGTTGAAAATGCTAACTGTTAATTCAATTCGATCTCCTTCAAAAGCCAAATGTTCCACCAAGTTAAGTGATAAAATATCTTTCTTTAAATCAGGTTCGATGATTGTTCCAAGAACCTCTAATATACTTCCGCGATTAATTTCCATTGTTTGAATTTCTAGTAATGCAAAAGTACTTAGAATGATTCTAAATTGAAAGAGAAAGTGGGTTTATGATTTTTAAATTGAAAAAGGGTTGTTTAAAATTATAGAACAACCCTTTTTTCAAAATTTGGCGTAATTTATGAAACCAATTCAACCTAATATATAATTAGGCTCGATCTCAGTTAATTTGCTGCATCAGTAATCATAAATTGCAATCCTTGTCCAATACTAGATTGTCCACCATTTATCATTGCGTTACATTGTGTAGTAATAGGAGCTGAAAAACTATTTGTTGGTCTATTCCAAATATGTACATTCACTCCTTCACCGTACAACTTAAAAGTAGATAGTGAATTTCTGTTCCAAGCCAAAAAGCCTACTTGATGTATGGAAGATTTAAAGCAACAGTACCCGTTTTATACTTTAACCCTATTTCTTCATTACAATAAGCTGTAGTCCAAGAATTATGTACACTCGTAATTTGGGAATTTGTAAAAAAATGAATAAATAATAAAGAAAATAATAATAACGAATTTTTAAACCTGGAGATTTTTTTCATTTTAAATGATTTTTAAGATTGATATTAATTTAACATTTCAAAATTAAAATAATTTATTTTTTCATAACTATCAATTTATTCGTTATATTGGATTCCTAAATTAATAATTTTAACTGTATTCATCAATAAACTATTCGTTTAATAGTTATCATTTAGGAACTATCTTTAATTAAGATAGTTATAAGTTATTCTTAATGATTCAATTTGGCTTTTTATAACCTCAAAAAAAATAGAATAAAAAAGGTGACCTAAATTAATAGATCACCTTTATAATACATTACAAAAATATTATAAGTCTTGTTTAATCACCTGCAATATCTGATTTGTTTCCCCATCGTAAACAAATATTAACAAATGCATATTGTCTTTATTATATTGCTCAGGTAATTTATAACTGTAATTTAAATAGTATTTATTTCCAGTTAACACATTTCCATTTTTATCTACTTTCATAGATGATATTAGCTTTCTTCCAAATGATTTTCCGTCAAGACATCCTCTCATTATATTACGATGAACATATTCAGGATCATAACCTCCAGGAAATTGAGTCCATGCACTTGGTGTTATTTGTGGCGCAACTAATGAATCTTCAATTAAGTAAACAACTTGATATAAATTAGAAGAATCATTTAATGAAGAAGATTTTAATTCAACTTCTGTGTGCAAAATAATTCCTCTAGTAGCTGGAAAATAATTCGCTTTGGATTGTAAATTAACTTTGAGATCATTAGTATTTAATAGAGATGTTGTAAAAGATGCCCATAAATTTGAAGAAGAAGGTAAATAACTATAAGAAATTTGAATCCCTTCTTTTCTTCTATTAAATGTTCCAGCTGGAGTTCCAGCAAAATATGGATCTTTTGATGCTAAGTCAATGGCAATATCGAACCCATTTTGATTGGTGAAATTTGTTAAAAATGGCGTATCTATATATGCTTGAGAAGTACTCATGCCAACAGGGGATGAATGTATTGATGCAACAAATACTCTACCTAAATTATCATCTACTATTTCTTCAGCAGCATTATGAGCATACGGACAGTTAATACATTGAGAACCTGTGTAGTCTTCAATCAATACATTTAAATTTACGTTTGTATTATTCGTAAAAATTGGCCAACCAGTTGGGGAGTTTTTATATTCGTCTAATGTGATTCCATCTAACAAAGTTGTATCAATATCAACATAAGATCTTTTGCTAGGGTTAACTACTTTATCGCAAGATTGGATGACAATTGTGGCTAAAACTGTGATTCCAAAAAATAATTTTTTCATAATTTTAAAGTTATAAGGTTAATGTCAATATTAAGTATTTAATTACGTCTTATGATTTCAATTTATAACTCAATCTTGTACTCCTATGATAAACGTTAAAACTATATTAATTTAAATAAAAAAAGTGACTCAAATCAATGAATCACTTTTTAATAAATAAATTGTAGATATTATAAATCTTGTTTAACAACCTGTAATATCTGATTTGTTTCCCCATCGTAAACAAATATTAGCAAATGCATATTGTCTTTATTATATTGAGCAGGTAGTTTATAACTGTAATTTATATAGTATTTATTTCCCGTTAGTACATTTCCATTTTTATCTACTTTCATAGATGTCATTAACTTTCTTCCAAATGATTTTCCATCAAGACAACCTCTCATAATATTACGGTGAATATATTCAGGATCATAACCTCCAGGAAATTGAGTCCATGCACTTGGTGTTATTTGTGGCGCAACTAATGAATCTTCAATTAAGTAAACAACTTGATATAAATTAGAAGAATCATTTAAAGAAGAAGATTTTAATTCAACTTCTGTGTGCAAAATAATTCCTCTAGTGGCTGGAAAATAATTCGCTTTAGATTGTAAATTAACTTTGAGATCATTAGCATTTAATAAAGATGTTGCAAAAGATGCCCATAAATTTGAAGAAGAAGGTGAATAACTATATGAAATTTGAATCCCTTCTTTTCTTCTATTAAATGTTCCTGCTGGATTTGCATCAAAATATGGATCTTTTGATGCTAAGTCAATAGCAATATCGAACCCATTTTGATTGGTGAAATTTGTTAAAAATGGCGCATCTGTATATGCTTGAGAAGTACTCATACCAACTGGGGATGAATGTATTGATGCAACAAATACTCTACCTAAATTATCATCTACTATTTCTTCAGCAGCATTATGAGCATACGGACAGTTAATACATTGAGAACCTGTATAGTCTTCTATTAATACATTTAAATTTACATTTGTATTATTCGTAAAACTTGGCCAACCATCTGGTGAGTTTTTATATTCTTCTAAGGTTATTCCATCTAACAAAGTTGTATCAATATCAACATATTCAATTGGATATGGGTTTTTAACCTTATCACAAGATAAAGTAATTGATAAAACCATAAAAGTCAAAAGGAAAAAAGCAATTATTTTAGTGTTTTTCATAATGTATTAATTTAGAAACTTTGAGTAAATGAAAGAGTAAGTCCATTAGAAGCAGGCACGAATCTACAAACACCACCTACACAAAATAATCCTTGTCTTTGTCGACCATAAGAAAGAGTAAAACGAGATGATTCATGAACATAGCCAACAGTTCCAATAATATAGTGAATTCTATATTTTTCTTCCGGATTACTATAATTATATTGATCCATCACACCTAAAAACCAATTTGATTTGAAATTATATTCTACAACAGCAGTTGCCCAATCTCCTTTATCACGCTTATCTTTATTTGTCATTAAACCTTGAAGTTCAACTCTAACAGAATGAAATTTGTTAAGTTTATAACCAAATTCAAGAACGCCTACATGTGATGTAATTACACCAGTTGCTTCCTCAGACACTTTGTTGAAATCATTGTTCATTTTAATGTCAAAATAGCTTAAAATAAGATTAAATGATTTATTAAATTTTCGAGAGATACTAACATTGATATCTTGCCAAAAAAGAGTTGAACTCATAGAAAATGGAGTTGTTGAATAAGAAACACCCGTAGAATCTAATTCGCTAAAACCAGATGTGTTATGTATTGGTTTGAATGCAGTAGAAAAGTTTGCGTTAATATTTGTTCCGTATTTCCCGCCTAATTTTGAGCCTTTAGGAATTGTATACATTATTTCTCCCTGAAAAGCAGTTTCACCATTCAATTGCGTAGCATAAGGATAAAGAGATGCAACCAAATTATAGGTGTGCGTTTTATTCATTGAAGGTAAATAATTAATTAAATCGGATTGTAACTTTTGATTTCTGTCAGAACGATAACTCATATTATCAACTGATTTCCCTGAAACAGAAATCCCAAATCCTTTTTGAGAATAGCCTAAATTAAAAAGAGCAGCATACCCTTGATTGTAAATATATAAATTATCAAAAGATGGATCATTTTCTTTTAATGAATATTCCCCATCAAAAATAAATTTACCGTAACGCAATTTTAATCGGGCTCCATAACTTCCAACATTTAAAGGTAAAATTAGTGGATTATCTTTATCCTGTTCTTGATATTTGCTTACAAAAGAAGCACCTATTGAAACATCAAATTTCTTTTTTTCCATAAATTTAATCGCCTCATTCAAATGAATTTCTCCGTCAATACCTCTAACAATACCAACTGAATTAACAACTAAACCATTCGTAAAAGCTTGTCTTTGTCTACCATAAAAACTTTTTAATATAATTCCTTTATGAGGCTTAACATTTAAACGCATTCCATCTATAGCATTATCGTATCCTAAAGCTCTATTTTCATAGGCTCTAAAAAGAGTTCCAGCTCCAAATTGCTCATAAAAATGGCCTAAGGTTACATCAACTAAACTATTTGTATAACCGATATATCTCATTCCGATACCTGTACCGGTAAAAACTGTTGGATATCCATTAATAGCTGGAGCATAAGATTCTAAACGACCTCCAGCTTTAAATCCTTTATACGTGTAAAAAACATTCATGTAAGTATTTATCAAACCTTTCTCCACAGGCTTTTCAGCTTTAATAATTGAGTCGTCGTTTAAATACTGAAAAGTACTTTCAATATTACCTGTAAGTGAACCTTTGTCTTCCTGCGAATAACCTACTAAACAAGAAGAGATTGCGAATAAGGAAATTATGTTTTTTATCATGTTATTTAGATATAATTAAATTATTTTTTAGCTAATTTTAATAATTCAGCATATAATTTTTCTTCATCTCCAGGCGCATAATTATTATGGGAAAAAACAATAGTACCGTCTGTGTTTACTAAAAATGTATGTGGAACATTATTTACTCCCATTGCGCGTTTAAAGTCTCCATTTGGATCCATTAGCACTAAATACTCCCATCCTTTTCCATCAACATAAACTGGAACACCAGAAGCAGTTTTTGTATCATCTATTGAAACAGCGACTAAATTAACACCCGTTTCAGCTTGCCAATCTGTATACAAATCGTGTATTGTATTTAATTCACGTTTACAAGGTGAGCACCATGTCGCCCAAAAACTAAAAATAACAGGACCTTTGAATCCTAAATCAGCAGTATTTACCGATTTACCATCAACTGTTTTTAATTCAACACTTGGTATTTTTTTACCTTCTTCAACTTTATGTTCTTCTTGTGAAAAAGAAGACATTGTAATCATTATACTTGTAAATAAAAAAGCTACTTTTTTCATAATTTATAATTTTAGTTATTTTGAAAATTGTTTTCAAAAACCTTGCCTTTGCCAAAGATAAAATAAAATTAATACAAAATAGAACTAACATTATTGCTTTTTATTGTATTCCTATTAGCCATCATCAATTAGAAAATTAATGTAAATAACTGATAAACAATATAAAATAATTTTGTATTGAACATTATTATTGGATTAAAATAAAGTTTCTAAATGTGATATTTAAATTTTTCAAAAAGTTCAATTTTTAAATACATAATTATATTAATAAAGTGAGTTCGACTCTTAATCTTCTGAAAAAACGGCACTTAAACTTCCTCCCCTGAGAAGAGAAATCAAAACATTATTAAAAATAGTTGATATACAATTAATTAACAATCGAACTGAGGTTAATAGTGAAAACATCCTTATGAGTAATATTTTTAAAATTGAGATTATAGAGGAGCCTTAGTGTTCAGAATTACTTGATGCCAAACGAAATTTAGAACAATAAAAACTTAAATTATTGATATCCTAAATTAGGAAATCAACACAACTACCATATTAAACAATTAATTTACAGACATTTAATTCAAAAAATGTACTCGCATTATTGGAATTTAATAATTTTACATTATTTAAAAATTTAATGCAAAATCTGGATTTTAATAAATAAAAAAGATATATTTGTTTAAATAAATATAAAACATTCTAAAATGAAAAAAATAATACTCAATTCAATTGCCTTTTTAGCATTGTCCTTCTCAACCATAGCTCAAGATAATATTCATATTACAATGGAAAAAACAGGAACATTCCCACTTGTTTCAACTGGTGATGTTACTGATTATTCATCTGGACATTCTGCTTATGTGTATAATGTTACTTCCACAAGCACTATTAATTTTGAAATGGATGTTGAAAATAATACAGGGTCGTCAAAATCTTGGAGAGTAACTCGTTTTAATGAAGTTGGTACACCAACGGATTGGACTTCATATATATGTTGCGGAAGTAATTGCTTTCCTCCATCAACTTCGAACCCTTACATTACACCAGCTAGTAATTTCACTTCAAATCCACAAATAATTAAAACAATTGAAGTCGCAAATGGAGCTTCTGGATTTTTATCATTTCATGTTACTCCTAATTCAGCAGGAACTGGTAGATATATGTTGTATTTAACTGACAATGATAATACTATAAAAGAGGATTCAATTGAAATTAATATCAATTCTTCAGTTGGTATTAAAGAGGTGAAACAAACACCTAGTTTTACTATGTACCCAAATCCTTCAAATGATGTTGTTACGTTGGAATTGAATAATGGAAAAACAGGAACTGTTAAAATAGTAGATTTAGTGGGGAATGTAATTTATTCAGAAGCAATTCTTTCAACTTCTAAATTAAATGTTTCAGAATTTAAGAATGGAATTTACTTCGTTACGATTGAGTCAGAAGGCATTAAATTATCAAGTCGAAAATTAGTTATAAGACATTGATATATATTATAATATTGGAAAGGCTGCACGTTGTGTAGCCTTTTTTTTTGCTTCTTTTAATTTCTCCATTCATTAAATTTACTATATAATTAAGGGTCGCTATCCTTTGAAAATAGTCAACGTATAAAATTATATTTTCTGAAATTTAAAAATCATATTTCGTTTAAAAGGATCTTATTAATTGAAAACAACTCCTAAAAACTGTATATTATTGCTGTTCTAAATCTATATTTCTTATCTAATTTTTTCATATAATACTTATTATTAGTGTTTTATATTTTGTAAATTGTTTGCATTATTGGTTTTGTTGTTATTGGTCGAATTTAAAAATAAACCGATATTTATTTTTTGTAATTAAATAGGTTAGTTTTGACATAAACAATCAAACAATTTAAATTATGAAAAAAATTATACTCAATTCAATTGCTATTTTTGGTATAACTCTATCTTCAATTGCGCAAGATGGTATTAAAATTCATGTAAAGAAAACAGGAATACTTTCAGATCTTGTTTTAACTGGAGATCTTACTGATTATTCCTCAGGACATTCTGCCTTTGTTTATAATACTTCATTAACAGGGACCCTGATTTTTGATATTGATATTGAAAATACAACAGGTTCGGAAAAAGCATGGAGAGTTACTAGAATTAATGAAATTGGAATGCCTTCGAATTGGACAAACAGTATCTGCTGTGGGGTTAAATGTTTTCCAGCATCAGCTATGAATCCTTACGTTACTCCAATTAGTATTTATTCAGTGAATCCTCAAATTATTAATACCATTGATGTTTCTAATGGTGAAGATGGCCAAATGTCATTACATGTAAATGCTTCATCAGTAGGCTCAGGACTTTTTACTTTGTATTTAACAGACAATAAAAATACAACACATGAAGACTCAATTCAAATTCAAATTATTTATACTTTAGGTATAGATGATTTAATGTCAAATTCTTCATTCTCATTATACCCTAATCCTGCAAATAATCACCTCTCAATACAATTAAAAAACAATGAAAAAGGAAATTTGAAAATTGTTGACTTAGTTGGAAATATAATTTATTCAGAATCTATCGTTTCAAATTCTAAAATTAATGTTTCTGAATTCAAAAATGGAATTTATTTTGTATTAGTTGAAACAAATGGGGTTCAGACACAAATGGAAAAACTTGTAATAAAACACTAAATCAATTATAATCAGATTACTATGAAAAAAACATTAATCATTTCAATTGCTATTTTAGGATTATCAATACCTGCGATAGCTCAAGATAATATTATCATAAAAATGGAAAAACAGGTGTAAATATACCTTATACTGTTACTGGTGATGATACAGATTATTCTTCAGGGCATGCTGCTTATGAATATAATGTTTCGTCTGCAACTACTGTTCATTTTGAAATGGAAATTACTAATAATACAGGTGTATCTAAATCTTGGAGAGTAAAACGTTTTAATCAAGATGTAACCCCATCAGATTGGAACTCTTATATTAAATGTGCTTTATTATGTTTTCCTATATCATCTTCAAATCCATATGTAACTCCAGCTAGTGATTTCACATCTAATCGACAACAGATTAGAACGATTGAATTAGCTAATGGAGATCATGGATTAATGTCTTTTCATGTTGAAGTTACTTCGCCAGGCACCGGTAAATACTGGTTGTATTTAACTGATAACGATAATACTTTACATGAAGATTCAATTGAAATACAAATTAACTATTCAAGTTTAGGGTTGAATGAGAAGGGAAAACAAGAGGTATTTAACATGTACCCAAACCCTTCAAACGACAAAGTATCAATACAACTAAACAACAACGAAATAGCAAATCTAAAAATCGTTGACCTAATCGGCAATATCATTCTCGAAGAAGAAATCAATTCAACTTCAGACATCAATGTTTCTGAATTCAAAAATGGAATTTATTTTGTTACTATAGAAAGCGAAGGTGTCAAATTATCAAGTAGAAAATTAGTCATCAAACATTGATCTAAAAATTATAAAATTAATTGAAAGGTTACATTAAGTGTAACCTTTTTTTGTGCCTAAAAATTTATGCCTAGTCCCCAACTTTTGCACTTGATCCGGTATTTGCCATGCACGGCTCACAACAAAAAAGGAACTCATTTCTGAATTCCTTTTTTAAAATATGGCGTTTGCCTTTGTAGCGGGGGCCGGACTCGAACCTGCGTCCGCCAGCTGGCGGATATGATCCTAATGTCTATCAAAAAAGATTCCTATTTGACTTCTACAAAATTCTCTTCCTCTTGCAGATTTCAATTGTTTTTCTCTTTGCATTGCACTCGTCTTAGAATCAGAAAATTCAACATAAATTACAATCCATGGTCGGAATTTAGATGTATATCCTTTCGTAGAAAAAATATTATGTGATTTGAATCGATCAACTAAATCTGAAGTATAGCCAATATAAATCTTGTCAAATTTTTCAGAATACAATATATAGGTGACGTACATTATGCTTCAAAATTAAAAAACAAAAAAGGAACTCATTTCCGAATTCCTTTTTTAAATATGGCGTTTGCCTTTGTAGCGGGGGCCGGACTCGAACCTGCGTCCGCCAGCTGGCGGATATGAGCACAAAGAGTTACTTTTTTTTGAACAGTTTTATTTGATTTCTACAAAATTCTCGTCCTCTAGATGTTTTTAATTGTTTCTCTCTTATCATTGCCGTTGATTTAGTTTCATGGAACTCAACATATATAACTATCCAAGGACGAAAGTTATATGTAAAACCTTTTGATGATAAATAATTATGAGAATTGAATCGATCAACTAGATCTGATGTATAGCCAATATAAATCTTATCAAATTTTTCAGAATACAATACGTAGGTGACAAACATTAAACTACTCTTTTTTTAACCAAAAAAGGAACTCATTTCTGAATTCCTTTTTTAAATATGGCGTTTGCCTTTGTAGCGGGGGCCGGACTCGAACCTGCGACCTTCGGGTTATGAGCCCGACGAGCTACCAACTGCTCCACCCCACACTCTATTCATTTATAGTAATTTCTTACTTTAAGTGCGGTGCAAAGATAGGTATTTTTTATTGAAAACAAACAACTTTGATAAATAAATTTTTATTTTAAATTTTATTTATCAAAAAAACAATGAATGAGTCTTTAAATTCTTGTTACTTTTGCATTTTATTTAATTGTAGTAGAAAGTCTTTAAAAATTAAATTTTGGGACTTTGGAAAATTACAATTTAAACTATAAAACTAATAAACATGAAACAATTTTTATCTTTCGGTCTTGTATTAATTATTTTAATTAGTTGTGGGCAAAAAAGTCAAAATCAGATTGATAGAGATGAAGTTTTTTCTGAAAGTACTCCTCTAGAACAAGCTGAATTTAAGATTGAACAATTGATTTCAAAAACTGAAACAAATGATAAATTAGTTGTAATGAATAGTTTATATTTTACGAAATCAGATCTTTCTTCAATTGAAGTTTTTGCTTATCTAGACCATAAAAATAATATTGTAAAAATAGAAGAAAAATACATTGATGCTTCAAAAAAATACAGTAGTACAAATATTTACTATATTAATAAAGGAAAAAAATACGCAACAAAAGAACGATTTTCTACAAATAAAGGAAAAAACAGTAGATATACTGAAAGAGTTTCGTTTTATGATAATAAAGAAAATGTTATTCTTTCAAAATCTAGAAACGCTGTTTATGAAGAGGATTTAGAGGCAAGTAGTTTTACGAATATCCCTTTTTATAATTGCCCGATAACTAGAGCGATGAATGTAATCAATCAATCTGGTGAATTTGAAACAAAATTTCAAGGTTTTGTGATAAATGGGCCTGATTCTTATTTACTAGTTGGTGATAGCGGAGAAAATGGTTATGTTTCTTCCTTAATGATTCAATTTCATACTGCTTTAACAAAAAAATTATTAAATGATCAAGAAAAATATTTTGGAAAAAAATTAAAAGTTGAATTTCAAAAGATGACAGAAGGTAGTGGTTTTGAATATCAAATATTACTTTCTACTGAAGAGATTTAATAATTCATATAAAATTTAAATTTTGTTGTTTTTATAACATTTCTTTCTGTTCCAGAACTTAAACCGTCCTTTTAAATTAAATTTTAACCGATAAGCCTATTTTATAGCGTAATTCAATTTGATTTGATTAATCTTGTATTCTAAAACTTATGTAAAATTTTAATGAAAAGAATTTTCTTAATACTTTTTCTATTTTCCTTTATTTCGATTGGAAATACGCAAACAATGAAGGTTTCAGGAATTGTTTATGATTCTACTGGAATTAAACCTTTGTTTCAATCTCTCGTGATGGCTATTAGAGTGAGAGATTCTTTACTTTTAGGGTTTGAAAGAACAGATCAAAATGGAAATTTTATTTTACAAAGTTTTGAAGTTGATACTTTTGCTTTAATTATTTCAGCTTCAGGTTTAGAAAGTAAAACTTTTTATATTTTCGGAAATAATTCTAATTCCGAAATAAATATTGGTAAAATTAAACTTCACAATAAGTCAATAGAATTAGAAGAAGTTGTTGTTTTTGCTAATAAAAATCCAATTTATTATAAAGGAGATACATTGATATATGTTGCAGATTCATTTAAAGTTGCCGAAAATGCAGTAGTTGAAGATTTATTAAAGAAGTTACCAGGTGTTAAAGTGGATAAAGATGGGAAAATAACTTCTCAAGGAAAATCAATTGGTCAGGTTTTAGTTGATGGAGATGAATTCTTCGGGACAGATCCAACTATTGCTACAAAAAATCTAGCAGCTAAAGGTGTAGAATCTGTTAAAGTCTATGAAAAGAAAAGCGATGTTGCTTCGGATGGAGAAGACGCAACTGTACAAGTGATGGATTTAAGATTGAAAAACAATGCGAAAAATGGATATTTTGGTAAATTTTCAACGGCAAGTGATTTTCAAAATTACCATGAAGGAGAATTATTATTCAATAAATTTAATGGAAGTCAAAAAATATCTGTATTTGCTTTAGGTTCAACAACGCCAAGAACCAATGTTAGTAGAGCGGATATGAATAAGTTTGGATTAGATAATAACCAAGGAAATTCAATGAATTCTGATGGTCAAATGATGTGGGGAGGAAATAATACAACCAAAGCGGCTGGGGTTCCACGAACATATAGCACAGGGCTATATTATACAGATAAAATAGGTTCAAGAAAACAAACTAAAATAGGATTTAATTATACCTATAATAATTATGAATTAGTTTCTACTTCTGCAAGTCGCTCTAAATATGTATTACCTTCCGATACAAGTTATTATTCAGATGATTCAACAAGTAATATCGATTTAAGTCAATCCCATAAGGTGAATTTTAATTTATTTTCTCAAATAGATTCGTTGACATCTTTTGAAATTAGACCAAAATTCAATTACAGTTTAGGAAGTCTTGAAAATACAAATATGTCAAGTTATTTAGATGAAAATGAAATGAAATCTAGAAGTAGTGTTATTGACAATGTTACCAATTCATCTGGTTTTTCATTGGATAATGACATGACATTTATTCGAAAATTTAAAAAACACAGAAGATTGATTAGTTTAAATTATGAACTATCTGCTTCGAATGGTGTTTCTCAAGGAACGCTAAAATCATTTAATAAATCTGAAAATTCAATTAGTGCATTAGACACCACTAATCAACAAAAATTAAACGTTACAAATGCACAAACACATATCGGTAAATTAACTTATACTGAGCCTCTTACTAAAAAAATAAAAGTTGAATTTGAGTATCTCTTTGAATACGGATTATCGAGTCAAAACAAAGAAATAAGAAACGGAGTAAATGATATCTATGAAGAAGTTGACACGAAATTATCTAATAATTTTACCAATTTAAGACAACAAAATAGATTTGGAACAGCTTTCATTTATGAATCAAGAACTCAAACAATTACTGCCGGAATGAAAGTGAGGAATATCGATATTGAAAATAAAAATATCACAAACGACACTATTATTCACCAAAATATCTCGAACTTTTTACCAAAACTTTCCTATTCTTATAAACCAAGTCAAAGTAAGAGAATGGGATTTAATTATTCTACTAAATCGACTCAACCTTCGATCAGTGATCTTCAAAATGTTCAGAATAATACGAATCCAAATAAAATAGTATTAGGAAATCCAGATTTAAAACCCAATTTCGAGCACTCTTTAAACATGAATTTCAACAGTTGGCAAGCACTTTCTGGAAGATATATTTGGGCAGGATTTAATTCTACTTATACAAATAATGCTTTTGCTTCATCCACCGAATATGATTCTTACGGAAGAACGATTTCTAAAACTGAAAATGTGGACGGAAACATGTTTTCGTCGGTAAACGCAAGTGCAGGATTTCCATTTTACAAAAAAATATTTGAAATTTCTCCAGGATTAAATGCAAGTTATTCTAAATATTCGAATTTAGTAAAATATGAAGGCTCAACTGATTTCTTAAAAAACACCACAATTACTCAAGCTATTACTGGAGAATTAGAGCTAGAAGTATCATTGGATTCATTAGAAATGACTTTTGAAGGGAAATACACATTCAATAGTCCTAAAAATTCTATTAGTAGTTTGGCGAATAATAATTATACATTACAAGTTTATTCAGCCAATATTAATTGGACAATTCCATGGAAAATGAAATTAGGAACTGATGCCACTTTCACAATCAATAGTCAAAGAGCCAATGGTTATAATATCAATTATTTAGTATGGAACGCAACAATTAGTAAAACGTTCTTAAAAACAGAAAATTTAGTTATTTCAATTGCAGGAAATGACATTTTAAATCAAAACATTTCAGCTGCTAGAGTAATTAATGGAAATATTACTACTGATAATAGAACAAAAATTATTTCTCGTTATTTCTTATTAAAATTGGTTTACAAATTCAATAATAATAAAATTAAAGAGGAAGATGCCAAAATGGGTTGGCACTAAAAACGATCATTATGAAAATATATATTATACTCATCATTTTATTTATTGGTTCATCCGTTTTTAGTCAAATTAACGCTGGGAAAATCGTATTTGAAAGAAAAACAAATTTAGAAAAGAAATTTACCGATGGTAGAATGAAAAAAATGCTGGGTGAAGATAATAAAATTCGTATTGAATTATTTGATTTATATTTCAATGATACGTGTTCTATATTTAAACCAATAATTAGTGATGAAGCTGATCCATTAAATTGGGCAACAAACAAAAATACTGTTTATCAAAACTTTAACAACAATCAAAAAACATTGCTTTTAAGTATTTGGGGGCAACAAATAAATGTAAAAGACACCAATTATCACCGTGATTGGAAAGTAACAGATAGTAAAAGAACAATTGCAGGCTTTGAATGTTACAAAGCAATTTGGCAAAAAAATGACAGTACTCGATTGTATGCTTGGTTTTCTCCAGACATCGTTCCTTCAGTTGGCCCAGAAGGTTTTGATGGTTTACCAGGTGCAATTTTAGGATTAGCGACTGAAGACGGGGGAATTATCTATTTTGCGAAATCAGTTGAAATTACAAAACCAACATCCGTTCAGTTTCAAATTGATTTAAAGAAAAAAGATATTTATACAATGCCTGAATTAAAAGCAAAAATTGACAAAGAATATGGAGATACTCCAATGGGAAAAAGGATTTTTGTAGATTTGTTTAGATGGCTTTGACTTCGACAAGCTCAGTCAGCTTCTCGAACAAGCTTTGTCGAACGATCTAGTCGTGAGCTTTGTCGCACAAACGCTCATAGACTTTAGATCACTTCGTTCAAAGACTGATGAACTGTGTTGGAGTATTTCTTAGTCTTTCAATCTTATGTCTTGTTGTCTTTAGTCTTAAAATATTTGCTTTATCTTCAGTTATACATTTTTTATCCTGAAAATTGTTTATAATTTAAAAGTCTAAATAAGGAAATAAAAAAAGAAAATCACTAACTTCGTTTATTGTAAAGGGGAAACTAATATGAAGCAATATCACGATTTATTAAAGCACATCATGGAAAATGGTGCACAAAAGGGAGACCGTACTGGAACGGGTACACTTTCTGTTTTTGGTTACCAAAACCGTTATGATTTATCAAAAGGTTTTCCATGTATGACAACGAAAAAATTGCATTTACGCTCAATTATTATTGAGCTTTTGTGGTTTTTGCAAGGTGATACGAATATTAAATTCCTAAAAGACAACGGAGTAAAAATTTGGGATGAATGGGCCGATGAAAATGGAGATTTAGGTCCTGTTTATGGTTACCAATGGAGAAGTTGGCCTGCTCGTGATGGAGGTACAATTGATCAAATTTCTAACATTGTAAACCAAATTAAAGCCAATCCAAATTCTCGTCGTTTAATGGTTTCGGCTTGGAATGTTGCTGATGTTGATAATATGGCTTTACCGCCTTGCCACAGTTTGTTTCAATTTTATGTTGCTGATGGAAAATTAAGTTGTCAGCTATACCAAAGAAGTGCCGACACCTTTCTAGGAGTACCTTTTAACATAGCTTCTTATGCTCTTTTGACAATGATGATTGCTCAAGTGTGTGATTTAAAAGTGGGAGATTTCATTCATACATTTGGAGATGCGCATTTATACAACAATCACATTGATCAAACGAATTTATTATTGAGTAGAGAGCTTCGTCCTTTACCTACGATGAAAATAAATCCAGATGTTAAGGATATTTTTCAATTTACAATTGACGATTTCGAATTAATTAATTACGATCCACATCCACATATCAGCGCAGCTGTTGCTGTATAAATGGATTTTTAGGTTAACTACTAAACACTAGACAATGAATATCGCAATTATAGTCGCAATGGACGAACAAAGAGGAATCGGGAAAGACAATGGTCTTCTTTGGCATCTTCCAGAAGACATGAAATTTTTCAAAGAAAAAACTACTGATAATATCGTTGTGATGGGACGAAAAAACTTCGAATCAATCCCTGAAAAATACCGACCGCTTCCAAGAAGAGAAAATGTTGTTTTAACTAAAAATAAAGAATATAAGGCAGAAGGATGTTTGATTTTTAATTCATTTCAAGATGTATTAAAACATTACGAAAATGAAGAAGAAAGAACTATGTTCATTATTGGAGGAGGTGAAATTTATAAACAAGCCTTAAAAATGGATATTGTGGATGAAATGTATATCACTAAGGTTGAAAAAACGTATGATGCTGACACTTTTTTTCCTGAAATAAATCTTAGAGATTGGAGAAGAACAAAATTAAAAACATTCCCAGAAGATAAAATTCACGAAGCCGAATTTGATATTTGGAAATACGAAATACTTTCGGATCAGGATAAATGATTTGCGCATGCGCAAAATTCCCCTGTTGTGAAAAATTAAATGTGATGGAATATAAATAAAAGCGATGAATCGCATTTCTACTGCAGCGGGACGCTGATACGAAACGTTGTTCCAACATCCACTTGCGATTCCAATACAAACACTTTCCCTTTGTGATATTCTTTTACAATTCTTTTTACTAACGTTAAACCCAATCCCCAACCTCTTTTTTTGGTTGAAAATCCTGGTTCAAAAATCGTTTTCATTTGTTTCGGAGAAACTCCTTTTCCGTTGTCTTTAATGTCAATATGTGCCCATTCTGGAGTGCTATGAATTGTAATTTCTAACTTCCCTTTTCCACTCATTGCATCGACTGCATTTTTACAGATATTCTCAACCACCCACTCCATTAAAGGTCCGTTGTGTTTTGTTGAAATTTCTTCACCTGGCATTAATTCTATTGAAACTTTGTCAGAAACTCGAGGTCTCAAATAAGACAAAACATTTTTGACTGTTTGAGTCAAGTCTAAATCATCTAATTTTGGAATTGATCCGATTTTTGAAAAGCGATCTGTTACTTTATCTAATCTAATGACATCTTTCATCATCTCTTCTGTTATCATTGGATCAGTATTTTGGGACTCTAATAATTGAATCCATGCCATTAATGAAGACAATGGTGTTCCAAGTTGATGAGCTGTTTCTTTTGCCATTCCAGCCCAAACTTGATTTTGTTCTGCTTTTCTAAAGGTGCTAAAAATAATATATCCTATTAATACGAATAGACCAATTATTGCAAATTGAATATAAGGAAAATACATCAATTGTTTTAATTCAGGGCTGTTATCAAAATACAAAATACTTTTTTTACCATTTTGGAAATCAATAATGATTGGCTGATTCACTTTTAATAATTCCTTTCTCGTTTTTTCTAAATTTTTTGAGTTCGTTTTTTCTTTAGAAATATTACTACCAACTACCTGACTTGTTGCAGAGTCAATTAATAAAACTGGAATTAAACCTTGGTTATCAATCAATTCTTGATTAAATGCATTGATTAATGCATCTCTTTCTTTTTCTAATTTTACGATCCCTTTTGAATCATTATATACATACGTCATGAATAAATCAGTATATACTTCCATCGTAAATCCTTGACCTTTCAATTCCCATGAATCAGCTAATTTTACCAATGAATCTTCAAATAGTTTCTTAATTTCTATTTTGGTAGCTAAAGGAAATAATGGCCTAAAATAAGATGTATCAAATTCAATATTATTGTAAGCAGAAATAGATTTTTGATCATCTAAAACAATTACTGGAATGTCTTTATTTTCATTGATGATTTTTAAAGGTAATGTGTAATCAGGAATTATGTCTAAGGGCGTTTCTTTTGATAATTCTTTTGTTGCATCTAACCAAGCTTCAATTTTTTTTCGTTCTAATTGACGTATGTGGGTAAATGCGCCATTTGTTAATTGAACCAATTCAATTTTCTTTTTTATCGCATCCGCCCATTGTTTTGCTCGTTCCCGTTCTCGTTCAGATACTCCTTTTACTATTGTGTGGGAAACAAAAAGGGAAACTCCAACTAGTAATAATGCAATTACTAATAGTGCTATTTTCCATTTTTGTTTGTTTGAATATAAATTCATGCTTTTTAATTATTACGCTAAATAACGTATTTTAAATGGAATTGTTTTAAATTATGATTATTGACGTTGATATAGGGCATTGCCCTATATTGTTGTTGGATCAGGGCATGCCCTGATCCTACGGAAACGGAATAATAAATTATTCCTCGGAATTTTTTAATTTCATCAATAATGAATACGTTCCTTTGGTTACGATGGTTCGATCTTTCAAATTTTTACTGTTTGTAATTTCAACAAACCCATTTTTTTTTCCGCCTGTTTTTATCTCAATCATCTCAAATAGACCTTTTTTTAATTCAATAAAAATGAATTCTAAATTTCCATAACGAACTATTGCTTCTTCGGGTAAAGTCATCGCTTTACTGTTTTTTAATTCTACTTCGGCATTCATATACATTCCTGGAACCAAATTTTTACTGTATTTATTAAAATGACAATTAACTTCGGTACTTTTTTCAATTGAAAATGAATGACCTATCATTATAATTTCACAAGGATGTTTAACATCGCCTTCATTGTTGGTATATGCTACTAATTTTTGACCTATTTGAAGTTTAGGTAAATCTTTTTCGTAAACTGTTAAATTCAAATGAATATCTGAAACATCCATTATTTCAAACAGTACTTCACTTGGTGTTAAATATTTCCCAATATTTGCATTTACTTTTGAGACATAGCCATCAATAGGTGATTGTATCGTAATTCGTTTGGAAATATTTTCTCCGTTTAAATTCTTAGGATTAATCCCTATCATTTGTAAATTTTCTTCTAACGCTCTAACATTAATTTTTGCTATATTAAATTCAGCTTCTGCCTGACTATAAACACGATCACTGGAGGCTTTGCTAGCATTTAATTCTTTTTGACGGATAAATTCAATTTCGGTACTTTTCAACTTAACTTTTGCTAATAAATACGACTGTTGTAATTGTACATATTGTTGATCTTCTAAGGTTGCAATATGTTGGCCTTTTTTTACAATTGAACCAGGTAACAAATCAGTTGATTTTAAATATCCTCCCATTGGGATACTTATAGAAATTAAATTTTGTGGAGGAATATCTATTTTCCCATTTAATTTTAATATGGATGAAATTTCTTTTTCTTCCATTGAACCTGTCATTATACCAGCATTTTTTATTTGTGCTGATGTTAAGGTAACTTCCAATAATTCAGCTACATCTGAATTGGATGTTTCAACTTTTGTTTCTTTTGATCCACAACCTATTAATAATAGGATAAATGGTATTAGATATATTTTTTTCATTATTTGTTTCTGGTTATTTATGTTTGATGAATTGTGTTTGATGAATTGTGGGGGACCAATGTGGTGGAGACGTTGTAGTGCAACGTCTCTACAGTGGGTATCAAAATCCATTCAACAAATAAATTAAATTAATTGTTGAAAAATTTAATTTTAAAATTGCATCTTGGTATCCGCTTTTAATTATAATGTTTTGATTCATTAATTGTGCCCATTCTAGGTAATTTATATCGCCATTTATAAATTGTTTTTGAGCCGTTTCAAAAATTAAAATCCCGTTTGGAATAGCAATTTCTTCTAATTCTTTCACAATTAATTTTTGAACTTCATATTGTTTTATCGCAATATTAAATTGATTTAAAAGATTTTGTCTTTCTATATCAAAATTAGAAGAAGCTATTTCGGCGTTTATTTTTGCTGCTTTTATATTTTCTTTTTGTCCTGTAAACAAAGGGATTCCGATACCAATTTGAGCTGAATTAAATCGGGTAGAATAATCATAATCTTGGTTGTTTGAACCTGTTCCGAAAATCGTACCTGAATTCATTGAAATTAAAAGATTCGGATGTAAACGAGATTGTTCTAGTTTAACAGTTGATAATGCAATCTGAATGTCAGAATCTAATAATTGAAGACTGGGATGCTTCTCAACTAATGATTGATCAATTTGACCATTCATTTTCATTTTAACATCAGATGTAGAAACTAAAAATGAGGAAGTAGTATTTAATAAATATTGAAAGTGAATGTTTTCTATTTCTATATCTGTATTTAATTGCTTTAGTTGATTTCTAAGCTGTAAAAGTTGATTTTCAATGGTAATTTTTTCGAGAATATTACTTTCTCCGACTTTAATTTTGAGAATTGCTTTTTCTAAATAGGAGGAATAAATACTATCAATTTCAAGTAACAATTTTTTCTTTTCGCTTAAATCAACTAAATTGTAAAAAACTTGAGAAACTTTTTTCTTTAACTCTCCTGTTTTTAACGCTACATTTAGCTCACTTTTTTCCCATTCTTCTGTTAAAATTATTTTGTTGTTTTTATAGACAGTTGGAAATTCAAAAGCTTGACTAATACCCAATTTATTGTCAAAATAATAACTATTTAATCTACCATAATCTACAGTTAACATTGCTTGAGGAATTGCTGAAGAAGTGTTGATAAGTTGCTTTCGGTATTCAGCAATTAATTTCTCATTTTTCAATCCTAAATTATTAGCAACTGCCGTATCTAAAGCTTCTTTAAGAGTAATGAACTTTTGGGAATAACCAGTATTCGTTAAAAAAACTGAAATAAAAATGATAGAATATAAAATTCCTTTATTACTCTTTACTATAGCTTTTTTATTTATCATAACATATAAAATCGGTAATACAAATAAAGTAAGTAAAGTTGCAAAAAGCAAACCGCCTATTACAACAGTTGCTAATGGACGTTGAACTTCTGCTCCTGCACCATTACTTAGAGCCATCGGCAGAAACCCAAGTGATGCAACAAAAGCTGTCATTAAGACTGGGCGTAAACGTATCTTCGTCCCTTTCAAAACAATTTGTTTAATATCTGTTTCTCCTTCTTTTTTAATTTTATTATATTCAGCAAGTAACACAATACCGTTTAAAACTGCCACACCAAATAACGCAATAAATCCGATTCCGGCACTGATACTAAAAGGCATTCCTCGAAATGCTAGAAAGAAAATTCCTCCAGTAGCCGAAAGAGGAATTGCAGAATAAATAAGTAGTCCAGATTTTAATGACTTAAAGGCGAAATAAAGTAAAATAAAAATGACTAATAAAGAAATTGGTACAACAATTAATAAACGATCTTTCGCAGCTTTTAAATTTTCAAAAGCTCCTCCATAGGTGATATAATATCCTGTTGGTAGTTTAATCTCATTTTCTATTTTTGTCTGTAAATCAGCTACAATGCTTTGGACATCTCTATTTCCAACATTAAAACCAACAATGATCCTTCTTTTAGCATCATCTCTTTGAATTTGATTTACACTTTCTTCAATCGTAATGGTTGCTACTTGACTAAGAGGGATTTGGGTTCCTTGTGCTGTTGGAATCAATAGATTTTTTACATCTTCTAATTCTTTTCTATTTTCTCCAGCAAGTCGAACAACTATATCAAAACGCTTTTCATCTTCAAAAACTAATCCGCAACTTTGTCCTGCAAAAGCTATATTAACAACCTTGTTAATTTCTTGAATCGTTAAGCCATATTGCGTCATTAAATTACGCTTATATCTAATAATTAATTGTGGTAAACCATCAATAGGTTCAACATAAACATTCTCAGCTCCTTTTATTTTACTAGCCACACTGCCTAAAATTTTTGAATATTTTGAAAGTGTATCTAAATTTTCTCCAAAAACTTTACAAACAACATCTTGTTTTGCACCAGTCATTAACTCATTAAAACGCATGGATACTGGATATTGAAAACTATATGTAACTCCAGGAATATCTTCTAAAGCATTACTCATTTTTTTAGATAATTCATTCCAAGAATTGGCAGAAGTCCATTCACTTTTATCTTTTAAAATAAGCATCATATCAGAGGCTTCCATAGGCATAGGATCGGTTGGAATTTCACCGCTACCAGTCTTACCGACTACTTTTTCAACTTCAGGAAATTTATTTAATAAAATATGTGCAGATTTCGAAATAGCATCGACCGACGTTGTAATATTACTTCCAGTAAGCACTCTTGTTTCAACTGCAAAATCACCTTCAGGTAGTTCAGGTATGAATTCACCTCCCATTTTTGAAAAAATAAAAATAGAAATTAGAAATAAAAAGAGTACAGTACTAATTACAATTTTAGGAAAATTTAATGCTTTGTTTAATCCTTTTAATTGTATTCTTTCTAACATCGTCATCATTCTGTCAGATACGTTTTTTTTATGAGCTCTATTTTTATTTAGAAATAAGGCTGTCATCATTGGAACATAAGTGATTGAAAGAAGAAATGCTCCAAGTAAGGCGAATGCAACAGTTTCAGCCATCGGAATAAACATTTTCCCTTCTATTCCTTGTAAAGTGAAAATTGGCAGATATACAGCTAGAATAATCAACTCTCCAAAAACAGCCGCATTTCTCATTCTTGTTGATGTGGAATAAACAAGTTGATCCATTTGTTTTTGAGATATATTTTCCAATTTAGAAGAATGCAATTGAAACATACAAGCCTCAACTATAATAACAGCTCCGTCCACAATTAATCCAAAATCCAAAGCACCTAAACTCATCAAATTACCACTAACACCAAAAATGTTCATCAAAATAATTGCAAACAACATGGATAAAGGGATTACAGTGGCTACAATAATACCTGCTCTCAAATTACCTAAAAATAAAACCAATATTAAGATAACAATTAAAGCTCCTTCAAATAAGTTCTTTGTAACAGTTCCAATCGCACTATTTACCATTTTTGAACGATCTAAATAAGATTCTAAGTCGACTCCTTCAGGCAACGTTTTTTTAATCAGATTGATCCTTTTTTTAACCTCATCAATTACTTTACTGCTATTTTCTCCTTTTAACATCATAACAACACCACCCGCAACTTCACCGTCATCGTTAAATGTTAAAGCACCATATCGAATAGCATTTCCAATTCGAACTTCTGCTACATCTCGAATTAAAAGAGGTGTTCCATCCGAATTAATTTTAACTACAATATTTTTAATGTCATCGATGTTTCCGATTAAACCTTCAGCTCTAATATATAGAACTGTAGAAGCTTTTTCAATATATCCGCCCCCTGTATTTTCGTTATTTTTTTCTAATGCTGAAAAAACTTCGTTAATGGTTATATTGTTGGATTGTAAAACAGTTGATTTAACGGCAATTTCATATTGCTTCACTTTCCCCCCAAAACTACTCACATCAGCAACTCCTTTTACACTTACTAATTGTCTTTTTACTACCCAATCTTGGATAGTTCTCAATTCTGATACGTCGAATTTATCTTCAAAACCTTTTTGAGGTTTCAAAACATATTGATATATTTCACCTAATCCAGTTGTTACTGGGGCTAATTCTGGAGTACCAATACCTTTTGGAATTTGTTGTTCAGCAATTTTAAGTCGCTCTGTTACTTGTTGTCGAGCCCAATAAATATCTACATCATCGTCAAAAACGATTGTTATTAATGAAAGTCCAAACCTTGAAAAACTACGAATTTCCTTTAATCCAGGAATGTTACTATTTGCTTGTTCTATTGGAAATGTAATTAACCGTTCAACATCTGGAGCGCCTAAAGAAGGAGCTGAAATGATAACTTGTACTTGATTGTCTGTAATATCGGGTACAGCATCAATAGATAATTTTGTGACTTGGTAACTGCCATAGGAAACCAATGCAAATACAAATAAACCAACGATTAATTTATTCTTTACAGAAAATTTAATTATTTTATTTAACATAAATGTGAAAATTAATGAAACAAAAAACGAGAATCATTTTTTATTCAAAGTGAAAAAAATTCACTTTGCTTTCATTAAGCTATTTGAGGTGGTTGCCAAATGGATGATAAATAAGAAGATTTCAACGCTATATTAATAGCATAAAAATTACTTTTTTCAATGTTTTCATTTAATAAAAAGAAAGAAAAGTAAAATGAGTTTGGAGGAGTGTTTAATACAAAAATAAAGGATGTAGAATTCACTGAATCAGAATGAAAAGGTAGTTTATTATCATGTTCCGAATCACGTTGATTATCTCCGTGTTGAAAATAATGAGTGTACAAAAATGATGCAATGGATAGGTTTTTATTTTCTTCTTTGTGTTCGGCAAAATGTTCGAATAATTTATTCATTTTCAACAATTCTGATAATTCAGTTGATGAAAATAAATAAACAAATAAAAAGAAGAAAACAACCATTTTTCTCATAGTATACAAATTTAAAAAACTATCTTTCAATATCGAATTTTAACCTAAAAATTAACAAAAAAATCACATATTAATTAAAATCATATAGTTTTCACTCCGAAGCTATCATTCTAATGAACTTAAATCGAAATTAGTAGCTTTTGATTCCTTAACTGACTCAGGTGTAATTCTCTAATGAAAATAATCAAAAATAATTTTCGATTTTGCTTTTCCTACAACTTTTTCCAATTCTTCGATCGGAGTTTCTTTTATAATACTTACCGTTTTAAAGGCTTTCATTAAATCTTGTTGTGTTTTTGGTCCGACTCCTTCTACTTGTAACAATTCTGAAACCAGTGCCGATTTACTTCGTTGATTTCGATGGTGCGTAATTCCAAAACGATGTGCCTCATTTCGCATAAACTGGATTACTTTCAAACTTTCTGTTCGTTTATCTAAATATATCGGCAAGCTATCTCCTGGGAAAAATATTTCTTCCAACCGTTTAGCAATTCCAACAATAGCCACTTTTCCTCTTAAATTTAATTTTTCCAAAGCCTTTAAAGCGGAACTCAATTGTCCTTTTCCTCCATCAATTACTATCAATTGAGGTAGCGTTTGATTTTCATCTATCATTCGTTTGTAACGGCGATAAACAACTTCTTCCATTGTTGCAAAATCATCTGGCCCAACAACTGTTTTCACATTAAAATGACGATAATCTTTTTTAGCAGGTTTTGCATTTTTAAAAACAACGCAAGCAGAAACAGGATTCGTTCCTTGAATATTCGAATTATCGAAACACTCAATATGAATGGGCAATTCAGTTAATCGAAAATCTTTTTTTAATTGTTCTAATATTCGTTCTGAATGACGCTCTGGATTTACCAATTTTTCTTGCTTCAGTTTTTCCATTTTATAATAGGTTGTATTTCGAATGGAAAGGTCGATCAGATTTTTTTTATCGCCTCGTTGTGGAACAAAGAAATCAATACCTTCTAACTTTAATTGAATAGCATGAGCCAAAATAACTTCTTTCGATTCACTTGAAAAACGCTCTCTTAATTCTGGTAATACAAATCCTATAATATCTTCTTCAATTTCATCTAGTTTCTTCTTGATTTCAGTTGTATATCCATGGATAATTGAACCATTACTAATTACCAAATAGTTCACGAAAAATGATTTTTCATCTTCTACTAAAGTTAAAACATCGACTTGATGAATTGTTGGAGAAACAATTGTTGATTTTGATTTATATCTTTCTAAAGTCGAAATTTTTTCTTTTATTTTTTGTGCCTGCTCGTATTCAAATTTTTCAGCATAATATTGCATGTCTGCTTTTAAAACAGAAATAACAGGGCCTAAATTTCCTTTTGCAATATGACCAATTTGAGTGATGTACTTATCATAATCAGTAACAGTTTCTTTTCCTTCGCATGGTCCTTTGCAATTTCCAATATGGTATTCTAAACAGACTTTAAATTTTTTTTGTTCGATGTTTTTAGCAGAAAGATCAAAAGCACAATTTCGAATTGGAAATAATTCTTTCAATAAAACCAATAAAGTATTTAAAACTTTTACATTAGTATAAGGACCGAAATATTGGGATCCATCTCGAACCATTCTTCGAGTAGAAAAAATTCGAGGAAAAGGTTCCTTTTTTATACAAATCCAAGGATAGGTTTTGTCATCTTTGAGTTGAATGTTGTATTTTGGCTGATATTTTTTAATTAAGTTATTCTCTAATAATAACGCATCGTTTTCTGTTTCAACGACAATGTATTGAATATCAACAATCCGTTTTACGAGAACAATTGTCTTTCCATTTTCTTGATTTTTATTAAAGTAGGAAGATACTCGACTTTTCAGGTTTTTAGCTTTCCCTACATAAATTATTGTTCCAGATTGATCAAAATATTGATATACTCCAGGACTTGAAGGCAGCGATTTTAATTTTAAAGCTAATTCATCGGATATTTTTGTCACATTTATAGGATTTATATTTTCAAAATTAGACTTTTTAAGTGAATATAGGTTTCATTTAAATCATATTTATAAAGGGCAACTCTAAAAACGCACTTCTTTTATCATTTTTCACGTTTATGTTGTGAATAAAAGGTTATGATTCTTGATAAAACATAAAATAAAACGTTAAATAAAACCGATTTAGTAATATTTTTTGTTATATTTTTTTACGATTTTGGCAACCATTTACATATCCTTTCGTTTGATAAGAAGATTTATAAAATTTACTATTACTACTATGAAACAAAATGTTTACGCATTAAATGTATTCTTACTTTCTGAAAAAGATACTGATCACCAGCCGCAAAATTTCAACTTTTTAAAAAAGAGGACAAAGAGAAATCATTTTTTTTCAATAAAATCATTTTTTACTATTATACTCCTATTTTCATTTGCTTCTTTTGGTCAAGAAAAATTAGATGATACATATAAAATTATTGCCAATCCAACGAATGAGAATTTAGATAGCTACATATCCGCTATGAATAATTCTAATTTTGAATGTTTTAGATTTGAAACAACAAATAGAATTTTAGTATTTAAATCAGGTGTTACTGTTGAACTATTATCTTATAAACAAGTAACTGAATCAGGAAATCCACAAGTTAATAATTGCTTCATTTCTGACACTGAAATTGTTAAAACCTATGAATTAGAATTAATAGGAAACAAAATTGTCATTCTAGCTCCAATTGATCCATCTATAAAACATTACTAAAATGAAAAACCAAACATTACTATTTACACTATTAGTTGGTCTATTTAATTTTAATTTATTTGCTCAACCAGCTAATGATTTGTGTTCAGGAGCAATTAATTTAGGATCGTTACCAACACCAGGATCTTGTACTTCTGGAATTCAAAACGGTGCTGTTACAACAGTTACGGGAACTACTGTTGGGGCAACTGCAGCTACTCCTTATGTTTATCAAAATGGTTGTCAAGGTGCTGCTACAGCCATGAATGCACCTTCGCTTGATGTGTGGTATAAATTTACAGCTACAGGAACAACCTTAAATATCAATCTTACTGGATTTCCAAATGCGAATGTTGCATTATGGACTGGAGCATGTGGGAATTTAGGCGGATACGCTTGTAGTATCGGAAATGCTGGAGGAACAACTTCATTAATAGCTTATCAAATTCAAATTGGAACAACTTATTATATAAGTATTGCTGGAAATACAGATACACAAACGAGTACATTTACTTTAAACGTTGATAATGATATTGATTGTAATAACTGTTTAAGACAATCGAATATTACTGCTAACCCTTTACCAGTTAATGGGGCTTATGAACCTGGTCAAGTAGTTCAATTTTGTTATCGAATTACACAATGGGAACAACCAAATACAAATTGGTTGCACGGGGTACAGGTTTCAATGGGAAGCGGGTGGACTGGAGTAATTAATGGTGTAACTCTTCCTGCAAAATGTAGTAGCGGACCATTTTCACCATCAGGAGGACATTGGATTTTTAAACCAACTGGTATTGGGGTTGTAAACGGTGTTAACTGGGGCCCTGGATTTTATTTTGAAGAGACAAGTAATGCTACCAACCCTGCAGATAATTTAGGAGATAATTGTTCAGGAACTAGTTCAAATTGGACATTTTGTTTTTCTTTAACAGTGAATTCAACATGCACTCCAGGTTCTGATTTAGGAGTAGATATTAACACTTCAGGTGATGGAGAATCTGGAAGTTGGTCCTCTCCAGGATGTGTTGGTGATTTTCCAACTACTTTTAATGCGATAGGTGCTTGTTGTCCTCCAACTACAACTAGTACTTCAACTTGCATTAATACCACAACAGGAACAGCCACAGCTACACCAATTGCAGGAAGTGCAGCTCCATTTACTTTTTTATGGACACCAGGAAATCAAACAACACAAACGGCAACAGATTTAGCACCAGGTACATATACTGTAACTTTTACAGATGCTAATACATGCCAAAAAACGGCTACAGTAGTGGTTGCATCTAATCCGTTACCCTCTGCACCAACAACATCACCCGTCACTTACTGTCAAAACGCAACAACAAACCCTTTGACTGTTACCTTATCAACTGGTTGTACGGCAAATTGGTATGGAACAAACGCAACAGGAGGAACTGCTTCATCTACAGCACCAACTCCGAGTTCTGCTGTCCCAGGAACTACAACCTATTACGTATCTCAATCAACTTCATTAGGATGTGAAGGACCAAGAACTTCTTTGGTTGTTACGATCAATCCTTTACCAGTTGTTACAGTAAATTCACCAACAATTTGTGCTGGACAAACTGCAACCTTGACAGCATCTGGAGCATCTACCTATTCATGGTCACCGGGAACTTCTACTGCAAATCCATATTCAGTAACACCAACTGTAACGACAACATATACTGTAACAGGAACAGATTTAGGATGTACCTCAACGGCAACAGCAACAGTAACTGTTAACCCTTTACCAGTAGTTACAGTAAATTCGCCAACTATTTGTCCTACTTTAACAGCGGTTTTAACAGCCAATGGAGCAACAACTTATGATTGGGATTCAGGAACATCCACT
>OBEQ010755940.1_pt1 | contig 81404 bp, 81 predicted proteins | sample 1670901 | NCBI WGS metagenome assembly OBEQ01 (sample SAMEA104232315, study PRJEB22302) | groundwater metagenome | biome: forest; feature: aquifer; material: groundwater | place: USA | collected 2011-08-07 | depth 5.4 m | reverse complement strand
TTTAATTACTTCGTTAGAACCGCATTTACTGCATATTTTGTTGTTTTTTTAATCATGATAGCTAAAAGTTAGCACTTCTAGCCTTGTAGTACAAGGGAAAAAGTGGCAAAACAAGCCACGGAAAATGTACCTTATGCCAAAAACTAACTGTGGCGGAGTCGACTCCTGCACGAAAACCAAACAGTTGGCTTTCTCACCTCGAGCAATAATGCGCTTTGCTTATTATTGTGCGGGTGGCGGGAGTCGAACCCGCGTGTGGTGCTTGGAAGGCACCCATAATAGCCGTTATACTACACCCGCGCCACTTTATCGTAGCAAAAAAAGGTAACGTGGTAAAATGAAGCCCTATGCTTGCGAAAATTTTTGGACTTGTTCTCGGAGTGCTTGGGGTCACAACGGTAATCGTCGACGCCCCTGCCCGCCCCACGACTGCCGTGCTGAAAGCGGAGCCGTCGGTTATTAAGATGATTGAAAAAACCGCAACCAGTACAAACGGGGAACTCGCGCAAAAAACAAAAGCGGCGATAACCTCTACGACCAAAGTTCATACGCAAAAAATTCCCAAAAAACCGGAAGTTAAACCGCCCCCAAAAGTTACTCCGCCGGCAGCCGAGGCACCGCGGCTTGCCACAACCTCCGCCCTGTCTGCATCATCTTCCCCACTTTCAACTTTCAACTTGAAACTTGAAACTAACTTGCCACCGTCCGATTTCAATTTAATAAATCAAAAAACCCGTAAAGCGCTCGTTAATATCATCTGTACCTCTCAAACTGCCGGCAGTTTTGAACCACTCTCCGGCTCGGGAGTAATCATTAACCCGCGAGGTATCATTCTCACCAACGCCCACGTGGCGCAATATTTTCTGCTTGAGGATTATCGGACAAAAAACTTTCTGACTTGTATCGCGCGCACGGGGAGTCCCGCCACGCCAAAATACACTCTGAAACTTTTATATATTTCTAAACAGTGGGTTCAGGAAAACTACAAAAACATCACGAGCCAGAAACCCGTGGGTACCGGCGAAAACGACTACGCACTTCTCCAAATCACCGGCTCGACAAACCCGGATATAAAATTACCTGCTGCATTTCCCGCTATCACTTTCGAAAGTAATGAGGATAAAATAAAAACCAACGACCAGATTCTGCTCGCAAGCTACCCCGCCGGTTTCCTCGGTGGCATCGCCATACAACGCGACCTTTACATCGTCTCCACAATAGTAAACATTGGCAAACGCTACACATTTAAAGACGGCACTCTTGACGCTTTCAGTCTTGGGGGCAGTCCCGTGGCTCAGCACGGCTCCTCCGGCAGCGGCGCGATAAGCGGCTCCGGAAAACTCCTCGGGATTATCGTCACGTCAACCGACGCGACTGACACTTCAAGCAGGGACCTCGACGCCATTTCAATCGCGCACATCAACCGTTCCCTCTCAACTGAAACTCATCTGACACTGGATTCCCTGTTCGCCTCCGACATCGCAGCGTTCGGAAAAACATTCGACGAAGAAACTTTACCGAACCTGAAAAAACTTTTTATCGACGAGCTGGATTCCAAAAATCGTTAGACAGCGAAAATCTTTCCGTAATCATTCGCACATTCGTGAGAATGTGCGAATGATTACTTTACGGCAACTTTCCGGCAAGAGCGAGAAATGCGTCAAAATCATCTTCGGGTGATAATGAATTTCTTTTTTCAAAACCACATTCCACACATTGCTGCGTCAACACGTATCCCCTCCTCTCTTTCACGCCTCCGACCGGCTTCATCAAACCAGCACAATTCTCCGCCCTGTCTCCGGGATTTCTATCCACGTGTTTGCTCCATAGACATTTCGGACAGTGATTGGTATAGCCATTGCCGGAAACTTTCGCGCCACAGCGTCCGCAGATGAAATCTTCTATTTTCCTTTGAAATAATTTTGCTTTCATATCATCTTTATAATGCTTTTGGAAAGTTTCACCCCTCTGTTGTATCACAAATGCGGGCCAAAGAAAAATGTGGTACAATCATTTTTACGATATGCTCGAAAAGTATCTCCAAGACATCGGCCTCTCGGATAAAGAAGCGAGTGTCTACCTCGCGCTCCTCGCCTTTGACCACACCTCCGTCATTGAACTCGCGGCAAAAACAAAAATAAACCGCTCGACCACCTACGTCGTACTCGAGTCCTTGGCAAAAAAAGGTTTGGTCAGCGAAACGACCATCGGCAAAAAAACCCACTACCAAGCCGAGCCGCCCGAACGCTTGGAAACCTATGTCGAGAGACGCAAAGTGGTGCTTGAAGAACAGGCCAAACGGCTGCGCGATATCATCCCCCAAATTAAAACCATTCAGCGGGAAACCGGTGAACGGCCGATTGTGAAATATTTTGAAGGCAGGGACGGCATCATCAGCGCCAACGAAGAATTTTATTCCATGAATCCGGACAGTAAGGAGGTCTATCTTCTCTACTCAAAAGACTTGGTGGACGACATCTTCACGCCGGAGGAAAAACAAAAGTACCGCGGGGTGCGACTCGGCAAAAATATCAAATCCAAAGTGGTGTACACCTCAAAAACCGGCGATATTCTTTCGGACGCCACGGGTACAAGAGTAAAAATTGACGGGGAAAAATATCCCATAACCTGTGACATTTCGGTTTACGGCGATAAAGTGAAAATCGCCATTTTAGGTAAATTTCTTTCCTGTGTCTTAATAGAAAGCACGGACTTCGCGGGAACCATGAAAAGTTTGGTGGACTATATCCACGAACATAAATAAAAGTGGAGGGCTCGACCAGAATTCCGGTCGAGCCCTTTTGCTACTGCGTGTTGGCCAGTGATGTGGCCGACTCATGTACTCGAGACTCAATTGTGTCGAGTAACCTTAGGGATGAACACTTCAAACCGTCTTTTTTTAGTCATCCATAGGACTCCTCTCCGCGGTGGATGCCCGCACTCTTTAATAACTTTCTGACACCCTCTGAACTCTTAGGAGGCTGAGCTACCAGCTTTCGGCTAATGCCACACTCTGGAACTTATGGTTTACCAGAGTGTGACATCACCTTTGTCTGGTTAGTCTCCCATAAGAACCTCCTTTCATGAGGGTTGGTTTGTAGTGGCTAACATTTTAAGGGGTATACATACCCCGCCACTTCCTCCGGCCATTATACACGTCAAAAAGGGTTTGTCAAATATTTCTGTCATTTTAGAAAATTAGGCTATATTTATAGCCATAATTCGTTGCTATTTAACGATTTTAAGCCATATTTTCTTGTTTTTCTGTTTTAACAAAAAATTTTGACTACAAAATAAATTTTTCTGCTGTCAAAATTTATTACAAAATGGTAATTGTAAATAACATTTTAATGTCAGAATAACCTTTATTTATAAGGTATATTGCGCTTTATTGGTAACAAAATGTTATAAATGCTTGACAAAAATAGCAATCCGAGTATACTGTCTCTATAGAACCTTAAAAAGCTCCCGCCTCTCTCCGAGTCCCTCGCCTAGAAAATTTCGCGGGGACTCAGAGAGAAGCGGGAGTTAAAAACCAAAAACAAACCAGGCTTATGTACATCATGAGTGACGGGACTACCATGACCGAGACAGAGTATCGGGAGTGGCGGGCCCGCGGAGGAAATTAGTTCCTTCTGACGAGTGGGAAAGACCCTAAAGGACGACGCCACCTTTGATTCAGAAGCGTCTAACGTTGTCCCCGTTCGCAAACGGAGGAGCTCGCATGCAGTGCGCGACAGGAGTGTCGTAAACCTCCGGCAATCCCCTTTTCGATTGCCCCCTTTCCCAAGTTCACGAAACGGTTTCGCGAGCTTGCTGAGGAGAAAGTTCTTTGACGAAAGTATCCGCACGGCTAATTTGTGTCTCAAAAAAACGGGACTCAAGTTAGCCGTGCAGATACTACGCAGGTATCCATGCACATCAACGGACCGCAAAATGCGGCTGTTGGTACTTGACCTTTTGACTGGTCTCCATCGAGAGACCGGGAAGGCAAGTAAGGAACGTCCCGATGAAGGGCCGTATCCCGAAAGGAACGAGGGTGGTATCGGCAACACTTCAAGCTTGTTGCCCCACCCGGGAATCTCCGCCTATGCCGGAGCAACCGTTCGTGACTCACTTGCGCGCCATTCCAGTGGGCGCAAGAAAAGTATGAGTGCGAACTCGTTTTCAAGGGTGCTGGAAACACCCGACCCGCGTGCGAAGCGCGTGTCACTGCGAACCGCCGGCAAGAGTATCCCGCCATGCAAAAGTCATGGACCACGGAACTCTTGCTGGCATTCTTTAATGCAACTTGTAAATTCTGAATTTTAAAACCTCGGAATATACAACCGGTCACAAGTCCGTTACAGCCTTTCGACCTTAGGACACAGGAAAAATGCAGAGTGAAGAAAACAGTTCTTTGAATCACTCCTTGCTCCACAGATGAATCTTTGTGAAAGATTTATGTGTGGTGCAGGGAGTTCGCGACCCCATAGCACGTGAGGCAAGTGGTATCGGTCCACGCGCGCCGAAAACGTTCCGTCTGCCCAAGGGGTAGGAACTGGAAGCGTCTCGCGCACAAGAAAACGAATGGTGAAGTCTCTTGGCCGCCGTCAAGCTGCGCGGATTTCTAGAGTCCGCTCTGGCCAGCTAACATTTGTTTTGCAAGAAGAGCACTGCTCTTAACGCAAGTAACTGTTGTACGCGGGCACGAAACAGCCCGTTCCCCCACCGGGGACTCCGTGAGCAGAGGACGCCTGCGTAAACAGGCAACTCCCACGAACGAGATACTGACATGAGACAGCCGGGTTTTCCGCCAGCCACATATAGAAACCTTCGGGTTTTTGGTGGAAGGAAAATCATCGCAGTGCAGTTTTCTGTCTTTTGACCACAAAGACAGGATTTCGCTCATTTATCCTTAAATGAGCACTCCATTGGGTTCATAACAATACTGTGAGTCCACAGAGTAAAGCTCATTTACAAAATTGTTCATCAGAAAAAACAGAAATGGAGGAAACATGAAAGTTTTTATGGATATCGGAACGGACGGACCGGTTCGCAAAGCGGTTGAGCAAGTCTTCACAACTATCGGCGAGATTGAGTTCGTGCCGACAGTGCAGGAAGCGGATGCTATTCTGGTTTCGGAACCGGAAAAGGTGGCGGTGTACCTTGAGCGGACAACCAAACGTGTAGCGCAGGTTCTGTGGTGGAAACAAAAACCCGCGAACGTGCCTGAGTCAAACCGCTTCAAAATTTTCGACGCGTTTGAAGCGCACGGTCTGCCGGGCCTCGTTGAAGCGATAGCGTTCCTCAAAGGCTAACGTTACGCGCGCCGTACCGCGCTTCACAACTCGGTTGACCGTACGGAGTCAACCACTGCTCTCCCGATGTGTATCTGGACTGACGAGTCGGAAACGACGAAAGCAGAAAGTTCTTTACATGAAAAGTTCATTGCGTTGATTGGTGCAATAAGGTCGTATATCGTGTTGCTTTATTGCATCAATCAACAAAACCGAAACGAAAGAAAAAATGAACACAAAAAATAAACTGAATGTCCTCGTTGTGGAAGATAAACCGGAAAACATCGCCGCCGCCAAACACCTGCTTGCGGAGCACAACCTCACTGTCGTATCGGGATTTGACGACGCGCTCACCGCGCTCAAGCGCAACAACTACGCGAGACATAAGGTGGAGGCGCCGGAAAAATTTGACGTCGTACTCTCTGACTGCATGTTCCCGAAAGGCGGCACCGCTTGCATGGGCCCTGCGGGAGAAGCCCTTGTTCACGTCCAAGGGGAAATGCCGTACGGACCAATGGTGGTCCTCCACGCTATCGAAGCGGGTGTTCCTCACATCGGACTCATCACCCAGGGCAACCATCATGATGACCCGTTCGTCTTCGCGCTCGACAACCTTCATGGGTTCAAAAGCGACAAAGTGAGCGTCGTCATCGCTAACTCCTGCGACACAACACTTCACAAGGACACCCTTAAAGAGGTGGCGTGGGATAAACCAAACGGGGAGAAGTTCTACGCTCTCGAGAAGGAGGGAAAACTTCTCGGGGTGAAGAACTGGAAACAGCTCCTAGACCTCGCGCTTGGTGTCGCATCGGAGGAAAAACGCGATTTGGGCCACAATCAGTGCCGGATTTAATGCCCAGGCGCCCCCCCCACTCTCACTTTTGCGAGAGTGGTTTTTACTTTTTACCGTGTCGGGGAGCCGAGAATCGGACTCGAGCCTCATCCCTTCGGACCACGGATGTGTCCCGCACATCCGGTTATTTATTTTGTCGGGGTGCCGAGATTTGAACTCGAACTGCTTGCTCCCAAAGCAAGTATGCTACCGTTACACCACACCCCGACAAAATAAATAAAAAAGCATTCATAACTACCACCCTACTACTCCCCGACAGAGGAAATTGCCCCAAAGCAAGTATGCTACCGTTACACCACGCCCCGCTTATTGAATTCCCACAGCCTAACACAAAAATTTTCCGATAGCTATAAAATCTCTTTCGGGTTTTATTCGTAGCTATTCGCAAATTCGTCCGCCGTGGCGGATTCGTATTTTCGTATGTTCATCTCACAAAATAATGTCTTCCAAAATTTTTACTCGCGCGATTTTATTTTTCACATCAAGCAAAACCGTCACGACGTCAAACTGCCAACAGATTTCCTCTCCAAGTTTCCGTTCCGCCAAATAAACCTGTACCGCGCGGGACAACCGCTTTAACTTCCAAGGATGCACGTTGTCCTCCGGCCGAAAAGCGTCCGGGTCTTCGGTCTCGCTGTTAAAGTCCTTAAGATTTTCCCGAGAAACGGTTTTTACTTCTACAAAATGAATTACTTCTTCCTTTTTGGCGACAACGTCAATTTCACCGAATTTTTTACGGTAATTTCTATCAACAATTTCAAATCCTTTATTTTTGAGAAATCTGGCCGCAATGTCCTCGCCTAAGTTCCCAACAACTTGTTTTTGAGTAGGTTCAAGTTTCATGTAAAACAAGTGCGGACATGTTTCACATGAAACATGAAGTTAAGGTCAAAAGTCCTGTCTTTTTCTGAAAAAACCTTATTATAAGGCATTTTACAGTCAAATCCCTGACTAAAGAGACATTTTCTCAACTGTCTTTTATGCACACATCCCCAGAGTTATCCCCAGTTTTTGATAAAATCTCTAAAAATAAGGGGTTATATCGGACTAAACTTGACAACCAGACCGTGTCTTTTTCCTGTGCGGGCACCGGGAGTCGAACCCGGATTTTTACCTTGGCAAGGTAACGTTATACCGCTAAACCATGCCCGCAATATTAAGTGCCAACTTGCAATAAAATCATAGCAGAAATTATTACTTACGCAAAATCTTTATTCCGGAGTGGTCACGAATATTTTGCTCGCCGCCGCTCGCAAAATTTCTCGACCCCGACTCGGTTGTTTTGTGTACTCACCAAACATACCTCCGTCCCGCACAAGTCCTAAAAAATCTACAACAGTGTAGATTTTTCGGCTTGTGCGCCCGCCAGGACTCGAACCCGGAATAATCGCTTCGAAGGCGATTGTGATATCCATTTCACCACGGGCGCAATGCGGTTATCATACGCTAATTAGCGAAAAACCGAAAGATATAATAAAATGTTTCACATGAAAGCCTCGAAAAATATCAACCTTTTTGCTTTACCGGAAGAAATTACCGAAACCTCGGAAATGCTAAAAAAGGCAGGTTTTGAGGCCTATTTAATCGGTGGTTGTGTTCGAGACCTTATATTAAACAGAAAACCCAAAGATTGGGATTTCACCACCAACGCCACTCCGGAAGAAATCGCCAAGCTATTTACTAAAACTTTCTACGAAAACGAGTACGGTACTGTGGGTGTTGTGAATGAGAACAGCAGGGACGAAACCCTCAAGATTATTGAGATAACTCCATATCGGCTTGAATCAGGCTATTCTGACAAGCGCCGGCCGGACAGTGTAAAGTGGAGCAGGAAACTTGAAGATGATTTGGAGCGCCGGGATTTCACCATAAACGCTATCGCTCTTGAGATAGGGGAGAAAACTGGTCTACTTTATAAAGGACATCTGGTTGACCTTTATAAAGGACAAGAGGATTTGGGCCATAAAATAATTCGTGCTGTCGGCAACCCGCACGACCGGTTCAGCGAAGACGCCTTGCGCATGCTTAGGGCGATTAGAATCTCGACAGAGCTCGGTTTCACTATAGAGTCTGAAACCGCCTCGGCTATAGGGAAGTACGCCCATTTACTGAAAGAAATAGCTCACGAGCGTATTCGCGACGAATTTGAGAGGATTATTATGTCGGACAATCCCATGGTTGGCCTTATTTTAAGCCAAAAATTAGGTGTTTTACAGTATATAGTACCTGAACTTGAAAAAAGCATTGGCGTTGAACAAAACCGCGCACACGCCTTTCATGTGTGGGAACACCTCCTACGCTCGCTCCAGCACGCTGCCGACAAGAAGTGGCCACTCGAAATCAGATTGGCCGCTCTATTACACGACATTTCAAAGCCGGAAACCAGAAGGGCCTCACGTGAAACCAAGTGGACGTTCTATGGCCACGAAGTTGTGGGTTCACGTGTAACAGAAAAGATACTCACAAGATTAAAGTTTCCTGTGAAACTTACCGAAAAGGTTACTAAACTGGTTCGTTGGCACATGTTTTTCTCCGATACCGAGCAGATTACACATTCGGCGGTACGCCGTTTAATCGCCAAGGTAGGCCAAGAGAATGTCTGGGACCTCATGAATCTTCGCATTTGTGACCGAATCGGCACCGGCAGACCGAAAGAAAACCCTTACCGATTAAGGAAGTACAAGGCCATGCTTGAGGAAGTAATGCGCGACCCTGTTTCCGTAGGAATGCTAAAGATTGACGGCAACAAAATTATGGAGGTTACACATGTAACACCAGGACCGAAGATTGGCCATATTTTGAATGCATTGATGGAGGAGGTTCTGGAAAACCCGAAACTCAACGACGAAGTGTTTCTTGTGAAACGTTCAATTGAGCTAGCCGAGCTTCCGGAAAAGAAACTTAAGGAAATGGGGGACAAAGGGCGTGAAAAGAAAGACGATTTGGAGGAAAAAAACATAAAGGACATTCGGGATAGGTATCATGTAGAGTAGCGCGGGGTTAGAATTGAAATTATACCCCAGCACCAGAGGACATACGGGCTCGCGCTCCCCGAAAGACAGCGGACTGTCTAACGGGGCAAGTCGCCCGACACGTTTACCCCGTAGCGAGCTTTGCTCTGCTACTGGGGCGCTCGCCCTGGGATTGGTGCGGGGTTTGTCGTCCGCATCTGCAAAATAATTCGAAGCTAAATTATTTTTCAGGCGGTATGACAAAGAGAAACCGCCTACAGGCGGTTTTGTTTAGAGCATGTTTCAAGGTTCATCGAGGGATAAACACTGGAACATGCTCTAATACAATACTTTGCCTGTGGCGGTTTTAAATGGAGACCTTGTCTTGTCAATTTAGTCTGGATTTGAAAAATATAATCCGAAGTGTAAGAGTGTTTGAGAGAATATTTTCAAATGAAAACAAAAAACTTTCTAAGGTCTCAAGAGAGTAGACTTTCAAGGACCCATTTGTCGAAAGGGTAGCGAACTACACCTTACCGACCTGCAAACATTGTACCACCTATCAAGGACATATAAAAGACAAGGTGGGGATAACTTTCGAAAATCAAGACGTGTCTAAAGGACATGCCTATGATTTTCGAGGACCCCGCACCAATTTTGCCTTTAGTTTAAGGCCCAATGCGCGTGCGCGAATAGCGCTTGTCTCTGGCGGGCGAAGCGCATTAACTCCCGCCCGCAAGCAACCGGCACAAGTAAAAATAAAAGTGCTTTTGCAAAACCAAAATTGGTACTGGGGTATCTACTAAATTGGAAATAAACCAAAAAATAATAGATAATGAGGCGCATGGACAAAGAACAAGCTCGGCAAAAAATTTCCGAGTTGGTAAATGAATACGAGAAAGTCGCCAAACTGAAAAAGGCGAAAAGCTACAGTGAGGAAGATACCATCAAGGGTTTTATCTTGCCCCTTTTTCACGCGCTTGGTTGGGACGTGTATGAGAAAGATGAAGTTTCAGCCGAAGACCACATCAAGGGTGCTGGTTATGCAGACTACAACTTCAAAATTAATGGCATCACACAATTTTTTCTTGAAGCAAAAAAGTTAAGCGCGGACTTGGACGACGAGAAGTTTGCATTTCAGGTCATAAACTACTCGTGGAACAAAGGCGTTACTTGGGCCGTATTAAGCGACTTTGAGGGGGTAAAGGTTTTCAATGCGCAGAGAATAGATAAAGCTGACCTTATAGATAAAATGGTTTTTGACATTCCATATAGCAAATATATAGAGGACTTCGAAACACTCTGGCTTATCTCAAAACAGGCTTGCTCGGAAAAACGACTAGATGCTTTCGCGGAAAAGCACGGGAAGAAAGAAAAGTCCGTTTCCGTTGCCAATGTTACCAAAAAACTTAACGAGGACATCCAGTGGGCGCGGGCAAGACTGACCGAGTCGTTCGAGGTATGTAACACCGACACGCCTATTTCAAAGGATTTGCTAGATGAAGGCGTACAAAAACTCCTTGACCGCCTACTATTTCTCCGAGTGGCCGAGGACAGAGGTGTCGAACCAAACATATTAAAAAACTTGAAGCGAGAGGCGGAGCAGAGCCAGAGTAAAAATGAATACACGCCGTTTCAGGTAATGGTTTCCAAGTTTAGAGAGTTGAATACCGTCTATGACTCCAATCTTTTTTCAGAGCATACATTCGAAAGTTGGTTGATGTGGGATGGGGCACTCGGAGAGGTTATAGATAGATTGTACGGCAAGAAAGGCTACTACGAATACAATTTCAAAGAAATGCCGGCTGACGTTTTGGGAACTGTTTATGAAAGTTACCTTGGTTACAAGTTATCTACCGCGCAAAGCAAAGACAAAAACCTTTTTGGGAAAAGTGAGGAAAAGACGATTGTCAGTAAAGACGCCAAAAAACGAAAGGAGCAGGGGATTTACTACACCCCGCCATTTGTGGTTGATTACATTGTCCGAAATGCCCTCAAGCCGGTGTTGGACAACTGCAAAACTATCGGCGACTTGAAGAAAATTAAGGTGTTGGACCCCGCTTGCGGTTCCGGTTCATTCTTAATCAAAGCCCTTGAAGCAATCGCGGAGAAGTATCGCGAATTTGGCTCGAACAAACAATACGTCAAACGAATCATCATTCTTGAAAACTTATACGGTGTTGACCTTGACCCGCAGGCGGTGGAAATCGCACGGCTCAATCTTTTAATTAACTCTTTGAATGAAAGGGAACGGCTACCGTTTCTGGATAAAAATATTAAAAATGGCAACTCGCTAATTTCCGGAACAGATAAAGAATTAGAAAAACAATTCGGCAAGAGTTGGCAGGATAAAAAACCGTTTAACTGGGAAGAAGAATTCCCCGATGTATTCAAGCAAGGCGGTTTTGACGTGGTCATTGGCAATCCGCCATGGGGAGCGAATATAGACGCGGATGTCGAATACTATGCCGCCGCTTATCCAAATTCTACTAAAAACCACAAAGATATTTACAAAATTTTCCTTGATAAAGGCATATCTCTGCTTCGAGATGGCGGCAGTCTTGGTTTTATTGTGCCGAATACTTTTTTGTACCAACCTAGATACGAAGACGCCAAGGAATTCGTCAACAAAAATGAAAACTTCGTCGTCAACCTCGGCGAGCGCATTTTCCAAAATGTCGAACTGCCGTCGTGCATTTTGATTCTTGAAAAGAAGCCGGGCACGAACAAATTCGTCGCCGACCTCACGAAAGAGAACAGGGACACGCTCGGAGAAGCGATAAGCGCGGTCAACTCAAGCAGTGTTCAAAAAATAAACGCGGGCGCGAAAGGAATCGTGAAAGATACCGGCGTCACTTTTGACAATGTGTTCCTACTGAAAGACGCTGGCATTCAATATGCTTCAACTGGAGCAGGAAAAGCGCGTAAGGGTGAGAGTGACTTGCCAGAAAGAATTTTCAGCGAAACACAAGATGATATTTTTGATACACCTTTTTACACCGGCTCAAACATTAGTAGGGACAAGTGGTTTATCGAAAAGGAGGTAACTAAATATTTTCGAAGCTCTTATAAAGATATCGTCAAAAGTGGCGAGTGGGTACATTTCACCAAAGATGTTTTCGACGCTCCGCAAAAAATTGTTTGGCGTCAAACTTCCGATTGTATAAAAGCGGCCATCATGAATTTTCAAGCGTATTTTGGAAAAACCATACATGCCGCCTTGATAAAAGACGAGTACAAAAATAAAATTGATATTCATTACGCTCTAGCTATTTTCAATTCAAAATATCTTGATTACCTCTACCACCAAAAAGTTATGGAAACCGGAAAAGTTTTTCCGCAGGTGAAGTTGGGTTACTTGCGCGACATGCCGTTCGTCATCGCGCCGAAAGAAAAACAGAAAACTGTTTCCGACTTGGCAAAGAAAATGATTGCGTTTAACACCGAACTCCGCGAAACGCCGGAGCACTCCGAAAAATGGGAGCGAATCAGGTCCGACATCGCCAAAACCAACCGCAAAATCGACGAGGAGGTCTATAAACTCTATGGTTTAACCGAGGAGGAGACAAAAATCGTGGAGGGAAATACACAATAGAGTTATCCACAGGTTGTATAATACTATAAATACATTGAGCTTAAAATAGTGCATTTGTATCCTTATTTTGCAACACATTTTGGATTAGTGAAAAGCATTGTGAAAGTATATAAACGCCTACCAAGTATGAACATTATTAAATTTGCAAAATAGTAGGACTTGTGCTATGCTTATTTCTATGCAAGAAAAAACGAAAGAAAAATTGAATCAACTCCAAAAGCTGATTGGGCAAAAAGAAGCTATCGAGAGAAAAATTGAAGCGATACTTTCACCCGAAAAAGTGGTAGCACTGCCTCCGGACTTTTCTTTCAATAGTGAAGTCCTCGCCCTTATAAAAGATGCGGGTAGCAACGGAATTGCTGCCACGAGTATTTTGGCCGTGCTAACAAAAAAGTATCCAGACTATGGAATTGACCGGAAAAAACTTGCCAGCTCACTAGCGTATCTAAAAAACAGTAAAAAACAGATTGATTCGGTCACAGACAAACGTGGTGTCTACAAGTTAGTTGAAAATCAAAAACAGTAACACAGTTGGGAGTTCAAGCTTGTGGAGGGTTGACCGAACTGGTAAGGTATCCGGCTTAAAACCGGACGAGACGCAATCTCTTACAGGTTCGAATCCTGTACCCTCCGCAAGCTTGACTTCCTAACTTCAATGTAACGTAACATATTTACAAACCGCTTGTCAATCGGCAAACAAGATTATAGCACACCTTTTGTGACAACTGTGGATAATTATTAAACAAAATGGAACTACCACCAAAACCCAAAGCTGGGCTTTATATAGATGATTCAAACCTATACAAACGGGGTAAAGCTTCCGGCTGGATGACAGATTACAAAAAATTATATAAATGGGTTGCTTCCTTAAACACGATAATTCACGCAAGAGTTTATATGGGAAGACCTCGATATGAACCCGCCAAGTCAATCGGAGAGGCCCTTCAGAAATATTTTGAAAAAATAGGTTATGACGTTACTGCAAAGGATTTGAAAAAGCTGAAAGATGGCAGTCTTGAAAAAGGGTACCGGAATAAATGCAATTTCGATGTAGAAATGCATGACGAAATTATGGAAGACCTCGAGAATTTAGACATTGTGTATATCGCTAGTGGCGATAGTGATTTCATCAGAACTAAAGAAAAAATATTAAAAAAACAGAAACATGTTAAATTTGTTGCCTACGAAAATAATTGCGCGTGGGAAATAAAATATTCCTCTTGGTTTATAAGCCTCGACAGTATTAGGCAGGAAATTGAGCGAAAAAAACCAGATACCCCGACTGTATAAAAACGGAAAAACCAGGCTCGAGGCCTGGTGAGGTAACTTACTGAAAGTATATATACCTCGATATAAAAGTCAATAGCCTATTTATCCCCAACGGTGTCGGCTCTATTTAAGCTCTAGCAAAACAGGGCAGTGGTCTGAACCGTAAACTTCCGGCAGGATTTCTGACTTTTTGACTTTAGACTTTAGACTTTTGGACACTAATATATAATCTATCCTCCAGCCGATGTTGCGCTCGCGGGCGTTGGCGAAATGAGACCACCACGTGTAGTGGCCGTTGCCTTTGTGAAAAAGTCGAAAGGTATCAACAAAGCCCGCGTCAATGAACGCCTGAAAACCCGCGCGCTCTTCTTTCGTGAATCCTTTTAGCCCCTCGTTTTCTTTCGGCCGTGCGAGGTCGTCCGGTGTGTGGGCGACATTTAAATCGCCGCAAAAAATCACCGGCTTGCCTTGTTCCAGCTCTTTACAGTACGCGAGAAACGCGGGGTCCCAGTGTTTGTGACGTAACGGGATTCTACTTAAGTCATCTTTGGCGTTCGGTGTATAGACCGTTACAACATAAAAATCTTTGTACTCGGCGGCAATGATGCGGCCTTCTGTCGCGGGGTCGCCGTAACTGTCGGCAAGCGGGCCGTACTTTTTGATAATTTTTTCAGAAAGACCCTTGGATACGGACAACGGTTTTGTTTTCGTAAAAATCGCAGTACCGGAATAACCTTTTTTAACGGCGGAGTTCCAATATTCTTCATATTCGGGCAAGTCGACAGGGGATTGATGTTGTTCCGCTTTAGTTTCCTGTAAACATAAAATATCCGGCCGATATTTTTCAATAAAAGGCGCGAAAAGGTTTTTTTTGACCACTGCCCTAATGCCGTTGACGTTCCAAGAGATAATCCTCATGCCTAAATATAGTAGCAAAAATCAAGGGTTTTCTACCTATTGACATTTAGACTATTAAGTGATATCGTTTAGCGGTCGAGTTAGACAGCTAAATTCAACTCAAAAACTATATGACACAACTACTTTCATCTATTATCGCTACTCTTCTCGGTTCAGTGATACTGGTAAACGGCGTACTTCTTCACACGGATGACATCATCAATCAGGCGAAGGCCTCGGTAAACGGCGCCAACATTCACCAACTGGCAACTGTTATGGAAATTTACTACATGGACCACAACACCTACCCGACTGTTTCGGGTGGAGAAGCCCTCATCGATACCCTTGAATCTGAAGGATACCTGCGCAGCCGTCCGCTTGACGCTAACGTGTTCAAGTACGAATCGAAAGACAACGGCCAGGACTATTCTCTGGCTCTCGCGCAATAAAAAACAAAAACCGCCCGTGGGCGGTTTTTGTTTTGAACTCACTTACGCTTGTCATGAAAGTTCTTATGGATTTCAAGCAAATGACGGTCGGTAACGTGTGTGTAAATCTGGGTGGTACTAATGTTCGCGTGACCTAAGAGCGCCTGCACGCTGCGCAAGTCGGCCCCGTTTGAAAGAAGGTCGGTTGCAAAGCTGTGACGGAGCGTGTGCGGTGTTACCTTTTTTGAAACACCGGCTTTGATAGCACTCCTCTTCACAATTCTTTGGATTGAGCGGGGGGTAAGTCGGATTGTTTCGGGTTCTTTTGAGACCTTGTCGGCCTTGCCACTTAATCTTTTCCGCCGGTCGCCGGGAGTCTGTACAAACAGAGCGTCGTCAAAATCTTTTCGCTTCGCGAGATAAGAGCGAATCGCCCCCTTAGCGTCTTCCGAAAAAAATACCACACGAACTTTCTCACCCTTGCCCCGCACGGACAGTTCACCTTTCGACAAGTCAATTTCGCGTGGCAGAGAACAGAGTTCCGAAACGCGGAGGCCTGTGGAAAAAAGGGTTTCTAATACTGCCTTGTCCCGCAAACCTTGAAGCGTAGCAACGTCCGGCGCGGAACGAATGCGGCCAAGTTCTTCGGAAGAAATGAGGTCGAGTGAACGCTCACCGACTTTCGCGAGCTCTATGTACTCGGATGAGAGGGTTGGCACGCCTTGCTTCGAGAGATATTTCAAAAACGCCCGGAGAGCAATTAGGTAGTAATTCTGGGTCTTTTTCTTCATGGGTAGGTTGTCCTCCGGTCTTTTCTTGCCACGTCCGACCATCTGGCGGTTCAGAAATAGGCGGAATTCCCGAACAGCCGGTTCGGTAATCGCTTTAGGGCTGTCACTCTTCAAAAATTTCAGGAACCGCGCGAGGTAGCGTTCATAATTTGAAACCGTGTTGAGGCTCCGGCCTTTTTCGATTTCAGTGTATTCCAAAAACTGTCTTTTCAATTGTTCAAGGGAGGACATAGGGCGTTAAATAAGCTTATCCAAGGTGTGTCGCACAATAATTATAGCACCGAAAACTCGCCTCGCGACCCGAAAAAACCCTTGCAAAAAACAAGCTTTTGTGCTACCATTTCGCCATGCTTACAAAGACCAGAAAACAGAAAGTAATCAAAGAAGTGGCTGTTCATGACAAGGATACGGGTTCGTCCGAGGTGCAAATCGCTATTCTCACCAAAAAAATCGAGGCTCTCGCGTCGCACCTCAAGAAAAACGACAAAGATAAGCACTCGAGAAGGGGGCTTCTTTCAATGGTGGCGGACAGACAGACGCACATGAAGTATTTGGGAAAAAAAGATACCAAGCGTTACAACGCTGTCGTTCGAAAACTTGAGATAAAGAAAGTGTAAGAAGCGGATTCAAGATTTTAGATTCGTGATTCATGAATGAAGAGGGGAGAATACGAGAGTTTACGGATTTGAAAGTTTGGCAGGAATCTCACAGGTTAGTTTTGCTCGTCTATGAGCAGACAAAAAGATTTCCCAGAGAGGAAATTTTTGGCTTGACCTCGCAAATGAGACGGTCGGCTGTTTCTGTTTCTTCTAACATTGCCGAGGGTTTTGGTAGACAGGGTTACAAGGAAAAAGTACAATTCTACTATCTTTCGCAGGGGTCTTTGACAGAATTAAAGAATCAGTTTTTTATCGCTCGTGACATTTCGTACGTAACGTTGGACGAATTCCAAAAATTAAGCGCGCAAGCAACATTTGTACACCGCCTGTTACAAGGTCTTATTAAAAAATCTAAGTCATTTTTATAAGCGATTCTGTGATTCTATACCTTGAATCTTGAATCATAATTCTTGAATCTATTTAAAAACATGGGAGTAATTAAACACAAAGAACAGCGGGTGGGAATTTTTATCGACACGCAAAACCTCTATCATACGGCGCGCAACCTCTATAACGCGCGGGTCAATTTCGGTCAGGTGGTGAAGGACGCTTTGGCGGGACGGGCCTTGATTCGGGCCGTAGCCTACGTTATCACAACCGAGTCGGGCGACGAGAAAGGCTTTTTCGAGGCGCTTCAAAAAATGGGCATCGAAGCCAAGACCAAAGACTTGCAAATTTTTGCCGGCGGCGCCAAGAAGGCGGACTGGGACGTCGGACTGGCGGTTGACGCCATTAAGCTAGCGCCCAAACTCGATGCGGTCATTCTTCTTACCGGCGATGGCGACTTTGTGCCTCTGGTAGAGTATCTTCAAGTCCACGAAGGTTGTCAGGTGGAAGTGGTAACTTTTGGAAAATCCGCTTCGGGAAGGCTCAAAGAGGCGGCTGATGAATTTATCGACCTTGACCTGAACCCGCGCAAATATCTCATGGGTTCCGGAGGACCGAGACGAGAACCCCGTGCGCCGAGACCGGTCGCGAACGAATAAAAATTGAAATCGCCCCCGATTCGCTCCGCGAATCGGGGGCTTCGTTTTACAAAAGAAAAACGGCGGGAAATTAATCCGCCGCCGCTTCCGAAAATATTTACAAAACCGATCATATCTCCCAACGAGACCAGTCGCCCGATGTAACAGGGAAACGAGGCACAATCACCCGCCGATGAACGCACTCTACCTGTTGAGTTCTCGGATTGTACGCCCAAGGCCCTCGGCTGATGGCACCGTAACGCACCGATAAGGGGACAATCATCAGCATACACCATGTACTTGAATCGCTGGCGACAATTTTGCAGATATCCGCGAGGCGAAGTCCGTTTCCCGTTTCGAACAGGACAAAGGTTTCGCTATTATCGCTTAGCCATCGGTGATGCAATTTTGCAAATCCTTTGATTTGAGCTTCCGTCAAACTTACGTCGGGAAAGTGGTCTGCAAAAACTTTCGAAAATAGTCTGGAGAGGCTCCCGTTCTTCATGTTCACGCATATCATACACATCAACAAGAGCTTCCTCCGTAGAACGCGACAAACTGTGAAATTCTGAAAGTTCCTGACGCAGACGAAGAGGGAACACATCACCCGCATCGCGGAGAAATTCGTCTCCTTCCGTGGGAGGAAGCAGTAATCCCGCACCATCGGTTACACGTTGGAGATATTTTTGGGAAAGAGCTTCATCTTGATTCATTGTTGTCATAAAGGTAGTTTCTGTAAAAGTTTGGACTGGCCCGTAGAATAATACCAAAAAAGCATTGTGTCAAATTTAACAATCGTAAAATTTCTGCTACACTAGCAAATATTAAAAGTAACCGAGGCCTTCGGATAGGTAGCTTTTGTCCGCCCAGAGGTGTGACGAAACCTAAAATTCGCAGGCCTCTCACATGTGATGAAGAAAAAAGAATACTCTATTGAGCTTGGTGGTAAAACTTTAACAGCGGAATTTAATGATTTAGCGGAGCAGGCGAACGGTTCGGTCATGCTCCGTTACGGTAACACACTGGTCCTCGCGACGGCCGTCATGTCAAAAGGCGCGAAAGAGGGAAGTGACTTTTTCCCTCTCACGGTTGACTACGAAGAACGATTTTACGCCGGCGGAAAAATCCTCGGCAGCCGCTTTGTGCGGCGTGAAGGACGACCGACTGACGAAGCAATTTTGTCCGGCAGAATCGTCGACCGTACCGTGAGACCCCTTTTTGCCCATCACATGCGCCACGAAGTGCAGGTGGTCATTACCGTGCTTTCAATTGAAGAGGACGACCCGGATATTTTGGGGGTGTTAGGCGCGTCTCTCGCTATCAGTACTTCAAACATCCCATGGAACGGCCCCGTGTCGGCAGTTCGTGTCGGTATTCCAAAAGAAGTCGGGGCTTTTATGGTGAACCCAACGTACAAGACGCGCGAAAGCGACGTTCTCGCGGGAGACGTTGTGGCCTGCGGCAAGGACGGCCACATCAACATGATAGAGGTCGGCGGCAAAGAAATTCCGGAAGCAATACTTGTCGCCGCCTTGAAAAAAGCCAGCGAGGAAATTGAAAAACTGCAAACATGGCAGAAAAAAATCGTCAAAGAAATCGGCAAGACGAAAAAAGAAATCCCCGCGCCGGAAATACCGAAAGAGCTGATTGAATTGTTCAGCGAAAACATTGAGAAAAAGATGTCGGCACACGTCATGTCGGGAAAAGCGGGACATGATGCTATTTACGAAATCAAAGGAGAGTGGATGACCCTCATGAAAGAGAAATTACCCGATATTAAAGCCTCGCTTGGGGATTTGATTTTTGAAAATAAAGTAAATGAGATTATTCACACCGAGGCGATTGAAAATAACCGCCGTCCCGACAACCGCAAGATGGACGAACTCCGAAATCTCTTTGCCCAAGCAGGTAAAGTGTCGCCCATTCTTCACGGCTCCGGCATTTTCTACCGCGGAGGAACGCACATTCTTTCGGTTCTGACTCTCGGCGGCCCAGGCGATTCGCAGGTGGTAGACGGCATGGAGGTTCAAACCAAGAAGCGGTTCATGCACCACTACAATTTTCCGCCGTTCTCGAGCGGTGAGTGCGGCAGAATCGGCTCGACCAACCGCCGCATGATAGGCCACGGAGCACTCGCGGAAAAAGCCCTGATTCCTATTCTGCCGCCGAAAGAAACTTTCCCGTACACCATTCGCATTGTATCCGAATCGCTTGCCTCGAACGGCTCGACCTCGATGGGCAGTGTGTGCGGTTCGAGTCTCGCACTCATGGACGGGGGAGTACCCATCAGTGCGCCAGTGGCTGGTATCGCGTCCGGATTGATGATGTCCTTCGACTCCGCTCAGGATAAAAACCCGAAATATAAGATTCTGACTGACATTCAAGGACCGGAAGACCACCACGGCGACATGGACTTCAAGGTGGCGGGTACCAGAAAAGGCGTGACAGCCGTTCAGATGGACGTGAAAGTCGGCGGCATTCCCATAGCAATACTCGAAGAGGCCTTTGAAAAAGCCAAACAAGCGCGTCTCCAAATTCTTGAAGTGATTGAAGCGGAAATCAAAGCGCCGCGGCCGGACATTTCACCGAACGCCCCCAAAATTTTGGTCATAAAAATTAACCCCAACCAAATCGGCCTCGTCATCGGCACGGGCGGCAAGACCATTAACGAGATTCGCGACAACACGGGTGTTGACGGCATTGATATCGAAGACGACGGCACCGTATTTATCACGGGAAAGAACGGCACCGCCGAGGCCGCCAAGAAAATAATCGAAGAAATGACCCACGAATATAAGGCGGGAGACCGGCTCACCGGCACCGTAGTCAAAATCGCCGAGTTCGGGGCCTTCGTGGCACTGAACGCCAATACCGACGGCATGGTCCACGTTTCCGAAATCGCTCCGTTTAGGATTGACCGCGTGGAATCATATCTCAAAGTTGGAGACAAAGTACCCGTGGTCGTCAAAGAAATCGACCGCGAGCGCGGCCGCATCAAACTCTCGATTAAAGACGCGGACCCGAACTTTATTAAGAGACCACCGCAAAAATAACTATCACAAAAAAACCGTCCGGTACATCGGGTGGTTTTTATGTCAATAAGTTACACACAGAATAGTTTGACTTTCTGACATACTTGAAATAGCATGTGTGTATGTCTAATAATTACTTCGAATTTATCAAGTCGTTGCGTGTTCAACGTGGTTTTTCGCAGTTGGAAATTGCCGGCAAGCTCGGTATTTCTCGTTCGTCATATATAGCTTTCGAGCAGGGAAAAAGAGAGCTGACACTTGCCGAAGCGGGGGAGTTGGGCAAAATTTTCGAGGTGTCGCTTGAGGATATTAAAGCAGGTAAGATTTCCACACAGGAGGTTGTTCTTGAGAAAAATAAAAAATCAGTAAAGACAAAAAGTGTCGGTCGTGAAGTTCGCGAAAGAATTTCCGTGCCACAAGAGAAAGTTGATAAGTTTAAAAAAGTGCTTTTATATGTATTGTCCAAAGTCGGAGGCAAACCGAATATAGGCCAAACCGTGCTGTATAAATTGCTGTACTTCATTGATTTTGATTATTACGAGAAATTTGAAGAACAACTCGTTGGCGCTCGGTACATGAAGAACACCCACGGCCCGACGCCTGTCGCTTTTGCGAAAATTATTTCCGAACTTGAAGAACAAGGAAAAGTCGAGGCCATACAAAGTAAATTCTATAAATACGACCAGACCAAATACTTGGTAAATCCGAATAATCCGGTAAATCTTTCGGGGTTGTCCGGCCAAGAAATAGCTCATATTGATTGGGAACTTAATCGCCTATCCGACCTTACCGCTAGTAAAATTTCCGCGCTTTCTCATAAAGACACTCCGTGGCTGGTCGCTAAGGAAAAGGGGCAATTGGATTATGAGCATGTATTTTACCGGCCGGAAGAAACCTCCGTGCGAGAATATGAACCGCTTTAATCGTCTTCCCGAATTTGAAAAAGAATTGGAACGACTTAGGGGCAAATACCGAAGTTTGCCGGATGACCTTTCGCGCCTTGAAAAAATACTCGTTTTGCACCCGACCGGCATAGGAACGAACTTTACGATTATTCACCGCCAGGAAAGCGTAACCATAATCAAAACACGGCTAGCGTGCCACGCTTTGAAAAGCCGTTCAGTGCGTCTTATCTACGCCTACCATAATGACACGCTAACCTTTGTTTATCTTGAAATGTATTTTAAGGGCGATAAGGAGGATGAGAATAGGGAAAGGATTAAATGGTACTTGAAGAATTTGTTATCGTAAATTGGCCAATTCATTTGCCGCCGCACCCAATTTTTGCGACAATAGAGCGATGGCAGAAGAAGACCCGACAACCGAAAACGTTACGCCAAGACCGCTTCGTACCTACCAAAGCGACGTTGAAGAGATTCTCAAGCACGGGGAGGGTTCGCTCGCTAAAATTGCTATCGCTGAAAACGACAAACGGATTCGGTTGGGGCTTTCCGCCGAAGAGCCGGAAAAGCCGGGGCGAACGAAACTGGTGCTCGGGTTGAGCCTCGGTCTCATTGGCGTCGGAGCGGTCACGCTCGGTTTTCTCTACTTCTTTAGAAACACGGAACAAAAACCGGTACCGCTCACCGAGAGTGTGCCGCCGATTATCGTCACCGACTTTGAAAAAGAGTTTGATACCAAGGGCCTGAGTCGCGACGCACTGCTTGGACTACTCACAAAAGAACAGCGAGAAAACGCCGCTAGTCTCTCGTCCGTCGTTGGGCTCCATCTGGTTGAGGGGAAAGGGGAGGGCGCCCAAACACTTTCCACCGAACGCTTTCTTCAAAAACTACAGACCCATGCGCCCGATTCGCTGGTGCGTTCTTTTGCCCCGAACTTCATGTACGGTCTTCACGTCTTAAACGTCAATCAACCATTTCTCATCTTCAAAACCAACTACTACCAGAATACTTACGCCGGCATGCTCTCGTGGGAAAATACGCTCAAAGAAGACCTCGGGCCGCTCTTTATCACACCGGAATCCGCCGTGGAGGCTTCGACAACCGACCAGATACTTGGCCGAAATGAAGACTTCGGAGATATCGTCGTGAAAAATCGGGACACCCGCGCGCTCCGTAATCGGAACGGACAGATTGTCTTTCTCTACTCGTTCCCAGACAAAAACACCCTCATCCTAACGACCAACGCTGATACACTCGAAAAAATCGCCACGAGACTTTTGGCCGGAAAACTTATAAGATAAAATAACCGAGGCACAAGAAACAAACACCAAACAAATTACAATGGCCAATAAACAAAAAATACCTTGTTGAAATTTGATGTTTGGAAGTTGTTTGGTTATTGTATCTTGGTTATTGGTTATTCACACTTGAATTTGTTATTATAAAAACCATGCAAAAGATAAATACCAAACACTTTGAGAAAAAACTCCGAGCCGAGCTTAGTCTTGTCGAAAAAGAATTAAAAACCGTGGGACGGAAAAACCCCGCGAATCCCGCCGACTGGGAAGCCAGGCCCGACAAAATGGACGTGATACCGGCCGATTCAAACGAAGTGGCGGACGCGATCGAGTCTTACGAAGAAAATACCGGCATTCTGAAACAGCTTGAAATCCGGTTTAACGAAATTAAGGCGGCGCTTGACCGAATCGGAAACGGCACTTTCGGTTTGTGTGAAGTGGATAAAAAGCCCATTGAAATTGAACGGCTTGAAGCCAATCCGGCGGCTACCACGTGCAAGGCACATATGCGCTAGATACCAATATACTAATGGATACGAATCTACCAATACCTACTAATGTTACATTCGGGATTCTTATTCGTAGGTATTAGTATAATTAGCATAATTCGTATATTAGTATCATGAGCTTTGCGAAGGTGTACAGCGCCCAGACCACTCTGCTGTCGGCGCAGCCTATAAGCGTTGAAGTGGACCTGTCGAAAGGCCTCCACGCTTTTTCAATCGTGGGCCTTCCGGACAAAGGCGTTGAGGAGTCCCGGGACCGCGTGGCCGCCGCCATCAAAAATTCCGGTTTCAAATCCCCGAAGCAGAAAAATCAGAAGATAACCATCTCGCTCGCGCCAGCGGACGTGAAAAAAGAGGGGCCGGTTTTCGACTTGCCTATAGCTTTGGCGTATCTTAAGGCGGCGGAAGAAACTTCTTTTGACGCGGAGGGGAAAATTTTCTTAGGAGAGCTGTCGCTTGACGGCAAACTCCGGAGAGTAGACGGCGTGTTACCGCTTTCAAGAATCGCTCGTGACGAGGGCTTTCGGGAAATTTACGTTCCTGAAGAAAACGCCCGCGAAGCGGCCTTGATAGAGGGCATCACGGTGTACGGAGCGAAAAATTTAAATCAGATAATCAATCATCTTGAAACACTGAAACAAACCGACCACGTGGGCGAACGTATGACACCGCAGGAAAAAACCGTCATCGAGGAAAGGGCGGAAAATTACGCAGTCGACCTATCCGACATCAAAGGACAGGAAACCGCGAAGCGCGGACTGGAAATCGCCGCCGCGGGTGGACACAACATTGCCATGTTCGGGCCTCCGGGCACCGGCAAGACCATGCTCGCGAAAGCGTTTTGCCATATTTTGCCGCCGCTTTCATTTGAAAAAATTCTCGATGTCACGGCCATTCATTCGGTCGCGGGAATTCTCAAGGGTGACATGGTTTCCGAGCCGCCGATTCGCTCGCCTCATCACACCGCCTCTTACGTGTCGCTGGTCGGCGGGGGAACAATACCGAAACCCGGAGAGGTAACGCTCGCGCACCACGGCGTACTCTTTCTCGACGAGTTCGCCGAATTTGACCGGCGGGCGATTGACGCCCTGCGCCAGCCGCTTGAAGAGAGAACGGTTTCTGTATCGCGCGCTCGCGGTACAGTGGAATTTCCGGCTAGTTTTATTCTGATTGCGGCCATGAACCCCTGCCCCTGCGGCAACCACGGCTCGGCGGACAAAGAATGCGTGTGCGCCCCGATTGCGCTCAAACGGTATCGGGATAAAATTTCAGGACCCATTATCGACCGCATCGATATCTGGCTTGAAGTGCCTCGTATTTCGCACAAAACCCTTTCCAACGCGAGCGCGGGGGAAAGCACCAAGGCGGTGCGGGAGCGGGTAATGCGCGCCCGAAAGATTCAGGTAGAACGTTTCGCAAAAAACAAGCGCCGGATTGATTCGAACAGCGCCATGAACGCGCGCGATATCGCCTCGCTCGTAAAACTAAGCGAACCCGTAACCGCCGTCCTCAACGCCTCCGCCGAAAAACTCGGACTTTCGGGGCGGGCTTACCATCGCGTCATCAAACTGGCCCGAACCATCGCCGACCTCGCGGGAGTGGAGGAGGTAAGCGCTTCGCATGTCGCGGAAGCGATTCAGTACCGGCCGAAGCAACTTGTGGAGTAACACAAGTTGTAGAATCAGGAATTAAGAATCACGAATCAAGGTAAAGAAAAACCGCCTATTTTGCGTAGTTCTCATTCTTGAATCTTAATTCTTGATTCAGAACCCATTCTAAATTCTTCGGAAGAATTTAGAATGGGTTCTTGGCTCCGCGGACCTCAAAGTGTAGGTGCGAACCGGTGGACTTGCCCGTCGAACCCATGTAGCCTATGACCTCGCCGCGCACCACGTGCTTGCCGAGATAGACAAGAAGATTCAGGAGATGGCCGTACAGAGTTTGAGTGCCGTTGTCGTGGCTAATGACGATGTAGTTGCCATAACCGCCGTTCCAGCCGGAATCTTTGGCAATAATGACGTCCCCTGAAGCCGCCGCGAGAATCGGTGCGCCAATGTAACTTGCCAAATCAACACCGTTGTAACCGTGAAGTCCTTGCGTCTTTCGGCCGCCGAGAATCGGTCGAGTATAGTAGCCTTCATAACTTGGACCGCCGGCACCGCGAAGACGGGAGGTGGGAGTAGCCGCTTTGGCCACTGCAACTTCGCCGTCGGGGATAATAATGGTATCGCCAACCGCAAGAGCGCTGTCCGGCTGGAGACTGTTGAATTGTATAATTTCCCTAACATCGGCTTTGTATTTAGCCGCGACTGATTTCAGCGTATCGCCCGTCTTAACCGTATGCTGTATGCCGGAAATCGGCAAAATAATAAGTTGGTCGCCAGGCCTGATAACTCCACCGCTTACATTGTTGGCCCAAATAATGGTATTCACGGAAACACGAAACATTTTGGCAATTTCAGAAAGGGTATCCCCCTCGCGCACCACGTAGAGACTAATTTGGTCAGAGTGACTTTCTTCAATGTCAACCATGGTGCCGGAAGGACCGCTTTCCGGCAAAAGGGCCGTATCACCAATAACGGTGATATCGCCGCCACCTTTTGCCGAGTTAGGGTTTGGGTTCAGGGCTGCCTGAAGCAGGGCAATATTCTGGGAAGTAACAACAGCGGCCTCCTGCTGTTCAACGTGGCCCGAAAACATATCGGAAACAAAAGAAAAAATGCCGGCATTAGCATACGACGGCACTCCAAGAACAATCAAGCCAAGAACGACCCTTGCATAGAAAAAGGTCTTAATAACTGACATTATGGCCTTGTTAAGCCGTTTCTTGTGAAGCGGCGAACAGGGTGTGTGGGAGTCTTCTAAAATAAGCCTATTTTATTAACGAATTCCTCCTTTCCGTCAAAATGTGGCTCTGCTTCGCCACAAACAGAAAAACTACCGTTACGGTGTATGCCTACTACTATAGGCTTTGAAAGCCCTAAAGTCAATCGATAAAAGGGCGGCATGTGGATAGCAAATTTACACCCATACGAACATACGAATGAAGAAAAATATACGAACAAATACGAAAAATGCAGAGATTACCTAGAGAACTGAACCTAAAAAATTTCGTATGATTTCGTATATTCGTAAAATTCGTATTTTCGTATATTATTGCCGCATGGAACACCTCCGAGAGTTAAACCCCCAACAAAAAGAAGCGGTGCTCCACAAAGAAGGGCCACTTTTGATTATCGCCGGCGCGGGGGCGGGGAAGACCAAGACGATTACGCACCGCATTCTCCACCTCATTAAAGAGGGGGCGGACCCGCGAAGCATTCTCGCCATCACCTTTACCAACAAAGCCGCAAAGGAGATGCGTGACCGAGTCCACGCCCTTCTCGCCTCGGACAAATCCCTCAACTTTCCTGTATCCGCTTTTTCCCCGACTACACCCTATACGCTACACCCTATACCCTTCATCAGCACCTTCCACGCCCTTGGCGTTCACATTTTAAAAGAAAACGCCAAGCTCGTCGGTATTCCCCGGCACTTCACCATCCTCGACAAGAGCGATTCCCTCAAATTCGTGAAGGAATCGATGGACGCGGAGGGCATTGACCGGAAAAACTTCGACCCGAGTCTTATTCAAAACCTCATAAGTCGAGAAAAGGGTAACGCGGTAACCTGCGCGGAGTTTGAAGCCAGGGCCTCGACGGAATATATTCCGCAGATAGTAGCGAAAGTGTGGACACGCTACGAAGCCGCTCTGGCCAAAGAGAAAGCACTTGACTTTGACGACCTGCTTCTCAAAACCGCTCTCCTACTCAAAGAAAATCCGAAAATTCGGGAACACTACCAAAATCTGTGGCGCTATATCCACATTGACGAGTACCAGGACACGAACCGTGTGCAATACTTGATTGCCAAATACCTCGCGGAAAAGCACAAAAACATCTGCGTCGTGGGCGATCCTGACCAGCTTATCTATGAGTGGAGAGGAGCGCACATGAAAAACATCATGGGGTTTGAAAAAGATTATCCCGAAGCAAAAATAGTCCTTCTCGAAGAAAACTACCGCTCCACCCAAACCATTCTCACCGCCGCCAACCGCGTCATCGCCAAAAATAAGCTCCGAAAAGAAAAAAACCTGTTCACCAAAAACGGAGCAGGCGAGCGCATCGGCCTAATGGAAGCGTATGACGAAAATGACGAGGCGCGGTTCGTCGCTCTTAAATCCAAAGAACTCATTGGGGAGCGCGCTGTGTCACCTTCGGAAATCGCCGTGCTCTACCGCGCCAACTTCCAGAGCCGCGCGCTAGAAGAGGCGATGCTCCGCGAAACCGTGCCCTACCAAGTCCTCGGCACACGGTTTTTTGAAAGAAAAGAGGTCAAGGACATCGTGGCGTATCTAAAAGCGGCTCTGAACCCTGAAGGCTTTGCCGACATTAAAAGAATTATAAATGTCCCGCCACGGGGTTTGGGCAAAGTAACGGTTCTTAAAATTTTTGCCGGCCAAGAATACACCCTGCCTGCCGCCACGAAAAAGAGGGTAGCAGATTTCAAAAAAATACTGGCGGAAATAAAAAACGCAGCGCTTCGGGAAAAACCCTCACAGACAATAAAGTACATTCTGCGGACAAGTGGCATGGAGGAGGAATTTCGAAAGGGGGGAAACGAGGAAGCGGAGCGGCTTGAAAATATAAAAGAACTCGTGACATTCGCCACAAAGTACGATACTTTTTCCAAAACGGAAGAGGGCATCGAGCATTTCCTCGAAGACGCGGCACTCGCCTCTGACCAGGACGAACTTATGAAAAACAAAGAGGCGGTAAAACTCATGACGGTGCACGCCGCCAAGGGTCTGGAGTTTGGGTACGTGTTCATCACCGGACTGGAAGACGATTTGTTCCCGCACAAAAAATTAAACAACGGCGGATTTGACGAGCGACAGGAAGAGGAGGAGCGCCGGCTATTTTACGTCGCTCTGACACGCGCCAAGAAAAAATTATACCTCTCCTACGCGAGCGTCCGAACGATTTTCGGTTCGAAGCAGGTCAACGTGCCGTCGGAATTCATTTTTGACGTGGACGAGCTGGTGGAAAAAGAGGAGAGGTTTGAGGGGGGAGGTAAAATTATATACTTGGATTAGGAAATCCAAGTTGCTTATACCAATATACCAATGAATACGAATCTACTAATACCTGCGAATAAGACCCCCGACCTAAACATTAGTAGGTATTCGTAGTATTAGTATAATTAGCAGATTAGTATGGTTTATCCTAAAAAATCGCTTGGACAAAATTTTCTAAAGTCCAAAAAGGTTATCGCCGATATTGTTCTAACCGGAAAAATTTTGCATGGGGAAACCGTGCTAGAGGCGGGTCCCGGTGAGGGTGTTTTGACCGAGGCGCTTCTTAAGGCGGGAGCCGAAGTGATTGCGGTGGAAAAAGACCACCGACTTATACCCCTACTTCAGGCAAAATTTCCAACAGAAATTTCTTCCGGCCAGCTCACGCTTATCGAAGCCGATATTCTTTACTTCGATTTATGTTCCACGCTCCATGTTCCACGTTACAAGGTTATCGCCAACATTCCTTACTACATTACTGGCGCGTTCATCAGAAAATTTTTAGAATCGGAAAATCAGCCGAGCGATATGGTAGTGCTTGTCCAAAAAGAAGTGGCGGAACGCGCGGTCGCGCGTGATGGCAAAGAAAGTTTACTCTCGACAAGCATCAAGGCCTATGGCACGCCGCGCTACGTCCAAACGGTAAAGGCCGGCAGCTTCAGTCCCGCCCCAAGTGTGGATTCGGCAATTCTCGCCGTCGAAAATATTTCGAAAAAATTCTTCGCGGGTTTTTCCGAAGAAAAATTTTTCACGTTGCTCAAAGCGGGTTTCGCCCACAAACGAAAGTTACTGTCCGGCAACATGGAAATTTCGGGAGAAACACTTGAAAAACTCGGCATCGGCGCAAAAGCGCGCGCCGAAAACCTCCGCTTGAGTGACTGGAAAAAGTTGGTGGCGCTTTAAAACAGGTTTGTACCCCAGGGTTTTTCCGGCTCGTTCGCGTCAATATCAACGCAATCTTCCCCTGCGTATATAGAACAGGTGGCAGAATCTGTCTGATAGCCACCAAGCCAGTTGGGAGAGATATAACCAGCGCCAGCATCGGCCTGAAAACCCCAAGAGAACCAATAGAGACCGGTACCGCCACCGTTAATATCATTCATATAAGTCAGGTAACCGTCACCGCACGTACAGTCCATAATTATGCCGGTGTTAAAACCCCCTCCATACTGTCCCCCTTGAGCGTAAGCGGTTGAGAAAAGTGTTGCGAGGAATTTCTCCACATACGCCCCGAGCGAAGAAAGTGCCCGACCCGAAGTGGTGACGGCCAGTCCGGGAATCGGCAAACTTCTTAACCCGTGAAGGAGAGCTTGCTTAGAAATATCTTTGCCGGCGGGATTTTCCACCATCACAAAATAAAAATTATAGATTTCATCAAACGAGTGGCCGTTTTTTTTAAGCGATGTCCGAAGCTCCGACTCACTATGGATATTTTGGTAGGGCGACAACGCATCTGAGAGAGTCTTACCGGCGGCTTTAATCGGTTTCTCGATTTTCGCCACAGTCTTAGCGGGTAAAGCTCTGATTTCCGCCTCCGACATGGTTTTGATTTCCGGTGGGTCAAAAACGAACGCGATGGTTTTACCGTCGGAAGAACTCAGGTTGTCGAAACGCTTATCCACCGGTCCATCCATCAACTCAATGCTGTTGCCGGTCGGAGCAAAGTTGGTACCGGTAACGGTAACGCTGTCTCCCCGCCGTACCCGGTTAGGATACACCGACAGTACGGTGGGTGCCGGCGGAGGAAGTGCCGTTTGAACTCTCTTCACTTGAGCCGGTGCAGAACTTTTCGATGAAGCGGGCGTGACCCGAGACGAGAGTTCTGACACGGCCTCCGTGCGAGGGATTTGACCGAGCTTCTTTCTGGTACTTTGACCGACTACGCCGGTGCCGCGCCGAAGTCCCACCGGAAACAAAATCTCACTTCGGTATTTTTCTTGAAAAGCCGTTACCGCGGCCTTGGTTGCCGGGCCGAAAACGAAAGTTTCGTTACCGGGTGACCCCGGCCCTGTTCGGGCAACTTGGGTGGCTGTATCTTCGTTAAGAATTTGCTGCAAGAGGAGCACGTCCTGACCCCTGTCGCCAAACTTCAAAGTGCGATAAAAGTAGACGAGCGGTTCCGCGCTCGCGCTGTTGAGCCCAAAAAACACGGCGACTGAAAAGCAAACAGTGTACACCTTTCTAAAATTCATCAACTTATGATAACACGGGGGACCGACTCTTTCCCGAAACCCCTTTATCACTGTGAGTTACGAAACCCGCCGCTTCGAGAAACCCCTCCCGCTTGCCTAACGGAAGGACTTGGCCGCGGGAGGGGTTTCTCTACGCCAAGCTTTCGGTTTCATAATTTACAGTTTATCAAGATGTGGAAGTTGCTATGATTTCTCTGATATAATGGACGGAAGACTAACGCGCGAATACTCGTACGTCGCTACTCTTATATCAATGTCGGCACCAAGCAAAAAAATATCTCTGCTCATACTCGCCGCACTGATTTTTCTCGGCGGCATGGCTTATCTCTTGTTCTATACCGGAGGTAAGGAAACCTACACAGCTCCGGTCGTTTCGACGCTCTCAACCAGTCGGCTACTCGCCAAAGATACGGACGGGGACGGTCTCAAAGACTGGGAAGAAACGCTGTGGAAAACCGACCCCCTGAATCCCGACACGGACGGCGACGGCACGCCGGACGGGCTGGAAATAAAACAAGGAAGAAATCCTCTGGTGGCAAACACCGCTCCAGCCGGACAACCTCCAAACGACAAATTGGATATAGACACCATCACGAACAAAATCAACACTGAAACGGAAACCGACCTATCGGAAACGGACAAGTTCTCGCGGGAACTTTTCCTGAAAATCATCGCTGCCAAAAAAACCAACACGCCTCCCTCTGAAACGGACCTCGAGAAGTTTCTGAACACCAGCGTCGAACAGGAAATAAAAAACCAACCGGCCAAGACTTTCGGAGAGGGAGACTTTCAAATTGACAGCGCGGAAACCCCCGAAAAAATCAAGGCTTACGGAGAGCGGCTGGCGGAAATCATGAACACCAAGCCGCCCCAGAAACTCGAAAATGAACTGGTGATTTTTGACCGCGCGCAAACAAACAACGACCCGAAAGAGCTTCAAAAACTCGAGCCGCTCATCGCGCAGTACCAATTTATTCTAAACTCTCTCCTTAAAGTGACCGTGCCGGAAAGCGCCCTGTCCCGGCACATCGCTTTCGCGAACGGCGTCTCGGGCATGATTTACAGCATCACCGGACTCAAATACATCATGACCGACCCCATAAGAGCCTTGCCGGGGATGGACACCTATGACAAACACTTCGCCAATTTCATAAACGGCCTTTTGCAATTCAAAAGCTATTTTGAAACGGCAGGTGTTACATTTACAGAGGGAGACCGCGGGTATAACTATTTTGATAACCTGAAGATGCCGGAATAAACCCCCACACCAACTTTTTCACAAAAGTTGGTGTGGGGGTAAAGCTACGGGAAACCCCCGTGTTTGTGCCTAAGTCCGGCCAAGGCACAAAACAGGAACAAAATTCTACTCGCAGGATAAAGCGATTCAAGATATAATAAATACAAACCTGATGAAAAAAGGTTTAAGAAGTTTGATTGTTCTCGCGCTCATCGTCTCGCTCGGGACGGGGAGTGTTCTTTTGGCATTTCCCAAAAAGGCCGAGGCCAACGTGCTAGAGTGTTTGTCGGGAATCCTCTATGGTAAAGTGAAAGGTAAAGGGGAAGTGGCCAAAGCCGGATTTTCCGGATTCGGTCAGACCGTCCCTGTTCTCGATAGTGTCGTCAAGGCCATGGTCAAGGCGAACGCAAACATAAACACGGACACGCTCGGCAACACCCAAGGCTCTACCATAACACGTTGCATCGTGGAACCAATGGTTACTATCATGGTCCGGTCTCTTTTGACTACCTTTACGGCCCAGACAATAAGCTGGATAAACGGCGGTTTCAAGGGAAGTCCTCTCTACGTTACAAACCCCCAGGGGTTTTTGACCGACATCGCGGACCAGAGCCTCGGTCAGTTCATCAACGGCCTCGGACCGATAGGACAAATCCTCTGCAGCCCGTTCGACCTTCAGCTTCGCCTCTCGCTCAATCTTCAATTTGGCACCGCGCCTTACTACCAAGAAATCGGCTGCCGTCTCACCGACATCCAGCAAAACGTCCAGCGGGCTTTCACCGGAGGCAGTTTCGGAGCAAACGGCTGGGATAACTGGCTTCAACTAAACGCCTACCCCCAAAACAATCCTTACGGCGCCTTTATCAAAGCCTCCGAATCTCTAAGCACAACTATCGGGAATCGCCAGTTCATAAACTTGAAGCAACTCGACTGGGGAAAGGGGTTTTTGTCTTCGACCGACCCCGACACGGGAAAGGTAAGTACCCCCGGCTCGCTGATTGAAGACCAGCTTTCCAAAACCTTGGGTGTGGACGTGGAAAGAGTGGGTCTTGCCAAAGACCTCGATGCTATTCTGGGCGCTCTGGTAAATCAGCTCATCAACCAAGTCATGGGTCCCGGTGGACTTTTGGGCGCGAGCCAGAGACCGAGCGGCGGCCAGAGACCAACGCTTGGAGGCCAGCTCCCGACACTGGGGGGGCAAACGCCGACACTGGGGGGGCAATCACCCGTCGAGCGAGCGCTTGGCACGAGCCCCGCAAGCATTATCGCGGCGAACGAAGCGACGCAACGTTTACCGGACGGACTTTACGTTGAAACTGGTGTGAGAGCAACGCCATTCCTCGGGCCCACCGCCACCGACGAATTCGGCAAACCAACCGGTCCTAGCGGAACGGCTTTCTGCGCCGCGTTCAAAAAAAATATCTACTCGGCGGACAAGAGTACCACCGCAGGTGTGCTGACAAACGCCTCTCTTATTTTCGTGAAAGTTTTGGGAACAGGAGCCGACATTCGCACCAAAAAGAACGGCGCTCCGCCGCAGTGGAATCTTGCCGACTACAATAGAGTGGCGACTTTCTGCCAGAGCGTCAATATAACAACACCGATTGCGGACACCGCGCGCGATTTCAACGACCAAATCAAAGGAGAAACCGCTCCAGAAGAAGAGCCGTCCTCGCAGAAGCCAGCCATGAGGCAAATTACTCTGGCATCACCTGACACCGCTACGCTGAACCAATCAGACGTTTATCAACACCAACAGTCCGGCGGTCCCAGAAACGCGGCTATTCCCTCCGGCTGGTCCGACACGCGCGGTGACAACAATGATGAAGACTGGTGGACCGCTTCGCTCATTAAGCCTGACGTGGTTGAGACTTTAAAAATACGTTCCTACCCCGGCTACGGCGGAAATATCGGGGAGGTAACGCTCGCGAACTTGCCTGCGGCAAAAGCCGGCGGTCTCGTCAGACCGAGCGACTTCGCGGGCTACGAAGTGTTCCGTAGTAAAGGAAATCTGTCGATAAATTTAAGCGCGGCAAAACAAACCGGCACAGTTGACGATTTCACAATCAACTTCAACCCACCTATAAACTTTAATGCCCTGCTTATAAACGGCCTACTGCCGAACCACTATTTGATACTCGCCGAAGTCACTATGTACCGTCCGGCCACCGCAACGGCAAACCAAAACCCCGGTGGGCCGGCGGGAACCGGGGTATCATTTTCCCCGGCGGAACAAGAATCCAAACCGACTGACGCTTCCTGTACCTACTACAACACTTCGTGCAAGGTGTTTTCCAGCACATTTAAGATGACGGCAAACCAGAGCCAGACCGGCCTCAAGGCGCGCGTTAAATTTCTCGGCACTAAGGCCGACAGTTCCACCCAAAACCTCCAATTCTCGACGGTGTTCGCTCCGGACAGCTTAAAAATAAACGAATTGCCGGTTGACGTACAACAAAATTCAGTGATTTTTAACAATAACTTCAAGGTAGACGCAGGCCAGACCCAGGATTACAGAATAACGGCGAGAATTGCGGACAATCCGATATTCACCTCGACGGTAACGTACCTTTCATACAAAATGGTTATGGAGTTTTTCAAAACAGTTAACAACGCGGAGCAGATTGTGGGCTCAGAAACCACCATGTTTAAAATTCAATGACATCCATCCGAAAAAAACTCACTGCTTACTCTCTGTTCACGCTTCTTTTCGTGGCGGCATCTTTCTCGCCGGTTATTCCGACGGCCAAAACGTTTGCCCAGCTTGTTCCTCTCGACAATCGGCAACCATACGGGCCAAACTTTTTAAACACTGACCCGACTCAATACCAACTGCCGGCATCGGACCACGTCAGGGATGTCGACCCCGAAACGGGTTTGGTCCCCGAAAATAATCTCCCCGGCGGCACGGTGGATAACAGCACCGGCGAACAAGGCGCCATCGCATCCGCCGGAACCCCCGCGGAAAAACCCAAAAACGCCAGTTGCGTTGATTCCTCTTTCCCATTTTTTCATCTGGACGCCTGTGTCGCGAGCATCATCTACATGATTATGTGGATTGTGTCGTGGTTCCTCTACCTCGCGGGTTTCATCTTCGACCAGTGCATGCAGTTTACCTTAAACATCAGCGACCTCATGACCCGAGTGCCGGTGGTTGATATCGGTTGGAAAATTTTCCGAGACCTCGCGAACATTTTCTTCATTTTCATTCTTCTTTGGATTGCCTTGAGTACCATCTTGGGCTTTAACTCCGGTAAAACCAAGGAGCTCATCGTGCATCTTGTCGTCGTAGCTCTCCTCATGAACTTTAGTCTCTTCATCACCAAGGCGATAGTCGACGGTTCAAACATTATCGCGCTCCACTTCTACAACCTCATTGTAACTTCAAACCCCACGGGGAAACTTGCCTACACTGTACCTCAAGGAAGTATGTCCGGAGCGTTTATGGAGGGCCTTAAAATCCAGACTCTCTATGACGGTTCGGCCATCGGGGAAGCCGGAAAGGAAAGCCGCCAAGGATTTTGGTCATATGTCGGAAGTGTCGGTACGGCCGCGGTGGCTGGGACTGCCGTCGGCGGTCCGGTGGGGGGTATTGTCGCCGGCGGGACCGCGCTTTTGGGAGGCAACGTCATAAACTGGGGGAAAATTATCCTCATCGGACTCTTTGGAAGCGCTCTCATGCTCATCGCGGCCTACGTGTTTCTGGTGGGCGCTGTCTTAATGCTCGTGCGCGCCATCGTGCTCATGTTTGTCATGATGCTCTCGCCTCTGGCATTCCTCACATTCGCCATGCCTTTCGCCGAAAAGTTCGTCGAGCCGTGGCGGGAAGCGCTCATCAAGCAATCCATCTTCGCTCCCGCCTTCATGATTCTCTCATACGTTGTTGTCAAGACCATCCAAAATCCGGCCTTTAAGGGGGTGTTGTCGGTTACCGTGGGAAACAACAGTCTGGCTTCCGCTTTCAGCGCCGGTTCCGGCGGCGGCGTTGCCATGATTGTCAATTTTCTTCTGGTCATCGGACTGATGCTCGGCTGTATACTCGTCGCCAAAAAACTTGAGGTGCACGGGCTGGAGCTTGCCAAGGCGGTTGGAGCCAAGGGCGCCATGTGGGTGGCGAGCGGCCGGTTTATTACCACCACGGCCGGAGTTATCGGCTATGGGTTTAGGGGGGCTGGGAGAGTCCTCGGCGCTGGGGTAGACAGTGTAGCAATGGGGAAAAAAGGCATAAAAGGGGTGGCAGAGGCGTGGAAAAATCCGGAACAGTTTGGTGAAAAACTGGGAATGGGAATAGGGAAAATAGCGGCGGGAGCCGGTAAAATAAAGGGGAGGATTGGAACTGGAGTAAGTGACGCCTTAGGTATAAAAGATTTCAAAGCTGCCGAAGAATCAGTGCGGGAAATGCCGGGAACGGACGAGGAGAAAAAACGTGAATTAGCACGCTTGAGGCGTGGAATTATCGGTGAGAGGGTTGGAGCGGCAGTTAAGGGGACTGAGGATTTCGGCAAATACATAAACAAAGGGGCTGAAAAGATTGCTAAACGAGCAAACGCTGTGGAACTGAAAAAACTGTTCGACAACTCGACACTTGGGAAAACAGCACTGGGAGCTTTCTTGAGCGACCAAACTTTCGGTCGACTCTTAAAAGCCAAATTCGGCGGCGAGGAGAGCGTCGAAGAGGCGCACAAGAAAGACGAGGAACAGGAAAGCCGCGAGTTTGACGTAGACCGACAAAGAGAGGCGGTCAAGGCTTCCGAACAAACACGGAGACTTAAAGAGGAGATGCGAAAGTCGCGCCTTAGTTTGAATGGCGTGAAAGGGCTGAAAGAACTAAAAAAAGAACACGAGGCGGACGAAACCAACTTAGACAAGAAAACAGCTTACGAGAACGCGCAAAGAAACTACGACTTAAAACAAAAAGAGTACATGGAAGAGGTCTCGAAAATCGAGCGGGCCATGAACAAGCAGTCGAACAAGGGCTTCCTATCCATGAACAAAGGACTCTACCAAGACCCGGAAATTATGCAGCACGTCAGTTTTGCCAAAATGCAGGCCCTCCTCAAAGACGAACACGTGTTGGATAACGAGGAGAAAGAAAAGGCTATGGAGGCCCGGTGGGAAGAGCCGCACGACATGTTCGCGGAATACAAGACAGATTTGGATGGGTACGAAAAGGAAAAGCAAGCCCACTTTAAAAAATATCAAGACTTCTACTCAGGAAAACTGCCGGCCGACAAGACGGCGGCGGACACGCTTAGGAAAGAGGTGGCAGATGACCTCAAAAAAATCGGAAAGGAACCGGCGCTCGACCAGACGACACGGCGCATGGTTCGCAACATTCGAAGCGTGGCCGAATTTGAAGCACTGAACAACTACTTCCCGGAAATGTTTAAGAATGAGAGGTTCGTGGAGAGAATCCTGCAACCACAGATTGACCAAATTCGCATGAGCGATGCCTTTACCAGCGTCGAGAAAGAAGCTATTCGTGAAGCGAAGAGCGTTTCAGTGTGGAACGCGAGCAAAAGAATCCTCGGCTTGGACCCGGAAGAAGAGGCCAAGCTACCCCGCGCGGAACAAGACAGACGGCGAGAGGACTTTGATAAGGAGTATAGAAAAAATCCGTTTAAATTTGTCGAAAAACTAAAAGCAGACGACCTGATTGATGGCGGAAGCCGCTATATTCGTCACCTCATGGGTAAAATGGACATAGAACGGGCGCTTCTTGGTAAAACCACGGAAGAAATCGCCAAAATGCCCGGAAGAATTTGGGAGATGTCCGGCGTACTTGACCAATTTGAGTCGGGCCGCGGTTACGCGTTCAAGCCCAAAGATGAGGGTGACAAAGTGCCAGTTATAGAACATATGCTTAATCGGTGGAATCAAAAAGACGCGTCCGGCAAACGGGCAGTCAGCGAGGCAAACCGAAACTTCTTGTGGGAAATGGTCAACAAAAACTTGTCGAGTTTTACCAACCTTTCTGGATTTAAAGACAGGACGGATAAGCCAGAATTGTGGAAGGGACTTCAGGAAATCATAGCGGAATTGAGCGAAAAAAAGAGGGCTATTTTGAAACTGGACGAAAGCACGCCTGAATACGCTAAATTGAAAAAAGAAATGGAAGAACGCTGGATTCGCGAAGAAAAGGAAGCTGGAGGAAAGGGGAAAACCGACATAAACCGGGACGAAGATGAGGACTTTTCAATTTAACAAATGGGCTACAAAACAAAATTAGAAGAAACCCTGGACAAGCTGCCGACAAATGTCGCGGCGTTGTTCGGCGACTCGAGTCTGGACGAGATTATCCAAGACATCGGAAGCTTTTTCGACTTGACGATGGGAGAAACGGAAGAAATCAAAGAACTCGTCCGGCAAGTGGTTACGAAGGAACGCGAGCCGAAAGATTTTGAAGCGGGACTCTTGGAAAAACTGGACGAAGAAAATCGGGAAAAGGCGCCGGACCTCGTGGCCGTCTTAAGCGAAAAAATATTCTCGAAACTGCTACCCGCCCTCAATATCAAAATCCCGATTGAACTTGCTGTGCGGGCGGCAGCGCCAAAAGTGGAAGGACTTGAAGAAGCGCCGCTCGCGCCGGCGCATTCGGCGAAACTCAAACGAATGGCCCCGCCCGCGGTACCGCCTGCGCCCGTCAAAGGCTCGCTCTTGCGCCAGGCGTACGAGGCTCGCATGGCCCGTCAAGGACCGTCCTTGATGAACAGCGGCCAAAAACCGCCTCTCATGGAAACGAGCCACGAGTCGCTCTCTCTAAACCCGCTTCAATCGCTCGTGCAAATGCTTGAGGGGAAAGTCTCGCAAAAAGATATGGTGCGTCAGTTTGAAAAACTGCCCCTGCAACTCAAGACGGCACTCCGCTCCGTCGATTCGGCCAAAAAAGTTGTGGATATCGGGCGCAAATACGCTCTCCACATGGATAAGCTGGGAGAACTCGGGGCGGAAACCGGCATGGTCATCTTAGGCTTCACCCATCCCGGACAGTTTCTGTCACGCTTGACGCGCCGCCTCGGCCTTCCCGAAGAAAAGGTCCGACCGATTGCCCAAGAAATTAACACTGAAGTGTTCCTCAAAATCCGCGAGGCGCTCAAACAGATTAACGGCGAAGTCGGTCCGGACACTTCCGAAGTTCGAGTTTCTGGCGTAGCAACTGAAAGCCGGAGTAGGGAAGCCGCCGAACGGCCAATACCGAAAGTGACTCCCATGGAGCCGGAACCACCGGCTGAAGGAACCGCCCCAGGACTGACGCTTCAAAGCGAGGAGGAAGAAACCCTGGACCGCGAAGCCATACTTCGGGACATTGAAAACCCGACACCGGTCCGATTCGCGCCACAAAGCGGCATCCCGTTAAAACCGGAAAAAGTGGCAACCGAGCCGGTGCTTCCGAAAGAAATACCGGCCCAAAGCATTCGAGTAGCCGAGTCCGTTCCCTACACGTCGCCAACAACGCCGAAAATTCCCGCGAGACCTGAAATAAAAGCGTCCACGCCCGTTCCAATCGCTCCGGCGCTGGAAAAAACTCCCTACCCAGGCCCTTTGCCGAGCGTGGCGGCTTCGCCGGTATCGGAACCCCAAACAACGCCTCCGAAACCGCAAAGCATCATTGACCAAAAACTCGCCGGGGCTACCACTTCAACAAAATCCGAAAGCAATTACACAACCGACCCATACAGAGAAACAGCTGAATGAGGCGTTAGGATTTAGGCCTTAGGCTTATAAAGAAGCTATGATACATACTTACAAAGATTTGATAGTGTGGCAAAAATCAATTGACTTAGTGGTTGAGATATATAGACTCACGGGCAAATTGCCCATCAAAGAACAGTACGGTCTAACATCACAAATGAGAAGGGCGGCGGTTTCAATTCCATCAAACATAGCCGAAGGTAAATTGCGAGGACATGATAAAGAGCATAGGAGGTTTCTTCTAATCGCTTTTGGTTCCGGTGGAGAACTGGAAACGCAAATCGAAATAGTCAAACGGATTTATAAAAATATCGGGTTGGAATTTTCAAGGGCCGCTCCTTTACTTGCGGAAGTAATGAAAATGCTCAACAAGCTAATCTCGAACCTAGAGCCTAAAGCCTAAACGACTAACGCCTAATCATGAAATTCCAAGTGCCACAATTTATCGAGGTTGAGGACAAAATCTTCGGCCCCCTCACCGTCAAGCAGTTCGTCTACCTTGCCGGCGGAGCGGGATTGTCTTTTATCATTTATACCTACGTTTCTTCACTCTCCCTAATTCTCGCCATCCTTTTAATTATTCCGGTAGTGGCGTTTGCCGCGGCTCTCGCTCTCTACAAAGTGAACAACCGGCCTTTCGTTAATATCCTTGAATCGGCGTTTAAGTTTCTGCTCGCGAACAAATTGTACATTTGGCGAAAGCAGGAAAGAAAACCCGAGCACAAAAAAGAGGCCTCGCTCGCTCCGCTTGTCTATGTTCCAAAACTTTCGGACAGCAAGCTTAAAGACCTGACGTGGTCGTTGGACATAAATGAGAACCTAAGCCTGGGGGCAAAAGAAAGTATGTCCAACCGCGGATACTAATATACTAATGGATACGAATCTACCAATACCTACTAACGGGGGGAAAGGGGTGGGACTTTTGTACCCCGAACTTTCATACACGATAACTGGTGCGTGTTTTGCTGTGCATAATGAACTCGGGCAATTCGCTCGGGAAAAACAGTACGGCGATTTATTGGAGAAAAAACTTACCGAAGCCGAACTAGTCTTCGTGCGAGAACAAACGATTGGAAATGGAGGAAACATTGCCGATTTTGTTATAGAGAGTTCAATTGTCCTTGAAATCAAAGCTAAACGGTTATTGCTTTCTTCTGACTTCAGGCAAATACAAAACTACCTCCAAGAATCTCGGTTAAAACTGGGGCTGCTGGTAAATTTTAGAAATAAATACTTAAAACCAGCACGTATTATTAGAATAGAAAAATGATTCTGTGGTACACTAGTTGTTGAAACTGGCTATATTCTTATTGGCAGGATTAGTAGGTATTAGTAGATTCGCATAAATTCGTATATTGGTATGGCGTCAGCCCCAAAAGCCACACAAGAGTTTGTCCCCATCAAAGAGGTCCGTGACGGGATTATTGTGCTTCGCGACGGCGGCTTTCGGGCGATTTTAATGACGTCATCGTTAAACTTCGCCCTGAAGTCGGAAGACAATCAAAACGCCATCATTTCGCAATTCCAAAACTTCCTCAATTCCCTGGATTTTTCCGTCGAGTTATTCATTGAATCCCGAAAGCTTGACATCCGCCCCTACATCGCGCTTCTTGAGGAGCGTTATAAAGACCAGCCGAGCGACTTGATGAAAGTACAGACCAGAGAATACATCGAGTTCATTAAAAGTTTTACGGAAAACGCGAACATTATGACCAAAACTTTTTTTGTCATCATACCCTACTCTCCTGCGCCCTTGCAGGGAAGGGGCACCGTGGTGGACATGGCGGGCAAATTTTTGACCCGCAAAGAGGCGGAAGAAAAACAGGAAAAAAAACAAGACGTATTCGAAGAACACCGAAGTCAACTTCTGCAACGTCTTTCGGTTGTCGAACAGGGTTTGGTGCGCTGTGGCATCAGAGCCGTGCAGCTAGGCACCGAGGAAGTGGTTGAACTCTTCTACAAAATTTTCAATCCGGGTGATATGAACAAACCGGTGCAAATAAATTAACTACAAATGAGTATACTAATCTGCAAATTATACTAATCTACCAATACCTGCGAATAAAATCCAAGTTGAAACATTAGTAGGTATTCGTAGATTCGTATCCATTGGTATATTGGTATCCGCGAAACAAAGAATTAGTATATTTATATCGCTTTATGGGATTTTTTGATTTTTTAAAAAAGAAAGACAAGACACCGAGTATCGCCTCGATTCTGCCCCAAGAAATTTATGAGGCGGGAGTTTTGGAGCTGAAGGACGTTATCGCCCCCTCGGCTCTAAAGGTAAGCCCGCGGGCGCTTAACCTCGGCGACAAAATCGTCCGCACTTTTTTCGTCATTTCATATCCGCGGTTTCTGGCGGAAGGCTGGTTTTCACCGATTATAAATCTTGACAAGGCGTTTGATATAGCCATCTTTATCCACCCCATCGACACGGCGACGGTACTTCGCCAATTTCAAAAAAAAGTCGCCGAAGTCCAAAGTCAAATCAATGAACGGGCAAAAAAAGGGATGGTGCGCGACCCGATGCTTGACACGGCGTATCAGGACCTTGAGCGGTTGCGGGACAATTTGATGCAGGCGCAGGAAAAACTGTTTGACGTAGGTCTATACATTTCGATTTATGGTGACAATGAGACGGAACTCGACAAAGTTGAATCGGAAATCAAGTCAATCCTCGAGGCGAAACTTATTTACCTCAAGCCAGCCCTCTTCCAGCAGGAGCAGGGTTTTCGGAGCGTTATGCCCATCGCGCAGGACGAACTGATGGTGCACTCAAAACTGAATTCCTCCCCGCTCTCAAGCATTTTTCCATTTATTTCGTCCGACCTGACTTCGGACAAAGGGATTCTTTACGGTATCAACCGCCACAACTCGTCATTGGTGCTCTTCGACAGGTTCAGTCTTGAAAACTACAACTCGATTACGTTCGCCAAATCCGGTTCGGGCAAATCCTACAACACTAAATTGGAGATTCTGCGGACACTCATGTTCGACACCGAAGTGCTCGTCATCGACCCCGAGCGCGAATACGAGTACATGGCGGAGGCCACCGGCGGAAAATATTTTACGATTTCCCTAAATTCAAGCCATCACATCAACCCGTTCGACCTCCCCATACCGCGCGAAGATGAATCGGCATCCGACGTCCTGCGTTCAAATATCATAAACCTTGTGGGGCTGTTTCGAATCATGCTTGGCGGTCTCACCCCCGAAGAAGATGCCATCGTTGACCGAGCCATCAGCGAAACTTACGCCCTCAAAGACATTACGCCAGACTCCGACTTCAGAAATGTCGAACCGCCGCTTCTGTCCGATTTCGAACTGGTGCTAGCCGGCATGGAGGGAGGGGACTCGCTTGTCCAACGTTTGAGTAAATACACCCGCGGCACCTGGGCCGGCTTTCTCAACAAACCTTCGAACATAGACATTGACAGTAAATTTATCGTCTTTTCTCTTCGGGATATGGAAGACGAACTGAAACCCGTGGCCATGTACATCGTCACTCACTACATCTGGAACGCCATCAGGAAAAATCTCCGCAAGCGCCTGTTGGTGATCGACGAGGCATGGTGGATGATGAAATCGGAAGACACCGCCTCGTTCCTCCTCGGTCTTGCCAAGCGCGGGCGCAAATACTTCCTCGGCCTTTCGACCATCACTCAAGATGTCGATGACTTTCTTAAATCGCCCTACGGTTTGCCCATTATCACTAACTCGTCCATCCAAATGCTCCTTAAACAGTCTCCCTCCTCCATCGAACGTATCAAAACGGTTTTCAACCTGACTGACGAAGAAAAGTACCTGCTTTTGGAGTCCGACGTGGGTGAAGGTATCTTCTTCGTGGGGCTAAAGCACGTAGCCATCAAAGTCATCGCCTCCTATACCGAGGACCAGATTATCACATCGGACCCCTCACAACTTTTGGCCATCAAGAAAGCTAAAAAGGAGCTGGAGGAAAGCGGGCAAAACGCCCCACCCTCGACACAGAACACATAACATGGAACACATAGCACCGGAAGAAACGAAAACAGCTCTATATCAGTTGTTCCATGTTACATGTTATATGTTCCATGTTTTAATTTATGGCTGAAAAAGACGAGAGCAACAATAAAGAAGAGCCGGAGGGTGACAAAAAAGAGGGTAGCGCGCCGCCGCCCGAGAGCGGCAGTAAAATTTCCAACACCGAGTGGGGAATGGCAATCGGCGCGCTTTTGCTCATTGATGCTGTTGAAGTTGGGCTTGATTTACTATTTGATATTGGCGCCGTCACTAATCCGTTCATTGACTTGCTGGTAAACATGGCTTGGCCAACGTACCTTTATCTTCGTGGAGTCAACTTGAAAAGTGCAAAAATGCTCTTCACCCTCATTCTTGGTGCCTTCTTTCAAGAAATCCCCGACTTTGACGGATTTTGGGCAATTGAGGGAGTAATTGTGATGGGCATCACAAAAGCCGAAGCAATAATTAAAAAGGAAACAGGGGTTGACGTTGAAAAAATGGCGGCGGCGGCTGAAGGTGGAGAAGCCGGAGCGGCAGGTGAAGCCGGAGAAGCGGCGGCGGAAGCGGGTGCGGGTGCGGCCGAAGAGGGTGGAATATCCGATGAAGCGGCGGAAGCGCTGGGACAAGAATCCGACGCAAGTGGACAGGAACAAGAAAGTGACAATCCGTACGGAGACGAATCAGAAGAAGAAAAAAGTAACAGAATGGCGGGTGAAGAGGGGGACGGAGAGCATGAAATCTCCGATGAAGACGCGGAGAATGAGAGTAAAAAGAACGATAGCCAGTCGGAGGAAGATAAAGGTGACAAAGATAAGAAAAAAAAGAATAAACCCGAAGAAAAACGGGGAGGGGGTAGTTTATTCGGCGGGGGCGGACGTGGTAGAGGTGGAAGTGGCGGCCTCGGCTCGGGCAACAGGGACCGATACCGCTCGCCGGAAGAAAAAGCCGAAGACGAAAGACTAAGCTTCCACAGCAACCTTCTTGACCTTTCCGACCCCTACGCGGCCCGGAAAAAGAAAGAGGGCGAGGAAACGAGCCACTCGGAATAAATATACCAACATACAAATTATACGAATCTGCTAATACCTGCGAATAAGACTCCCAATTCTCACATTAGTAGCCATTCGTAGATTCGTATTCATTAGTATATTGGTATCCGCGATTTGTGCTAAAATAAAGTCACTATGAACAAACTTGCTTGTGTCATACTATTGCTCATCTGTACATTGCCATCATTCTCCGCAGCACAAAATTTGGAAAGCCTCGGCGGACAATCCGGCGCGCTCTCAATCCGGACTGTTCCCGCCCACCCGGCTCCCCGGCAACTGGTGACAGTTATAATAGAGAGTTTTTCGGTTGACCTCGACCGCGCCCACATCTCCTGGTTTCTCAATAACAACCTCGCCAAAGAAGCTGCCGGCCAAAAAACTTTCTCTTTCAAAACCGGCAGTCCCGGTTCAGTTTCCAACATCCTTATCGTGGTACAAACCTTGGAAGGCGAGACGGTTCAGGAAACACTAAATATCCGGCCCGCGAGTGTGGATGTTTTGTGGGAAGCCGTGTCCTATACACCCCCATTTTACAAAGGAAAATCTCTCTATCCATTTCAGGGAACGGCCAAAGTAGTAGCATTGCCAAACATCGTAACGGCTGGCGGCGGAACGCTTAGTGCAAAAAACTTGGTATACAACTGGAAAGTTAACGGCAACCCCGCCGCGACAGCCTCCGGCTATGGCAAAAACTTTATTTTCTTCAAAGGCGGCGTACCGTTGAAACCCGCGACTGTTTCAGTGGAAGTATCCTCGACGGACGAGGCCTATGTGGCGGAGGGAAGTACGGTGCTCGTCCCAGTTCAACCGGGTGTTGTGTTTTACGAAGAAAGTCCGCTTGTGGGTACTGTCTACAGTAGGGCACTTTCCGGCAACGTGACGCTCCGAAACGAGGAAATAAAAATTGCGGCTATTCCTTATTTTCTGGGCGTTGCGGAACGCGAAAGGAGTGGTCTTACCTACAAATGGCAAATGAACGGCCAAAAAATTACCGGGAGTACTGACAAAAGCACCTTGACGTTTCGACAGGAAAAGGGAGTGACAGGCAGCGCCGCTGTGTCGCTTGAGGTTTCAAATCCGGCAAAAATTTTTCAGACGGCTAGTACTAATTTATCTCTATTTTTTGGAAAAACCGCCGAATTTAGTCCCTTTTAACCTTAGCAAGGCTCAACCTTGATATAATTTTAACTTATGACACCCGGCAATAAAAAAACTCTTACTTTACCGATACTGTTGGTGCTTGTTTCTATGGTGTTTTTTGCCATCGCGCCCAGGCAAGCAACGGGGAGCCTTGCTCCTGACACAAGCGACTATACGCCTTTGGCCCCCATAGAAGGCACGTACGACACCGCGACCGGCAAAACTAACCTGGCCACTTACTTAACCGGCATATTCAAGGTGGGCGTCGCTGGTGCGGGGGTTTTAGCATTTCTCATGATTGTCTGGGGAGGGTTCACCTACCTCTCAACCGACGTGATTACCGGCAAAGAAGAGGGAAAGGCGCGCATTGAACGAGCCGTCGGCGGCTTAATATTGGCGCTGACCTCATATATTATTCTCAATACCATAAACCCCAGCCTTGTCAGTTTGGATTTGTACTTCGGCGCTCCGGCGGACCAAAGCAAAATGAACCGGCTTGCCGCACCCGCAGATGCGGCCACGGACCTTACCCTTAACCATGAAGAAACGGACCGACAGTTGGAAAAACTGAAAACCGATTCCGTCACACGAGACACAGACATGACAAAAACTGTCGCCGATAAAAAAGAGGAGGCCCGGAAACTCAAGGAAATAGCGGATACCTTACCAGCTGGAGCCGAAAAAACCGCCCTGCTTAAGAAAGTCGCCGGCCTAAACCGTGAAGCCGGAGAGACTGACCTGCAACGAGTGGCCGAAGGGGAAGAGAGACAAGCAAGCTTAAACACCTTAAACGCTTACACGCCCGAAAAACTCGCGGCCGCTATCACGGAAGCCGGCTCAAGCATCCAAAAAATCCAGGAGGCTTACGCCAAAGCGCGTACCGAGTTCGCCTCCGACCCGGCCCGTGTCGCCGCGCTAAGCAGTGAAGAAATGACCAAAATTGCGGTTATAAGAAAATCAACCGCATTCGGCATCATTGAAAATCCGCCCCACGACCCAAATAGTGCGATGGTAGTGGATGAACGAGCATTAATCACACAAGTTGGAGAGCAAATGAGCCTAATTAAAACCGAGGAACGAAATCAGATAGCTGCACTGACTAACTTGAATGGGCAAAACACGGGTTTAAAAAGTTCAGACATTTCTATCCGCATGGCTGAGATACATAACACGGCCAACCAACAGATATGCCAGATTAAAAATCTCTGCAAAGTAAACGGGGGGGCAGCAAAAGGGTACGGTTGCGACACCCTCTACCCAAGTGTTCAGTGCGTTTATTAAAACACGCTCTATGTCCAAAAAAACGGCCCTCATTATTATAATCGCGTTCATACTGCCTTAACTTCATGCACGCGCCCAAACACAACTTTGCGTTTGTAGACGCCCAAAACGTTCACTTGGGTATTAAATCTCTTGGTTGGCAACTCGACTGGGGACGATTTCGAGTATATCTTCGGGATAAATATAAAGTGGCCGAAGCTTATTTATTTCTTGGATATGCATCTGACAACCAAAAGCTATATACCCATCTCCAGAAGTGCGGTTTCATACTCATATTCAAGCCGCTTGTGTTCAATGCGGACGGAACCGTGAAAGGAAACTGTGATGCCGACTTGGTACTCCACACAATTCTTAAAATCAACGAGTACGAAAAAGCGGTTATTGTTTCAAGCGACGGAGATTTTTATTCTTTGGTAAAACATCTCTATGAGTGTGGTAAACTAGAGATGGTGTTAAGCGCTTATGTAAAGACGTGTTCAAAATTGTTGCGGAAAGAAGCGAAAGAGAAAATTAACTATATGGATAATCTAATGAACAAAATCGGACGCGAAAAACCGAAGAAATGAAAACGCACCGCGCAGACACGAAGACTGCGAAGTGCGTTTTCTTATGGATAGTTGCAATTTTAGCAAATTACGGAAAGAAGTCAAGACGAATAATAAGTCTACGTCCATGTCCAAAAAAGCCGCCTACATTATCATAGTCACGTTTATCCTCATTGTAGCGGGGGGTCTTTTGGCATTTTATTTTTATTCAAACCGCGGCACGGGGGGCAACATTCTCCCCACGGGAGGGGAAGGCAATATTTTCCCGAGCACACCCCCAGGAACCCAAAACCCCCCCGAGCCAAGCGCCCCTCCGAAAACTGCTCCAACCGGCGGTCCTGGCACAGTAACCACCCCACTTGCACTGAAAGAACTTTCAAACCGACCCTCCGCCGGAGCAGTTGTCCTCCCTGCTTCGGGAGACCGGGAGGTACTGGTGCGTTTTGTTGAAAAAGGAACGGGGAACGTGTATGAAGTCGGCCCCAACACCTCCGATGAAACGCGTCTTTCAAATACCACCATTCCTAAAATCGCCGAAGTGGTTTGGAACAAAGACGGCACGCGCCTGATTGCCCGCTACACAAAAGAGGGGGAAAACGACACGATTCAAAGTTACTACGCCGCGTTAATGAACAGCGCGGCCGGAGCGGCCGGAGAGCTACAAGGCTCCTTTCTCACCGAAAACATCAAAGTGATGGCGACAAACCCGGAACGAAACAGGTTATTTTATATCATTACTCACTCGGGAGGCGCGACCGGCATACTATCTGACTTTGACGGAAGCAAGAAAACGCAGGTGTTCGACTCGCCCCTTGGAGAGTGGCTTGTGGACTGGCCATCGACGCAAACTATCGCTCTTACCACCAGAGCCTCCGCTTCCGCACCGGGATTCTTGTTCCTGCTTAACTCTAAAAGTGGGACACTCACGCGGGCCATAGCAGGCATCAGCGGTTTAACCACCTTGGTAAGCCCGGACGTGTCATCTGTTCTCTACTCGGAAAATACTCCGAACGGCCTCTCCCTTAAAACATACTCCTTTAAAAAGGGGGTATCGGAGGAACTCTCTGTTACCACGTTGCCAGAAAAATGCGTGTGGAGTAAAAATGATTCTGCCTTTATTTATTGCAGCGTTCCAACCTACCTTGAAACAAGCACCTACCCCGACGGTTGGTACCAGGGTGTCATTTCTTTTTCCGATGACATCTGGAAAATCGACACTACCACTGGCGCGGCGCAAATTGTAGCGGCACTTAAAAAATTAGGCGGTAAAGACATCGACGGCACAGAGCTTCTCCTCTCTCCGAAAGAAGATTACCTCTTTTTCACCAACAAGTCTGACTCTCATGTTTGGAGTTTGCGGCTGAAAGAGTAGGCTCTAGGCACTAGGCTTTAGGAAAAACATAGACATGGTTCTCGTTCATACCTAGTGCCTAGAGCCTAGCTTCCTGGTGCCTTGCCTTCCAGGTATTTAATGACCACCCTCCTTGTCGCGCCCTCTCCTCTTGACTCTGTCTTAATATCGGGTGCGCCTTCGAGATAGGAGTGAATCAGCATGCGTTCGTATGAAGACATGGGTTCCAACTCAATGTCCGCCTTAAAAGAGCGGGCTCGCTCGCTCATGACTTTGGCTTTCGCCTTAACGGACTCAAGGGCCTTTTCGTGATATTCATTAACGTCCACAAAAAACTTAAATTCGCTCTCCGGGGGCGAGCTCTTGGCTACAATTCTTCTCACAATATAGTTAAGCGCCCCGAGATTTTCTCCTTTTGAACCGATGAGAAGAGCCGACTCCTCTGTTCTTATCATAAAACGCTCATGCTTCGAGTCGGCAGAGTCCACTTTCTCAACCGTCTCGAAACTGACGCCCATAAACGTGAGCGTGTCTTCGATAATTTTTTTTGTCTTAGCGTGGTCCATAAAATAATCAGAATTATTTCTTATACCAATATACGAATCTACGAATACCTACTAATTCGCGTCTTTTTTATTCTCGTACCCATTCGTATTTTCGTATACTTATAAAAAGGTTCGCCGCACATAAATTTCCTGTCCGATTGCGAACAGGTTCGAGGTAATCCAGTAAAGGGAAACGGCTCCTGAAATGTTGTAGGCGATGACACCCACCATGGCGGGAAGAAAGTAGCGCATTTGGAGGCTCATGGTGCGGGCAAAATCATCTTTCATTGAAGGCGCCCCGACTGGTTTAGGCTTGGGCGCCGGCATGGCGAATCGCACCTGGAAATACTGGCTCGCCGCCACGAGTAGCGCCAGAAGCAAACTGCCCTTGGTAATATCAATAAGACCGAGAAAATGCATGCTCACTTTCGGCATCGACACAAAAGAGTATAGGAGTTCGGTTTTGATGTTGGGCAAACCGCCGCGGTAAAAAATATAATAGAGACCGAGAATAATGGGGATTTGTATGAGGGCCAAAAACACGCTCGAGAACGGGTTGACGTTTTTTTCTTTATAAAAAGCCACCGTCGCCTTGGCATGAGCCTCTCGGTCGTCCTTGTGGCGCTCCTTGAGTGCGGCAAGGTCTCCTTCAAGGGCTTTCATTCTAAGTCCCGTCCGAACCGCCTTTTGAGAAATAGGAAAAAGAGCCAACTTGACCAGAAAGGTGAAAATAACGACCGATACGCCGGCGTCCGCCCACGGCACCAGGTCCATGAGAAATACAAGGCCGTTGTAGAGCGGCACGTAAATAACGGCGTTAAAAGCGGCACTAATCATTGGAGACAATATATCCTACTTTACCCAATGATTCAATCGGTGCCTGGAACAGGGCCTAAAATTGGCGTTTTACAAAAGCTTCGATTTTTTGAAAAATGTTTCGATTTCCAGAGCTAAAGAAAGCCGTTGGCTCTTGTCGACTTTCTTCTTGAGAAAAAAAACACAGAGGGTGCCTGGGCGTACCGAGCCGAGGAATGGACGGAGCAGGGAATACATTTTCCGCCTCAAGGTATTTCTCCCAACCGCCATTTTTTCAAGTTTCTTGGAAACCACCACGGAAAATCGGGCGGGCAGAGTGGTGCCGTCAGACAAAAATCGGACGCTGAAAGTCTCTGAAACGTAAAAGCGTCCTTTGGTGAGAAGGACTTGAAAAAAACTTCTGCCAACCCTGCGGGAGGAGGGAATCATGGAAATAATCTGCATTATTTCTTATACCAATATACAAATGGATACGAATCTGCGAATGGCTACTAATGTGAGAGTCGGGAGTCTTATTCGCAGGTATTAGTAGATTCGCATGAATTCGTATATTGGTATGTTCAGCTTAACTAGACACTAAGCTTCTTGCGGCCCTTGCGTCTGCGGCGAAGCAGGGTCTTGCGGCCTCCGGCCTTTCTTTGTCTGGACAGGAAACCGTGAGTTCTGGCGCGTTTTCTTTTTTTAGGCTTGTAGGTAAATGACATAAAAAATTAAAATGTAAATATCAAGACGGAAAATTGTGGCACTCGCCTAAAGCGAGTTCAATAATTTTTATTTTTGATTTTTAAACTTTGCATTATCCCCAAACTGTCCCCACATTATAAACATATTTAATGATTTTCCACAAGTTCTGCGGAAACGATACCGGTATATAATGGAATCTTATTCTCAAATATTTATGGATAACGAACAGTTGTGGAATAACGTGTTGGTTGAAATAGAACTTACCGTTTCGAAGGCCAACTTCAATACGTGGTTTAAAGATACCTGGATTTTGAAGCAGGAAGAGGGGATAATTTTTGTTTCGGTACCAAACACCTTTGCCAAAGACTGGCTGTTTAACAAGTACCACAAAACCATTCTGAAATCTCTAAGAAACCTCTCGGGGAACGTCCGGGCTTTGGAATATACGGTGGCAAAAGACGAGAAACGTAAGGGGGCCGAGGCTCCTCGAGTTTCTTTGGGTCCCGCCGCCGAACTGCCGCTAAACGACTTCTACATAGATAAGGAAAATAACCTCAACCCTAAATACACCTTCGAATCTTTCGTGGTTGGGCCGTTCAACGAGCTGGCTCACGCGGCCGCTCAAGCGGTCGCGAAGAGTCCCGGCACCACGTACAACCCCCTCTTCATCTACGGCAACACCGGGCACGGCAAAACCCACCTCATTCAGGCCGTCGGCAACCATATCAAGAATCAAAACACCGGGAAAAAAATATTTTACATCTCATCGGAAAAATTTACCGTTGACTTCGTAAACTCCGTTCAGGCCAGCAAGCTGAACCTATTCAAAGAAAAGTACAGAAAGTACGACGTTTTTATCATGGACGATATCCAATTCTTCTCCAACAAGGAACAGACCCAGGAGGAACTTTTTCACTTGTTCAACACGCTTCACGAAAACAACAAACAAATCGTTTTCTCCTCCGACAAGCACCCAAACTTCATCCCTAACCTAGCGGACCGACTGAAATCGCGGTTTTCGGCCGGGATGATAATAGATATTCCAAGCCCCGACAGGGAATCACGCTTGGCCATTCTTCAAAACAAGGTGAAAAACATAAGCATCCCAATCTCTTCTGATGTTCTGGAGCACTTGGCGACCTCGATTGAAGGAAACATCCGCGAACTGGAGGGGATGCTCAACAGCATAGTCTGTCAGTCGCAACTCAAAGGAAAGGAGTTGAGTGTTGGGGAGGTAAGAAACCTGATGAAAAACAGCGCTAAGCCCAAAAAAGCTGTTTCTGTTAAAGAGATTACCAAAGCCGTCGCAAGTTTCTTTAACATAGAAGAAAACGACATCTACGAAAAAACGCGCCGGAAAGAGGTGGTGAAGCCCAGACAGTTGGTTATGTACATCTTGCGGCAGGACTTCAGTGTTTCGTACCCGCTTATCGGGCAGAAGCTCGGCGGCCGCGACCACACTACGGTTATTCATTCTTGCGAAAAGATAAAAGAGGAGTTGAAGCTCAACACCATACTTGAGCAGGAGCTAAATCAAATTCGTGCCATGATTTAGGGACGTAAATTTAGTGTTTGGTAACAACGTGAGGAAAAACTGTGCTTAAAATGTGAATAAAACCGACATAAAGCTGGGTTAAAGAAAATTATTAACAATTTAAAAATTTATACGCACATAAAAAATCAATTTATTTCCCAAATCTGTTGGTAATGCTGTCTTTTTCGTTATTCACATTATCCACAAGGTCTTCTTATTCTTATTATCTTTAATAAACAATATGAAAGTAGAGTGTGTGCAAGAAAAATTACAAAAAGTTCTTTCCCAAGCAGAAAGAATTTCTAGTAAGCATTTAAATCTCCCCGTTCTTGCCTGTGTTCGACTTGAAGCTAAAAAGGGTCAGTTAATGGTACGGGCCACCAATTTGGACTTGGGTTTTGAAAGCGCTTTGCCGGCGAAGGTTGATGAGGAGGGAGTCTTGGCTGTTCCAGCTGGGGTACTTGCCTCTTTCGTCGCCAACCTGCAAGGTGAAAAAAATGTTAAATTGAAAGGCGACACGAACACCCTTTCTGTTGTAACTCCTAAAAACAGGACAGTTATCAAGTGTGTGCCTTCAGAAGATTTTCCAACCATTCCCGAAGTATCAAGGGAGCAACATTTTGAAATAAGCGCCGGGGACTTTGTGAAAGGTTTAAAAGCTGTCTGGTACAGCTCCTCCATCTCGAGTATCAAGCCGGAACTTTCAAGTGTTTTTATTTATCCAGATAACGACTCTCTGGTTTTTGCCGCCACCGACTCTTTTAGGTTGGCCGAAAAAAAAGTGAAAACCAAAACCGTCGACTTTGAAAGGTTACTCATTCCTTTTAAAAACATCCCCGAAATTATGAGAGTTTTGGAGGAGGAGGACGGCGGTGTTGAGGTGAGGTTGAACAAAAATCAGATTGCATTTATGTTTGGGGGAACACATCTCACTTCGCGGGTTATAGACGGCACTTTTCCCGATTACCGGCAAATTATTCCCAAGGAGTTCAAAACCGAAGCGGTTCTTCTTAAAGAAGACCTAGCCCGTTCTTTAAAAATAGCCACTATTTTTTCAGATAAATTCAACCAGATACACGTAAATCTTGCCCCTTCGGAGAAAAAATTTGAACTCACTACGAAGAACAATACCCTTGGCGAAAACACCACCTCTCTCGACGCGGCTCTTTCCGGAGAGAGGGCTGAAGCAAGTTTTAACTACCGCTATATTGCCGACTGTCTTCAGTCGATTGACGCTGACAGCATCTCCCTCTCTTTCGCCGGGGCGTCACGGCCGGTGGTCATTCGCGGGGTCGGTGACAAGAGTTTTACGTATCTGGTGATGCCTATGAACCGCTGATACAACAATACGAATTACGAATCGTTACGAATATACAAATAAATCACAAAACCTTTTTCGGGATTCGTAGATTAGTATTGATTTGCAATTCGTATTGTATGGAAAAGATTTCTTTTTTCCTCGAAAAATTTAAAACCCTCGGGCTGGAGGGGGTTTTGGCTAAGCGAGTTTTTATTGAGGCCGTTGCGAAAGCGCTTGGGGTTACGTTACTTCCCAATTCCGTCGAGTTGCGGCAGGGAACTTTTTTTGTGAAAGCCGGCCCCGCGCTTAAAAGCGAGCTTTATATGAAACGCGAAATCATACTTGCCGAACTGGCGAAAGTTCTAGGCTCAAAGGGTGGTAAGGAAATTCGTTGACCCCGATTTTAGTAACTGTGGATTACGAAACTCCCGCTCCGAGAAACTCCTCCCGCTTGCCTCCCGTCCGGACAAGGCGCGCGGGAGGAGTTTCTCTCCGCTTTAACGAGTTCCGTAATTCACAGTCTAGTAAACAACGTTGAAGCTTGCTTTAATTTCGCCTCGGTTTAAGACGTTGTCGTACGCTACTACCCGAAGTTCGTTAGTGGGTGCTATGTCTTCAATTGAAGACGGCAAGAAGCTGAAGTTCCACGGATATTTGTTAACAGACCCCGCGAAGTTTCCGTTGATAAAGTAGTCAACTTTTGATATTGGGAAATGCCCGGAAATATCGACAGCGACAACCATCCGGCTATTTTTTCCGTATGGTAGGTTCGGGACGGGGTTGGTGACAGTGATTTTGGGCGCGAACTCCGGACGGTGCATCGAGTCCTCCGCTGTTGGAATAACGGCGCTTGTTTCCTCCGTGATTCCATTTTCCATGACCCACTTTCTTATCGGGTACTCCCACAGTTGAAACTGCGGGTCGTCATCGGGGCTTATTGGTTTGGAGCCCGCCGGGTCGTTTTTGTCGACCCAGTAGAGAATCGAGTGTACCTGCTTAACCACCCGCTCTTCGCGCATCTCCGGCGGCGTAAAGTCGGTGGCTTTTTCCCCCGTCGGTTTGTTCACGAAGTAAGCTTCTCCACCCTGCCAAAAACCCGCCAGTGCCGGTTTCAGGTCAGCTTTTTCAACCAGTTCCGGCTTTTTGAAGTTTTCGACGGGGTACTGCTTCAAAGCCTCCGTCATAAAAGCTTTCCAGAACGGAGCGACAATGAATCCGGCAATCTTTTTTTCCATGGGGTGGTTGTCGTTGTTCCCCGCCCAAGCTCCCGCCGCAAAGTTGGGGGTGTAGCCGAGTATCCACGCGTCTCGGTAGTCGTTCGTAGTGCCTGTTTTGGATGCTACAGGCCTCCCTTCCACGTACAATGCGGAATGGGAGCCGAACTCCGGAATTCTGGCGACGTCGTCGCTTAAAATATCATTAATCAGAAGAGCCGTTTGTTCCGGCAGTACCTGGATTGGGTGAGGCGTGTAGGATTCGAGCACAGCGCCGTTTTTATCTTCAACGCGCAGTATGCCCTGGTAAGGATTTCTTACGCCGTTGGTGGCGAATACTGAGTATGCCCCCGTCATGTCGAGGAGAGAGACTTCACCGCCGCCCAGGACGAGCGTTAGGCCGTATTGGTCGACGTTCGTGAGCGTTCCGATTCCCATATCTTTGGCGAGGTGCAGCGAGTCCCGAAGTCCGGCGAGGTAGAGAACTTTGATTGCCGGAATGTTTCTCGATTGGGCCAGGGCGTTTTTGAAACTGATGGGACCACGGTAGGCGCCATCAAAGTTTACTGGCATATAACATTTTTCTTCGTCTCCCGGTGTTATAGGCGTGCCGTCTGGATTGCAGTGAGTATCGAATTCGGTCGGTAAGTCAAAGACGGTTGTGTCCGGCGTATAACCTTTATTGAAGGCTTCCGAGTACACAATCGGTTTGAAAGAAGACCCCGGCTGCCGGTGGGCAATGGCCACGTTGAAGTTGCCGTCGATGTCTTTGTCGAAGTAGTCCCGTGAGCCAAGCATGACAAGAATTTGTCCGGTTTTTGGGTCAAGGGCGACTAAGGCCAGATTTTCGGCATTGAAATTTTTCAAGTTGTCGGCCGCGTACTTTTTGGCAAGCGTCTCGGCTTTTTCCTGCAGTCCGTAGTCAAGAGTCGTGATGACTTTCAACCCCCCCTCTTGGAGCATTTTGTCCCCGTAGGTGTCTTCAAGGTATTGCCGGATGTACATGACAAAGTGAGGGGCTTTAATTCCGAGATTCTCTTGGGCTTTCCATGTTACTTTTTCAGTCGAGGCTTGATTGTACTCGTCTTCAGTGATAAATTTTTTCTCAAGCATTTTTGAAAGTACCAAATTTTTTCTCGTTTCAAGTTTATCTTTGTTGTTGCCGTAGGGTGAATAGTAGCTTGGGGCGTTCGGGAGCGAGGCCAGATAAGCCGATTCGGCAATACTCAAGTCAGAGGCTTTTTTGCCGAAATAGGTTTGGCTGGCCTCTTCAATGCCGTAAATCGTTCCGCCGTAGGGCGCCTCGTTCAGGTAAATATCGAGAATTTCCGTTTTTGAAAGCACCCTCTCCAGGCGAAATGCCAGCACCCATTCCTTGAGTTTGCGGGAGATTTTTTTGTCTGTCGTCAGGAGCGAATTTTTCACCACTTGTTGGGTTATGGTGGAACCACCCTGACCGAAACTGCCCGACCCGATGTTCGCTAGCATGGCGCGCAAAATGGCGAGTGGCCGGACGCCCCAGTGGTCGTAAAATTCACTGTCTTCAATCGCCACAGTGGCGTTTTTTATGTTTCTCGATATCTCACTGTCCGGAATAGTGGTGCGTTTAATCCCGCGGTTAAGGTCGTAGAGCAGCACGGTGCCGGTGCGGTCGTAAATTTTTGTCGACTGGCTGGTTTTTCTCTCGTTAAATGAGGACAGGTCGGGCAGGGTGAAAGTGGATACCCACAAGAAAAAAGTGCCGACCGCGAAGACGCCCAAAACAAGGCAGGCCAAAACCGCCTCCTTCAAGTATCGTCTTTGGAGCTTCAGCCTCTTTCGTCGCATGATGTTCCTAATAATAACACGCGGTACGGAGTCGGGCGACAAAGTATCTCTGCTGTGATAAAGTAATTCCGTGGAAAAAGATGAAAAAATAAAAGAGCTTTTGACGCGGGGCGTGGAACGGATTTATCCGAACGCCGAGTTTTTGCGTGAAAAACTGCTCTCGGGCGAAAAACTATCAATCTACTTTGGCATTGACCCTACCGGGCCGACCCTTCACATAGGACACGCGGTCAACCTTCTTAAGCTCAAAGCTTTTCAGGACTTGGGACATAAGATAATCATTCTCTATGGCGGTTTTACTGCGCAAATCGGAGACCCGACCGACAAGCTTTCCACGCGCCAGCCGCTTTTGCCGAGACAAATCAAAAAAAATACCGAGAGTTACAAAAAGTTAATCGGTAAGATATTGGATTTGAAGAAAGCTAACATCAAGTTCTTGGATAACGAAAAGTGGAGCAACAAACTGAAACCCAAAGACCTGATGGATATTGCCTCACGTTTTACCGTTTCGCAAGTATTGGAGCGAGACATGTTTCGAGAACGTCTCAAGCAGGGCAAAGATGTTACGCTGCAGGAATTTTTGTACCCCATATTTCAAGCTTACGACGCTGTTACCATGGACGTTGATGTCCAGCTTGGTGGCAACGACCAAACATTCAACATGCTCGCGGGGCGGACCCTGATGCGCAAGATGAAGAATAAAGAGAAGGTAGTTATCTCCATGAAGCTTTTGGTTGACCCCACGGGTAAGAAAATGGGTAAGACCGAGGACAACACGGTGTCCCTCGATGAAAGTCCTCAAGAGATGTTTGGTAAAATCATGAGTTGGCCGGACGGCATGATTTTGCCGGCCTTTGAACTTTGTACCGTCGTTTCGTTTGCCGAAATCGCCGAGATAAAAAACGTTTTGGAAAAAGGCGGCAACCCGAAAGATGTGAAAGAGATGCTCGCGGAAGCGGTTGTCTCTTTGTATCACGGTTCTCCGAAAGCCGCCGAGGTGCGCGAGGCGTTTGAATCCACTTTCAGCGAGGGCAGAATTCCCACTGATGCCAAAGAATTCAAAACGGAGTCGGGTGCGTTTCTTTCCGACTGTTTGTTTTACGCCGGGGTTATTGCTTCGAAGACCGAGTGGCGGCGGCTGGTGGGGGAGAAGGCGGTCAGCCGCATTTCTCCCGACGGAGGCTTAGAAAAAATTCTTGATTTTAATTTCAAAATAGACACTCCTGCTGTTTTCAAAATCGGCAAGCACCGATTTTTGAAAATATCATTAAACTAAAACCCCCGACGCAGTCGGGGGTTTTAGTTTACAGCAAATCAGCTTCCTCGCTGTCGCCTAAATCCGGTGAGTCTTCTTCCATCAAGTCGGCATCAACAGTTGTTTTGTCTTCATCTTCACCTTCCATATAAGAACAAAAGTTAATTTTAATTCCTTATCCCCGACCTTAAAAGTCGGAAACAATTTCTAATGCAGTAGTTTTATCAAACAATAGTTTCTTTTGCAAATCCACTTACGGTGTGGATAACTGCCGCGAGTCTATTTTGTCTTTGGCGACCGAAAGGTAGCGAAGTAAGTAAGCCCAAGCGCTATCGCATCGTATTCATCATCTTCTTTGATTTTCTTGCCGACGGTAATTAGTTTCTCCACCATAAATTTCATCTGGTCCTTTGTGCCACGTCCGTAACCAGTGACGGCCACTTTGGCTTGGAGCGGCGTGAACTCGGTGACGGCAAGCCCCGCCGTGGCGGCTTCGTAAATAATGACACCGCGAGCTTCGGCCACCATAAAAGCAGTTTTTTGGTTGGTGGTGAAGAACAGTTTTTCAATCGCCAACGCTTCGGGTTTGAATTTTTCAATTATCTTTTTAACCTCTGCGCCGAGTTGTCGCAGACGCTCGTGGTGCGCAGTTTTGCTTGAGGTTTTGAAACATTCCGAAAAAAGCAGAGTTTCTTTCCCAACGGTCTTTTCCAGGACCGCAATCCCAATCTTTTCATACCCAGGATCGACAGCCAAAATTTTCATAAAATTTTGCAAGCACGAAATTCTAAATACGAAATTATAAACAATATCTAAATCTTAAATCATAAATTCTAAACTAAACAGGGTTTGTTTACGGTTTTGAATTTTGGTCATTGAAATTTGTTTAGAATTTAGGATTTAGAACTTCATATTTCCGTTTTTGTAATTTTACACAGCATTTACAAAAACGGCTTGCACTTCGTCGTTGTTTTCCAGTTCCTGAACAAGGGTATCCAGTTTAACCAAGTCTTCTTCCGAAATAGGGACCGTGGTTGTCGGTTTCCAGCTCGCGCCTTCTTTGGCAAATGCCCAAGCCGCCGCGCCTATACCGGCGAGCGCGAACCCGTGTTTCGACAAGATGAATTTTATCTCCTGCGCCGCTTTGTTGCGGTTGTCGGTCAGGGCTTCGATAATCATAGCGCATCCGCCGGGACCGTAGGATTCGTAGGTGATGCTTTCCATCACCGCCGAATTGTCCGTGGCTTTTTTTATCGCCCGCTCAATATTGTCGTTCGGCATATTTTCCGCCTCGGCACGATCAATTACCGCCGAGAGGCTGGGGGAATTCCGGTTGGCTTGCCCTGAGCTTGCCGAACGGGCCTTTTTCGCCTCCTGTGTTATCAATTTGGCGTATTTCGAAAAAGTTTTGCTCTTTTCCGCGTCCGTTTTCTCCTTCTGTCTCCGAATCTGACTCCATTTGTTATGCCCTGACATCTCTAGAGTTTAACTTTTCTCCCAGATATACTCAAATATCATTCTGAATGTCTCGGCAATATATTTACTCTCTACTGCGACCGTAATCAAACCCTCTTTGAAGTTGGTAATCGCGACTTTGTCTCGGATGGGCGTATTACAGTGTCCAATTTCCTTGTGATGGAAGTGAGGCCGCTCTATGTTGAGGCGCTGCCTACTACTTATCAGGAGGAGTGGGTGATGAGGTTGATAGACTATGCTCTTACAGCGAAAGAGCAAATCAACATCTCTGCTTTGCAAAAGGCAGGGGTGTGGCCTATCCCGCCCAGTTATCCTTTCCCGGGTCACCTGAAACTTATCACGGAGGTGTTGAATGCTCGGGACGAGCGCCTTCGTGAGATCTATCCCTCCCTAACCTAACCCGCCGCAACGGGTCAATCTCAACCGGACGATTCTTTGCGGAGAATCGTCCACTTTATTGAGTTCATCAGCCACGGCTGACGGATTCATAGAGTCTAGTTCTTTGCAAACGGTGTTCATAGCGTTTTGTTTCCGACACACAGTAGTCGGCGACAGGGCGCTATGAATACCAACATAATTAATGCGCGAGAAGCCGTGCGGCTTCTCTTTGAAACATACCCGCCCGTTCGGCATGACGCGTGGTTTCCGATTTTGTTTTGTGGAGACCGACTGTCCTGTTGCGACGAAGCGGCAATAGCGGAAGTGAACGAAAAAATCGCGGCGCTTGCGACGATTGCCCCCGAAGGCGAGATGGAAGAAGGAAGACCGACGATTGTCGGCTTGTACACGGTCCGTCTCTTTCGGCGGCGAGGATTCGGGAAAGCGGTGCTTGAAGCCGCTGTCCGTCGCTGTCTCTCACGCGGGTTTTCACACATCCGTGTTGATGCAATCTCGCCGAATGCGATGAAAACCATTCAGTCGCTTTCGGAGGAATTACAGGCCGAACTTACGGTGAGCGACCAATCCATGTTCGGTGGTGGGATTCTCGACTAAACAATCAACCAAACGAAGAAAACCAAAAAAAGAAAGGAAAAAAACATGGAAGCAAGAGTGTTTGAGACGAATCGGCCGTATTTCATAAACCAGCAGGCGAACGACATCATCATGAAATATGGTGTGCAGAGCGGTCCAATCGTTGTCCGCAAGGGACTTGAGGCGCTGGGAAGAGTTCGGAGGTGTGACGACCCGCCATTTCCCCCCGAATTAGAGTCGGAGCGGTGGTGGATGGAACAGCTCGGTAACTACGAGGCAGAGGACTTGTTGAACTATGTCCGGGACGCGGCGTCCCTCGCCTATCGGTACCTGCGCAAGAAGCGCAATGGAAAGTAAGAGTAATTTCAATCGGTCTTTGAGCGTGCGCCTACAAACACGCTCTTTTTGTTACCCGTTACTTAAACTAAAGTAGTTTTGGTTATTGACACCCTGTAGCACAATTTGCTACACTTTGTATATGAGAACAACATTAAACATTTCAATGCCACCACTACAAAAGAAAAATGTGGACCGCATGATTAAAGACTATAATTATACTTCTGCCAGTGAATTTTTTCGTGACGCTGTCAGGGCTTTAGAGGAAAAGAAGTTTATAAAAGATATTGAGGAAAGTGAGAAAGAATTTGCTGCAGGAAAAGGGAAAAAACTTCGCTCGTTGAAGGATCTGATGTAATTTTATGGAAATTGAATATTCTCCAAAATTTATCAGGCAGTTTAAAAAGTTACCCAAGGATATAAGAGAATCTGCTTTAAAATGTGAGAAATTATTTCGAATTAATCCATTTGACTCTAAACTAAAAACACATAAATTACATGGGACACTGCGGGAGTATTGGGCTTTTTCTATTTCCTACAATTACCGCATTGGCTTTACTTTTATTGAGAGCCAACTTGTAAGGTTCCATGCAATAGGAAGTCACGATATTTATAAATAGTTACAAAAGTTTTTCCTGGGCCGATGATCTTCCTTTGATTTTGAGATGTTCAAAAGCTTTCGGTGTGGCGGTGCGGCCGCGGGGAGTCCGTTCGAGGAGGCCGAGCTGGATGAGGTAGGGCTCATGGACATCTTCAATGGTCGCCTGTTCTTCCGAGAGTGCGGCCGCTAGGGTGTTGAGGCCCACCGGGCCGCCGCCGAATTTTTCTATTAAAACCGTGAGGAGCGCGCGGTCGCTCGGCACGAGGCCGAGTTCGTCTACGCCGAGAAGCGCGAGGGATTTTTCCACGTTTTCTTTTGAAAGTTTTCCTTTATGTACCTGCGCGAAGTCGCGGGCGCGCTTCAAGAGGTAGTTCGCGGTGCGCGGAGTGAAGCGGCTGCGTTTCGAGATTTCTTTTGAGGCCGCTTGTTCAACCGAAACTCCCAAAATTTTGGCCGAGCGTTTGATAATCTCCTCAATTTCTTCGTTTGAGTAAAATTCCAATCGGAAAACGCCGCCACCAAAGCGAGAGCGTAGGGGTGAGGAGAGCAGGGCGATACGGGTGGTGGCGGCGATAAGCGTAAACGGCGGCAGTTCGAGTTGAATAGTGCGCGCGGATGGTCCTTTACCGATAATAATATCCAGTTGTCCCGATTCCATGGCGGGGTAGAGTACTTCTTCAATCGCTTTGTTAAGGCGGTGGATTTCGTCGATGAAAAGAATATCACCCGCCGAGAGATTTGTGAGAATTGAAGCCAGGTCACCAACTTTTTCAATCGCCGGTCCAGACGTGACTTTTATTTGTGCTCCGATTTCTTTGGCGATTAGGTGGGCGAGGGTGGTTTTGCCCAAACCCGGCGGTCCGTAGAAGAGCAGGTGTTCCGGCGGATGTTTCCGTTCGGCGGCAGCGGTTAAAAGGATGCGCAAATTCTCTTTGATATTCTTCTGGCCAATGTAGTCGTCCCAAATTGATGGTCGCAGGGCTTGGTCTAGAAACACTTCTTCACCTAAAATAGCCTTATCCTCCAAGGGCTTTTCGGGTTTTTGGGTTGTTTTCTGTGCTCCGGAGTGAGCGGGGTTTCTTGACATAAAAACTTTTGTGTGCTAAGCTTCTAGAAGTCGGGAATTGCGCGCCAAGTGTGGCGTATTTTTTATATTTTTCCTCGCTTCATTTCCAAGATATAAATCTCTAAGCAATTGTCCGCCTCGGCGGATTCCTGATATTTTTTTGAGGACGTTCTGGTTTCACTACTTCGGTAGGGTTGCTGGGGCTATCCTTGGGAATCTATTTAACTTTTAACACACACGTTGAAAGTATTGCTTAGAGATTTATGTTTTGGAAAGGCCTGTTTCCTATAGTACGCTACAATTTTTAAAAGGCAACGTCTAAAAATTTTGGAACAGAGAAAGCGGGAAAAGCAAGGTCTGTATTCTTTCCTAACACCCCCAACTTTCTTAAGTTGGGGGTGTTATCTTAGCGAGGAAGTCTCCTGAAAAGGACGGCGAGGTGAGGAGTGGCGGGTGCCACTCCGCAAGACCTTGAGTCCGCAGTAGCGGACGAAAGGTGTACCGTGCCTGTAAGGCAACGAGCGGGCCGGTTCCAGAGTCCGCGAGGGAGAGCGAGGCGAGCGGATAAGGAAAAATCCCCGCTGGGGGATTTTTCCGGTCCTTTTCAGGAGAGCTTCGGAGCGCCCTACTCTTTTTCCAAGTCGATCACCCTCAAAAGTTCTTCAAGCGATGTGATGCCGGCGAGAATCTGCGTGACACCATCCTGCTTCATGGTCGGTATGCCCTGGGGTTCGGCGGCTTTTTGGATTTCGCGTTCACTTGGATTTGAACGCACCACTGCCTCAATCGCTTCATTCATGAGAATGGCCTCGTAGATACCCACTCGTCCCTTGTAGCCCGTGTTGTTGCACTCCGCGCAGCCGGCTGCCACCCACATTTTGGTGGTATTAGTGATGGCAGAGCGGTCTTTAATGGTCGCCACAATTCCGTCAATGGTTTTTTTCGTTTCCCCTTCAAGCAAAACTTCTTTGCGGCACTTCGGGCAGAGTTTACGAACCAGTCTTTGTGCCATCGACACGCTGATGGCCGAGGACATGGTTTTGGGGTTCACGCCGAGGTCAATCAAGCGCGGGAACGTGCCGGCGGCGGTGTTGGTGTGGAGGGTTGAAAACACAAGGTGGCCGGTCAAAGCGGCGTCGACGGCGATTTCAGCGGTTTCCCGGTCTCGAATTTCGCCGACCATGATGATGTCGGGGTCCTGACGCAAGGCGCTACGAAGGCCTTCGAGGAAAGTGTAACCCTTTTCCGAATTGGTCTGGGTTTGGACGATGCCGGGGAGATGGTACTCAATCGGGTCTTCAATGGTGATGATTTTAATATCCGAGGTGTGTACTTTGCGCAGAAACGCGTAGAGAGTGGTGGTTTTTCCAGAACCGGTCGGGCCGGTCGTCAATATCATGCCGTGAGGTTTGTTTATCTCGTGCATGAGGAGTTCCAAAAGTTTCGGCGCGATGCCGAGGTCTTCCAAGGGCACCGAGATGGATTTTGGATTTAGAATTCTCATGACGATTGATTCGCTGTAGGCTCCGGGAAGCAGTGAAGTTCTGATTTCAATATCGCTGTCGTTGATTTTGACGCTGAAACGCCCGTCCTGCGCTTCGGTTTTGATATTAAGCTTCAAACCAGAAAGAAGCTTGATGCGGGAGTTTACCAGTCTGTAGGTTTCTTTGTCGAAATTCAAAATATCATTCAGTACGCCGTCGAGCCGGTAGCGGAGGCGCGCGTACTCTTCTTCCGGTTCGATGTGCACGTCGGAGGCCTTGGTCGCGAGCGCTCCGGCGAGAATAATTTCAATGATGCGCGAAATTCGGTAGCTCTTTTTCTGGGTGAGAACAGTTTTAACACTGTCCGCGATGTCTTTCACATTATGAACTTTGCCCAAAAAAGCCATGATTTCATCACTCGACACTTCGAGCGCTCCGGCTGTCGATTCGGTCGAGTATGAAAGTTCTTTGTAGTGAGCCCAGGCTTTTTCCAAACCCTCGGTGGTCGTGACAAACACGACTACCGAAAATCCACCGTCCTCAAGACCTTTAATCACGGCTAGAGTGTCTGGGTCCGTGGGGGAGAGTACGCCCACTTGCACCTTTTTCCCGATGAGATTGAATCCGGCGATTTTTGCCTTGCGAGAAGTTGCTTCTTTTATAAGTCGCAGCCCCTCCGTATTAATGGGCACTTGAATGAGGTCGATATAATCCAACTGTGATTTCTCGGCAATGAGCTTCGCGAAGTCCTGTTCCTCTTTTTTACGAAGCTCCACGAGCCTTTGATTTGGTTTATCTTCATCAAAGTGAATAGTCATTTGGAAATTTTAGCGCCTTTTGGAGCTTTACACAAACTAAAAGCTCTAAAATAGCTCGAGAACAAAGGTTGTTCGGGGCGTCAAATCATTGACAATATTTAATAAATATGATAAAGTGCGCGTTAGTTAAAACCCACAATTCAGTCAACCCCGAGCGCCGATTAAAAGAGCGCTCTAACTAGGAAAGTCAGATTATGAAAATGACCTTTACATTTGTTTTGGCACTGGTCGCCCACATTGTTCAAGCTCAAACCAACAACACTTCGTCATCAACTTTAATGCAAGCGGCTACCAACGCGGCGGCCAACGTCACCAACCAATCCTCTAAAGTCAGGGGTGGCAAATACGCACCCCCACCCACATTCATCGCCCCCGGTTCGGCAACGAACTACGTCGCGCCGCCGAAGTCAACGAACACTTTTGTTTACGGCGAGCAAAGAGTGTGGTATCCCACGAATGAAGTACAGGCGGCGATGCGCGACCATGCTATCGCACGGCTTGAAGGGAGAGAGGGGAGTGTTTGGGGTAACATCGGTCCGGCGGAGACGACTTCACGCACCTCGGCGGAATACGCGGTTGACCAGAGGCCGCTAGTCACGGGCAGTTTTCCAATGCAGTCGGATGTTTATCCGGTCCAGTCGCGGACTTACCCAATGCCAGTGGGGTACTACCCACCAGTGTATTCTTCCGGCTACTATTCGTACCCCGGTTACGGATACTACCAACAACGGAATCTGTTCGGGATTGAGTTTGATGCCGTTGTGAGTCCAGCCTTTAGTTACGCTCAGGGTTGGAGCGTGAGGGGTGGAGGCAGGCATTACCCCACGCACCAGAGGAACTATCCGACCCACCAATCCGGTGGGCGTGGCGACCACCGCGGTAGAGGACGCTAGCCCAAAACAAATTCATTCAAGCCCTCCCTGCTAGCAGGGAGGGCCTTTCGTTTGTCTAAATTTCCGTGGTACGATTCGGCCATGGAATTTATAAGCAAAAGTTTGGAAGATACAAAAAGTTTTGCCAAAGATTTTTTGGAAAAGATTAAAACCGCGGCCCCGCCCGCGGCGGGCGGGGCAACGGTCGTTGGTCTTTACGGCAATCTTGGCTCCGGCAAAACCACTTTTGTTAAGTGTGTAGCGAAAATTCTCGGCGTGACAGAGCACATCACAAGTCCGACATTCGTAATTATGAAGAGATTTAAGATTAAAGATTTAAGATTTAAGAATTTGGTGCACGTCGATGCCTATAGATTGAAGAGTGGGGAGGAATTGCGGAAACTGGGGTTTGAAAAACTACTTGCTGACCCCGCCAACCTCATTCTCGTTGAATGGGCGGATTTGATCGCCGATATTTTGCCGCCTGACCACTTCCAGCTCTATTTCAAATTCGTGAACGAAGCAACCCGTGTCATAAAATTCTAACGATAGATTCCTAGAATTACCACCTACATTAACTGTACGCTATAGCGTACAGTTAATGTAGGTTGACATTTAGTAGTCGTGAGTGTAGTTTTACTCCAGATTACCGGCACGGTTCACGGCAATCTCCTTGCCTGAAAGGGCGGGCTTTATCTGAAAGGATAGGCCTTACACCACTGAACCTTGAAAATAGTTCCTGAAAGGGAGCAAAAACCTGAAAGGGTTTTTATGTCAGACACACAGATACCACTGGAAAAAAACACAATGCTCACCCTCGTTCTCTCCTTGGCCGAGAAACTAAAGACCAAAACGCTTCTCCGCCCAGCCGTGAACCTTCTCTTTGAGGGCGAGAGGTCAACGAATCTTCGAGTCACCTATGTCATGCGTGGACTGGACACATTTGAGGCGTGGCAAGATGTTGCCGCCGTTGTTTTGGTCGGTATAGCAAGGGACGACGACTTCGCGTGCGAGTTGCTCTCAACGTTGCGCGGGGACGCGACGCAACTGCGTTCCAAACCCGCCATGTTCCAAGGCGTTCTTCTCGGTTTGTGGGAGGGGGCACTTTTCGTAAAAGCTGAATCGGACCCCCTACGCGGACCCATTTTGGATCTGCTTACAGCACTCCTGCTCTGGAAACCGATAGGCGCCGACATGCTCCCACATATTTGCGGTTTGGACACAGAGGCCAGTGGAGCCTTCTCCAATCTTTCGGCGCAGCTTATCAAAAGACGACCTTCCCTGACACGAGAGTTTCGTCTGATCGCTCGAGTTTTCCTCGGCGAAGAAGCACCCGGAAGAGTATTCGGAGAACTACCCGGGGTTACCCGGTACATTCTCGATGAATTTGAGCAAAAAACGGAAAGTCAATTTTCATCTGTCGACCGGCTCGACCGTGCCATAGATTGGGAGCCGAAAAGGAACAAGATTCGCGCGGCAGTATCAAAGGAAAGCAAGTATCCGTTTAATAAGTCATCTGCGGGAACCCCGTCAGAGTACGTTCCCGGGGATTCGTCTCCGAATTCTCTGTAAAGTGTAGTTGCAATTTTGTCACCGGCTGCATCCTCGGGATTCAGTCGGCTTTTTTATTTGTCGCGGAATGCTAGAATGTTCTTATAATCTTAAGTCCTAAATCTTGAATCTTAAATCTACAAAACGATTAGTTTTACTTGACGCCCACGCGATTTTGCATCGCGCCTATCACGCCCTGCCCGATTTTTCCTCCAGCAAGGGCGAGCCGACGGGTGCGCTGTACGGTTTGGCGAGCATGCTCATCAAAATTATCTCGGACTTGAAGCCCGATTACATGGCGGCGGCGTATGATTTGCCAAAGCCAACCTATCGGCACGAGGCGTACAAGGAGTACAAAGCAGGCAGGGCCAAAGCCGACGAAGCGCTCGTGGCGCAGATGAAAACCTCCCGCGCTGTTTTCGAAGCTTTTTCCATTCCGGTTTACGACAAGGAGGGGTTTGAGGCGGATGATATTCTCGGTACCATTGTGGAAAAAATCAAAAGTCAGAATGCAAAAGTCAAAAATGAAAGTGAAAATTCAAAAGTTGAAATAATAATAGCGTCCGGCGATATGGACACGCTTCAGTTGGTGGATGACAAACGGGTGCAGGTGTATACCTTGAAGAAAGGAATCCAAGACACGGTTCTCTACGATGAAGAAGCGGTGGTGAAACGATTCGGTTTTCCGCCAAAACTTTTGCCCGATTACAAAGGTTTACGCGGCGACCCCTCCGACAATATTATCGGTATCAAAGGTATCGGCGAAAAGACGGGTAGTATTTTGATACAAAAATTCGGCACCATTGAGGCAATCTATGAGAAACTCAAGAAAAGCGACAAGGCGTTTAAGGCGGCGGGGCTTACCGAAAGAATCATCGGGCTTCTCAAAGACAACCAAGAGGAGGCGGAGTTTAGTAAGATGCTTGCCACCATTCGTCGCGATGCACCGATTGATTTAAAATTGCCGGAAAAGTCCTGGCGGGAGACTCTCGATATGGGGAAAGTCGCGAAGCTTTTCGCCGACCTTGAATTTAGAACTCTCGGCGCGCGCCTCGTTTCAACCCTTTCGGGAAAAACGGCGGTTGCTCCGGCACATGTTGAAGCGGGGGAGAAGCCGGTTTCGACTGTGCCGAACCAAAGCCTGTTTAGCACACCCGCGAGTTCCATCACACCTCCCGATGCCGACTCTTTGGCCGAAACCGCTCTCGCCCTATGGCTGGTCAACTCAAACATCACCAACCCCACCCTTGACGACATTTTGAATTTTAGCGGGGCAAAGACGTTTGAGGATGCTCGTGCGGCGATTTTTAAACGGCTTACCGAACTAAAACTCACCTCCGTTTTTGAAACCATTGAAAAACCTCTTATGCCCGTCGTTCGCGCTATGAAAGAGCGCGGTATTGCTGTTGACAAGGACTACCTCAAAAAACTTTCAAAAGAATATCACGGCGTGGCCAATAGTCTGGAGAAAAAAATCTGGAAGCTCGCCGGCGAGGAATTTAACGTCAGTTCCCCCAAACAGCTCGGTGTCGTTCTTTTTGAAAAACTCGGCCTTAAAGCTCTTCGCCAGAAAAAAACTTCAACTGGCGCGTTTTCCACCAAAGAGTCCGAATTGGAAAAGCTTCGGGACGCCCACCCGATAATTTCACTTATTTTGGAATACCGCGAGCTTACAAAACTTTTGGGAACATATATAGATACTATCCCCGACATGGTGGGAAAAGATTTCCGTCTCCACGCTCAATTTTTGCAATCAGGGACGACAACCGGCAGGATGGGGTGCGAAAATCCGAACCTCCAGAATATTCCCAACAAGACCGAGCTCGGGCGCGCCATCCGCCACGCGTTTATCGCGGCCAAAGGTTTCAAGTTCGTCGCGTTTGATTACTCCCAGATAGAGCTCCGCATCGCGGCGTTTCTTTCCGGCGACCGCAAACTCATTGAAATTTTCAAAAATGGCGAGGATGTGCACACCGCCGTGGCGGCCGAAGTCTTCGGCGTGCCGGGCGACAAAGTCCACCCCGACATGCGGCGCAAGGCCAAGGTGATTAACTTCGGTGTGATGTACGGCATGGGGGTAAATGCTCTTCGAGCCAACCTCGGGGCGGGTACTACTCGTGAAGAAGCGCAAAAGTTCTATAACGATTATTTCGATAAGTTTTCCGGTCTCGCGACCTACCTTGAGAAAGTAAAAAACGAAGCGCGGCGGGAGGGCTTTACGGAAACTTTTTTCGGCCGCCGGAGGTATTTTCCCGGTATTACCTCAAAGCTTCCGTTCATTCGTGCCGCCGCCGAGCGTATGGCTATTAACGCGCCTATTCAGGGAACAGAGGCGGATATTATAAAAGTCGCCATGGCGCGGGCGGATGAGTGGATTCGCAAAGAAAAACTAGACAAAGAAGTTTTTCTTCTGCTCCAGGTACACGACGAACTTGTTTACGAAGTCAGAAAAGGATTAGTGCAAAAGATTGCTCCGCGAATCAAGGAAATAATGGAAAACGTACTGCCACTAAAGGAGACAATCGGCGTTCCGATTGTGGTTGATGCCAAGGTGGGGGATAATTGGGGCGAAATGAGAAAAGTCTAAAATTAAAAAATCAAAATTTAAAATTATGCTCTATCTTCTCCACGGTTCCGACCGACACAAAGTGATTGCGAAAGCGGGTGAAATGCTCACTAATTTACGAAAGCGCAAGCCTAATGCGGAGGTATTTACTATGACAGAAGATGACATGAATCTTCCACGTTTGCAGGAACTCGCGGGCGGGCAGGGATTATTTGAAAGCAAATATATCGTCGTATTGAAGAGTTTGTTTTCGCGGAAAGAACTCACCGAGCCGCTCTCGGAGTTACTACCCACACTCGCGGCTTCCCAAAACATTTTCATTTTTGTTGAGGGTACGCTTTTGAAGCCAGTACTCGGCGATTTTGAGAAAGCGGGGACGCAGATTCAAACTTTTACGGCGGCTCCAAAAGAACGACCGAATTTTTTCGCGCTCGCGGACGCGCTCGCGCTTCGCGATAAAAAAAGATTGTGGGTTTTGTATGTGGCAGCTTTGCGGAAAGGGGCGTCACCCGAGGAAATTTCCGGCATTTTGTTCTGGAAAATCAAAGACTTATTGTCTGCCGCCGGCCGCAAAAACTTTCCCCCCGAAGAACTCTTGGCGGCAGCTTCAACGCTTCTCAAGCTCTACCACGACGCTCACCGCGGACTTGCTGATTTTGAAACCGGTCTCGAACGTTTTATCCTCGCTCTGTAGCGGGGCACAACTGTTGTCAATGGAAAAGTACACCACATTTTGGAGTATGTTTTATAAAGTATGGCCACCGTGTACCAGACTGATTGAGTGGTGCGGATTTCATCGTTACAGGCAGAAGTATCTTTTAGGCAGACTCGCGCCCCGTTACAAAAAAGTCGACTTGAAGAACTTTTTAAAAAGTAAAGGTTTTGAACATGCTATTCTCGCCTGGAAAGACCCCGGCGAAGTTTTGAGCATGCGGAGAATCCATAATAGGATTTTCCAGCACCACGTGCGAATGTTTTTTGACGGTGAAGTCCGCGCCCACTACGAATACTCGCCGGAACATCATGTTATCAAACATTTCTTCGAAGCCCACTTTGAACCAGAAACCGAATTTTTCAGGAAGTTGTTGGGAGAGTATTTGGTTGGGGAAAGAGAGTGATTTTCCCTTGGTGCTCTTGAATAAAGTACCTTTTTCAAGTATCGTATCCCCATCGCGCCCATAGCTCAGCTGGTAGAGCAGCTCCCTTTTAAGGAGAAGGTCGTTGGTTCGATCCCAACTGGGCGCACCTATACTAAAAAATCTGCACTGCTGCAGATTTTTTAGTATAGGTGCGAGCCGGGGCGATGTTCGACGCTTCGTCGAACCGCGAGGCTTCGTGGAATTTTGCACACGACGGTGTGCAAAATATCCCTGACCACAAACGGATGCGCCAGCCGGAGGCAGGGCAACTTGCGACCACAACCTGCGCTTATTAAAGAGGCAGATCCAAACCGTAAAATCCCGGACCCAAAAACATAAGTGAGAGCGTAATCAAAAAAAGCAAAGACATAAAACCAGTTGACCACGGCAGGGAGGCTTCGTTTTTGCGCTTGGCCAACAGACCCAGTGAAAGAATAATTGAAAGTCCAAGTGAAACGCCTTGAGTCCAAAGTCCCACCACAAGCATACCGCCGCCGACCACCTCAAGTGTTATCAATATCCATAACCACGCACGGCCGGACTTGAGGCCAATTTTCTCAAACAGAGCCATTTTTGCGCTCTTTTGCGTGGTAGCGTTCTGATAACCGAAAAATAAAAAAATAACTCCGGCGACAAGACGAAAAACAAGGGGCACAGCGAGGTTGTATGAAAGTAGAACCGGAAACAAGCTTAACATGTCAGTATGATAACATACTGTATGGAAATCCTAAATTCGACTACTTCCTAAACTTTCCAAAACACAAAATACCAAAAGTCCAAACAAATCGAACACAAACATCACCAAACCCGTCAAACACCGCCTTCGTGTTTTGTTTGTGAACTGTGTTTTGTTTGGCGTTTTGGACACTGTGCTTTGGGCTTTTAATTAAACAACGAACAATGAAGTTTAAGATTCCACAAAAAACATACGTCGTGCTGTATAACGTGCGTAGTATCCACAATGTTGGTTCTGTGTTTCGCACTGCGGACTGTCTGGGCGTCTCGGAAATTATTCTTGTCGGTTACACCCCCACACCTCTGGACCGCTTCGGAAGGCCGCGAAAAGATTTTATCAAAGTATCGCTTGGTGCCGAGAAAAGTTTTCCATGGAAGCACTTTTTCTCAGCTGTCCGGGCGCTACAATTTTTGAAATCAAACAACGTCTCGTCAGTAGCCGTCGAGCAGCACGCCACAGCTTTGGATTACAGAAAGGTAAAACCGAAATTCCCCGCGGCATTTTGGTTTGGTAGCGAGGTGGGAGGCATTCCCGCTCCGGTTCTAAACAACTGCGACGCTATCGCGGAGATTCCCATGCACGGAAGCAAAGAATCGCTCAACGTTTCGGTTGCGGCGGGCATAGCTTTGGCGAGAATGCTTAGTCGTTAATAGGTAACGACGTCAATTATTTTTCCGTTCCTGTCTACGAGATGAATAATCTCGCGCTTGCTTTTCCACAGAGTGTCGTCGTGATTGAGATATACCCGCCACTCCGGGTCGTAAAAGTCCTTGTCATTTTTGTGATACTCGACGCACTTTGTGTAGTTAATTTCCGTAGTAACATAGCGCTGACACTCGGGGGAAATATTCAGGGGAGGTTTGATAATCACCTGGCAACTTGAGAGGGAGTTTATGTAGTCAATGCACTGGTCGTTGTACAAGCTTGCCGGCGGAGGCAGGGGTTCGCTTGACGGGTCGGGACAGCGCGAGGGTAGCGAGGGGTTGAAGCTCTGGAACTGGTTGAAAAATCCCGTACACTTGTTAAGCCGAAAGGACACTCCCAGAGGGGAGCGCCCCGTATATATGTAAGCAGTGTCGCCGGGTGAGAGGTAAATAGGCTGTTCGACGTTCACTTGATTTTGAAACGGAAGCTGGACTCCTTTGGGAAGGGTAACGCCGCGTCCCGAGGAAACGCTCTCCAGACGTAAGCCGGTCAGAAGTATTTTTTCTTTGTTCCCGGTCGAGGTTTTGAGTACGACGTACTCTCCGGCGCTGCTCGTTCCGCTCCGATTGATGTTGTTGATGGAAATTTTTCCGGTAAGCGGGGAGGCGAGATTTTTCTGCGCGAGCAGAGCGAGCTCCTTTTTAATCTGCTCCGCCTGAATACCCGCGCTCTCGAGGCTCGCGGCGATATCCTCTCTTGTCGAGAGTCCCGAGCTACCGCTTTGAATTTGGCCCGAACCCCCAATAATACTAGGGTTGCCCGAAATAATGGAACCGCCGGAGATTCTTCTGACCGAATTGCTGATGTGAATCACGTCCGCTCCGTACACCTCCGTTTGCTCTCCATTCACCAGAGGTTTAATAAAAGGTTTTTGCGATGTGAGATTGTTGAAACCGCCCGCCACGTACCAAATTACGCCAAACACAATCAGAAGCCCGAACAGCCATTTAACGTCTTCATGCATGATACGAAAATTTAATACGAATCTACGAGTAACTACGAAAAGGAAAAAGAACTCTTTAATTATACCGATATTGGTGTTTATCGCAAAAGTGGGCGCTTCGGCCGCCGAGCCGGATACGGCGGATAACGCCTTTGCAACGCCGTTTTCCGCAAGGTTTGCCGGTATTTCGGTAGGCCTGGTGGTGGTAGTGAAATTTGCCGTGGACGCCCAAAGGGTTGCGGTAATCCGATGTAGAGTCACCGCCGAAATCGATTCCCTTTTTCAGGATTTCTTTCATAGCCCCGAAAAGTCCCTGAAGGACTTTTCGGGGCAGGCTCTCAATGATACTTAAAGGGTGAATACTGGCAAGCCAAAGCATTTCATCCGAGTAAATATTGCCGATGCCCGCCACCACTTCAGGATTCATTAAAACTTGTTTGATTTTGCCGCGCGGTTTGGTCAGTAATCTTTCTTGGAAACGGGCGAGGGTGAACGTTTTTTCAAGCGGTTCCGGCCCAGTATGGCGGAGATGCTCGGAGACGGCGATTTTTTCAGTCGGTATCAAAGTTACCTTGGCGAATTTTCTCATGTCGGAAAGCACAAGGTGTCTCCCGTCCGAAAGTGAAATCACAAAGTGAATAAATTGGTTTCTAAAATCCCCAAGCGGTCCCACCCCTTTCGCTTCCCACATCTCTCTCCGTTTGGGGTTTGTCCGCCGCGGCGGATGCGACTTTTTTGGTTTTTGGAGTTTTGTGTTTTGTGTTTTTTTGTACTCTCCGTATAGGAGGTGGCCGGTCATTTTCATATGAATGAGAATTGTTTCACCATTGTCGAGTTCAAGAAGTACATTTTTACCGCGGCGATAAACCTTGGAAAACCTCGCGCCCGAAATTTTTCCCGAAAAGTTTTTGAAAAATTTCGGGTCCTTGATGTTGTCTTTGCCCTTGTGATACGCGCTGTCGTAGTCCGTCCATATTGAAACAATCCTCAAACCCCGGACGAGTTTGTGGAGCATGGTCGCTGTAGTATGAACTTCGGGAAGCTCCGGCATGACAGCAGTGTAAAGTTAAAAGTTAAAAAGGTAAAACAAAAGACACGAAATCAAGAACCGGATTTTAGTTTTGGCAGTTCTTCTCTAATAACCGTCGCGTCGTCCCATGGTAACTTGCTCCCGTTCGGGCCACAGATACACGGGTCGGTACCTTTGCCCGTGACGAGGACAACGGAACCCTCGGTCGCCGCGCGGAGCGCGGCGGCAATCGCCTCCCGCCGATCCAGAATGATTTTCGGTTTTTTGGTTTTCATTCCCGCCGCCATTTCCTCCACGACTTTCCGGGGGTCTTCGTCGTAGGGGTCTTCGTTTGTAAGAATTACTTCGTCGCAATATTTTTCGGCGACACCCGCCATAACGGGGCGTTTCCAAGTGTCACGGCCTCCTCCCGTATTACCCAAAACGGCGATTTTTCTTTGGTTGAGAAATGCTTGATACAGTTTTTCTAGAGAGTCCGCTGTGTGGGCGTAATCTACAATTACGGTGAAGTTTTGCCCGCAATCAATGTGTTCAACTCGCCCTTTGATGACCGCCACTTTTTCCAAAGCACTTTTAATGATTTTGGAAGAGATGTTTTGGCTTTTGGCAAAGGTGGCTGCCGCGAGACAATTATAAATGTTGAATACGCCTTCAAGCTTAGGATTTATCTTTTCACCGGCAAATGTAAAGGAAATGCCGCTTTCCTTAACTTCATAGGGTTCCGCGTTTTTGAGAGAGTAGGGAACTTTGTTTGGAATGTGGAGTGCGAGGAACTTTTCGGCTTCTTTTTCGTCGGCATTGACCACAAGCACCCTGTTTTTCTTGTTCGAATTTTCAAGAGCTTTTCCTATTGAAAGTTTTGCCTTAACGTATTTTTCATAAGAACCGTGCGATTCAATATGTTCCGGTGAGAGGTTGGTAAAAATTAAAGCGTCAAAGGCAACAAACTTGTGCCGAAATTGCCTAGCCGCTTCAGAGGTCATTTCCATCACCGCATAATCGCATTTCGCATTTACGGCCCGCCGCAAAAAATTTTGAACGAAAAACCGCCCCGGCGTGGTCATCTTTAAAACATTCGGCCGGCTCTCTTCACCCATTTTAAACCTAATCGTACTTAAGAGCGCCGTTTTGAAACCAGCTTCTTCCAAAATCGCGTTTGTGAGTTCCACTACAGAACTTTTACCCTTGGTGCCGGTTACGGCCACAACTTTGATGTGTTTTGCGGGGAAATGATAAATAACCGCGCCAATCAGGGCAAGCATGTAGTGATAGTGCGGCTGAATCAAAGAAACTAGTGATTTCGGGAGAATTTTCTTGATAAATCGAAAAGCCTGTTCCATATTGCTGTTCCCACATTGTAATGATATTCTGGTTAAAGACAAACTGTCACGCTATATGAGACTAACAACGGAAGAGCAGCAAAGAATTCTGCAAGGTACGACTGGACAACAACGGGCGCAACTGGAGGAAGCGATGCGTAGCGGTTTCGAGATAACAGCAGGAAAGGATGTGTACGACCGCATACGTCTCAGAAAAAACTCGTCATGCGGTATTGATGAGATTAAAGAAATTTCTCCGGATGATGAGAGGTCTATCTACTATTGAATACTACCGGCCATAATCAGGTCGGTTTTTATATCGCAGGAAACCTGTATGGAACGTATTGGGCGCGGGGAGGAGACCTTTAGGAGGATTTGTGTTAAGCCGTAATTTATGGCAAAGTCGCCTCAAGGCGACCTGCCGAAGAGGCAGAAAAAAAGCCAAGTGTGCTTGGCTTTCAGGATAATGCTTGGGTCTTGGCGACGGGGCGTGCTGGAGTCCGGCTCGCCGCAGACTGAAGACTGGAAAGAACCTTTTTGGCCGCTCCGAGCAACTCAAGTCCACTTTCGACTTTGTTGGCTCTCAGGTAGTCGGTAGCTTCCTCCAGCGTTTTGAGCACGGCCTCCACGGTGTTCCCGTTGCGGTCACTGCTCAAGAGTACCCGTGTCATGAGAAGAGAACTGCCGGTGATATAAATCTTTCCATCCGGCCTTAACTCGAACACTTCAAGGGTCGGTTTCGCCAGAAAGTGTCTTTTGTTCCACGTGAACGTTACGACATTTGCTGTTGCGTCCACCTTGAGCCCGGAAAGTTCTTTCCGAGAGGGGACGACTCTGGGTATGAGTGTCGAGAGTTCATCTAGGGTCAGTGCCATAGTTTCAGGTCTATTTGATTGTTGCCAGTTTGCTAATGGGAATTTACATTGCGCAACGGTTTTTGTCAAGATTCCTTAGGTTGTACGCGCTTGCCTTTGGTGTTATCTTGAAAGCCATGTCGATTTCTCTTAATAAAAAAGAGCGGGTGGTCGCGAAAGCACTTTCGGAGATTAAAAAGAAATCCGGCTCGCACTCGCCGAGTCCATCAATGCTAGCGGGCGTCGAAGAGGCAAAGGTTAGGCATGATTTTTGTTACCTCTCCAATCCGCACGCGACCGAACTGTTTTTAAAATATTTCAGTAAAGATGTGTTGAAATCCAATAAGCTCCGAAACCTTGTTGAGCATTACCCCTCCCAAAACCGCGCTCTCGCGGAAAAACTTCAGCTTCTGACCAAGGCCCCGGCGAAAAATATCTTTGTCGGAAACGGTGCGACCGAAATTATTCAGGCTGTTTTGCAAAACTTCGTTCGGAAAAAAATTCTAGTCCCCGTTCCGACCTTTTCACCCTACCTTGAATTCGTGCCGGCGGGGGTTGGCGTACTTCGTCACCAGCTCCTTAAAGAGAAGAACTTTGTTTTGGACCCTCGGGAAGTGCTTAGCCAAGTGAGAAAAGAGAAACCCGATGCCGTAGTTCTTATTAGTCCGAATAATCCGGATGGCGGTTTTCTGTCCTTTTCAAAACTCAAACGACTGGTCGGCGCGCTCAAGAGAGTCAAAACTGTTGTCGTTGACGAAAGTTTCATCCACTTTGCCGGTCAAAGAATCGATAGCGCGGAGCGTTTGGTAAAACAGCATCCCAATTTGATAGTCATTAAAAGTTTGTCGAAAGATTTCGGTGTCGCTGGCCTCCGTTTGGGCTACGCGGTAATGTCTGCGCCGCGGGTGTCGGCACTCTTAAAGCGCGGTTATTTATGGAATGTTTCCGGCTTCGGGGAATATTTTTTGGAACTTTTAAACCGGAAAGATTTTTTACGGGAATACGAAAGGGCGAGACTCTTAGGGATTAAAGAAAGAGATGTTTTTTTTGCAGCGCTTTCAAAAATACCGCAACTTAAAGTCTACCCAAGCAGGGCCAACTCTTTTTTGATTGAACTCTTGGACGGTTCAGAAGCAGAAGACCTGACAGTCCGGCTCCTCGTGAAATATGGGATTTACGTTCGGCTCTGTAAGGACAAGGTGGGTCTCCGGGGAGATTTTGTGCGTGTCGCTTCGCGCCGGGAAAGAGAGAACAGTTATCTTATAAAAGCTCTTGTATCTATTTTCCGAGGAGTTTGAGAGCTTGTTTAATCCGGTCGCTTGGTTTCGAAATATCTTTCGCCAACTTTTTGAGTGCTTCGCGCGCCTCGCGCTCGGCGTAGCCGAGGGCCTTCAAGCCTTCGAGAGCGTCGGACTCGTCACGCATGTCGCCCGAGTCTTTTTCACTTTCGAGAAAATCAATCTTGTCGCGGAGTTCCAAAACAATTTTCTCGGCGATTTTTTTGCCGATGCCGGAGATTTTCGTCAGGTGCGCCGTTTCGCCGGTGCCGATGGCTTGCCGGAGATTTTTCACGCTCGTAACATTTAAGATGCCGAGGGCGGTTTTCGGGCCTATGCCCGAGACGGTAATGAGGAGTTCGAAAAAATCCAGCTCCTCCTTTTTGGCAAACCCATAGAGGTCGAGCGCGTTTTCCCGCACGGCAAGATACGTCCAAAGGCTTGCCACTTGGTCGGTTTGTTTTTTGAGAGTTTGGAGCGTCTCTGAAGTGACGAACACTTTGTAACCTACCCCGCTGGTTTGAAGTATGACGAATTTCTCGCTGACGTGAATTATGCCGCCCTCAAGGTGGGAAATCATGCAGTCAATAGTAAATAGAAAATAGATAATAGTAAATAGAGGAAAGAGTGACTAGCAGTTGCCTTTCTGGGCGCTCTCTGCTAGCATATCGGAACTTATGGCAATTACAGATTCAGCAAAAAAGGCGATTCGTACCGCCGCCCGCCGGACCGTTTTCAATGTTCGCCGGAGCGACGCGGCTCGAAAAGTTATAAAGGATATTAAGAGACTCGTTACTCAAAAGAAAGTCAAAGAGGCCCAAGCTCTCCTCGCGTCAGCCTATCAGGCAATCGATAAGGCGGCCAAGATGAACACGTGGACGAAAGGAGCCGCTTCACGGAAGAAATCAAGACTCGCTCGGCTCATTAAGAGAACTAAATAGAAAAAACCCAAACCACCCCGATTCGCCGCGGCGAATCGGGGTGGTTTTACCTTGGTGTGTTTATTGTACCAAGCTCGAACCTATTTTCAAAATCAGTAATGTGCCACGCGCGGAGCGCGTGGTGGCTCTAAACTGCCTCGTACGCTCGTATCGTTCCGCCACTGCCTCGCTTCACTCGGCAACCCCAAAAAGAAAAAATGTTCCTTGCTTTTCGGATTTGCGCGCGCCCGATTTTTTCTGAAAATGGAAAGGACATTTTTCTTTTTGGGGTTCTGCCCTCCAAGTATTCGGGCAGTGTGGCGGGGCTTCAATTCGGACTCGGTTTTGCGAAAACTATTTTCTGGGGATATGGATTTTCGCAAAACCGAGACTAATTTGGTTTTGGATTTTGTCCGCGCGGAGGAGGGGTCTGGGGAGGAATCCGCGCGGGCTTCTGGATTTTTGATTTTCGCTTAAAATTCTGATAAAATACAAATACATTTCTTATGATGAACAACCATGAATTTATAATAGACGAAAAGGAAATTTCTAGAAAAATAGGAATTGACCTTAAAGTACCCGTACGAGTTTTTAATCTCGAAGATTTAGGTATTAACCAGGATGAGTTTATTAAAACATTTATTCCATATTTTTCTGATTTGAACTGGGATTTGTATGATGTCAAAATAAGACAATATAATTACCTGCTAAAATGTTACCCAGAGCAGGATAAACGATTAAAAGAATTTATTGATAAATATTTTGACAGTAAAACTGATTTGAATGAAGTTAATGATCTCATTAAAAAATTGCCTTTAGAAAAATCGGCAGAGTTTCAACAAATTGCTCCATATCGCCGCCGCTCCATTGCTCGCTTTATGGTGAAAAATATTGACAATAATTTATACGATATTGTTCGTGAGGAAGTTAAAATTTTTTCTCAAGACACGGGCAAAGGTGATTATAGATCAAAGGAGCGCGTATTTACCGAAACCCCAGTTGAATTAACAAATCACCCACTTTTTCAAAAATTATTAAATCAGGTCATCAACATTCTTGCTAATGTTGAGCCTAATTTTGAAATAATGAATGTAGATTTTCATCAGATAAGTATAATTACCAAAATCCACAACACCGGCGAAAGTTCCCCCGAGGGTATACATCAAGATGGCGTTGATTATAATGTTTCCGCACTAGTCATTGAGCGAGAAGGTGTTGTGGGAGGTGAAAGTATTATATATGGACCAGATAAGAAAACCGAATATCTAAAAATAATTTTACAACCAGGCGAAGGGATTTTTCAGGCGGATAAAAAATCTAATCTTTGGCATTACGCAACTCCAATTTATTTGGATCCTTTATCCAATCTTAAAGAGGGTAAGCGTAATATATTTGGGTTTGATTTTAATATCCTAAAAATTAAGTAAATACTATGACTTCAAGAATCGATTATAATAATCCAGTTTCATCAGGAAAATTAGGTTTACCATACCACTATGAAATGGTTTCTGACTCAAAAAGAGTAACCCCTTTTAAGTTGGCTATTCAAGCAACCTGCAAAGACAAAAGAGTTTTTGAAAGTGGCATTGGCTCGGGCATCATGAGTATTTTGGCGGCAAAGGCTGGTGCCAAAAAAGTCTACGCGACGGAAATTGATTCTGACATTGCCGATTTTGCTCAAGAAAATATAAATAAAAATGGTTTTCAAAATGTCATTAAAATTCTAAGAAAAGATACAAGGAATGTTTCTATTGAAGATATTGAGGGTGAAAAAGTAGATGTTGCTATTGCTGAAAATTTAAGCACTTGGGAAGTGAATGAACCTGAAATTGCCGTATTCAATCATATCAACGAAAACTTACTTAAGGCCGACGGCGTTAGAATTCCTGAAATAATTTACAACTATTTTGAACTGGCAAATTCACAATATATTTTCGAGGATTCAGTAGAATTACGAACTTATTATTTCCAGTTTACAGGAATACCCTCGCCAGAAATATTATCAGATAAAACACTTTTTTCAGAAATTGATTTAAGAAAAACCAATCTCAAAAAGACAGAAAAAAGTGTGGTTGTTAAAATTTTAAAAAGTGGAGTGCTCAACAGTTTGCGACTCACTTCACCACTAAAAGTTTTTAGCGATATTGCATTTGATTCATCTGATAGCCTCATGCCTCCAGTGATTATTCCATTAAAAAAGGATATAGAAGTTAAAGTTGGTAATAAAGTTAAACTCGACATTAAATACAATTTTGAGAATGGTTGGAATAATTTTAAGTGTGAGGCAACATTAGTTCAATAATTTTACTTATTTTTAATTGATAAGCGAAAATCAAAAATCCAGAAGCCCGCGCGGATTCCTCCCCAGACCCCTCCTCCGCGCGGACAAAATCCAAAAACAAATTAGTCTCGGTTTTGCGAAAATCCATATCCCCAGAAAATAGTTTTCGCAAAACCGAGTCCGAATTGAAGCCCCGCCACACTGCCCGAATACTTGGAGGGCAGAACCCCAAAAAGAAAAATGTCCTTTCCAT
>OBEQ010533329.1_pt1 | contig 81467 bp, 72 predicted proteins | sample 1670901 | NCBI WGS metagenome assembly OBEQ01 (sample SAMEA104232315, study PRJEB22302) | groundwater metagenome | biome: forest; feature: aquifer; material: groundwater | place: USA | collected 2011-08-07 | depth 5.4 m | reverse complement strand
GCGCAGTTTGCCTTCAGCCACTGGCTGAGGTTTGCCTGCTTGCTCCCTCTGGACACTGCCCCTCGCGGCAACTCGACGTTTCAATCTGGATGAAGCACTTGTCGCGTTTGCACAAATGCTTCAGTCACGAGCGGCCCGTGCATTCGGAGGCAATTTTTGCAAACACAACACACCCCATCCCCTGAGTGCCTCCCAACCCCAAAACACCACATTTTGTGGTAACAATTAACCGCATCGGCCGCTGACTCAGCATCCGCGAGGCGAAGCGGTCGATAATATTTTTGATTAACCAACCGTTTTTCCACACATTAAAAAAAATCGCGCATTTTTTTCGCGCAGCGCCGCTCCTGGCACATCGGTTGCTAATTTAAGGGAGCAGGAGGGCGGCGCATGAAAAAATATTTGGGTGTCTTGGTCGCAGTTGGTTTGTTCCTACCGCAACTTGCCTGGTCCGCCCCCGCCGCCCACAAAAATTTCGCCCCCGTCACCCAATTCGTCGCCGTCGATTCCGTGTTGGGCAGTTACTATGTCCATTTTGTCAAACGGTTCGGCGGCCGCTACGGCACGCAGGCCGAGGCCTTTCACGCCTTTTGTCACGTCTTGCGCACCAGCGATCTGTTGGCCGACGAAATGATTCAGGTCGGGATTCCCACCGATCAACTCTTTACGATTTTGCGCCAACTTGAAACCGCCGATGTCGCCGCGGCCGATCACGAAAGCGTGCGCCGCGCCCTGCTCACCGTGGATCACGCCCTCGAGACCATCGATTCCATGCTCAACGAACGCCACCGCACCGAATTCCGCCGCGAAGTCTTGGCGGAAGTGCCGACCATGGCATATACGGGGTGAGTGTTGTCCCTATGTCCCTACGTCCTTACGTCCCTATGTCTCTAACAAGGAATGTGGTCCGATCTGTTTTGACGTAGGGACATAGGGACGTAAGGACATGGGACAAAAAAACTAGCGCATAATTGATAACCACCGTAACCTCTCATTCATGACCGATGTGATCCAATCCACGTGGGAAATGTTCGCGGCGGCGGCACCGTATTTTTTGTTGGGGCTGTGTATTGCGGGGCTGATGCACGGGCTGCTGCGCCGGGAAACCATTGCGCAGTACCTAGGTGCGGCAAATCTGCGGTCGATCGCACTCGCGGCCTTGATTGGGGTTCCGCTGCCGCTCTGTTCGTGTGGCGTGCTACCAGCCGCTCTGGGCCTGCGCCGCAGCGGCGCGTCCAAATCCGCCACGCTCGCATTTCTGATTTCCACACCGGAATCTGGTGTCGATTCCATCGCCGTCACCTACGCCCTGCTCGGCCCGCTCATGGCCGTGCTGCGCCCACTCGCGGCCTTTACCACCGCGTTCGTCGCGGGCGTGGCGGAATTAATTTTCGGCGAAAAAAAATCGCAGGCGACCACACCCATCAATCCAGCGGTCGACGCGCCAACGCCGGCGCGCACGGATATTTTCGGCGGCCTGCGCTACGCGTTCATCACGTTACTGGGCGACATCACACCCACGTTTCTGATCGGAATTTTTTTGTCCGGCGTGATTAGCGTGTTGGTCCCCGCATCGGTCGTTGAACAATATCTCGGCAGCAGCCTCACTGCAAAATTTGTCATGCTCGCCATCGGCATTCCGCTGTACATCTGCGCCGCCGCCTCCACGCCCATTGCGGCCGCCCTCATGTTCAAAGGCATGAGTGCGGGCACCGCGCTGGTTTTTCTGCTCGCCGGTCCCGCCACCAATTTATCTTCACTGCCGGTCCTCACGCGCGAACTCGGATTGCGCAGCGTCGCGTGGTATTTGGCCAGCATCGCCGTCACGACACTCTGTTTCGGTATCGCCGTCGATTATTTTTTCCCGTCGTTCGCAGCACAACTCGCACCACTCGCCAGCCCACACCATCACGACGCCACGAGCCTGCTCCATCAATCAGCCGCTATTATTTTACTCGCGCTGATGGGATGGGCGTCCGTCGTGCGTCGTCGCAAAAAATCTTCCTGACCCTTGTGCCCCCTTGACCCTTGACCCTGCAGTACGCTATGAACCGCGCACGCAACGCCGACATCAATGGGGATGTGGCGAGCAAAGTTTTTTTTAGGGGAGGTTGGTATGAACAAGCGTCTCACAGGCGCCCTCGTGGCGACAGCGGTAGCAAGTCTGTTTTTGGCAGGCCATGTGTCCGCCGCGGAACCGGCCAAGGCCGCCGCCGCCAAGATGGTGAAGTGCACGGGCGTGAATGCCTGCAGTGGCAAAGGTGGCTGCAAAGGCGCCACGAATGCCTGTAAAGGCAAGAATGGTTGCAAAGGCAAAGGCTGGACCGAAATGAGCGACAAAGATTGCGCCGCCAAAAGTGGCAAAGTCGCGAATTAATTTTTTCGACACTGTGTAAAAAAAAATGCGGCGCTCTGGGAACAGAGCGCCGCATTTTTTTTACTGCACTACATTTTTCATTTTGCATTATCTTTCCGGCACCGCCACCAGCAGCACAATCCGTCGACCGAATAACGACCCGGGCCGAACGCCATCACGACGAGGCAGGTGAGCAGAAATAAAAACGGCTCGGCCTTCACAAATTTATCGGGATCGGTGTAAAAATTCATGAGGACTTCGTGATCGGCGGTGAGATAGGCAACCCACATCACGAACGAGAGCGGAATCGCCACCAACCGCGCGCGCAAGCCGATGAGCAGCAAAAATCCGCCCACACATTCCACCGTGCCCGCCAGGTAAGCGTTCACCAACGGCACCGGAATCCCCAAGCCGGTGAAAAATTCCACCACATGATCGATGTGCGTGAGTTTACCGAGACCGGCCTGAAAAAAATGCCAACCCCAATACAACCGCATCGCCAGCAACAACGGCGATTGCAGCTGCGACAACGCATCGACCAACTTTGCGTAATACTTGCACCCACCCACCGGACATGTTTCTTTCATGATACCTCCCCCTTTCGATGTGAGCCCGCGCTATACAAGATTGACGCCGCAATGACAAACGACATATGCACTGCCGCACATGAATGATTTTCCCTATTTAGGTTTCGGCGTCGGCCTGCGCACGGTGCACTATCCATATATTTTGGAGCAGATCGCCGAAAATCGCGCGAGCGCCCTTGCCGTGCAATGGTTCGAGGTCATCTCGGAAAATTACATGGGCGTCGGCGGACGCCCGCTCTACGTACTCGACCGCGTGCGCGAACATTTTCCGATCGTCATGCACGGCGTGTCGTTGTCGATTGGTTCCGTCGATCCGCTCAGCCGCGAGTATCTCACGCAACTGAAAGCACTGGCCGCCCGTGTGCAGCCCGCGTGGATTTCCGATCATTTGTGTTGGAGCAGCACCGGGCGCCACAGCGTGCATGATCTGCTGCCGATTCCGCACACCGAAGAAGCGCTGCGCCACGTCGTGGATCGCATCACACAGGTGCAGGATTTTTTGGGGCGACGCATCCTCATGGAAAATGTCTCGAGCTATCTGGAATTCACCGACTCCATGATGCCCGAATGGGAATTTCTCACGCGCGTTGCGCAAGACGCCGACTGCATGATTCTGCTCGACGTGAATAATATTTACGTCAGCGCAAAAAATCATGGCTTCGATGCCCACACCTATCTCGACGCCATTCCCGCCGATCGCGTCGGGCAATTTCATTTGGCGGGCCACAGCAACATGGGTACGCATCTCCTCGACACGCACGATCACCACATCATCGACGAGGTCTGGGCGTTGTACGAACGCGCACTACAACGTTTCGGCAACGTCTCCACGCTCATTGAATGGGACGATCACATTCCACCTTTTGAAGAATTACTCACGGAGGTTTCCCGTGCCAAGGAACGCTATCGCGCCCTCGAGCAAAAACTCGCTCGACCTGGCGCACACGCAATCCCTGCTCTGGCGGCTGATCACCGCACCTGAAGGTGTGGAGGCCGCGCTGCAAAAATCTCCGCACACCGCGTTGCCGGTGTTGCCGAGTCGCACACTCACGCCCGTTGAACGCGTCGATATTTACAACAAGATGTATTTTCATCGCATCCTCGAGGCGATGCAGGGCGATTTTTCCGCGGTGCGGCACGTAGTGGGCGATGAAATATTTTCAGAACTCGTCGCGGCGTATTTGGCGTCGACACCACCCACGCATTTTTCGATTCGCTACGCCGGAAAATTTTTCGCCGAAAGTTTCGCGCACCACGCACTCACCAGCGCATGGCCGTGGCTCGCGGATTTGGCGCGACTGCAATGGACACTGCTCGCCGCCTACGACGCACTCGATGCGCCCGCGTTGCGCGCGGAAGATTTGTCGGCGCTGCCCGCCGACGCGTGGCCAACGCGGGTGTTGCACACGACTCCCGCCACGCAGCGACTCGATCTCACCTGGCCCGCACAAAAAATTCTGGAAGCCGTCACCGAAGAACAATCGCTCCCAGACATCGCGCGCAAGGCCACGTCGTTGCTCATCTGGCGACGCACGCTCGATGTCGAATATCGTGTGCTCACGCCGCTTGAAGCGGAACTTATCGACGCCGTGCAAAAAAAAATCACGTTCAGTGATTTGTGCGAACTCGCGCTCGCGCACGTGGCAGAAGAACAAGTCATCGCCTGCGTCGGCAATTTTTTGCAACAATGGGTCAGCGAGGGAATCTTGGCATGAGCAACACGTTACGCACGCTGGAATCCATTTGCCGCACCTACGACGACCTGCCGCGCGAGGCGTTGTGTAAAACGGATCTACTGCGACTGGGCGTGGCGTTTTCGCCGGAAGCACTCGTCATCACCGCGGCGGCGAAACCGAAATCCTATTTTATTTTTTCATTCGATCGCACGCCACAATCCGAACTCACGCCCGCCGAACGCCACGCCGCCCCCGAAGAAATCGCGATCATCGGCGGACCGTGGGATTTTGCGCGCACCATTGTCTCCGTGCGCATGAATCCCGATTCGCCGTATCGCGTCGAGGTGACTCGCGATCAGGAGCTCGTTTTACAATGCGACGGCACACCGTTGTGTGGCGTGGCTCTTCCGGCGATGCCGGACTATTATCGCGTGGCGCTGCCGAATGGAAAACCGGTCACCGACATCGCCCCGACGTTGGAATGGGGTTATTTAATTTACCTGACCGCGTTTCGGCTCTGCCAATATTGGGGCCGCGACGAAGAATGCCAATTTTGCGATATCAACGAAAACTACCGCCAACAGAGGGCGGAAGGCCGTTCGTACACCGGCGTGAAAGAACCCGCAGAAGTCGTCGAGGCGTTGGCGATCATCAACGCACTCGATCGCGAGCGCGTCAGTCAGGCGTACACCGTCACGGGCGGCAGTATCACCACGCAACTGCACGGCATGAGCGAGGCGGAGTTTTACGCACGCTATCCGGCGGCCATCGAAGAAAAATTTCCCGGTCGTTGGATCGGCAAAGCGGTGGTGCAGGCGTTGCCGCTGTCGGAAGTCAAAATTTTAAAAAATGCCGGTTACCAAATTTATCATCCGAACTACGAGGTGTGGGACGCGCGTCTCTTCGAAATTCTCTGTCCCGGAAAAACGCGTTACGTGGGCCGCAACGAGTGGATTAAACGCGTTCTTGATTCCGCCGAAATTTTTGGACCCGCGCAGGTCATTCCGAATTTTGTCGCCGGAACGGAAATGGCCGCGCCGCATGGATTCACATCCGTCACCGACGCCATCACGTCGACCGCAGAAGGTCTCGATTTTTTTATGTCACGCGGGATTTGCCCACGCTTCACGATCTGGTGCGTCGAACCCAACACCGTCTTGCAACAGACCAACGCCGAACCACCCCCACTCGAATATTTCGCCGCACTGTTGCGCGTCTACCGCGCCACGCATCGCCAATACAATTTACCCATCCCGCCCGGTTACGGCGAGGCCGGTGTCGGGAAAGCCGTCTTCTCGGTGAGCGCGTTTATGGATGTGTTGTGATTTTTTGTCCCTACGTCCTTATGTCTTTTAATGGAAGGGGCTCAGATTTGTTTTTGGCGTAAGGACGTAGGGACGCGGGACGTAGGGACAAAAGAATCACACCGTTAAAAATTTCATCATATTCGTCGCACCTTTTAAACGCGTAGTACCGGCCACCACTACGACGACGTCGCCTTTTTTCAAGCGGCCTGCTTTCAACAAAATGCGCTCGCCGTATTCGATCATCTTGTCGGTGGTGTGACCGACTTTCGTGACGAACGGTTCGAGTCCCCAATACAGCGCCATCGCACGTGCCACATTCGGATCGGCGGTCAAACCGAAAATCGGTTTGTTGGGGCGTTGTTTGCACAAGGCCTGCGCGGTCGTGCCTGTCATGGTGAACACCAGCAACGCTCGCACGCGGGGATCCCGCGCGGCTTGCGCAGCGGCGCGCACCACGAGTTGCGTCACCGTGTGCCCGCGCAACTGCGCTTCCGACAACGCGGCGGGACGCATGAAGGCGGACCGTTCGGCCTCGCTAATAATCGACGCCATCGTGCGCACCGATTCCACCGGATACAATCCGCTCGCACTCTCCGCCGACAACATCACGGCGTCGGTGTGATCGAAAATCGCGTTGGCGATATCGGTGGCTTCCGCACGCGTCGGCACTGGCTTCTCGACCATGGTCTCCAACATTTGCGTCGCTGTGATCACAAATTTTCCGGCGCGATTCGCGCGCTCGATGATCGTTTTTTGCAACACCGGCACGCGCGCCAACGACAATTCCACACCGAGATCACCGCGCGCCACCATGACGCCGTCGGCCTCGTCCAGAATTTCGTCGAGCCGCTCCAACGCCTCGGCGCGTTCGATTTTTGCGATGATCGGCAACGGACAGTTGTGACGACGCAACCAGTCGCGCAGTTGCCGCACATCGGTGCGCGAGCGCACGAACGACAGCGCGATGTAATCGACACGCTCCTGCACCGCAAACGCGAGATCCTCGAAATCCTTTTCGGTGAGTGCTGGCGCCGACAAATCCACGCCCGGCAAATTCAGTCCCTTGTGTTCGCCCAACAAACCACCGCGCTCCACCGCACACACCACCGTATCGCGCCGCACGCGATCGACCACAAGTTCCAGGCGACCATCATCGACCAAAATCGAATCGCCGCGTTTCACATCGCGCGGCAAATGCGTGTACGACGTGGACACCAGCTGATCATCCCCCGTGACGAGTTTCGTCGTAATGCAAAATTTCGCACCGCGTTTGAGTTGCACCGGACCGCTGCCTTTGAGTCGCCCGATGCGCATCTTCGGACCTTGCAAATCAAACAAGATGCCCACGGTTTTTCCCACGGCCCGCGCAGCGGCGCGCAGATTGCGAATGCGCGCGTGATGCTGGGCGTGCGTGCCATGCGACATATTCACGCGCGCGATATCGAGTCCCGCGAGAATCAGTTTGCGCAAAATAATTGGCGAATCCGACGCCGGCCCAATCGTGCCGACGATTTTGGTGCGATGCGTTGAGTGCATATTGCCTTCATGCCGCGTTTGGTGTGGAAAGGCAAGATTAGAGACTAGAGGATAGAGACTAGGAAATGCAAACGCTCACTAGTGGTCTCTTCCTATTCTCTATTCTCTAGTCTCTAAAAGCTGTGCGGCATTTGCGCCACTGCGCACCGCGCCTTCAATCGTGGCGGGAAGAAACGTTTGCGTCCAATCGCCGGCGAGAAAGGCGTTGGTCCACGGTGTTCGCGTCGGCAAACGTTGCGTGGCGCTGCCGACGGTCAGGCTCACGGTGGCGTGCAATTCTTTGGTGAGTTGCGCGTGCACGAGTTTCGCTGCGCGCGCCGCCGGAAAATATTTCTGCATGACCGCCTGCGCGGCCTGCAAAATTTCCACGCGCGGTTTCGCGGCGAGCTCGCGGCAGGCGCTGGAAACTAAAGAGATGCAGTCGCCGGTCGCCGGTCGTCGGTCGCCGGTTACTGCAACTGCTCCACTCGTGTTGTCCTTACCGGCGACCGGCGACCGACGACCGGCGACGGCCTTCCCAAATGCCCAATGAAAATTTTCATCGGGTAAACCAAGCATGGCGGATGGCAGCACGGCGCGATCGTACCACAAATGCACGGAACAGATCGGCACGCTCTCCCACGCGGTGAGTGGTTGCCAATGCGCGTCGTCGGCGCAACCGCTCGCCGCTAGCACGCGCCCCAGCTCGCGCGGCGGGCAGGCGAAAATAATGGCATCGGCCGTAATTGTTATACCGCGCGTCGTCACGACACCACGGAGTTGCGAATTTTCGATCAGCACCGATTGCACGGTCGTTGATTCTTGCACGACGTGACCATGCGCGCGCAATCGCTCCACCGCCGGATCGATCAGCAATTCACTCAATCCCACACGCGGCACCACGAGTCCGCGCGACACGCCGCGCTCCCACAATCCTTCGCGCAACATCATGAGCAGTGGCGCCACCGACGCGCGCTCCGGGGTTTCGTTCATGATCGCCAATGTCAGCGGCGTCCAGAATATTTCGCGCGCCATTGTACTTTGCCGAATCTGATCCAACCACTCGCTCACACTCACGCAATCCCACTGCGCATACGTCGCCGCCGAAATATTTTTCAGCGCCGCAAACGCCCGCCGCAGATGCCACACATCGCGTTTTGGAAATCCGCGCAACCGCAGCAAACCCGCCGCCACATGCCACGGCGCCGGCAAATTCGGGCAATCAAGTGTTGCGAGTTCGCCGCTCGGCAACAGCAACGGCACCACGAATCGTGATTCCTGCGTGACCAGATGTTCGCTCCCAATCGTCCGCAACATCGCAAGGGTCGCGCGATAGCAGCCCATCAGTAAATGTTGGCCGTTGTCGATCGTGGCGCGGGTGACGGGTTCGGTGAAAGAATACGCGCGCCCGCCGCAAAATGATCGTTGTTCGAGCAACACGACATCGTGACCCGCGGTGTCGGCGGTGAGCGCTGCCGACAATCCCGCCACACCACCACCAATGACAAGAATTTTCACGCGGCGCGCCCTCGCACGAGCACGCAGATTTTCTGCCACCACGGCAGTCGCACGCGTCCGGAAAAAATCGCGAGCGGATCGCGCGCAATGCGCGAAAGAATCGCGCGATAACACCGCGACATGAGTTGCGCAGACTGCATCTGCGGCAGGACGTCGGAAAATCCGCGCCACGCCGTTTCGTAAGACGCCGCCGCGCGCGTAATTTCGAAATCGATGAGTGCGGCGATACGCTGCTGTTCATCACGCTGCGCGGGCAATTGCAAAAAAGCCGACGGCGGCACATGGAATCGCTGCAGATCCTCTGTTGGCAAATAGACGCGACCAATTTGTGCATCGGCGTGCAGATCGCGCAGGATATTTGTGAGTTGAAACGCGTTCGCTAATGCAATCGCCGCCGCGCGATGCATCGCTGTTTCTTCAACACCGAAAATGCGCAGACAGATCAGTCCGACCGTGCCCGCCACACCGTAACAATATTTTTCGAGCGCCGCGAGATCGGGCACCGGCTGCGGTGCGATGTCGCTGGCACAGCCGTCGATGAGTTCGAGATAATAGCGCGTGGGAATGTGAAATTGCGTCGTCGCCCACAATAATTCTTGCCCCAACGGATGCGCAACATTTCCGGCCGCCACAGCGCGCACCACTTCACGCCACGCCGCTAGCTCGCATGTTTTCTGATCGGGCGAGCCATCACCATCCACCACATCGTCCACCACGCGACAAAACGCATACACCGCCCGCATGCCGCGTCGCTGCACACGCGACAATGATCCAAACGCGAGCGCAAAATTCGACCCCGATTTTTTCACAATGCGGCGGCAGTATTGTTCGGGCGTTGGGAGCGATGTCATGCGAACGTTTGATAGCATAACGGATACTGTTCGGGGTGTTCAAGCGAGTCGAGTTCGAGATCGATGTCGAGTGTCGGCCAATGCAGATGGTGGCCGTGATGCAAACTGACCTGGTAGATCGCGTCTATGGTGGCATTCTTGAACCAGGGATATTTTTCGAAGGAGAGCAGATATTCCTTGCCGTGCACCGCAAGCCACAGCCCATGCCGCGACACCCCTTGAACCTCAACCGCTGAAATGTTGTTTCCACGCGCGCGCGATGGCATAATGTTGCTCCTCGATGATATCTTGCAATTCTCTCAATTGTTTCGGCGATAGGCCAGTACTATTCGCCAACGCGATCAAAGGCTCAAGCCAAAACTTCGCCTCGCCGTCCGGACACGCAACGTGTACATGCATCCGCGCTTCTTCGCGCGAAAAGAAAAAGAAGCGATATTTCTTATGTCGAAAAATCGTGGGGGTCATGCGAGAGGAATAAAGGGTTCAGGGTTCAGGGTCAAGGGTTCAGGTCCACCGCATTGCGCGCCACACCAGCAGTGCCCAGTCGCGCGGACCGAGTTTTGGACGGCGAAAAATATTGAAATCGTTGGCGCTGATTTTTTCCAGGATGCGCATGCCGCCCAGCCACGTCAGGCGCAATTGCCAGCGCAGGCGCGGATGCGGAACGATGTCGCACAGCGCGCGGCCCGACACGAACAGGGCGCGGGTGCGTTCGACCTGGAATTGCATGAGCGATTGCAACTCGGGCGAAAATTTTGCCGCGAACAAATCCTGTTCCGTCACGCCGAAATGTTGCATTTCATCGTGCGGCAAATAGATGCGATCTTTTTTTAAATCGACCGCCACGTCTTGCCAAAAATTCGCCAACTGCAACGCCGTGCAAATATGATCCGACAGTTTCATCCACTGTTCGTTGCCGTAGCCGAAGAGATGCAAAATGAGTCGACCGACCGGATTCGCCGAATGCCGACAATAATGCATGACTTCGCCAAATTGCGCGTACCGATTTTTTTTCACGTCGAGCATGAAGGCGGTGAGCAAGTCGTTCAAGAGTTCGACTGGGAGTTGCCGCGTGCGGATCGATTCGGCAAGAGCTGCGAAAACAAGGACGTCGCCGGTCGCCGGTCGCCGGTCGCCGGTTACTGCAACTGCTCCACTAGTGTTGCCCTTACTGGCGACCGGCGACCGGTCCCTGGCGACGATGTCCATTAATCGCTCCCGCCACGCGAGCAACCGCTCCATCCGTTCTCCAGAAAATTGCGGTTCGTCGGCGAAGTCGTCGGCGCCACGCGCAAACGCGTAGATGTTGCAGACGTGTTGGCGCAGATTTTTCGGCACGAGCCACGACGCCACCGGAAAATTTTCGTAGTGCCCGTAGGTGATGCGCCGCGTGTGCGCGAAGGCGTGCGTAATCGTGACTCGTTGCTCGTTGCTCGTTGCTCGTAATTCGTGATGCGTCATAAGCGGGAACGTCGAAACCATCGCAGCGGCGACATAAATTTATGTGTCATTGCTGTGTAAAAAATTCCCCACCCATCACGCTCGCCGAGTTGGTCGGGTACGAGTGCTGGATGGGGATGCTGCGCTCTTCGGTTTGGCAATGCACGGCATTACCTAACCAGGGTGATGCATCGGGACTCCCCTCACGCACGCTCCCGGCATCCATGAATGCCGGAATTCTGGTGTGAAGCTCTTCCTCCCGTGGGAGTGCTGGGCCGCCACCACCACGAGCCGCAGGCCAACATTGTGGTTGGCATTGTCCGGGTGGTTGTTGTTACGATATGCCGCGCGACAGTTGTCGTCATCATTGTTGAACGAGCCGCCACGCACGACCCTTTTTATGATGCATCCCCCTTGCGTTGGAAGACAATGTCTCCCAACAACAACGTTCGCAATTGCATGGTGTCGGCATGTTGGGCATGACCGATCCATGCGCGAATCGATCCGATCACATGCGACCACGAAACCACGCCGTGCCTATCCAATTTTTGCAGGCGATGCAAGCGGCGCCGTGCGCGCACCACATTGGCGCGTTGTAAACGCCGGCGCCGAGGGAATACAACCAAGCCGAGAAACGGCACGCCGTGTGCCACACGAAAGATGCGACATTTCCCTTCATGTAATCGCAGCCGCAACGATTGCAGATATTGCACAATCTCCGCTTTGATTTTCCACAAACGCTGTTTGTCTTTTTCAAAAATGACGAAATCATCCATGTAGCGGACGTAATAGCGGCACCCGAGACGCTCCTGCACAAAATGATCGAACGCAGTCAAATAAACATTCGCAAAAAACTGCGAGGTCAGATTGCCGATGGGAATGCCAATAATTCGGTCGGTCGGTCGGTCGGTCGGTTGCAATGCGGGTGCCATCGTGCGGTGCGAGGCGAGAATGGTAGCGATCAACTCCAGCGTATCCGTACACGCAATTTTTCGTCGGAGCAACTGCATCAGAATATCGTGATCAATGGACGGGAAATATTGTTGAATGTCACATTTCAGCACGTACGGCATGGCCCGCGCGCAGTGTTGAAAACGATCGATGGCGGCGTGCGTGCCTTTCCCCTTGCGCGTGGCGTACGAGTCAAAAATAAAGGTTGGTTCGAAGAGCGGTTCCAAGATGTTGTGCACGGCATGATGTACGACACGATCCCGATACGGAGCCGCGCTAATGATTCGCTCTTTGGGTTCGTAAATTCGAAAGTGCTGATATTTTCCCGGACGGTATTTTTTTGCCGCCAAGGCACGATGCAAGCGCCACAATTCATATTCCAGAAAAAAATTAAAACGCGCCGTGGAGGATTTGAACCGCTTGCCGCGTTGGGCCAATCGCGCCGCGTGCAGCAGATTTGGGAAAGCCACAATACGTGAGTACAGATTCGTATGCGTTCTCACGCCGGTTTTCCTTGTTGTTGCTTGATCCATCCGCCCAGCTGCACCCCAATGTCATTCACCTGCCGCGACGTGACCTCGTAGCGCTGGAGGCTGATGAGTTTCAGATCCTTGCACATCCGCAGCCAGTAGCGCAGGTGTTCCAAGCGAATGTTTAATTGGCGAAGTTGATGGAGACGATCTTTCGTATAGCAGGCCGTAATGGTCTCTTCGAGCAGTGCACCGGCCAATTGCTCGACTCGTGTTCCGATCGAACAGCGATGCGAACGCGGGAATTGACTGACGTACGGCAGAAGATGCACGACCAAATCATACACGCGCGTCACGATCTGGGGGCCAGTCGACATGCAGGGGCGTTACGCGAATTCACCAACGACTGTCAATGAAGACTGCGCCCGGCTTCACCATATGTATGGGAGTGGTAAAATACTAAAAGGGTGCAAGGGTAACAACGGGTGTCAGGAGTCCTGGGCCGCCACCACCACGAGCCGCAGGCCAACAACGAGGTAGGCAACGTCCGGGTGGAAGTCGTAACGAAATGCCGCGCGACAGAGGACGACACCATTGTAGAACGAGCCGCCACGCACGACCCTGTCATCGCCAACTCGACAGACCGGGTCTTGCGATGGCAACGTCGTGTTGTCTGGTTGATAAGAATCCTCCGTCCACTCCCACACATTGCCGGATTGTCCGTACACCTCACCATTGGGATCAAATTCTTTAACGGGCCCGGTCGTGCCCTCTTTCCACGATAATCCGTAACGCGCTTCGCCTTCCAGTTTGTCTCCACTGGCGGTCGCGAATTTTTTACCGTTCGTCGCCTCTTCCCACTCGGCCTCCGTGGCGAGCCGAATCACAAAATCCGAACGGCCCAGCACCGCGCGTTCCACACCGGTCCGCCACGCCGCATAGGCCCGCGCCTCGGCCCACGTCACATTCACCATCGAGTGATCATCGACATCAAAGCCTTCTCTCAATGCCGGCATGCGCACCTGCGATTCCGGAGTTGGCACCACCGCGATCTGTGCGCCTGCCACTAAATGCGCTGCGACTGCCAAGATATGATCCTGCACGAGTGCGGCTGCGTCATTGCCGGTGGCCAGTGCTGAAGGGGCTCCGTCAGCGGTCGTGGATTGCAACGCCCACTTCGGCTGCGCCGTACACCACTCCACATATTTTTTCCAATCCCCCACCGTGACTTGCGTTTCGCCAAACAAATGCTCCGACACCGTCACCTGGTGTGGTTTGCAATTTTTGTACGTTTTGTGAAGATCCGCGGCGCCCATCTGAAAAGTTCGGGTGGGCCGGTGCGTGAATCCGGCAATCTGCGGTAATGTGCGGGCAATAGGCGAGGTCATCTGCAGCTCCTTGGTTGTGCGATCAGCAACATTCTTACTGTAGGTATCGGCAGCGCGCGAGAAAAGTTGCGTGGGTTTTTCATTTTTTTTGATTTTTTATTGTTCTCGGAAACAAACCACTGAAAAACAACCATAAAATCAGCAACGACGCGACCGAAAAATTTCAATGAAGAGATTATTCCATCCGCGCACGCGCCCAGCGGTTGGCGACGTCGTCGCGTTTGCCGTCGATCTCGAAATCGTATTCCTGATGCGTGCCCACAAAGTAGCAGGCCATTTCCATGCGATCCGCAACACTACTGGGCAAGGGGGCGAGCGGGCGCGACGCAACTTTTTCTGCGCCGCGCCGATACATGATGTGTATGGTCCATTCTATGCCGCGCGCGCCACAGCCGACAGCGAAGCATTATCTGCTGCTCCCGACCTTGCATCATCGCGTGATCGCGGCGCTGGATGGACCGTCGCATGCGATGGGCGTTCCGATCACCAACGCCGCGCAGGCCGCGTCGTTGCTGCGCGAGGCGCCCTTGCGTGTTGTGGGCGCCTGGTTTACCAGTCCATCGGAATCGTGGCGACATGGCATCTCGCGATTTTTGTATAATGAAATCGGCGACGAGGCGCTGGCCGAATCGCCTCTCGCCATCCCACTCATTCATCCCCGTGTGAGCATCACGCAACTGCGGCATCATGAATCGGACATCGCCGCGCGCTGGAAAAATCTCGCCGATGCCGTCGTCGAGAGCGAGACCCTGGAACGCTCGATGCTCGTGGCATTGGCGAGCGTCATTGGCGAGGAACACGTTGCACCGTCGAACGCCAACCAATGGTCGGCGTCCGCGCGCTGGCTACTCGGCGAGCAGCTGCGCCTCTTCTGTGGCCCCAGCCTGGCGGGGCGATTGCACGCCCGTTTGCTCGACACCCGACACGACGTCCTCTGGACGTCGGCGGCGCATTGCCTTCTTCTGAGTCATCTGTTGTGCACGGTGAGTAGCAGTTCTTTGCGGAGCGCAGCGCTGATCGAGGGGGCATGCGAATTTTTTCGTCTCAACCGCAGCGGCGGGGAATTCGGTGGCGACGCGTTGTTGCATCTGCTCATTGACTGCATGGAACATGACCTCGCCGCCGAACCTCCACCCGCCGCCAGCGCCCTCTGGCAAACGATCGCCCACATGGTGTATCGATATCGCTCGCTCTCCCGCACCGGCGAAGCACGCCGCCGCTGTCTGCAATTCATCGACCTCTGCGCCCGCGCTGGGCTGTCATTGCAGCATCTGACGACATTGCCCACCAAAGCGTATGCCACCGTCTCGACCCGGGGGACGGTGACATTGGAAGACACCGAAGAGTTGCTCACCAATCTGCAGGCACTGGCGTTCTCCCCAGACGCCATGCATTCGATGTTGGCAGTTATTCTGTTGGGCAACAGCACACACAATCAGACCCGCGTACTCAATTTTTTTCAACACGCCCCACTCGCATGGATTAGCAAGGTGAGTGTGAACGCGCGTCAATGGCACCATGCCGCCACCGCACAGGAATCCGCGACCGACGATCCGACCAATCAACTCATGACGATGGGGAATGCGCTCTGGTATCAGATCATGCGACATGATCCAACGCAGGCCAGTCCGCACTCCCCGGAGCTGCTGCGCCAGTGGGACGCGCTCGAAGGCGCGATGCCGCGCGGTTGGCTCGTATCGTTATTTTGCAACCTCACCGCCCGTGGCATTGCGGTGGAACGCGCACTCGATTTTCTCGAGATGCAACATGAGCGCCTCGAGTTCATCGGCGAGGATTACGCAGCGGTCCTCGTGAATGGGCACGATCACACGGCACTCATCCACGCGCAGTACCTCGAGACGCTGTTGCAAGCCGGGGTTTCGTTTCAAGAACTCACACACATCGATTTTGTGCTCGGCACCGCTGCGGGCGAAAAATATTTTGCCATCACGCAATCCGTTGTGCGATTAGTCGTGCAGATGCGACAACAGTTGTGGCACGGCGACGGCATTGGCCGCGTCCTGGCGAAGCTCGCCGCCCGCATGCAAAACCACGACGAAGCGGGCGTCTGCACGGCGGCCCTGAAACGTCTCGTCACGCTCAGAAACGAATCCGTCGAGGATCAGGTGGCGAATATGGAACGCATCGCGGCGGGGGAGTTGCATTAATGTCTTTTTCGATACATCTCCACTCCATCGATCGATGTTTCTAACACATAGTGCGCCGCAACGAACAAAGCCATACGCGGATAGTTTGCGATCGGAAATTTTCCGTAATCGCGCAAATCACCAGCGGCACAATCCACAAAGTAGAGCGGCGGTGTGCGGGCCAGATCATCCATGACCTGTTGCCAATCGTCCGCATTGACCAACGACGATGTATCGGCGGCGCCGCGCTGCGTTTCTGGAAGGCCGGGCGAACGACCGGTGAGGGAATCGCTCCAGAGAAATCGTGTGGCGGGATTGCGCTGCGCCAAAAAGTAGATCGCGGGCTCCGTGCCCCACACAAAAAAACGCGCATCGAGCGGCATGTGCACGCGCAAATAGGTGGCGATTTTTTGTTCAACCTGCAAATTTTGAATATGAAATCGCGCGGCCAGCGGATCAAAAAAAAGTCGCGGCAGCATCCACGCGACACTCCACACCGCCAGTCCACCCGCGAGCCAGCGCCGGGCACGCTGCGGATTGACTGACTTTGCTGGCGACCACCAGCGCGCGCACTGCACGCCCGTCATGAGACAGAGCGGCGGCAAGAGTTGAATAAAATAATGTCCGTAGAAACGCGATCCCGCCATGACCGCAGGCAGCGACCAGAGCAACCATCCGCCAACCAACGTAGGATATGGTCGCCGAATCGGCAGACCAAGATAATATTTTTTCAGGCGGTGAATGATCTGTTGCGCGAAGACAAACCACAACAACCACGTCGCCAAGACGTACGTACCAATATGCACCAGCGCACGCAGCCACACCTGCCCCACCGTAGCGCCCTGACCCATGTAGCGAAAGCTCGCGAGCCACGTCACGTCGTACATGGCCGCGAGTGCGCCTTGTTGATGCAGATGCCACGCCACAATCAGCGGCACAATCATCACACCGAAAAAATATAACGCAGCACCTTGCACCATACGCCACGAGTTGGTTTCCCGACGGCGCACCGACAAATAGATGAGCGCCCACACCGTAAACGGCAATTGCACCAGCGCCTGATATTTGAACAACACCGCCATGCCCGCGCACACGCCACTCCAAAAAATCCAGCGTGCACGGCGCGCGCTGTGCCATTGCAGCAGACAATAGACCGACAGGCTCGTAGGCAACGCCAACAGCAAGGCCGCGTGAATCGCGATGTAGCCGGGAATGTAGGTGGTGGTAAAAATGGCAAACAACAGCGCGGCAAAAAATCCGCACAATGCATTTTCGATGAGACGGCCGATTCGATACATCACCCAACACGTGGCGGCGACCCACAACATGCCGGCCAGATGCAACAGCACCGTGTGTCCATCGCCGCCCAGCCACAACCAGAAGGCGTACCAGTAATACACCAGCGGCGGTTTGTTATCGACGACCGAGACATACGGAATACCGCCGTGCAGTAACACGCGCGCAAAGGCCGCGAAGGTCTCTTCGTCGTCGATGAGGGGAATACACAACGTCGTGCTGCGCAAAAAAACAATGACGCCCAGAATCCACGCCCACCACCGACGCGGCGCGGGCATTAGATCTCCACCGACATCAGGGCGGTGTGCGTGAGTTTGGAGGCGATGCGCGAAAAGAGACTGAGCAGATCCAGATGAATGGAACTCGTATCGACGCTTTCTTTCAGTCCTTCGCCGAGCCGCTGCAAATGCGCCATGCGCGATTCGGTTTCCATGCCGTGCAACGACGCGGCCTGCACCTGAATATTTTTGGCGAGATGGTGATCGCGCGTGGTGAGACAACCAATCGTCATGGAAAATAAATCGTCGAGCTGCTCATGAAAATTGCGCAACTCCTGCCAGCCACTGTCGGAAAAACTCGCCGTCCGATCATGTTTTTTCACAGCGAGCTGGATCATTTCTTTCGCGATGGCATCGCCGATCTCTTCCAAATCGCCCGCAATCCCCAGCAGCGCGATTTGCGACTTCGATTGCGATTCGGTCAACATCTCCTGCGACAATTCCGCCAGAAAAAATCGGATCCCCTTTTCGAGGCAATCGATTTTGTCGTCGAGCGCCTGAATCTCGGCGCCTTTGTGATGAATATCGACGCCACGGTCAAACATGCTCATGCATTGCCCCAGCAATTCGTGGGCGATGTTGGCGAGGCGCAACACTTCGCGCCCCGCCTGCGCGAACGCAAGCGACGGCGTCTGCAGGGTGCGACGATCCAGATACCGTGGGGCAAATGGTTCACTGCGCTCCTTCGATTCGGAAAACAATCGGGTGACGATCGCCACCCCGAACGGCAGAAACGGCAGAAAAATACAGACCACGCCGAGATTAAACGACAGATGCGCGAGCGCGATTTGCATGCCGAGCGGATTCGCAAACGGTCCGTGCAACCAGGGATAATTTTCCGTAATCCATTGCAGACCGTGCGCCGCATAGCCCAACAACGGAAACGCCACGATCGCACCAGTGAGTTTCGTAATCAGATGCGCGCCCGCCACGCGGCGACTGTTCACGTCGCGCCCATACGCGGCCAGACCAATCGTAATCGACGTGCCGCAATTCGCGCCCACCACCAACGGCAGTGCCGTTTCCAGCGTGAGAATTCCGGCAAAAGAAAAACTCAGGATGAGTCCGATCGTCGCGGCACTCGAATGAATCGCTGCGGCAAACACCGCCGCACCAATCATAGCCCAAAACGGCGTGTCCGCGAGGGCGGCAAAAATGACTTGCACCAAATGACTTTCACGCGCCGGCTGCATCGCGGCGACGATCATGGAGATGCCATAAAAAATCATGGCGAATCCGAAAATGCCCTGACCGGAATATCGCCATTTGCGATGCGAATTAAACAGGTAGAGACCAAAACCGAGCGTGATACCGTAGAGGGCAAAGTCCGTCATGTTGCGCGCGGCGAGTAAAAAAACGACCGCGGTCGTTCCCAGGTCGGCGCCTAAAATGACCGCAAACGCCTGCTGCAGGGTCATTAAGCCCACGCCCGCAAAACTCACCAACATGGCCGTCGTGGCGGAACTACTTTGCAAGATGAGCGTGAGCAGAATACCAAAACCAAATCCGGTGATGCGATTGTTGGTGAGCTTGAGCAGCAACGTGCGCAGTCGATCGCCCGCCACGAGTTGCAACCCTTCGCGCAGCGACGCCATCCCAAAGAAAAAAAACGCCAGACCTCCAAGAAAGTGGGCCCAGGAGAATTCGGTCGTCATGTGAGTCGATATACAGAATTTATTTGTTCGGGGCAAGAATTCCGGGTGAGAACTGATCTATTCTTCGACCAATTGCCGCACAAAATTTTCGGGGACAAACGGCGCGAGGTCGGTGAGTTGCTCGCCGGTGCCGATGAAATGCACGGGGAGTGGTAATTGCTGTGCGATGGAAAACAGCACACCCGCCTTCGCAGTGCCGTCAAGTTTGGTCACGATGAGTCCCGTCAGCGTGAGTGCTTCGTGAAATTTTTTCACTTGTGCGAGCGCATTGTGTCCCGTCATCGCATCGAGGATACACCAGCATTCATGCGGTGCGCCGGGCAGCGCCTTGCCCATCACGCGTTTGACTTTCGCGAGTTCATCCATGAGCGGCGCCTTCGTGTGCAATCGTCCCGCGGTGTCGACCAACACAACATCGCACCCGCGCGCACTCGCGGACCGGATTCCATCGAACGCCACCGCGGCCGCGTCGGCGTCCGGGCCTTGCGCAATCACCGGCACGTCCAATCGATCGCCCCACGTTTGCAGTTGCGCCACCGCCGCCGCCCGAAACGTATCGCCCGCCACCAACAACGGCGTGCGTCCCTGCCCTTGAAAATATTTCGCGAGTTTTGCAATCGTCGTGGTTTTACCGACCCCGTTGATACCGATGATCATGATGACGCGGGGTTCGTTGCTCGTTGCTCGTTGCTCGTTGCTCGTGGGCTGTGATTCAACATTTTTAATTTGTAGATCGTGATTCGCAACTTCTGTTTCGAGGCTGTTACGAGTAACGAGCAACGAGCAACGAGCAACGGGTTTCAACACATCAATCATCGCCGCCTGCAACACGCGTTGCACATCATCCGCGGTTTTCCAGGGGCGCACGGCAGCGATCCACTCGGCAGTCAGCGCGGATCCCACATCGGCGGCAAGCAGCGTGTCTTCCAATTCCGCAAAAAACGCGGCATCGACTTCGCGACGGCGAAAGACATTTCGGAGACGTTTCCACATGGCGTGAGACGGTCTGGCAAGAAGGAACGGATGGTGCAAGGGAAAAGGGTTGGGTGCGCCGTAAAAATATAGTAACAAATAATCGAGATGAAAAAAATCTGGGTGCATAAGGCGACGTCGTTTGCAGAGGCGGCGCAGTTTGATACGAATTATTATTTGCGAATGTCCCGCAAGCAACGCATCGAAACGATGTTCATGCTGCGCGAATTACAATTTCGCATCACCAAGGGGAACCGCCGTGGCCGAACTACAACGCGACTTCGAAGAGTTGTTACGCGCATTCAACAGAAATAAGGTGGAATACAGCATCGTGGGCGCATTTGCCGTCGGTTTTCATGCGGTGCCGCGCTACACAAAAGATTTGGATATTCTCGTCGCACGCACTGTGGCCAACGCAAAACGCATTCTGTCTGCGTTGCAGGAATTTGGTTTTGGCAGTTTGAAATTGTCCGTCGAAGATTTTACGCGCCCAAATTTTATCATCCAACTCGGTTTCGAACCGGTGCGCATCGATCTGCTCACCACCATCTCCGGTATCGACGCCCAAGCCTGGAAACGCCGAGTCCTCGGCTCTTTCGGCGCAGAAAAAGTCTACTACATCGGCTTCGACGATTTGTTGTTGGCGAAAAAAGCCGCCGGCAGAAAGCAAGATCTCGCCGATATTGAAACGCTCATCGCGACGAAAAAGCCGAAGAAGAAAAAATCAGGCGCGAAAAAATCATAACCCCGCATAGGCATCGGTCGCCGCCACGAGGGCACTCGTGATGCCCGTTTCAAATCCGGAGTGGCCGGCGGCTTCGACGGTGATGAGTGTGGAGCTCGGCCACACGCGGTGCAGGTTTAGCGCAACACTGTAGGGACAACACATATCTTGCCGACCATGCACCATCGTGGCGGGAATGTGCGCGATGCGCGGCATGTCATCCATCAACTGTGTCGGCGACGAAAAAAAACAGTCGTGCATAAAATAATGCGTCTCCATGCGCGCCAACACGTGCGCCATGTGCGGTTCTTAAAAATGTCCCACCATCGTTTGGTCTTCAATCAACATCGCAATCGCACCTTCCCAACCACTCCACAATACCGCGGCCTGCAGACGCGTGGTTTCATCGTCGCTCGTAAGGCGACGATGATATGCCGCCACCATATTGCAGCGCTCCGACTCGGGAATAAAATCGCGAAATGCAGAATAGCGTTCGGGAAAAACATTCGCCGCGGCGCCGTGCGGCGCGTACATCCAGTCGAGTTCAAATGGCGTGACCAAATAGATCCCACGCAAAATCATTTCCGTCACGCGCTCAGGATGCGTTTGTGCATATGCGAGTCCCAGCGTGACGCCCCACGAACCGCCAAACACCTGCCAACCCTCGATGTGCAAATGTTCGCGCAATCGTTCGATATCAGCAACCAAATCCCATGTGGTGTTGTCTTCGAGACACGCATGCGGCGTACTTTGCCCGGCACCACGCTGATCGAAGAGGACAATATTGTAACGGGCAGGATTGAAAAATTGCCGGTATTTTGGACTCAAACCCGCCCCCGGCCCGCCGTGCAAAAAGACCACCGGTTTGCCGCGCGGATTTCCGGCGCATTCAAAATAAAGATTATGCCGCGGCGATACCTGCAAACGCCCGGTAGCGTAGGGTTCAATCGGCGGATACAATGCAGTAGTGTCGTCGTCATGATTTATCTCCGCACAGTTTGCACACCAATGCCGTCGCCATCAGGCAAAAATATTTTTCCGCCGTCATACGTGATGCCGCCGCGCAATCCATCACGCGCGATCAACAGGGGTGTATCGAGATCGCACCAGACAATCGCACCACCCAACGCGGCTGCCAGCTGCGCACTCGCCGTCATCGCCAGGCGTGAATCGATCATGCCACCGATCATGAGCAGCAAACCGGCGGCCTGCGCCACCGCTATGAGTTCCAACGAGCGCCCCACGCCACCGTGCTTCATGAGTTTAATATTGAACCCGTGTGCGAATTTTTCTGCCGCCAGTCGCTGCACGTCGTCCATAGATTAGACAGATTCGTCGGCCAACACCGCAATGTCGTGCGATTCTGCAAAATCCGTCACCGCGCGCAAACCAGCGGTGTCATTGCGTTGCACGGGTTGCTCAAAAATACACGGATGCACATCGCGCGCGAGTAATTGGCGGAGCAGCTCGATCGCCGCGGCGGCAGAGTAACCTTCATTCGCGTCGAGCAGAATGTGTGGAGTTGACAGTCCCCACACCGCAAAGGTTGCGATCACCGCCAGCACGCGATTGACATCGGCATCAACACGACTCCCAATCTTCACCTTGATCCGGGTAAATCCTTGCGCGGCATACTGCGCGGCCAGACGCGCTGCTTCGATGGGGGTCACCATCGGAATCGTAATGTCCGTGACTAATTCCGGCGCCACACATCCGGGATTCAAGAACTGATACAATGACAGATGCGCAGTTTTTGCGGCAGCATCGATGAGCGCCATCTCGAGCGCGGCACGCGCGGCGGAAAATTTCAGTGCATCGAGCATTGCCGCATCGCGGCCCCACGGCTGCAATGTCGTAGCAGTCAGCGTCGCACACACCGGCCGCAAATCGCGCATCAATGTACGTTGCGAGTCTGTCGAAATTCCACGATACGGCGCACCTTCCCCATAACCAATAACGCCGTCCATGGTTTCCACCGTGACCAACACATTTTTCGAACCAGCAGTTTTTGATGCGCAAGAGGCAATTGGAAAGGGATTTTTGAGCACGACGTTCAGCGGCGCCACGGAACATTTTCTGATCGCGACCTCACGCGACATGAGCTGCAATCGCACCGCCCGCGCACTGACCCTGTCAGTCGTCTGCGCCCGCAACCACGCCAGCCCGCCAACCCTCGCTACACCAGTTGTTGCCGCCAATGACATGACGCGCGTATAGAATGTGGAGCCCGAGGAGTCGAGGGAAAATTACGTGATTTTTTTGATGTGCTGACGGAAAAAATCGGCGATTTCATATTTTTCTGCGGCACCATTGGCGACTTTCAATACGAGTTGCTCAAAGCGACGCGGATTGGCCACACAGCGCCACCCATTCATGGCAAGAAACACCACCGCAACCACCGTACCGGTTCGCTTATTCCCGTCGACAAAAGGATGATTACACACCACGCGAAATAAATAGGCGGCAGCCATTTCACACAGATCGGTGTGCAAAAATCGCCCGCCAAAACTCGCCGCAGGCGCGGCCAGTGCGGATTGCAGCAGCCCCATCTCGCGCACACCATCCATCCCGCCGTAGCGTTGGAGTTGGTCACGATGAATCAACAGCACTTCATCGAGCTCGAGGAAAATCGGATCCATACATTAATTCGCCAAGCGCTTCAGCATGCGACCATATTTTTGATTCGTCCAAGCCAAGGCCTCTTCCAACTGCGCGCGCCGTTTCGTACCACGGACGGGAGATACAATCAGGACGTGCCCGTCGGTTGAGACATCGAGCGGCGTACTCGCCTTGATTTTCAGGAGATCCAACACACCCCGATCAATCACCAACGCCAGACTGTTGCCATGTTTTGTCAGACGCTTACGCATAGCACCTCCAAATGATGGTCGACCATAGTATATACATTGTAGTACCGGTTGTTATCTGAGGTCAATCGACATTTACGCCGCCACGGTTTCGTCTGCGACGTCGGGACTCGCTTCGCGCCCACCGAGTTTGACCGAGACGAGTTTGGAAATGCCGGGTTCTTCCATCGTCACGCCGTAGAGCGTGTCCGCCAATTCCATGGTGCGTTTGTTGTGCGTGATGAGAATGAATTGCGCGAATTGCGTCATTTCGCGAATGGCGTCGTTGAAGCGGTCGATGTTGGCGTCGTCGAGCGGCGCATCGACTTCGTCGAGCAGACAGAACGGACTCGGGCGCACCAGGAACATCGCGAAGATCATGGCCACCGCAGTGAGTGCCTTTTCGCCGCCGGAGAGCAACATCACATTCTGCAATTTTTTTCCGGGCGGCTGCGCAATAATTTCCACACCCGATTCGAGCGCGTTGTCTGGGTCGAGCAACACGAGTTCCGCCTTGCCGCCGCGGAAGAGTTTCGGAAAGAGTTGCGTGAAGCGTTCGTTGATCGCGGTGAAGGTTTCCTGGAAGCGATCGCGACTGATGCGATTGATTTTCTGAATCGCGCGCTGCAAGGCATCGAGCGAATTTTCCAGATCCTGCGTTTGCCGCGCCAAAAATTCCTGACGCGTTTGCAATTCCTGACATTCCGCAATCGCATCGGTGTTCACGCCGCCGAGTTTTTCGACCTTGTCGCGCAAATCCGCCACCTGCGCGGTCACGCGGGCCTCATCGAAATCTTCCCGCACATAATCATTCGCGACCGCCGCCAGGTCCAGATGATATTTTTCGTTCACGTCGCGCAGCAAAAAGGCCACGCGTTCCTGCTGCTGCGTGACCGACAATTCCACACTATGTTTTTCGCGCACGAGTTCTTCGTGCAATTTGCGCAAACCGCGAATGCTCGCCTCCTGCTCGCCCAGCGCCGCCGACAACGTGTGATATTTTTGCTGCACCGCACTCTGGCGCTGCTGTGCACCCGCCGCCTCTTGCACCGCCACTTCCAGTTGCGCGCGTGCGCCGGTCAATTCCTGTTGCGCGTCCTCCACTGTCATCGCACCTTGCCCAACGAGCGTGCGTTTTTGCGCGATGGTTTTTTCGGCGTCGACAATACTCTGTTCCAGCCGTTCGATGTCGCGCGCGGCGTTGCGGGCGCGTTCTTCATGCGACGCCAATTCCGCACGGCGCTGCGCCAACTCCTGATTCACGGTTTCACGATTGCGCAACAATTCTTCGCCCGCTTGTTGTTGTTCCGCCAGTTGCGCCTCGATCTCGGCGCGCTGCTGCACCGCGCTATCGACCGTGGTTTGTGTGGTGGCGCGTTCCTCCTGCAACCGCACCAACAACGCGCGATGCGCCTGCAGTTCTTGCTGCTGACGATCGAACTCGCGATTCAACCGCGTCAATTCCTGTTCGCGATGCGCCACATCTTTTTGTTGATGCACCAGTCGCAACTCTTCGTCGTGACGATTTTGCGACACGCGCGCGAGTTCCGCCTCGAGTCCTTGTACGCGGTCGATGCAGCGCTGACGCTGTAATTCCGCGCCTTGCACGGACGTGTGCAACCGCGCCACTTCGGGTTGCAGATTTTCCAACTCGCGTTTGCGCGCGAGCATCGCCTGCGCGTGATCGGACGCGGAACCGCCACTCATGACACCGGCCGCATCCAGAATTTCACCGTCGAGTGTGGCGTACGCCACGCCATGATCCGCCGCCTTCCACAAATTCAGTGCGTGTGCGAGCGATTCGACAATCACCACATCGGACAACAAATAGTGACCGACGGCGGAAAAATCGTCGCTAAATTTCACGACGTCGAGCATGCGCGCCAACACGCCATCGCCCGCCACCGCAGTCGCCACGCCGTCGTGCAGGCGCACCTCGCGCGGAATAAATGTCCCGCGCCCTTTCGATTGTTTTTTCAAAAATTCAATCGCACTCACGCCATGCTCGGGCGCACCCACCACCACCCCTTGCACGCGTTCACCCAACACCGCGCCCACCGCGGCTTCGAAGCGTGGTTCGGTGCTCACGGCCTGCACGACCGTGCCTAAAATTCCTGGCAGCGCGTGATCGGTCGCGCGGCTTTGCAAAATTTCGCGCACACCGACTTCGTAGCCCTCAAAATTTTTCGCCAGTTCTTCGAGCGATTGCAGTCGCGATTGCGCGAGTTGTAATTGGTCGCGTTCAAACGACAACGTGGCTTCCAATGCGCGTTGTTCCTCGCGCTGCTGGGCGAGCGAACTTTCGGTGGTTTCCCGTTCGGCACCGAGTTGCATCGTGAGTTGCTGGCGCGATTGCAGTGCGGTGCGATCGGTGGTGAGTGTTTCGGTCAGTGCGCTGCGCTGCGTATGCAATTCCGTCATCATGGTTTCCGCGCGCGCGATTTGCTGGGCAATGTCTGCGCCGCGTTGTTGCAAATGTTCGGTCCGCGATTCTTCAGCGGAAATTCGCTGCACCGCGCGCATAACGCGGGCCTGCAATTCGCGAATGCTGGTGGCCACCGTTTCGTACGCGCGATTGATTTCGGCAGCGCGGATTTCCAGTGCGGTACTCGCCTCGCGCGAGGCCCCCAACGACTGGTCCGTGCTGGACTTGGTGTCGCGGGCGGTCACGAGTTCGGTGTTCCAGGTCGCGAGTCGTTCGGTCAAGAGGTCCGCTTCACTCGCGGCCTGCGTATCGCGCGCGGTGGTATCGGCAATTTCGCGCGTCTTGTGCGTAATTTTTGCTTCGTGCAATTGAATGGCGTTTTGCAAGGCGAACGCACGTTCCTGCGCCGACGCCACCTCGCGCTCGATTTCAGCCAACTGCAAACGTCCCGTTTCGATACCGGTTTCGACCGTCGCCAATTCTGCGGCGGTGGCGGTTTCACGCTCGTTCAACGACTGGAGTCGATCGCCGACACCGGAATTTTCGCTCTGCAACTGTTGCCACTGATGCGCGGCAGAGGCGAGCTCCAGCCCGCGCAATTCATTGGTCAGCGCCCGATGCCGTTCCGCTTTTTTGGCCTGGCGTTCCAGCGAGGCGAGTTGGCGTTCGAGTTCAAAGGTGATGTCGCGCAATCGCACCAAGTTCGCACGCGTCGCTTCCATCTTGCGTTGTGCGGCCTCGCGGCGATTTTTGAATTTGGAAATTCCCGCGGCCTCTTCAATCAGCACACGCCGTTCTTCCGGCTTGGACGACACAATCTGACCAATGCGGCCCTGCTCAACAATCGAATACGCTTTGGTGCCGGTGCCGGTGCCTAAAAATAAATCTATGATGTCTTTCAATCGGCACGGCGTTTTGTTGATGAAATATTCGCTCTCGCCGGAGCGATACAACCGACGCCCCACCGTAATTTCCGCGTAATGACTATATTCGGCGGGGGCGCGGCCATCGCTGTTGTCGAAGGTCAGAAACACGCTGGCCATGCCCAGCGAAGACCGTTTTTCGCTGCCCGCAAAAATCACGTCCTGCATCTCGCCGCCACGCAAATGTTTGGCCGATTGCTCGCCCATCACCCACCGAATGGCATCGACGATATTGGATTTGCCGGAGCCGTTCGGACCCACAATCCCGGTGATCCCGTCTTCAAATCGCACGACGGTACGATCCACGAACGACTTAAAGCCGATGAGTTCGAGAGATTTTATGCGCATAATGGCGTAGTTGTAACATAGCCAATTCTACGGCGACAACATTTTATTGACGGATTTATTGATACGTCCCGACGATGGTATTGTTCGACAGATCGATGATGCTCACGGAATTGCCGCGGCGGTTGCAGACGAGGAGGTGGGTTTCGGTGGCGCTGCCGCCAAGGTAGTAGAAATTCATGCCGAAGGGTTGCTCGCCCACCGTGATGGTCGTGGTGACCGCGCGCGACGACTGATTAACGACCGACACGGTGCCGTCATCGGCGTTGCCGACGAACACATTCGTGGTGCCGACCAAGACTTCCTGCGGATTCACGCCGACCACGACCGACGCCTGCAATTGCGCACTCCCCGCCGCCACCACGGTAGTCGTGGTGTTGGCGGTGTCGGCCGCGAGTGTTGCGAGATCGAAAATGCGCAAATAATTGTTGGCGCCATCGACATCGGCGACGTACAATATATTTCCCACCGCCGAAATGCCCCGCGGATCGAGCACATCTTCCAGAAAATAATCGACCGGATTCACCGCGCTGTTTCCCAGTTCGCTGATGTTCACGAGCAGAATGCCGCCGCCAATGCGCGTGATGGCGAGAAATGGTCCGACCACCGCGACCTCGACGGCAGAGACCGCTGTTAGTTCACCACCGTTGCTGAGCGTGCGATGCAGATCGACTTGAAACAATTGGCTCGGCGTGGCGCCGCTGATGTCGAAGACCGTAAGAAATCCATCGCGCGTGACAATGACGGCGCGATTCGTGCCCGGCAGCCGCAGCAGGCCGAATGGGTTGCTGCCGGTGCTGGTGCTGCCCACGGTCAGAAAATTCGCCGAGGTGGCATCGATGTTGACTTGCAACAAATGATCGGTCGTGACTTCATCGCTCGCACTCAGGCGATTCGTGATGTACGCATTTTGCGTCGTCGTATCGAGCAGAATCTGCGCGCCAAAGCTGTCCATGGTTTTCGATTGCACGAGGGTGGGTGCAGTAATGGTCGAGAGATCGACCACGTGCAGCGATCCTTGCGTATAGAGAAATTCGTCGTCGGAGTTCACGACGTACGCGCGATTGCGCGTGGAATCGACGGCGACATTGATCGGATTCGCGACCTGATTCGCAATCGGCCCGAAGAGCGGCGATTGCGTACACGAGGCCAGCAACACTCCAGCAACACACCCTGTGAAAAAATTTCTCATCATGAATCTTTCTTGGCTTTGGTTGTTTTCTGTTTCTCCCGCAACACCGCATGGGCCGCCGCTAAGCGGGCGACTGGCACGCGATATGGCGAGCAACTGACATAGTCGAGACCCATCGTGTGACACATGGCAATCGACGCCGGATCACCACCATGTTCGCCGCAAATCCCAAACGCGAGTTGATGTTTGGTGGTGCGACCACGATCGACCGCGAGTTGCATGATCGCCCCCACGCCTTCACGATCGATCGTAACAAACGGATCGTTCGGCAACAAATGTTGATCGACATACGTTTGCAAAAAACGCCCCGAGTCGTCGCGCGAAATCCCGAGCAGGGTTTGCGTGAGATCGTTGGTGCCAAACGACAGGAAGTCGGCGTGTTTCGCGATCGCGTCGGCGGTGAGACACGCGCGCGGCAATTCCAGCATGGCGCCGACTTGATAATGTATGCGCACACCGGCGCGCAACATGACCTCTTCCGCCACGCGCGTGACAATCGTGCGCAGATGTTTGAGTTCGTTCACATGACCGATCAGTGGCAATTCGATTTCGAGATCACACTCCATTTCGTTAAATTTTTTGAGCTCGCACGCGGCTTCTACCATGGCCTGCACCTGCATCGCGTAAATTTCCGGATACGTCACCCCCAACCGACACCCGCGATGTCCCAGCATCGGGTTGTGTTCGGCCATACGCGCGACCGTCTGGCGAATGTCGAGATTCGTGCGCCCACTGGCGTGCGCCACGGTTTCGGTGTCTGCGTCGGTGTGCGGCAAAAATTCGTGCAGCGGCGGATCGAGCAGACGAATTGTGACCGGTTTGCCATCCATGATTTGCAACAACTCGCGAAAATCATTTTTCTGCAGCGGCAGAAGCTTTGCCAATGCGCGTTTGCGGGCGGCGACATCCGGCGCCAAAATCATTTCGCGCACCAGATCGATGCGACCCGGTTCGAAAAACATATGCTCGGTGCGCGCGAGTCCAATCCCTTCCGCGCCAAACGCCAACGCCACGCGCGCATCGCGTTCGGTTTCGGCGTTCGCGCGAATGCGTAAACGCCGCACTGCGTCGGCCCATTCCATGATGCGTTGAAATTCGGTGGAGAGCGGCGCGTCGGTGGTGGGAACCTGACCTTCAAAAACGGCGCCGCTCGCGCCATCGATCGAGATCCAATCGCCTTCGTGCAACATGGTCGTTCCGATTGTCACATCGCTCAATTCCGAAAAAATTTGCACGGCGGCGCAGCCGGCCACACACGGCGTACCCATGCCGCGCGCCACCACCGCGGCGTGCGAGGTCATGCCACCGCGCGCGGTGAGCAAACCTTTGGCCACACTCATACCGTGAATATCTTCCGGAGAAGTTTCTTCGCGCACTAAAATGACGGACTCGCCGCGCCGATGCCAATCGACGGCGTCGTCAGCCGTGAACACAATTCGCCCAACCGCGCCGCCCGGCGATGCAGGCAATCCGCTGGCCAGCACGCGATGCGTTTTTTGCGCCTGCGGATCGAGGGCCGGATGCAGCAGCTGTTCAATTTGCGTCGGTTCAATGCGCAACAACGCCTCGGATTTTGAAATAACTTTTTCCTGCACCAGATCGACCGCAATTTTTACGGCGGCGGCCGCCGTGCGTTTGGCGGTGCGGGTTTGCAGCATCCACAACTGACCTTCCTCGATGGTAAACTCGATGTCTTGCGCGTCGCGGTAATGCGATTCGAGCACACCGCGAATGCGCTGCAACTCGGCGAAACAGTCCGGCAAAAATTCTTCGAGTGGAGCGCCCGCCAGCAATTGCCCAGCCGGCGCTGATTCGCGGCTGATCGCAATCGGCGTGCGGATGCCTGCGACCACATCTTCGCCTTGCGCGTTCGGCAAATATTCGCCGTAGAGATGATTCGCGCCCGTCGACGGATTGCGCGTAAACGCCACGCCCGTGGCCGATTGCGCGCCCATATTCCCAAAGACCATCGCTTGCACCGTACACGCCGTACCACCCGCATCGCTGATGCCCGCGATGCGACGATACTCGATCGCGCGTTTCCCATTCCAGGAATCAAAGACCGCACCAATCGCACGCAGCAATTGCGTTTCGGGATCTTGCGGAAACGGCGCATCGCTGTGTGATTCGACGACCGCCAGAAAATCCGCAATGACCTGTTCGAGCGCGGTGGCCGGAAGCGTCGTGTCCGTCACGCCCAGCAACGACGCGTGTCGCGCGATGATCAATTCGAAACTCGCGAGTGGAATTCCCAACACGACATCGGCGTACATTTGGATGAAGCGACGATAGCAATCGAAACCAAAACGCGTATTGCCGGTGCGATCGATCAGTCCGCGCACGGTCTGGTCGTTCAATCCCAAATTTAAAATCGTTTCCATCATGCCGGGCATACTCGCGGCCGCACCAGAACGCACCGACACGAGCAGCGGATTTTTGGCGTCGCCGAACCGACGTTTGGCAATCGATTCAATCCGCGACAACCCTTTGTGGACTTGAGATTTTAGATCGTCGGGAAAAAATTTTTCGCTCTGCCCCAGATAATCGCGACAGACGTGTGTCGTGATGATAAGTCCGGGCGGCACCGGCAGACCCAACCGCGCCATTTCCACGCAGGACGCGCCTTTCCCGCCCAACAACTCGCGCTGACCCGCCGTTCCATCGGATTTTCCCCGGCCGAATGTGTAGACGAGTTTGGTCATTTATTGTCCTTATGTCCTTACGTCCCTATGTCCTTACGTCAGTATGTCCCCACACCAAAATCAAATCTGTCACCTTCCATTGAAAGACATAAGGACATAAGAACGTAGGGACGCAAGAACAACTACACCAACTGTTCCGCCAAATACGCGGACAGATTCGACAGGCCGATGCGTTCCTGTGTCATGGTGTCTCGATCGCGCACAGTCACGGCGTGATCTTCGAGCGACTGAAAATCGAAGGTCACACAACGCGGCGTGCCGATTTCGTCCTGGCGACGATAGCGCCGCCCAATGCTGCCCGCGGTGTCGAATTCCACCGCAAAACGTTTGCGCAAATCGATCGCCAATTTTTCCGCCGGCTCGACGAGTTTATTCGAGAGCGGTAACACCGCGACTTGCACGGGCGCGATCGACGGATGAAATCCCAACACCACGCGCGGTTCGTCTTTCACCGTCTCTTCGCGATACGCCGCCACCAACACCGCGAGCAGCGTGCGATCGACGCCGACCGAGGTTTCGATCACCGCGGGAATGAAGCGCTCGTTGGCGACTTGATCAAAATATTCGAGTTGCGTACCGGCCGCCACGCTGTGTTGCGTGAGATCGTACGTCCCGCGATCGGCGATGCCTTCCATTTCTGACCAACCAAACGGCATCTGGAATTCGATGTCGGTGCAGCCACTCGCGTAATGCGCGAGTTCGTCTTTCGCGTGCGGACGTTTGCGTAACAACTCCGGCGCGATACCGAGTTGCGCAAACCACGTAAACCGCTGCGCGACCCAGTATTCGTACCATTGCGCGCTGTCGGCGGGTTTGCAGAAAAATTCCATTTCCATCTGTTCGAACTCGCGCGAGCGAAAAATAAAATTGCGCGGCGTGATTTCGTTGCGAAACGCCTTGCCGATTTGCGCAATCCCCAACGGCAATTTTCCGCGACTGGTTTGCAAGACGTTGCGAAATTGCGTGAAGATGGATTGACAGGTCTCGGGCCGCAAATACGCGACCGACGCGGCATCGACGGCGGCCCCAACATTGGTTTGAAACATGAGATTGAATTGCCGCGGGTCCGTAAGCTCGCCACCGCATTCGGGACACGCGGTTTTTCCGGCGACTTCGTCCGTGTCGGCGCGGAAGCGGCGTTTGCATTTTTTACAATCGACCATCGGATCGGCAAAACTTTTGACGTGCCCCGACGAAATCCAGGTTTGCGGGTGCGCGATGATTGACGTGTCGATGCCAACGACGTCGGTGCGCGCTTGCACCATGAACCGCCACCAGGAATCCTTGATGCGGCGTTTGAGTTCACCCCCAATCGGCCCGAAATCCCAAAAGCCGTTGATGCCGCCGTAAATTTCGCTGCTCTGAAAAATAATTCCGCGCCGCTTGCACAGCGAGGTGAGCGTGTCCATGTCAACCATAGTGGACACGCAGCTAGCATGCGCCGTAGAGGGGCGTCAATTGAAGTTGAAATTCAAATCGTAAAATTCAAAGCAACTTTTCCATCGCACTTGCCGATAACGGAGACTGCGGTAGTTACGACCGCAAACGCACGTGGAGAGAGAAATGTCGCGAGTATTTTTTAAACCTGGAAATTCATCGACACTGCACGCACGCCGTGTTCCCTTAAAAGGCCGCGCCTTGGCAAATCGCCCCTGGCGGCGTGACGATTCGGGATTTTCTGGAAAATCGACGCGCGGTGGCGAACAAATCCTGCGTCAATTTGGTCCGCTCTGGGCGGGTCCGGCGAAAAAGACCGTGCGCGCGGTGACGATCACCCATCCTGAACATGAACCATTTCGCACCATGCTCACCCACGGTATTTGCAACCAAGCCGATCTACACAATGCACTCGCCTTGCTGGAACTCTTGCCCACCGGGAGTTTGCTGGTGGCCGGCTATCGTCATGCACAATTCCCGATTACGCTGCGGAATGACGACCACGCGTTTGCCGTGCGCAGCGCCGACGGATTTTTGAATCGCGCCACCACCTACGCCGCGCGCATTGAACTCGATCGCGCCGCCGATTTTGTGTCGTCACTCAGTCATGAATTGGGCCACGCATTGGCACTCGACGCACTGCCAGACGCGATTCGCGATTATGCCCGCTATTTGCCGATCAATGAACCGGACTTGAGCGAGGCCGAACGTTTGGCGCGCGCCGTCGATAATTATTACATGGAAGAGGCGGTGGCGGGCACGATGGAAGTTTTGATTTTTCAGGAATTGCGCGCCATCGGGATCGAGGTGGCGGTTGCTGCGCACGTACTCGAAATGGAGGCGGCGTTTGCGCACGATGGTTTTGCCGGCGTCGTCGCGAGCGAACAACAAATTGGCGACAATCATCGCGTGAATTATTCGATGCGCGGTGTGGTCGAAATTGCCACCCTCTTGCGCGATCATCCCGAACTCGCCTCGCAATCCGGCGCGCACGTTGCGTTGGCGCCCGACGGCTCGTGGCGATTGCAAGGTGTCACTCCGAAAACCCTGCACGCACTCACCGGCGAACTTTTGCCAACCGTCATTGATCGCGTGTTGGGAACAACCCACGCCAAATTACCGATTCCATCGCAATTGCCCGATGCGCCACCACCCGCCGCAACAGATGCCGCGGCCATCACGAACGAAACCGCGCAAACCACGCATCGTTTGCTCATTCTGGCGGCGGGCGCGGAATATCTCGATGCCTTTGCCAATTTTGAACCGCTGCAACGCCGGCGCACCGTACAAAGCGGACTCGCAGCCTCCCTGTATGAACAGTATCTGGATCGATCGCCAGAAGAAGCGCTGGACGGATTATTGCGGTGTGCGGCGCAATATCGTGGGGCGCGGCGTCTGCGCTATGTGCGCGCCGCCGGTGAACACGCCAATTGGCTCTGGGCCCAACGCGCGGGGAAAAAAATCGGCGGCAATCTGCGCTTTGCGTTGTCGTATGCAGAAGGACTGTGGCAGTGCGGTGCGCCGCGCGATGCCGAAAATGTCTGGACACTCATTTTCCGGCACGCGTCTTCCGGTGCACGTCGGGAAGTCATTCGCGCACTCGAATCGCACGGACTCGACGATCTCGCGAAAAAATTTCAGACACAACTCGATCGCATGGCGGCAAAAATAACGCTTCAAGACGATAGCCTCCCTTCTTCTGTGCGCCAGGAAATTTTGGAGAGAGCCCGGGAGGGAATCAAAACAATCACACCGGTTCAGTTGACTGGTGATGTCGTTATTGCAGAGGAGACCATCGCAGAATTTATTTGCGGAGAAAATGGCCAACTGCTCGTACGCCCGGTTGACGGGGTCACACAGAGCATTGCCGCTGACTATTATTTATTATCCGATTGCCTGCTCGGACTACACTATGACCTTTTCTGGAAAATTTTTCACATGATTCAGCGTCGAGAAGGCCCTGGAGGATTGGAGGGATTGGCAGCGCTGATGAAAGTCAAAGATGCAATCTCTGATCATCCGCAAATCGCGCCGCGCTGTGGTGAAATACTCACCCTCTACCTGGAGCGCGTAGCCCCTGTGCCGCATTTGTACACGGTGCTGCAGGAATATATCGAAGGCGTTGTGCTGTCGCTCTGGTGGGCGAGTGGTGCACCACAATTCGTCGCACAGGCCAACACCAGAATAGCGGCCTGGATCGCAACGCAGGGCCGAATTCCGCGTTCGCTCTGCACGGTGAGGGATTTGCCGCACGTGCGCGATAGCATTGGCGCCGATGCGCTGTATGCCGCGTTAGCGGCGGAAAATTTAGCCGCCATTGCTTCACACACCGTACTGCACTGGTTACTCCAACAACCGCAACTGCCGAGCGCATTCTTCGCCGCATTGATCCGTGCCGTCGGGCAACGCATCATGGGAATTATTCAGCATGGTGGTCCGAAGGACTTTGCAAGCAGGACAAACATCAATGATTTATTTGATTGCTTCTGCGGCATCGCGCCCATCGCCGATTTGGAAGATGTCGCACGCGCCACAAATATTGCGCCTCCGGCGCTGGCGACGCTGGCCATAGAATATGAAAAACGCGGCGACGCGACACGCGCACAATCGCTCTGGCAGCGCATTGTGGCCACTCTGCGGGCATATGTCGAGGATCGCCGCGGCACCGTGGAGTGCCACGAAGTCCATGCGATGCTGGGCGTGTTGAATAAATATCCGGGCGTGGATCACACCCGACTCGCGGAATATTTTGATTGGGCCCGCCGCGTGGGAGAATTACAATCGGGGCGCTCAACGACATGGTTGGGGCATGTCACGCAGAGTCCGCTCGCACTTCCTACGCAAGATCATCTCCTCACCAATTTTGTCGAACACTCTTTGCCGCGTTTCGTGATGATCGCCAGCACCGGCATCGACCACGCGGGATTTTTGGGTGATGTCATCACCTTGCTCAACCAAATAATCCTGAAGACATCGAAATATCCGCGCGCCGAACACGTGTATCTGCGGCAACTGGCCCATATCGCCGAACATTTGCAATACGACTATAGTGCCGAAGGCAACGCCTGGCGCGTGCGCGAGATGACCAAGGTCATGGCGATCTTGGGCGAAACGCATCCGGAATTGTTGGACGCCACTTTGTTGCCCGCACTCACCGCGATGGCCGCCGACACCCGTACGCAACGGGCGGTGCGCATGCTCTTTGTCGACGACCTGCCCGCAGATGCAGTCAATACAGCATTGCCCACGTTGGACGACATGGAACGCGGCGCGTACGACGCAACACACGTGCAGCACCAACTCGCCGAAATGTTGGAACGCGCCGATCCGGCGGAATGGAATGAGTCTGTTGGCGCGGTGGCCGCACATTTTCTATCCGACGAAATCACCCGCGCCATGCGCCAAGGCGCAGTCGCGGCGGATTTTTTCACGACACATCCGTTGGCGAATCAATTACTCACACACGCCCGCGCGTTGTGGAGTGCGGACGCAACGACCGATGCCATCAGCGAAATCACCGCCGATATTTTATTGTCCACTCCTGCGCAGCACGTCGCACAAACGAAGCTACCACTCTATTGGGGCATCTTGGCATCGCCCGCCGCATCGCTTCCGTTGCGGCGCCGCGCGCTGGCGGGACTCGTCATGGCCGAAGTCTGCAGTCCACTCGTCGAACAATTATGTCAGGCGGCCCGCGATGCGGGCGATGCCGCGCAAGAAACGCAGTATCATCGCACGCTCGAACGCGCGCGCTGGAAGAGTGGCGATCTCGTCCCGGATTTTTTTCTCGCCCATTGCCTGAAGGCCGACGATCCAGACGCGGTCCTCGCGCGTTTGCAGCGTTTCAATCTTGCAACGACGAAAGCAGGCACCGCAGAATGGCGCGCCGACATCGCCAATCCCACCGATCTATTATTGATGCTCGCGTGGCGGGTGTCGGGTGAAGACCGAGTAGATGCAAAAACCGTGTTGACCGGGGAAACCCGTCCGGCGGCCATGCGCCGTCAACACCTGGCCGTCGAGACGTTATTTGCCACACTCGAGCAACGCCTAAAATTACGCTCCTGGACAAAAGATGGCGATTATTATCCTGATCCAATCGACACCGCATCAGGCGATCTCGCCTATATTTTACGCAACACCAATATTGCCGGGCAGAGCTGGACACCATCCGAACGAGCTCAGATACAAATACACATCCAACGCGCCCGCGACCAGTTTTACGAACAGAGTTTGGCCGTGGAATACGCGTTGCTCAAATTTCCGGAAATTTTTCATGATCTATCGCCCGTGCTGCGCTTTCTTTTGAGTCAGGATTTCTTGTTGTTGCCCGCCGCCGAACAAATTGAGTTGCAGAAAAAAATCAACGACCTTGCCACCGAGACGTCAGCGGCACGCGCGTTGGTGAAATATTTGGCGATGCGAGGCTATGTGAAATTCGCCCAATTCGCCGCCACGCAAATCGATATCGACGATCACGCATTGCGTGACGAATTGGAAACGATGAAGGATCAGGCACCGCCGTCGCCGCCCGGCGAATTCGAAGCACTCTTGCGCGAATTATTACAATCCAATCCGCACGAAACATTTCGTGAGCTCGGCATCGATCCGATTGCCTCGGCCTCGATGGCCGACGTACACACCGCCACGCTGGCCGACGGCACGCGTGTGGCCATTAAGGGAATCACCCGATTCAAGCAGGAGGCGGCGCGGGCCCAACTCGATAGCTTGCTCAAGGTCGCACACGCACTCACCAAACGTGCGACCCAATTTCCGCTCGCAATCGATCCAACCCAGGTCGTGCAGGCGTTTCGGGCACAAGTCCTGTTGGAACTGGATCTGACCCACGAACCCACCAATGCCGCGCGGCTCGCGGCGGTGCTGCCGACCAACATGGGCGTCCCGCGGTATCATGCCGCCCTGTCCGGCGCGCGCGTGCTCACCATGGATTTCGTGAGCGATCCGCCCTTAGGTTTGGTGCGCGCGCAAGCGCGCTTGCAAGCAGACATCATTCCACGCATCACGCGCATGCTGACGGATCAGATTTTCCAGCATGGCGTCGTGTATACCGACCCGCACGATCGCAATATTTTTGTCGCCGCACAGGGTTTCGTGACGTTGCTCGATCACGGCCAGCAAACCCTCTTGGACGACACCGCCCGCGAACGCTTGCGCCGTTTATTCATGAGCGTGTTGGAATCACCAGCCGCGGTGGCCGCCGCACTCGTGTCATTGGAAACCCAACGCGCGGGCGCACAACCACACACGACCACTGTGCACGAACAACTCACTGTCGATGTCGCCTCGATTCTTCCCGACAATAAATTCACGATCGACGCTGCCGTGATGCAACGTCTGCTCTTCGCCGCCAAACGGCGTGGCATCGCCATCGATGCCGCATATATCAATATCATCAAAACCCTGCTCATCTGGACCGGCGAGGCCAAAAAACTCGATCCCACATTTTCTCTGGCGCCGTATGTGTTGCAAAGTATCGCAGCGGCCACTTGTTAAAAAACCATCACCGCTTGCCGCAGCACGTTGTCTGGAATGTGCAGATTAAAAATCGTGTTGCCGCCTAATGCCGCACCCTCTGACACTTTTTTTCTTGAATGCTCGCGGAATTTGCTGCAGATGCCTGCCACCCGCTTCGAATAACCGAAAGGATCCTCATATGACCGCTCAACAATCACCCGCGCCAGAACTGGCCCATCTCTTTGCCATCGCGACCGAGTTTCAATCGCTCGCACCGTGGAAGACATTTTCCGATACGCCGATGATCGCACATGTCGATCCGGTCACCAATCTCACCGTCTATTGTTCGATTCTCGGTGCGAATGAAGAGGTCTTTGGATTGGCGATGTATCCGGGCGATGCGGGGTTGCAGTCGCTCCTGCGCATGTTGGTTCCCGTGGATAATGCACCGCCCGATACGGAAGCGGGGATGCTGCAAACCGCGTGGTTGCTGTCGTTCGATGTGCGACGCGAACTCATGGTGGAAGACAAGGCGCTGCTCAAGGCGGCGGGGGTACGCATGCAGAAAGGCGTGCGGCGTTTTCCCACGTTTCATTCTCACGAACCGGCGTGGTTACCGCAAACCTGCACCGCGCAGGAATGTCGCCAGATCACGGATGTACTCGCATGCGTGAATCGCTTTGTGCGCGACGCTCACAACGATCCGTCGCTCATCACCACCCTTGAAAACTTTGAAAGAAAATCGGGCCGCACGCGTTTCCCTATCTATGTGCCAGCACCCGCGGACCACGGCGCACCGTGGGTCATTCGTTGGATCGATGCGACGACCGCACGCGACGAACCGTCGTTCCCGCCATTCGAAATTTGTGCGACGGATGTTCAGCGACTCCGCGTGCAATGCCCGCCGACCGCCGATTGCTGGCAGCTCGGCACCTTTCTCCTGCCCACACCCGTCAAGGAGCGCTCGGGTGGGCGATTGTTTTTCCCACGGGTATTGCTGATCACCGATGCCGCACGTCCTTTCGTTTTCCACTCGCAGCTGCACACACCGCACGACAATGTGTCGCACGCCATCGGCAGCGAATTCATCGCCGCCTTGCAGACCAACCAACATCGCCCCACGACGCTGCAGGTCGCGAACAAATCCCACGCCGACATTCTGCGCCCACTCTGCGCCGCACTCGATATTCAGGTGAAAATTGCCGCGGAACTGCCGTCGCTCGAGGACGCAAAAAATTCGCTGATTAACGATGCCATGATGCGTGATTTACAAATGCAGGCACAGGACGGCTTGGGGAGCGGGATGATGCAGTGATAAATTGCGCAGTGATCTGGTTTTACTTCGAATGCGCCGCATCCATATAGGCACGCAGCAATTGATTGATGAGTGTTTGGTAGCCACGCCCTATCTGCCGAAACCATCCCACCACATCTTGGTCGATGCGCAGCGTGAGTTGCGACTTGCGCGATGTGGGGCGCAACCCGCGCCTCACCATAGCATTTGCAAATGCCTTGGGCGTCAACTCGGGAAGATCGGAAAAATCCAGCTCCCGATCCTTCATCGTCGCCAACCGCGCCCAATCAGTGCCCGATTTTTTCCCAGTACGTTTTTTCTTCATACCGCGTCGCCTTTCGTGCAGAAATAATTCGGATGACGTCATCGGTGTTGCGTCGTCGCTTCATTTCATCCCACGTAAACCGCACGAGAATGAATGTAGCTACAATTGTAGTTTTCGTCAACAATCGACGCAACTTTTTTTGCGTAGCGCCGATACTGGTGGTAGCGAGGGGCAATATGGCGACGATCATGGATTCTCTGTCGCAGCGGTGTGCAGCGCCGCCGTGGCACCAGCGAGCGGGCGCGTGCCTGGCCTTCAACCTGGGACTCAAACATTTGGCACTCACACCCAACGTGGGCAGCGCGCAGACCCGTGCGTGGGCGGAATTTTCTGCGCCGGTGCAGCAGGCCGCGGGACGGCTGTTGCGATTCGCCGATGTCGCCGACGTCGTAATGCTCATGCGCGGGGCACGCGATCGCAACGACGATGCGTTGGCACAGACGATGGAGCGGCTGACCACACAACTCGAGCGCGAATATCGGGGGAAAGTCGCGGTGGGCGAATTAATCGGCGCGCTCCCCGCCGAGGCCCAGACTATCTATGCCGCAGAGTGGAACGCCTTGGCGACTGCGGGGTGGCAGACGCGATTCGTGATCGGAAATATTCATGGTGTGGAGGCGGGCGTGACCAGCCATCGTGACGAAAATTCGCGACAGATAGTGCTCCGCATCAATCTGCTCATGGCCTCGGCGTTGGGATTCACATTCCAACTCGATTTCATCACCGCAACGCAATGGTGTCGTAGTCATAGTGTCGAACTGTTGGGCAAGCTCGGTATCGCCGCGGACGATACTGTCACAGCAAATAACTGGCTGAGCACCTGGATCTACGTCGATGCCTACACACTGCAGATCGATCATTATCGATCGCTGCGAGCGCGCGCACTCACGCCGCCGTTCGCGTTGTATGAAGTATTACCGCTACCCGCACGTGATGTACGCACTCGCACGGCCAGCAGCGCAGTCGTATCACATAGGTTGGCCGCAAAGCCACAGTCCGCGGACATCACCGCCTATCTGATCGATCACCCGCTCGCCACGGTGTTGGATGACGCGCCCCGCGCAGCGCAACATGGGTAAACAGTGCGTTACTGCGGCGCCGACCAATTGTTGCATTTTTTGGTGTCTTTGAATTTGTGCTGCGGTTCCATCGTGTGCGCGTATGTTTTTCCCGTGCATTGGCCCAAGGTTTGGCCCCACGTGCGGCCGTCGTCTGGTAATTGTAATTTCTTCGGCATTTTGGCGGCCTGCGCGTTGCTGCATTCGTCGGTGGCGTCGGTGGCGACTTTCAAACAGGTGGATTCATCGACATGCGTGAAGCACTGGCGAAAAAATGATTCCGCTTTGCACAATTCCTTGGGCAGCGCACCTTGCATGTATTGCAACCATTCTTGCCTGGTGACCGCCTGCGATTTTCCCGACACGTCTTTCGATTTCGCCCCGACCGATGCAACGACGCTGCAACAGATCAGCACCAACACCGGCACAATCATTCGCACACGCATAATTTCCTCCCCGGAAAAGTTGCGGCAGGGGTAGGGAAATTTTTTACGTGATGCAATGTGAATTCGCAGCGCGGCCTCAGTTAATTTCCTCATAAACATCACGCCTGGCACCTTTTTTTCGGCAATTCTACTTTTCGTAGGTAGTGGAGCGACCGTGATGTTGTGCGGATTGCTGGCACTCGCGATGCACCTCTGGCCGTAAAATGTGCATTTTCGCGAAAAAATACAGTCGCGCCAACAGCGCCGCCAGCAGATACAGTTCAAAAAACGTGGCCACGAAGGCCGCACGCACGGAATGAAAATCCTTGTCCGGTCGGTAATCCATCACCGCGGCCAGTGGCAGACCGCCAACAAATAGTGGCATGTGCGCAGCTGCGGAAAGATATTCACACACGGTCTTCAGATCTTCCGGGAAAATATTTTTCCCAATCCACAACCAGCTCCCCGTGAAGAACAGAAAAAAGTAGAGACTGCAGACCCAATGGGACGCCGCAAAATATCGGCGCCGCGTACGATAAAAGCCGGAACACCACCACCAGTGCAACAGCATCGCCAAGGCAATCACCACACCAACATCGCCGAGTAGAGCCCGCTGCCACCCCGCGGTGTCTTGTGTGATGGTTGGTGGCAGAGGCGATGCAGTAGAACAACCAAGCCCACCGCCATGCGTTTCCGCGACCATGGTCTTGAAGGCAAGGGGAAATCCAATACTGTAGCCGGACCGGCCACAATCATCGATACAAAATGGCATGATCACCAGCAGTGCAATCGCACAGAACCGAAGGACCGATGTTCGCGATGGTTTCATCGAATTCGAAGACTACACTTCAACTTTGGCGCGGGCCATACCTTGACTGAGGATGAGTTTGATCAACGCCTGATAGGGAATATCTTGTGCACTGGCCCAGGCGCGCAAGGCTTTCAACAAGCGGGTCGGGAGACGAATCGACACCACTTCGGTGGGCGACTCGCGCGGCAGTTCCAATCCAAGATCCTTCAGCTGCAACGGACGACGCCGATCAATCATGAGCGACGTCTCATGCCGATCGTAATCCGTGATTTCTTTTCTTTTATTTTTTCTCATAAATGGTGCGCTCCTTGCGCGAAGCCGGGCGTGCGGTAATGATACGGACTTTATTGGAACGCCGCGTAAACCCCACCATGAGTATCCGCCGCTCTAAGCTACGACCATACAGGATATAGCGAATCTCGTGCGCAGTGGAATGCGTGAGATCCTCAAAGATCCGGTGGGCATCATCAAAAAAACAGCTCTCCGCTTCCAGCATGGAAACGCCGTGCTTCAATTCATTTTTCTGACGATTCCACTGGTCCCAATCGAAAACAACTGTTTTCACGACATCAAATTATCGCGGAATATGTGTAGTGTCAAGCACTACAACTTCTCACATCCTCTCCACGTAACCGTAACGAGGGGACTCGGCTCAGCATTGATCCATTCCCCCACAACCGCATATTTTCGATTTCATCTCAAAATTACCGCAGAGAAAAATCAGCATGCTGATTTTATTGGGAAATTTTCGATAAATCGGCCCGCCCTCCAACCCACCCACACCCCAAAAAACGCCCCAGAACGCATCCTGCTGCGTTGAATGACGACGAGTCCGGCGTGGCAATTGGTCGAATAACGAGTGGGGACGTTGCATGATAGTTTAAGTCGTTGAAATTACTGATCGCGATTTTTCAGTTGCCGCATGCCTGGCACATTTTTTTATCTAGTCATGACCCTAAAGTTTTCTTACACGGTGCCAGGTGTCCGAAAATCGGACGATGGTGTAGCGTTTTTGGACACCTGGCACCTTTTTTCGTCCGGATTATTTCCCTGCGGCGAAGGTCCCGGTTACGCCGGCGGCATCACGAGTGCGGCGGTGGACGGCATTAACGCCGCACTCGCGTGGATTCGGAAGTTTGTGGAATAAATATAGCAAGAGACTTGACAATGTACTCATGTACTAGTACATGAGTTTTCATGCTCACCTCTTTGTCCATCTACACAATATCCCGCTGGTGGCGGTCCTAGCCACCGTTCTCATTATTTTCCCTAATCTGACGCATCGTATTTTTTCATGTACTCTTTGAGGAGGGCTGCATGTCTGCTTTATTATTTTCTACTCGGGCGCGTTTATTCGATGCGGCACTGCAGGCGCGTCCGGCGGTATTTGCGGCAGCGGTGCGACGCATTGACTCTACATGCATGGCCGTGCGTGGGGCGGCGTTTGCACATTACCAGAAAATTGCTTTCACGCCGTCGACATCACACGCAGCGCGTGCGGACACGGTCTTGCAACGCACTGTTGCGCGCATCACACAGACACAGCCGGAATTTACGAACTATGCGCAATCGTTCGTCGCACAGTATCTTGCAAATCCCGACTTACAAACACTCAGCGCCCTCGATGATGCACTCGATCGCTTCTGCCGCATGCGCACACTGGCCGCCGCAGACATTCTGCTGGCCGGTGCGCAGCAGATCATGCATGCAGCACGCGAAACGCCGGAGACACATGCGTTTGTGCGCCGCCTGCATTCGCACGCGCTGTATCGATTTGCGATCGATTATACCGAACGCAAAATGCGACTCCCCGCCATGGCCGATGCGCCATTCGCGCTGCTCACGATCAACGGTAGCGAACTATTGTTGCAATATTTACACTACGGCGCGCTTGCACATCTGGAACGTTTCGTCTGGACGATTCCGTTTTCGCTGATTTTCTCACCAATGGCCAACGCCCTGGTGGCACAGGTCGCGCGCGTCACAACGCACGCATCCGCCAATGCGGATGCAGCGGACCACAGTCTCTCCGCCAGTCTCGCAGCAAAAAATCTAACGAGTCTGCACCGGAAAAAATTGTGGAGGCATCTTTGGCGCATTGTTTTCGGGAGGGCCGCGCTGGGGAAATGTGCAAACGATTTATCGCACGCTCTCCGAGATCGTTACGTTGCGACGCGGTGAAATGCAACGCACCTGGAAATTTTTCAAGATCAGCTTCTGGTTGGATCTGCTGCAGGTTGGTGCACTCGAAGCCACGCGTGCGGTGGCGCAGGCGCAGACATACGCCATCCATGATGTCGCCGTGCAGTATGTCGAGTCGTTGGTGTTCAGTTTCGGACTGGCCGTGTTCGTCGATCATCCCACACAAAATTATGTGCCGTTGCAGTGGAGGGTGCCGCTGACACTGTGCACGCGCGCCGGATTTTTCATCGGCCTGGGACTCATCACTATGCCGTAATATTTTTTTGAGGAGATGCAATATGCAATATCCACTGCTGGGAATAGTCATGTTGTCATTTGCTGCGTGCAGCACGCCGTCGCACAGTGATGCCATTCGTATCGGCGAATATGCTTCGCTTTCCGGCGCGGAAGCCACGTTTGGTCGCAGCGTGCATCGCGGCACGCTGCTCGCCGTGCAGCAACGCAATGCGGCGGGCGGTATTCATGGACACCCGATTGCACTCATTTCCTATGATGACCGTGGCACCACACAGGAAGCCGGAAACGCAGTCGTTCGGCTCATTACACACGATCAAGTCGTTGCACTGATCGGCGAAATTTCTTCGTCGTTGTCACTCGCGGGAGGTCGCGTTGCACAACAATATCGCGTGCCGATGCTCAGCCCGGGCGCGACAAATCCCCAAGTCACGCGTATCGGCGATATGATTGCGCGGGCGTGTTTCACCGATGACTTTCAGGGTTATGTCATGGCACAATTCGCCCGCACCACGTTGCACATCACGCAGGTGGCGATCTTGTTCGATCAGACCCAAACGTATTCCGAAGGATTGAAAAATAGTTTTCGCGAATCCTTTGAAAGGCTGGGCGGGCGTGTCGTGAATACGCAGGCCTATTCGGGCGGCGATCACGATTTCAGCGCGCAACTGGTGCGCATCCGCGAGAGCGCTGCGCAGGCGATTTTTATTCCAGGATATTACACCGATGTCGGCAACATCGCACTGCAGGCACGACGCTTAGGCCTGACCCACGTGTTGCTGGGCGGCGATGGCTGGGATTCTCCGCAGCTGGCAGCGATTGCCGGCGATGCCATTCATGGTGGATATTTCGTCAATCATTTTTCCGCGGACGATTCGCGCCCGGTCGTACAACAATTTATCCAACACTACGAAGCGCGGTATCACGAACGTCCGGATGCGCTCGCCGCACAAGGCTTTGATGCCGCGCGGCTGCTTTTTGCAGCACTCGATCGCACACGATCGTTCTCGGGCAACGATGTTGCCCGCAGCATCGCAGATACGAAAAATTTTTCCGGAGTGACCGGCGACATCACCTTGGATGCGCAACGCAACGCGCACACCGCCGCCGTAGTGGTGCAGATCCGGAACGGGCAGACACACGTGGTGGCCCATATTGCGCCGAAATGAATACTGCGCGATGAGATCGGTTTGTGAAATAAATCATTACTCCGACAACAACGCGGTCACGCTGTGCATCCATTCATCGAAGCGCGCGGCGAGTTGGTCGGCGTCTAGCGTAAGCGGCGCGGTGTGCAGGATGTCTTTGATGTCGACAACAGATGTGGTGCTGTGATTCGAGCGCGTGTTGAAGGCGATGAAGCGCCGCACCGCATCTGGGGTGGCGAGAAATTCCTGCAACAAGTTGCCCTGTGTGTCGCGATCGAGCGACAGGGCGAGTGCGTCGAGTGCGGTGTGCAGGGTGTTGCGCACAGTCGCGTCGTCGCTATTCCACGCACGCTCGAAGCGCTCCACAAAATCGGCGCGATCGGCAAACACCGATTCCGCGGCTTCGGCGCGGTCGTCTGGTGCGCGCCACAGACCTGGAATCATCGTGCGTATGAATGCATCGCGCGCTTTTTCTTGCGCGACCGTGGCGGCCGCGGCGTTGTCGGTATTCGTCGACTCCGCATCGGTAATTGCCGGTGCGTCATCTGCCGACACCACGCCGAGCGATTCGATGAGCGTTGCCGACGCCTGCTGCGGAATAAATTCCAACGGCAATCCGCGCCAACCCTTGCGATCATCCTCGTCGCGCGGCAACATGACTTCCACCCACGCATGATGATCGTGCAGGGCGTTGTCTTCCACATCAAAGCCGACGGACAATCCGGCCGGGATTCCGGCGAGGCGCAAGAGCGCCAGACCGAGCAACGAAAATTCCTGACACATGCCACCACCCAGTCGCACGATCAGATCGACGGCCTCGGCCAGATCGGCGGTGCCGTTTTTCGCGCGTTCCATAAAATTGCGATACAATGTTTCCGCGAGCGCATCGCCTTGGTAGTGATGATACGAGAGTCCGTTGGTTTTCATCACGACCTGTTGCAGATACGCAACGGCGCGCAGCAACGGCATCTGTTGTACCGCAGCAATCGCCGCCGTCCATTCCGCTGCCAGCTCGGGATGGCGCGCGGCAATTTTTTGCAGCGTCGTGCCGTTCGTGAGCAGCGCAAAATTTTCCGCACCGTAGAATTGCGGACCCGCGCGACGCAATTCTGCCACCCGCAGACGCAACAACGGATGCGTGCCGAGCGGATCGGTGTACCGTGTTGCGAAAACAAATTCGCCGCGGGGGAGCATTGTCAATGCACTGCCGCCAATCGCGGTGAATCCGCTCAGATCGCGCGATGCCGGCTGGAGCAATCGACCGCGATGCAACTGCTGCGCATCGGCAGCCTGCGCCGCTGTGACGTCGTCGCTCCATTCATCCAGACGCGCACGCGAAAAATTGGCGTGCGTGCGAAATTGTGCGCCGCGCATCTCGGCATAAAATTGTTCGCGCAGATAGACGCTGCGGCCCGTCGGTTGCGGCGAGATTTCCGCCCACGCCAGATCCGGCGATGCGCCTTGCATGACACCAGAATTTTCGCCGATGTGCTGCGCATCGGGCGCACGCGAAAACTGCGGGGACGTCGCGGCAGCGGATGTCGATGTGTTTGCGGAATCGGCGGAGAATGGGGCACCAGTGGGCGCGCCATGCCGGGCGGCGTGCCGCGTGGTGTGATGCAAATCCCGTTCGGCCATTGCTACGCAGGCGCCCAAGTTCAAATTATATGCTGGCGATCCGTAGTGCGCGAGATTGCGCAGAGCAAAGTCATAGTGATGAACGTTAACACACCGCGACAATTTATTCGCCTGTGTGAGCACGGCCTGCGCGTACACAAACGGCGTGGGCCAGCGCGCGTCGAACGCCTCTTGAAAAATTTCCTCCCAGCGCGCGGCCTCTCCCCACGCGGCGCGCATGCGATCGAACAAATCGGCCGGCTCCGGATTTTCGATGCGCAAGGGGAGCTGAAATTCCGTCGCGAGCCATTCCTTCGGATAGACCGCGGGTTTTTCCGCGAACGACCGCGCCATCTGTTGCATCGTCTGCCGCAACAGTGTGTCGGCACTCTCCTCGTCGACGTTCAGTATCGCCACGTGCGCGCGTTGCAACGCTGCGTTCACCCGCGGCAGATGCGTGCGCTCGATTTCGCCATACAGCACCTCGTATTGATCTTGAGTCAGCGGGGTGACGAGCGGCCCGGTATGGATGGTGGGATCCGACACCGGAAAACCGGCGCCGCGCACCGAAATCGGTTGCCACTCCGCGCCGTGCGCTTGCACGCTGTGATGCAGTCGTTCCAGCGTCGCCGGATCCATGGTGACGAAATCGCCCAGATAAAAAATCTGCGTACCGGGGCGCATGAATTTTGCCACCGCCCGCTGTTCCAGCATTTCCGCGGCACTCGCGGCCGCGACGTTTCCTGTGTTGCCAATCGCGGTCAGGATGCGTTCCAGTTGATGTCGCCCGGCACCGGCGGGCACCGACACCTCGCCGCGCCCGATCACCAGACTCACCGGATCGCCGGATTGCAACGTGGCCTGCGCGATCATACCGGCCACGAGCGCGAGATTGGTATTCGACGATTTGTGCAACAGCGCGGTCGGATCGATGACGATCACGGTCGGGCGCGCCCCACGCGCACTGTCCACGCGTTCGACCACAATCCCCATTTCGCGGCGCTCTTCGCTCAGGCGAAACGTGGCGGGCCAATCAATGCGCCGCGCATCGGCGTTGACCTCGTACACCTCGCGACTGTTCCCGGCATACGGATCGCCCCACAAACTCGCGCCCCGCCGCGGTCGCTGCCCGCGATTGTCGAACCCGCGCGCCATCGCAAACGGCGCCAATTTTTTCCCGCGCAACACCGCACGAATCCGCGCCGCATCGGCTGCCGGGGAATATTCGTCGTCCAGCGTGTCGAAATGACGCAACAACACGCAGAGCGATTTGAGTCTGGCGTCGGACGCAGGCCCACTCAACAGCGCAGGCGTATGAAAAGGCTTCAGCAATGCATCAGCGGCTTCGTGCCAGGCGCCCAGCGCGATCAGTGTTTCAGTGATGATCGGCCAGTCGGATGATTTGGCGCTATGCAATAACATTTTCAGCAACAACGGAATGGCCTCCGTCATCTGCAGAGTCGCCGTGTGCCGCAGCAGGCGCTGGAAAAAATCATCCTCGTGGAGAATCGTATCGTGGGCTTGCAGAGTCAGATAAGTGAACAACACCGTCTTGGCTGCCTGACCCGTGCAACCCAGTGCAGCGGCGCACTGCACATTGCGAAACGGCGATTGCAAGAGTGCTTCCAATTTTCGTTGGCCATCAGCATCCGGCAAGTGGGCACATTTTTTAACAATCACATTGCAGGCCGAGAACTGATCAAACGAATCCGTGGTGCTTTCAATAATCTCAAACAACGCATCGACCTCGCCGACCTCCAGACATGGCGCCGCCAGAATACGAATCGAATAATCCGGATGCTGCAAGAGCGCGGTGATTCTGGGTCGCAGCGCGGGATAAGGCAGCATCGCCGTATGCGCCGATAGCGCGTAGCGAATGACTTGGGGATTTTCATCCGCGAACATGACCCACAGTTTGGAATACATGGGTCCTGGGTGATTTCTGGCCGCAATTTTGGTGAGCGCGACAAATTCCTCGACGGGTAGCGCGGGATTCGCAACGCACGCCTCCCATTCACGAAATGCACGCTCCTCGTATGGACCCAGTAATTCCACTTGAGCATCACTCAAACCGAATGCATGCAACAATTCTCCGAAGTGCCATCGGGCGCTCCATGAATCTGCCATAGAGCAGGCCCCCTTCACGGCGGCGACGAGGCTCAATCTTGCGAATCCGGACTGAACAAATGGAACCCCAAGCCTATGTGCTACCTGCACCAACTCCGACCGCTCGGGGGCCAGACCGCTTTCATCCCTCATGGACCGGAGTATGTACGAGAACCCGTCATACATCTTGTCCGTATTGTCCGGCTCCAGCACTTCATCGATCAAAAAATCAATCAGAACTTTGCCGGATGAATCATTCCGCGCAACCGCTAACGCGCTGCGTATCTGCGTGCGCTGGGTGCTGTGTTTTGGCGGAGCGGCGCTCTCGGTTTCCGGGCGCAGGTACGCACCGTGCGTGACGGCCTCGATGGTGCGTTCCACCACGATGTCCATCAGTGGGCGCGGTGTGGGCGGAGCGGTGTTGGTTGGCGCGGCCGGACCAGGCGCCGAACCGACCCGCCCGTGTTGCGCCGTGGCCGCAGGCGGAATTGTGCCGGTGCCAGGCAGGAGCGCATGCGTGCCTGGCACCTCATGCCGCGCCACCATCCGCGGCCCGATTGGTTTGACATCCCGCACCATAGGATTTCCCCGTTACACCCCTCATACCTATTATCGGCAGATTTGTGGAAAAGTTGCGTGTGCCTGGCACCAGATAATTCCGGTGCCAGGTGTCCGGAAACGCTACACCCATGTCCGATTTTTGGACACCTGGCACCGTGCTGAACTCCGCGCAACACGAACCACGTCGTATAGCTCCGAGAAACGTCCCCAACATTATGCGCGCAACTTTTTCAGTGATCTGCCGATGAGGGTATGAATGGAAGAGACATGCGAAAGAATGACGGTGCCAGGTGTCCGGAAACGCTACAGCAGTGTAGCGTTTTTGGACACCTGGCACCTTTTTGCATGGGCACTTGCACCATGTGTTAATCAACCAACTCATTGATTTCAAAACATCCAAACCACGTGACAAAATCACGTGGTTCCGTTTTCACGTGGTGATTTTTGCACGTGGTGCTTCGACGCGCGACGCGCGACGTTTTTTATAGAAAGTGCCTGGCACCTTGCTTTTCCCATCTCACCCAATCGCCCACCAGGGCACAATCGTAATACCGTCGATCTTTGCGCGGTCGACCACGGGCGCGACGATCAGGCCTTTCGCCTTGGGATAGGTCCTCAGAAAACTTTTCATCCCGCGCACGGCGTAGGGCGTAATGTCACTGGTGAGACAAATGTCGATGCCGAAGAATTGTCGATGATCGCGCAGCACCAAATCCACATTCGCGCCCCCACGCGCACGAAACACCGCGATTTCCGGGCGCGGCTGGCCGCTGTATTCATGTTGCGCCAGAATTTCATTGAGCACCAATGTGCGGCAGGATTGCCAGCGCGTAAAAGAATCCTCGTTAGTGCCGAGCAGGGAGCGCATGACCGCCGGATCAAAAATAATATATTCTGGCACCGCGCGGCGATTGCCGAAGGCCGGAATGCGATAGACAAGAAACAAGGCCTCGAGCGCCGCGAGATAGCGCACGATATCCGAGCGGCTCACTCCAATCTCATTGGCAAGTTTGCTTTGATTGAGATTGGGCGCCCGCGCAATCGACTGTAAAACGGCCAGCGCAACCTCGCCGGCAAGTTTGCCCAGATTGAGGCGTTGAATATCGCGATAGCAAATCGCTTCGAGCCACTGCGCAATCACCTGATTGCGCTCTGCCGTGTCATGCAACGCACAAAAAATCGGCATGCCACCGCGCTGCAACCACGTTTCAACCGCGTGCACCGGAACCGCATTCCGGTGCGTTGCAATGCCACGCACCCACGGCGTTTGCAAACGTTGCTGCAGCAGCTCACGCAATGTCATCGGATAGAGCCGCGTAATCCCCATGCGGCCCGCGAGTGACTCGCGCACGCCACTACGATCGGAAAATTCCACCGACCCCGACACGGCAAATGCACCCACGCGGCGCTGCGCGTCGATCAACGCCTTGATGCCATCAAAGAGGGCGGGGGCCTTTTGCACTTCGTCGATGATTAACGAGCGCTGCAGATCTTCGGATGCGGCGAGCAGGAAATTTTCGGGTGAACGCTCCGCTCGCCGCAACACTTCGAGTTTGTCGAGCGTAACGTAATGCGCCCGACGGGCGCGTTGCCACTGGTGCATCAGGAACGTTGTTTTGCCAACTTGCCGCGGCCCCAGCAATCCCACCACCGGGAACATGCGCATGCGCTTCGAAAATATTCCATGAATATGACGCATTCTGCTATGCATAAAGTACCTGTAATTTTGAATAATTTTTCACATAATTACATGTACTTTTATAGCAGGTCCGGAGCGCTTGCACAAGAAATATTCCCGCCCTACACACAAACACCGGATCGCCCAGTGTCTGGCATTTTTTTATTCGAGACAATCTGCATTCTTTCGGTAAAGAGCTGCCATGGCGGCTCCCAAATGGCGTTTGGCATCGCGGCCGATGGGACGCTGGTCATGCGTTCCAAGGGGAAAGAACTCTTCGCAGACAATCCGGAAAAATTGTTTACCGTGGCGATCGAGTGGATCACGAAAAATCAGGAAACCAACCTGATCGCCGATCATGCCCGCGTCACCGAAATCGCCCAGTCCCTCGACCTGGAAACCGTGCCGTTACTGGCGCAGACCACGATTCGTTCGTTCGAAGAACTGCAACAATATATGCAGCAAGACAGCGTGCTGGGCGGAACGGTCCTCGAAGGTGTCGTGGTCAAAAATTATCGCCAATACTGTCTGATCTCGGATTTTCACTGGATCTCGATGGGCAAATTTGTGCGCGAAATCAAACGCGGCTTCCCCGAATGGTATAAAGAGTGGTTGGCGAAGAAGGGGTTTGCAGCAACCACATTTGCAGCAACCACTGATTGACTTATTGAGTTATATCTCATAAAATCATGACATGAAACCACGGAATTTTCAGCAAGAGCTGGCCGCACGCCTGCGAGAAAAATCCCCGTTAATCCAGGTGGTGATTGGGCCGCGCCAGGTGGGAAAAAGCACGGCGGCACACGCCATTGCCGCACACTGGAAAGGCCCGCAGCACATGGTCACCGCAGATGGCCCAGTGCCGCCCAACGCCGAGTGGTTACAATTGCAGTGGAACCACGCCCGCCAATTGGGGACGGGAACCCTGTTCATTGTCGACGAGGTGCAGAAAATTTCTGGGTGGAGCGAGATGCTCAAGCGGCTGTTCGATCCCATTCGCGGTCGTGGCCTGCTCAAAATCGTCTTGCTCGGATCGTCCAGTCTCTATTTGCAAAAAGGGTTGTCGGAAAGTTTGGCGGGGCGGTTTGAAGTATTGCCGGCACCACACTGGTCATTTGCCGAATGCCATCGGGAGTTTGGCTGGGATTTTGCCACGTATCTGCGCTGGGGGGCCTATCCTGGTGCGGTGCCATTTGTCGGCAAAGCCGCGCGCTGGCGATCCTATCTCCGCGACGGATTGATCGAACCGGTGTTGGGTCGGGATGTCGTGGGGCAGAATGTCTTGCGCAATCCCGCGCTGTTTCGGCAGACCTTCGAGTTGGTGTCACAGTGTCCGGCCCAGGTGGTCAGTTTGCAAAAATTGCTCGGGCAATTGCAAGATCGGGGAAATGCGGCGACGATTCGGCATTACCTGACACTCCTCGAACAGGTGTTTTTTGTGCGCTGTCTGCACAAGTTTTCCGGTTCGGTCGTGCAATCGCGGAGCAGTAGCCCAAAAATCATTATTATGAATCCGGCCCTCACCCACGCGTATCAAGCACCCGAGCGACTCGATACCGATCCACACTGGTATGGACTGATGTTTGAAAATGTGGTCGGCGCGCATCTGGCGCAGTGGCCAGAAGCCGAACTCTATTATTGGCGTGATGGCACGGCAGAGGTCGACTTTGTGGTGAAGACACCGCGCGCGTTGTATGCCATCGAGGTCAAATCGGGACGCCGCGTGCGCAGCGAGCGGGGCTTGATCCGTTTTGCAGAACACTATCCCAAAGCCATCTGTCAATCCTGGGATGCCGCCACCGCCATCGATTTCATGGCGGGGAAACGCACGTTGTAAATTGCAACGCTGCCGCGTGCCTGGCACCAAATATGCGAGTCTGAATCGATTCCGAGCTCGATGACGAAAAAGCCGATCACGATGCGCGATTGATGATTACGAAAAATCGCCCGCCCACCCCACACGCAACAACGGATCTCCCAAGCACCCATCACGCCGAGAGATCCGTTGTCGATTTTTGCGCGCGCCGCGAGACGCGAGACGCGCGACGCTTTTCAGTCCGCCTGTTTGCGCAGGAACGTGGGGATATCGTATTGATCATCGCGTTTAAATTTCGTGCCTGGCACCGCGTAATTTTCATCTCATCTCAAAATTACCACAGAGAAAAACTCGCATACTGATTTTATTGGGAAATTTTCGATGAATCAGACCACTCTCTGGCCCGTCCACACCCAAAAAAACGCCACACAACGCATCTGGCGACGTTCTGTTGCTGCGACCGCAGTGGAGATTTGTCGAATAATGATTAATGTTGGCGAAACACCATGCCTGGCACCTTTTTAGTGATTTTATTCCAATGTTCTCTGGCCACGCATAAACGCGATGGCGGTTGAGTATTCCCAGGTTTCACAACGGGCCTTCGGGAATTTTCTGGCAAAGGCGGCGAGGCCGCGCTGCGTCCGAATAGTGCGGCCGGATTTCACTTCAATCGCATACAGCGCCGCGGGTGTTTTGAGAACGTAGTCTACTTCGTCGCGACCTTCGCGCCAATAATACAACTGACTATTGGGCACCTGCGCCAAATGCGCGCCGACCGCCGATTCAAACACGAACCCGTACCAGTGTTGATCGGTGGAAAGTCGCTGCCAGGTTTGATACGCGTGGGTCAGTGCCGCGTTCAAAATCACGATCTTCGGAATCGAACTGCGGGTTTGCACAATCGACCCGGAGTATTTATGCAGCACGCGCAACAAAAAACATTGTTCAAAGAGCTCCAGATAATGACGAATTGTCGCCACACTGCCACGATCTTGTAATTGTCCCAATAATTTTTGCAAACTCACGATGTGCGCCGGGCATTGTACGGCCAGCTCAAACGTTTGCCGAAATAACGCGGGATTGCCGATACTCTGCTGACCAAGAATATCCTTCCCGAGCACCGGCTCAATAATGCTCTGCAATACGTACTGGCGCCAACGCGCTTCATCCTGTTGCAACTCGGCCATGGCGGGATAGGCTCCATGACGCAAGTACCCTTCAAAATCTTCTCCAAAAGCGCGCTCCCATTCTCCAAACGACCAATGCGGTGCAGGAATAATTTCGAAACGCCCGGCCAAACTCTCGCCGAGGCCGCGCTGAAGGTACAAGCTGGAGGAGCCCAGCAATAATACATGCAAGGATTTCCGCGCGGGATCATCGTACAGTCGTTTGATCTGCTCGCTCCACCGAGGAATTTTTTGGATCTCATCGATGACGAGCAGTGACCCGGGTCCTTTTTGTTGCGCACGATGCCACTCCAATTCAATCCATGCGGTGTCTGGCGGCGTGGGCCCGTCGGCGCTGACCATGTGGGTCGGTCCCTTCCACTGAGCGCACACCTGCCGGGCGGCGGTCGTCTTCCCTACTTGACGCGGCCCCATTAATACCTGGATGAATCGAGTTTTCTTACGAAATCGACGAATAATTTCAGTGCAAAATTCACGGGTTATATTCATATTGCTATTTTAGGAGATCAATCTCCTAAAATCAACATATATAATTTCCACGGTGATTTTTTTGTGCTTCCCAACGCAACAAAGGATCTCCCAGCGACGATTTCGCCAGGAGATCCTTTGTCGATTTTTGCGCGCGACACGCGACGCGAGACGCGCGACGCTTTTCAGTCCGCCTGTTTGCGCAGGAACGTGGGGATATCGTATTGATCATCGCGTTGATCGGGCACACCGATTTCGGCCATGAGTTCTTTCAGATCCGCGTGCGTGAGACGGCGCGGTTCTTCGGGATCGTACGCGGGACTACGCGTAGTCGCACCGACCGGACGTTCATCGATTGTTTGCAAGCCGAGTTGCGGTCCGTCTTCGCGACCGACATTCAGGCTGCTGTTTTGCGGCGCGGCTGGAGGGGCATTCCACAACGTGCCCCAGTCCTGCGCGACCGGGCGCTCGGCGCGTTCCGCGCGATCGGTATATTCGGTACGTTCGACACGATCGGTGCGATCCGTGCGATCAGTGCGTTCAAACCGTTCGAGCCGTTCGAGTTGTTCCTGACGATCGAGGCGATCATCGCGCACGGTTTCGGTACCACCGCGCACATTGCCGACCGCGACGCGCGCCCCGCGCGTCGGTTTTTGAAATCCGGTCGCAATCACGGTCACGCGAATTTCGTCTTCGAGCGCCTCGTCGATCACGGCGCCGAAAATAATATTCGCATCGTCGTGCGCCTCTTCTTGCACGAGTTTGCTCGCCTCGTTGACTTCGTGCAGCGTCATGTTCGCACCACCAGTCACGTTAATAATAATTCCCGTCGCGCCGCGAATCGACAAATTTTCCAACAGCGGACTGCTGATCGCCTTCGTCGCCGCATCGATCGCGCGATTCTCGCCGCAACCAGAACCCGTGCCCATGAGCGCCATGCCCATTTCGCTCATGACCGCGCGCACGTCGGCGAAATCCAGATTGATGAGTCCGTGCGTCGTAATCAGATTCGCAATCCCGCGCACCGCTTGCAGCAAGACTTCATCGGCCATCTTGAACGTTTGCAAAATCGTCGTGTCGCGTCCCGCGATGCCGAGCAATTTTTCGTTCGGAATTGTGATGAGGGTATCGACCGCGTTGCGCAGATTATTAATCCCGTCGTCCGCGAAACGGCTGCGGCGTTTGCCTTCGAATCCGAACGGTTTGGTCACCACACCGACCGTGAGCGCGCCGCATTCCTTCGCGACCTTGGCCACAATCGGCGCCGCGCCGGTGCCGGTGCCACCGCCCATGCCGGCCGTGATGAACACCATGTCCGCGCCCATCAGCGCTTCCGCCAATTCGCGCGTGTCTTCGAGCGCCGCGTTGCGACCGACGTCGGGATTTGCGCCCGCGCCGAGTCCTTTGGTGAGTTCGCGTCCGAGTTGCAATTTCGTCTTCGACAAATTCGCGGTCAGCGCCTGCAAATCCGTATTCGCTGCGATGAAATCGACGCCTTCCAGATTTTCGCGAATCATTGTGTTGACCGCATTGCCGCCACCACCGCCCACGCCGATGACCTTGATCTTCGCCCCCTGATGCATATCTTCTACGAGTTCAAACATGATCCCCTCCTAATGTGTAAGTCATTGTGTAAAAAAACGCTGGCCCCAGTAGCAGCGCTTGTCAAAATACTTCGCCCAACCACGCCTTCATTTGTGTTTTCAGTTTGCGATACGTGCCTTGCGGTGTTGGCGGCACATGCGGTTGTCGATGCATGTTGTGCGCACCACACAACACGAGCCCAACGCCCGTGCTGTACATGGGGCTGCGCACGACATCGACCAGCCCACCCACGCCCCGCGGCAATCCGCGCCGCACGGGCAAATTCAACACCTGTTCCACCAAGTCCGGCATCCCTTCCAACATCGAGCAACCGCCGGTGAGCACCACGCCCGCGGCGACGCGATCTTCAAAACCGGAGCGACCAATTTCCTGTCGCACCAGATGAAAAATTTCTTCCACGCGCGGTTCCAGAATTTCCGCGAGAATCGTGCGCGATAAAATTCGTGGACTGCGCCCCCCCACACTCGGCACTTCAATCGTCTCATCTTTCTGAATGAGCGACGTCAGCACGCAGCCATATTTCTGTTTGATTTTTTCCGCTTCGTGCGCCGGCGTGCGCAATCCCACCGCGACATCGTTGGTTAAGTGATTTCCGCCGATCGGCAAAACGGCCGTATACATCACGCTACCGCCATGAAAGACCGCAATATCGGTGGTGCCGCCGCCGATATCGACCAGAATGGTTCCCAATTCTTTTTCGTCGGTTTGCAACGCCGCCTCGGCGCTCGCGAGTTGTTCCAGAATGACTTCGTGCACCGTGAGTCCGGCGCGGTTGCAACACTTAATCACATTTTGCGCCGCCGACACCGCTGCGGTCACGATGTGTACTTTCGCCTCGAGTCGCACGCCACTCATACCAACCGGATCCTTCACGCCATCTTGTTCATCGATAATATATTCCTGCGGAATCACGTGAATCACTTCGCGATCCATCGGAATCGCCACCTGCTGGGCCGCGTCTACCACGCGTTTCACGTCGGCCGGTCGCACCTCTTTATCTTTCACGGCGACAATCCCGCGACTATTAATGCCGCGAATATGTCCGCCCGCAATCCCGACATACACGCCGGTGATATCGCAGCCCGCCATCAGCTCCGCCTCTTCGACCGCCTTCTTGATCGAATCGACCGTGCTCTCGATGTTCACGACCACACCCTTGCGCAGCCCGCGCGACGGATGCGAGCCGATCCCGATGATGTTCACGCCATCATCCGCCACCTCGCCCACAATCGCACAAATCTTCGTCGTCCCGATATCCAGCCCCACCACTAATTCTTCACGCTTCCCCATGGAGTCCCCCTCTCGTTTGTTCATTCACTGTGTCACTGTGCATGCAGTGACGAGTCATGATGAATTGTTCATTGTTCGCAACTCATGTTCCATACCGCACCACCACTTTCCGCTCGGTGAAGAGATCCACCGTGCTGACATGTTTTCCCGATGTGCGCAGATTGGGCACAATCGTGAGAAAACGGTCGAATTGCTCCACACTGGGATGATGACCCAACCGCAATTGCATCGCGGGTTGTTCGGTCACCAACGACACCTGATCGAAACGATCGCGCACAATTTCCGAACAACCCACCTGATCCGCGAGTGGGTGTTGTTCAAAAATTTTGTAGACCTCGATCAATCGTGCGAGTTGTTGTGAATGTCCGACACCGTGACCATCGACCACGACATCGTTCACGCCGGTGAAAATTGGCAGATCGGCGAGTTCATTGGTGGCGGCCGCCTTGAAAATATCGCCCTGTTTGTCGACCAGATACAATCCGTCGATGTTGAGCAGCGCCATCGGTTCGCGTTCCGTCACATAAATCCAGACCGTGTTCGGGAGTTTGCGGCGCACCGCGACTTCGCGCACCCACGGATGCCGGCGCAGCCGCCCTTGCGCGTCAGTAAGCGAAATACGAAATAGCGAATCGCCCACGTGAATGCCCGAGACCTCGCGCACCGTCGCTTCGTCGAGCGCGCGCAAATCACCGCGAATCACCAACCGATCGACCGCAAAAAAATTGCTCTCGCCAATCGCCAGATACACCCCGAGCAACAACGCCACACCGAAACTCCAGGACAACACCACGCGCCCGATGCGACCCATCTGCGCCATCACATGGCGCACGCGCTGCCGCCGTTTCTTGCGCTGGGTCACGGCCTGATGTTGTAAATATTCGCTCATAAATCGTTGCTCGTTACTCGTGACTCGTTGCCCGTAAATTCTAGCGTCGTTCCAATCGTGCACTCAGCAGCATGCGTTCGCACAATGCTGGGAAGCTGATGCCGGCTTGCGCGGCGGCTTTGGGCACGAGCGATGTTTCCGTCATGCCGGGCATGGTGTTGATTTCCAGAAACACCGCGCTGCCATCCGAGCGCACAATATAATCGGCGCGCGCCGCACCCCGCGTGTGCAACAGGCGGCCGAGTTGTTGCGTCGCGTGCGCCACATATTTCCACGTGGCGTCCGCAATCCGCGCGGGCACAATGTAATCGGTCATCCCTTTGGTGTATTTCGATTGATAATCGTACATACCGCTCTTCGGACAAATCTCGACCGCGGGCAAAATCTGATCGTCCAACAAACTCACGGTGATTTCTTTGCCGGAAATAAATTCTTCCACGAGAATTTTCGCGTCCGACGTCATCGCCAATTGCAGTGCGGCCGCGAGTTCGTGCGCGTGCTTTACAATCGTGATGCCGATGGTCGATCCTTCACACGCCGGTTTCACAATCACCGGGTACGACAGCGCGAGATCGGTGGTGAACGCGGCAATCTCTTTTTCGCTCCCTTCAAAAACCGCCTCGGCCGCGACGCGAATTCCCAAATCACGCGCGACGGATTTGCAAATCACTTTGTCCATCGCGACCGCGGAACCGGTCACACCGGTGCCGGTATACGGAATACGCAAAAATTCGAGCAGCCCTTGCAACGTGCCGTCTTCGCCGTACGCGCCGTGCAACACAATCACGGCGACATCGGTGCGATGCGCCCGCAATTGCGTCGCGACATCCAGCCCGACATCGATCGTATGCACATCGTATCCGCATTGTCGCAACCCGTCCGCGACCGCGGCGCCGCTGCGCAACGACACGTCCCGTTCGCGCGACAATCCGCCCAACAACACGCCCACCCGTTTATCTAACCAATAGATGCGCCTCGCTGCTTGTTGCGAGGCATCCGCCTCCCTCTCCCTTTGGGGAGAGGGCTGGGTGAGGGGGGCGCTCACTATTGTGTCACTGCTCATTGTGCGTTTCCTCTCCGACCACGATCACTTCCGGCTCCAAACTCACGCCGCATTTTTCGCGCACCTGATCGCGCATGAGACGGATCAGACATTCGACATCGTGGGCGGTCGCCCCGCCTTCATTAATAATCCAGTTCGCGTGTTGTTCCGACACGCGCGCCTTCCCAATGCGCACGCCGCGCAGTCCCGCGTCGTCGATCAAACTCCACGCCGAGGCATGCGGCGGATTACGAAACACCGAACCCACGCCCGGTTGCGTGGCGGGCTGCGCCTTTTCGCGTTTGTCGCGTAATTGCTGCAACCGACCGCGCACCGCTTCCGGCAACGTGGGCGTCACCACGAGCAGTGCACTCACCACAATCGCCGATTTTGGAATCTTCGATTTACGATAGCTAAACGCCAGTTGTGCGGCCGTTTTCGTGATCAGCTCATCGTGTTTATCCAGATACGTCACCGAAAAAATCGCATCGCCAATCGCGCCGGCGGGCGTGCCCGCATTCATCATGACCGCGCCGCCCATCGTGCCCGGCACGCCTTCCAATCCTTCGAGCCCGGAAAATCCATGTTCCGCACAAAATCCGAGTAGGCGTTTTAATTTCACACCGGCTTGTGCATACAACACGACGGTGTCGGGTTGCGGCGCCGGGCAATCGTCGGCGGTGCGCAACGCATCGAGCGCGGACAAATGAATCGCCACCCCGCGAATGCCGCCATCGCGCACCAGCAAATTACTCCCACGCCCCACCGCAACCAGCGGCAAACCCTCGCTCTTGCTCCATTGCACGACCGCGAGCAAATCCGGCACATCGAGCGGTTGCACCCACGCATCGGCCGGCCCACCGACCTGCATCGTCGTATGCGCGCGCATCGGTTCATCGAATTTCACCGCACCGCGCAATGTCGCGCGTAAACTATTTTGTTGAGCGTTCGTCAGTGACATAAGTTGACTCATTGCAAGTCCTTCACAAACTTCATCCCGACCTTCCACACATCGCCCGCACCCAAAAACAACACCAGATCGTCCTTCTTCGTCGCGAGGTCGCGCACGAGTTCGACCAATTTGTCGTGGTCTTCGGCGTAGCGCACTGGAATCGCCGGATTGCGCCGTCGCACCGCGCCCCACAATTTCCGCGACGACACCCCCGGAATCGGCGATTCATTCGCGGCGTACAATCGCATGAGCACCACCGCGTCGGCGGTTGCGAGCACCTGCACAAAATCTTCGAACAATGATTGCAGTCGCGAAAAACGATGCGGTTGATGCACAATAATCAATCGCGACTTCGGCCACCCATCGCGCGCCGCTTGCATGGTGGCGGCCAATTCCGCCGGATGATGCGCGTAATCGTTCACCACCAACGGGCGCGCCTTGTGCAGAATTTGAAAACGCCGCTCGATCCCGCGAAATTTTCCCAGCGCACTCACCACGCGCTTGAACGAAATGTCGAGTAATTGCCCGACCGCAACCGCCGCCAACGCGTTGGCCACGTTGTGTTTGCCGGGCATGCGCAAACTCACGTTGCCCAGATTTTTCCCCAGATGTGTCACGGTGAATTGCAGCCGATCGCGCTCCTGAGAAATATTTTTGGCGGAATAATCGGCCGGTTCGTGCAATCCGTACGTCACCACCGGTCGCGTACTGTGCGCGCGCAAATTGCGTACTTCCGGATGATCCACACAACACACGACCGCACCATAAAACGGCACTTTTTCGGTGAACGTGTGATACGCGTCGCGCATATCCTGAAAGTTGCGATAATTTTCCATGTGCTCCGGATCGATATTCGTCACGACTGCAATCGTGGGATCGAGTTTCAAAAACGAGCGATCACTTTCATCGGCCTCGGCCACCAGAAAATTCCCTTTGCCAAGTCGCGCATTCGTGCGCCAACTATTCACGCGTCCGCCAATCACAATCGTGGGATCAAGTCCCGCACCCGCCAACACCTGCGCCACCAGCGACGTCGTCGTGGTTTTTCCATGCGTCCCCGCCACCGCAATGCCGTATTTCAATCGCATGAGTTCCGCCAGCATCTCCGCCCGCGGCACCACGGGAATCAAATGTTTGCGGGCCTCGGTCACTTCCGGATTATCTGGTCGCACCGCCGACGACACCACCACCACATGCACACCACGCACATTGCTCGCGCGATGCCCGACCGAAATTTTTGCGCCACGCCGCGCCAACCGTTGCGTCGTCGCACTCGATCGCACATCCGATCCGCTGACTTGATATCCCAGATTCATCAGCACCTCGGCAATCCCACTCATGCCAATCCCGCCAATGCCCACGAAATGCATGTGATGATATCGCTTAAACATGCGTAGCTCCCACACACACATTCACGACATTGTCCGCCGCATCGGGGCGCGCGAGGTCGTGCATCGCGGCGCGCATCGATTGCAGTCGCGGCACATCGCGCAGCAATCGCGTAACCTGCGTCGCCAATCGTTCCGCCGACGCGTCTTGTTCGCGCATGAGCAACGCGCCACCATTCGCCACGACTTCGCGCGCATTAATCTCCTGATGATTATCGGCAGCGGCCGGGAAAGGCACGAGAATCGCTGGAATCCCGGCGAGTGCTAATTCGGCAAGACTCCCCGCACCCGAACGCGAGATCGCCAGATGCACCTGCGGATAAATCGACTCCATCTGCTCAATGAACGGCAGCACTTCGGCGGAAATGTTGGCTTGCTGATACGCTGCGGAAATTTTTACACAATCGGCACTGCGTCCCACCTGATGAATCACGCGCACGTGGCCCGCCACCGATTGCAATTGTGGCAACATATCGACCACGAGTTCGTTAATGCGTCGTGCCCCTTGCGAACCGCCCATAATCAGCAACACCTGCGGCTCTGCTGCGGGCGCAGGATTCCCGCGCAGCGCCTCCACCACATTCGCGCGAATCGGCATGCCGGTGTCCACCACCTTGCGCGCCGGAAAATAGCGCGCCGATTCCGCAAACGTCGTACAGATTTTTTTTACGACGCGTGCGAGCAGGCGATTCGTGAGACCGGGCACACTATTTTGTTCATGAATCACCGTGGGAATGTTCGACAACGCCGCCGTGAGCACCAACGGCCCGGAAACATATCCGCCCGTTCCAATCACACAGTCGGGCTGCAACGCCCGCAGTATGCGGCGCGCCGCGGCGATGGCCTGCAACACCGTCCAGCAACTTTGCACGCGACGCAACCATCCCATCCCTTTCAGTCGCGCGGCGGGCATCGCATGAAACGGATAGCCTTCACTCGCCACCACACGCGCCTCCATGCCCGTTGCCATGCCCGCAAAATGAATCTCGGCGTCCGGAAGACGCGCCCGCAATCGTTGCGCAATCGCAATCGCCGGAAAAATATGTCCGCCGGTACCGCCCCCAACAATGAGCATGCGCATCGTCATGATTCAACCTGTCGCGCGGCGCGCGGCGTGCCGTACGTTGACACATTTAACAACACACCGACCGCCGTCATCGACACGAGCAATGAGGAGCCACCATAACTAATGAAGGGCAGCACCATGCCTTTGGTCGGCAGAATCCCCATCACCACACACAAATTCGCAATCACTTCCACACCGATCAGCAGCGTCACGCCCAACGCGAGATAACGGCCAAAGCGATCCGGCGCCCGCGACGCCACTGAAAACCCGCGCAGCGCAAACACCATGAACAACGACACGAGGACCACCATTCCAATCAATCCCAATTCTTCACCCAACACCGCGGCAATAAAATCGGTGTGCGCCTCGGGCAGATAAAATAATTTTTGTTGTCCCTCACCAAGGCCGCGCCCCCACACGCCGCCCTGATGAAACGACACCAACGATTGAATGATTTGAAATCCGGACCCGTAGCGATCGCTCCACGGATCGAGAAACGCGAGGATGCGCGCGCGCCGATAGGCGACACCCGCAATTGCGTAATACACCACCGGCAACGCCGCGAGCGTGATCGCCACCAGATGCACCAGCCGCGCCCCGGAGACAAACAACATGCACATCATGACGGCGCCCATCGTGCACACCGAACCCAAATCTTTTTCGCCGAGGATCAACACCATGAGCACACCACCCACGAGCAGATGCGGACAGACGCCGACGCCGAAGCGATCGAGTTTGCCCTCTTTTTTCTCGAGCGAGTAGGCGAGAAAACAGATGAACGCGACCTTCGCGAGTTCCGACGGCTGAAACGTGAGCGGCCCCACACGCAGCCAGCGCGCGGCCCCGCTGGCGACGCTGCGAAATCCCGGCACATACGTGAGCACAATCAGCACAATGCTCAGCCCGAGCAACGGGTACACCGCGCGTCGCCACCATCCGTACGGCACATTCGCTGCGGCAACCGCAAACAACGCGCCCAACACCACAAACACGATTTCCTTTTTGAGAAAATAATACGCATCGCCATACTGATCCGCCGCCAGCATCGCACTCGCGCTGTAGACCATCACGATCCCGCCCGCGATCAGCAGAATCGTCGTAATCAGCAACCAATAATCGAAATGGGTGCGGTTCATGATTGTCCCTATGTCCCTACGTCCTTACGTCCTTCAGAAAAATGCTTTGCCCATTTCACAAAGTCATCGCCGCGTTCGGCGTAGTTTTTGTATTGATCGAAACTGGAGCAGGCTGGCGACAATAAAACCACATCGCCCGGAGCGGCCACGTGGATGGCGTGTTGCACGGCGTCTTGCATTGTTTCGACCGCAATCGTTACGGCGCAATCCTGCAACGCCTCTGTAATGATGTGGCGCGCTTGTCCGATCGTAATGAGTTGCTTCACGTGCTGTCGCACCGGCTCACGCAAATCGTTGTAGCCCGTGCCTTTGTCGAGCCCGCCCGCAATCAAGATCACCGGCGCCGAAAACCCCGCGAGCGCTTGTGCGACCGCACCCACGTTCGTCCCTTTCGAATCATCCACAAAACGCACGCCGTTCCATTCGTGCACCAACTCACAGCGATGCGGCAGTCCGGCAAATGCGCAAATGGTTTGTTCAATGACGCGCGCCTCCACCCCATGCAACGCCGCCGCGCATCCCGCCGCCATCACGTTGTCGTGATTGTGCGCCCCGCACAGCCGCATCTGACGCAGATCCCACGTCTGCTCGCTATTTGGCAATTGCACCCGCACGCGTCCATCATTCCATTCGTCTCGCCGCACCCACACACAGCGCGCCCTACTTTGCGCACCAATTTTTTGCGCGACGACATCACTCGCCGCGACAATCAGCGTTTGTGCTGCGTCCAAACGATCGGTGAGTAATTTTTTCGCCGCCACGTACGCGTCGAAGCTGGGATAGTGATCGAGATGATCCGGCGTGATGTTCAAAAGAATCGTCGTCGCAGGATTCAGACTCAGCGCGCCTTCGATTTGATAACTGCTCACCTCCAACACAACAATTTCTGCATTCGCAACATCCGACATGAGATCGAGCAACGGGGAGCCAATATTTCCGCCCACCACCACGCGCCGTCCCGCCGCCCGAAAGATTTCGCCGAGCAATGCGGTCGTGGTGGTTTTTCCGTTGGTCCCCGTAATCGCAATAATCGGCACGGTGATTTCCCGCAGCGCGCATTCCATTTCATTCCAGATCGGAATCTCCGCCGCGCGCGCAGCCTGCAACGGCGCTATTTGCAGCGGAACACCCGGACTGGGAATGATCAGATCGGCGTTTTGAAAATCAGCGGTCGCATGCGCACCAAACCGATACGTGATGGAAAATGTATCCAATCGCGCCATCGCATCGCGCACCATCGACGCGTCACGCGATTCCGCAATCGTCACACACGCCCCGCGCATCGCCGCATACCGCGCCGCCGCCTCGCCGGATTTTCCCAGACCTACGACCAGAATTTTTTTGTTCGCCCATTCCATCAGAGTCATCTCAGTTTCAATGTGGTCAAACTCAACAGCGACAAGATCAGCGCGATAATCCAAAAACGCACGATCACGCGCGATTCGGGCCAGCCTTTTAATTCGAAATGATGATGCAGCGGCGCCATACGAAAGACGCGTTTGCCGGTCATCTTGAACGACGCGACTTGCACGATCACGGAAATCGTCTCGACGACAAAAATTCCGCCCGCGATCAGCAACAACATTTCCTGTTTGGTAATGACGGCGACGGTCCCCAACAGCGCGCCCAGCGGAAGCGAGCCGACATCGCCCATAAATACTTCCGCGGGATGCGCGTTGAACCAGAGAAATCCGATGAGTCCGCCCACCACCGCACCGCACAGCACCGCCAATTCGCCCGCACCCGGAATACCCATCGCGCCGTGCGGCACCGGTGCAAACGGAATCTGTAAATAGCGCGCGAGTGCAGCGTGACCGGTGACGTACGCGATCATGCCGTAGGTCATGAACACCATGATGCTCGGACCGGTGACGAGCCCGTCGAGTCCGTCGGTGAGATTCACCGCATTCGATGTACCGACAATCACGATCGCGCCGAACAGCACGTACCACCAGCCCAAGTTCGGCATCGCCAACTTGAAAAACGGTACCGCGAGATGACGATCGAAGGCGTAGACATCGAACAAAATTAACATCGCAAGTAGCGCCACGCCCAATTGCAGCGGAAATTTGTAGCGCGCGCGCAGCCCTTTCGGGTCGCGCAAAATCAGTTTGCGATAGTCGTCGTAAAATCCGATCAGACCAAACGCAAAACCGACCGCCACCGTAAACACCACGTAGAAATTGTCCCAGCGACCCCAAAGCACCAACGCAATCGCCACCGACAACCAGAGCAACAATCCGCCCATCGTTGGCGTTTTCTTTTTGTGCAGATGCGACGCCGGGCCGTCATCGCGCACCGTTTGCCAACATTGTCGTCGCGTCAGCCAATTAATGACACCGCGTCCACAAACGAGATACACCACCAACGCGGTCAGAATCGCCATAATCGTGCGAAAAGTGATGAATTGAAAAATACCGAACCCGACATACTGATGCGCGAGCGGTGCGAGCCAGTGATACAACATCAGCAGACTCCGATCTGTGTCTTTAAAAATTCCACGATCTGTTCCATCGCCATGCCGCGCGAACCCTTCACCAGCACGACATCGCCGGGCTGCACCGTGGCGAGCAGACTCGACTGCAACCAGTCGCGATCTTCCGGCGTGGCATATATTTTTTCACTCGGCATTCCCGCATCGGCGGCGCCGCTCACGACATTGTCGGCGTACGAACCCATCACGAACAAATGATCCACACCCGACGCCACCGCACGCCGCCCCAACGTCGCGTGACATTCGTCGGCCTGCTCGCCCAACTCCAGCATGTCGCCGAGCACCGCGAGAAATCGCCCAGCCCGCTTCGCCGCGCCCACCGTGCGCAACGCGGCCTGCATCGATTCCGGATTCGCGTTGTACGAATCGTTGATGACTTGCACACCGTTTTCGAGTTGCACGCGCTCCATGCGCATGCGCATCGGGCGAAACGTCGGCAGTAATTCCATCATGGCGTTCGGATCAATGCCGAGCGCAATGCCCACCGCCGTCGCCGCGAGCGCGTTCATGACATTGTGCGTACCCGGCACCGGAATCTGCGTGTGATATTCCCTGCCGAAAATGTAGAGTCGCAAATCCGTCCCCGTAAAACCTTCCGAGATCATACGACCGAATTGCACATCGCACGTGTTGCCCATGCCAAACGAAAGCACACGGCCCGCAAATCCGCTCGCCACCTGTGTCACCCACGGATCTTCCGCATTCACCACAATCGTTCCGGTACTGCGCATGTGCGTAAATAATTCACCTTTGGCCTGCGCCACATTTTCCACCGTGCGCAACGTTTCCAGATGCGCCGCGGTGACATTCGTGATGACACCAATGTCCGGCACCAAACAATCCGTGAGCGCCGCAATTTCTCCGGCGGCACTCATGCCCATTTCAATCACCGCGGTGCGGTGCGATTCGTTCAGCCGCAACAACGTGAGCGGCAGACCGATCAGATTGTTGAAATTGCCTTCCGTCTTCAACACCGCACCGCGTGATTGCGCGATACTCGCCACCATTTCTTTTGTGGTGGATTTGCCGTTGCTGCCGGTAATGCCAACATATTGCGCGCCGGTGTGTTGCGCTCGCCACCAATGCGCGAGTTGACCCAATGCGACCAGCGTGTCGGGCACTTGCAAAATCCACAGATCGCCCGCGGCCGCGCGCAGCGTGTCGTCGCAGCGCTGCACCAGACAACCCACCGCACCCGCCGATTTCGCCGCAGCAATAAAATTGTGCCCGTCGAAATGCGCACCCGCAATCGCGACAAAGAATTCCCGCGCCGCCAAATGCCGCGTATCGATCGCAATACCAGCCACCGGCGCATCAGCACCCCGCGCCACTATGCGGGCGTTCGTCGCGGCAAGAATGTTTTCCAGCGTCCACAACATTACACACTCCGGTTCACAAAAAATTCCTGCACAATTTCCCGATCATCGAAATGAAATTTTTCCGTACCGATGATTTGATAATCTTCATGCCCTTTGCCAGCGATCACGACGACATCGCCGGGTGCGGCCGACGTGAGCGCGCGCAAAATCGCGTCGCGACGATCCACCACAATTTCGTGCGCCACATCGGCGGACACCCCGCGCGCAATCTGCGCGACAATCGCCGCGGGATCTTCCGTGCGTGGATTATCCGAGGTCACGATCACCAGATCACTCGCGGCCGCGGCGACGCGACCCATGAGCACGCGTTTGCCCGCATCGCGATCGCCGCCACAACCAAACACCGTAATGAGCCGCGCCGTCGCGATCTCGCGCATCGTCGCCAACACATTTTCCAACGCGTCGGGCGTATGCGCGTAATCCACCACGACCGTAATATTTTCCGTGTCCGGCACGCGCTCCAAACGACCCGGCACGCGCACTACATCCGCCACACCGCGCGCAATCTGCGTCAGCGGGAGATGCATACCGCAACCCGCGGCGATCGCCGCCAAAATATTCAGGACATTAAATCGCCCCATGAGTGAGGAGCGAATCGCGATATCGCCCGCGGGCGTGCGCACCTGCATCGTGATCCCCGAGACATCCGAATGCCACTGCAACGGATACACCTCGCAGTGCGACGCGAAACCATACCGCAACACACGACCGGAATACTCCGCGATCAGCGCACTGCTCGCGGCATCTTCCGCATTCACCGCAGCAAACGTCGATTTCGCACTCGCCATCAGCAGCTCGGAAAATAAGCGCCGCTTCGCCTGCAAGTAGTCGTGCATGTCGGTGTGATAATCGAGATGATCCTGCGTGAGATTCGTAAAGATCGCGCCGTCGAACTGACACGCATCCACGCGATGCTGCACCAATCCGTGCGACGACACTTCCATGACGAGATCTGTCACGCCCGCATCGCACATGGCGCGACAGATGCGCTGTACCGTGACGGCATCGGGCGTTGTGGTGGTCGATGGCACTACACGATTGCCGAAGCGATAATTAATCGTGCCCATCACGCCCGGCACACGATTCGCGGCCTTCCAGATCGATTCGAGTAAATAGGTGAGTGTGGTTTTTCCATTCGTTCCCGTCACCCCAATCACGCACATTTTTTCCGTCGGTTGTTCAAAAAATGTCGCGGCCAATTGCCCGAGCGCAATGCGCGTATCGGCGACTTCAATGCAGGGAATATTTTTCGGCACCGTCACCGCGCGTTCCACCACGACAGCGACGGCACCGCGCGCAATCGCATCATCCACGAGCGCATGCCCATCGCGCGTCGTTCCACGAATCGCCACAAACAATGCGCCCGGAATAACATCACTCGTATGACTCGCAATCGCACTGACCATCAGCGTCTGCTGGCCACTCATCGCACGCACAGTAATATTTTTTAATTTCGCATTGTGCATTTTACATTTTTCATTTTGCATTGGCCGTCACTTTGGCATCGCAAACTCGACTTCAACACTCCGCTCGGCTGTCAGCACTTGTCCGGGCGCCGGATGTTGTGCGATGCCCACCCCCGCCCCTTTGACTTGCAACGGCAGCGCGACTTCACCCGCCAAACGAATCACCTGTCGCATCGACAAACCGGTCAGATTCGGCACCGTGACCTGTCCGGTGGCACTTTTCACAAACGCACGATCGATAATTTCTGGCGCAACATCTACGGATTTCGCGATCGACTTTTTTTCGCTCGCGTTCGTCACTGCAATCTGTGTTGGCAGTGGCGCGTTGTGATTGTCGGTCAGAATCACCGGCGTGCCACTCGCGGGCACTTCCAGATATTGCAGCGTCGCCTCGACCACTTCGCGAAACACCGGTGCGGCAATCACACCACCGAAATGACCGCCTTTCGGTTCGTCGAGACCGACGTACACCACAATGCGCGGTGATTCGATGGGCGCCATCCCCACAAACGACGCGAAAAATTTCCCGGCGCCATACCCATGATGACCCTCTTCCACTTTTTGCGCCGTCCCGGTTTTTCCACCGACCCGATACAACGGCGAATCCGCTTTGATTGCGGTTCCGCCCGGCTCCACCACGCGCCGCAACAGCGCGCGCATCGTGGCCGCGGTCTCCGGGCGAATCACTTGGCGCACCATCTGTGGTTCGGTGTTCAGCACCGATTTGCCATCGCGCCCCACAATTTGTTGCACCACATACGGCCGCATGAGCGCGCCGTTATTCGCAATCGCCTGGAACGCCATCGCCATATGCAGCGGCGTGACCGACACACCCTGACCAAACGCAATCGTCGCAAACTCCACCGGCTGCCAGTGATCCTCGCGGCGCAGCGTGCCTGCGACTTCGCCAGGCAATCCCACGCCCACGCGACTGCCAATGCCAAAATCGCGCAACGTTTTTGCCACGCGCTCGCGCCCAATTTCCTGAGCCACTTTGAACGCCCCAATATTACTCGACACCTTAATAATGTCGGCGACCGACAACAGCCCGTACGGATTATGATCGTGCAACACCGCACTACCAATTTGAATATGCCCGTTTTCACAGTTAAAACGGCGATTCGGATCCATTCCCGCATCGAGCGCGGCCGAGACCACCAACACTTTAAAAGTCGAACCCGGTTCGATCGTGTCCGTCACCGATCGATTGCGCCACGTGTCTTGCGCATAGCGCGAATAATCGTTGGGATTAAACGTGGGCTGATTCGCCATGGCGAGAATTTTTCCGGTCGGCACGTCGACCACAATCGCCACCCCACCCTTGGCACTCGCTGCTTCCACCGCGCGCTGCAATGATTGTTCGGCGGTGTACTGAATGAATTTGTCGATCGTGAGCGTCATGGTGCCGACGTCATCTTGTTCACCGAAACTCACGGGCGAAAAATAGACGCGGCCCCGCGCATCGCGCTGGTACACGACATCCTGGCCATCGCTGTGCAAATATTTATCGTACGCCAACTCCACTCCGGCCAGAGGTTCGGCATCATATCCCACCGCGCCGAGCAGCTGACTCGCTAATTCGCCGTTCGGATACACACGCAAACTTTCTTCCACGAAGTGCACACCCGGCAACGACAACGCGCGCAATTTTTCCACCGCGCTCACCGGCACACGCCGCCGGATCCACGCGAATTTTTTTCCGGGACGCAGACGATGCACAATTTCTTTGCGTTCATTACCAAGCGGAAAAACATCATTGATCGCATTCACCGTGGCCGCCGGATCCGCCACGGCGGAGGGATCGGCAAACATCGACGTAATCGGCACACTCACCGCCAATTCGCGACCTTTGGCGTCGGCAACTTTTGCGCGCCGCCGCGAGGTCGGAATCACCGCCTGATATTGTCGCTTCGCAATCCACTGCAAATTATCTTGCGCCGAGACATGCAGATGCACCGCGCGCGCCACGACCACAGAAAATCCGCCGAGCAACATCAACGCGACACATCCCATGCGCATGCGCATCGAGCGTTCGACCTGCGCGGTGCGATCCACGGGACCGTTCATGGTCGGACCTCCGGTCCGTGTGCACGCACGACAATAATTTGTCCCGCCACCGGCGCCACCATTCCCAATTCATCGCGCGCAATTTTGGTGAGCCGCTCCACCGATTTCATCGAGGCGTTCACCGTCGCGGAACGATCAATCGATTTACCCAATTCCTCCGTGCGCCGTTGCATATCGGTGAGCCGGTACCGCATTTTCAACACTTCCATGCGCGACCACACTTGCGTGATACTGAGCACGGTAGCGAGCAACAACAAACTGAGCACGCGCCGCAACCAGCGATTCTTCATCGCCTGCTCGCGCCGTCCGATCGATTCCCCACGCACCCCGCGCGACACCCCCCCCGACGACGACTGGAGCGCGGATTTTTTTTGCGGCAGAGCGACCGCCGCCGAGGTGCGTGTCATGCGCGCCTCGCCAACACGCGCAACTTCGCACTCCGCGCGCGCGGATTGATTTCGATTTCTGTGTCGGAGGGCATGATCGGACGTTTCGTCTGCACAGAAAATTCGCCAGCGCGGGTTTGCGCCAGCGTTCGAAAACGATGTTTCACCAAACGGTCTTCCAATGAATGATAACTAATGATCGCCAGACGCCCGCACGGCGCCAGCAATTCCGGGGCGACGTCCAACAACTGTTCCAACTCTTCGAGTTCGCGATTCACCACAATGCGCAGCGCCTGAAATGTTCGTGTGGCTGGATCGATTTTTCCCGTATGCACCGCACCGCGCACGCCCACACTCTCGCGCACCACCTGTGCCAAATCGGTCGTCTCGACAAACGGCGCACTCGCACGACGCGCACAAATCGCGCGCGCAATCCGTCGCGATTTGCGTTCTTCTCCATACAAATAGATCAGATCGGCTAATTGCGATTCGTCGGTCGTGTTCACCAGATCGGCCGCGGTCGCGGTTTGCGAGCGATCCATGCGCATGTCGAGCGGACCAACTTGTCGAAAACTAAAACCGCGCTCTGCAACATTCAGGTGTCGACTCGACACTCCAAGATCCGCGAGTACGCCGTGCATTTTTTCATTTTTTTTGATGGCGAGTTGGCGCACGCCCGCGGCAAATGCCACGTGCATCGATGTAAAACGCGCGCCAAAACTTGCAAGGCGCGCGCTGGCTTGTTCAATGGCGTCTGTGTCTCGATCGATTCCGATCACCCGATCGTCCTTTCCACTCGCCTGCAACAACGCTTCCGCATGTCCGCCGTCGCCCAATGTGCAATCCAAAAAAATCCGCGGACCCTGCGCATCACCACCACACACCAGCCACTGCACGATTTCATGACAGAGAACCGGAAGATGATGAATCTCGGACGACACTCACAACCCCAAATCGGCGAGTTTGTCGCCCATGCTGGCCAACGCCTCTTGCGCGGTTGCAAATACGGTTTGCCAACGTTCCTTCGCCCAGATTTCCAATCGACGCGTCGTACCGACCAACACGACATCGCGCTCGATCGCGGCATATTCGCGCAAAGTCGGCGGCAACACAATTCGCCCCACTTTATCGATGGGGCATTCCATTGCGCCCGAGATAAACACGCGTTGAAACGCCTTCACCTCTTCTTTGAATTGCGGCAGCGCGGCGATTTTGTCTTCCACGGTTCGCCATTCCGCGACCGGATACGCCCACAAACAGTTGTCGAAATTGGTAATCACGAGACGATCGTCGTAATGGGTGGACAAGACCTCACGGAAACGCGATGGGATGGAGAGTCGCCCCTTGATATCCAGTGCATGTTCAAATCGGCCCCGAAACATATTATTTACCTGTAGTTACAATTCATCCCACTTCATCCCACTTTGTGGGCAAAATAAGGGAATTCATGGGTATCGTCAAGAAAATAGCCGTGTAAAATGTTGAAAAATCATGATTTTTGGACTTTTTGCGGCTATTTTGGCGGCGACAAAATCCCGTGACGAACCGGACAGATAGATGCCGTTTCAAAAATTTAATTGAGGGGTCGCATTATAAGTGATTGATAAAAATTGTGTTCTATAATACCAAATTTTAAGGAGACCTCATGGAGCAAATACCGAAAAAATCGCATCACAAAAAAACGATTCACACCATTCGGGCCACCCTCACCAAAACATTGCAGCCGCGTTACCTGACGATCAGCGACGATTCCGCGCAACACGCCGGGCACGAGGCTTCGCAAACGCATGGTGGTGGCCACTTTGCGGTCATTATTGTCGCCGCATGTTTTGTTGGAAAATCGAAAGTGGAAAGACACCGAATGGTGTACGATGCGCTGGGACGAACACTCCCGCCAGAAATTCACGCCCTACAGATCACCGCGCACAGTCCAGAGGAAACCAGCACGGCCTGACACAAACATCGTTGCCCAACGCAAAGCGGTTGGTTGCAAGCAAACGACTTGCAACCAACCGCCGCACAAGACCCATTATTCAATTGCAAAAATTACCAACGCCGACCGCACCCACCTACATCGTGATCACGGTTACCCCAGTTCCCCCAAGGAGAGCTATAATCGCTGTTATCGGCCGATCTAAACCCACCCACGGAACTTCTGCCCGCGCCAGCGGGAGCGACATATTCGCTTTTCCCCGTATACACATCGTCAGCCACCACGGTAGTTTGTGATTTTGGTTGCGATTTTGCCGCGGTGGTCTGTTCCGGCTGAACACACCACTGCACTCCAAATAACTTATAACACTTTACTGGATCGGACATGAACGACCTCCCTCACGTTGACCGCGGAAATGCCCAAGGCACCCGCGGTGGGTTGAAATGAAAAAACTCAGATTATTCTGATTGTGTGGTTCGGTCCCCAGATCGTCTTCGTGGGAGAGGAAGAGACTTACGGTTGAGAAGGGACGTGGTAACTGCGCATTCATTAACTTGTCGAGTGGTTTATGATGACTGGGCGCTTATTGTCAAACAAAAATAGCAAGCGATATGATTTTTTTGTATAAGGCCCGCATGATTCACATCGGTCCCTATGCAATTCAATCACTTAACACGGGCGCATTCGCCCTCGACGGCGGGGCGATGTTTGGAATTATTCCCAAACCGCTCTGGGAAACACGCCTCCCACCAGATGACCGCAATCGCATCAGCATGAATTTGCGCTGCCTCTTGCTCCAGGGAGCGATCGACGGCGCGATCCGAACGATCCTCATTGATACCGGCATGGGGAATAAATGGGACGCGAAAAGCATCGATATATATCGCATCGACCAGAAAGTGCCGTCTTTATTGGATCAGCTGACGGCACTAGGCATCGCAGCCGACTGCGTCACCGACGTGATTCTCACGCATCTGCATTTCGATCATGCGGGCGGCGCGACCATGCGCACCGCCAACGGCCAGATCGTTCCCACATTTCCCAATGCAACATACTATGTCCAAGCCGAGCATCTGGCATGGGCGAAAAATCCGACATTAAAAGATCGCGGGAGTTTTATGCCGCACGATTGGGAATCGTTGCTCGCAAATCAGCAACTCGTGACCATCGACGGCGCGCAGGAAATTTTGCCGCACATTCAGTGTTACCTTAGCAACGGGCACACCACCGCCATGCAACATCCGATCATCGCCGACGACCGCACCACACTGTTTTACGCCGCCGATTTATTTCCGACGAGCGCACATCTGCCCGTGCCATGGGTCATGGGCTACGATATTCGCCCGCTCGACTCGATCACCAATAAATCGCACATTTTGGCGCGCGCGGTCGCGGAAAATTGGATCATTGCCTACGAGCACTGCCCGCTCAGGGCCGCCAGTCGTGTGGTCAAGACCGAGAAGGGATTTGCGTGTGGTGAATCTGTTGCGCTCTGACCCTGCACTGCCCTCACCGCTGGCCGTGATCGCACTCTGGTTCGCCACCATGTTGCTGCAGATTCCGGTCGGGTTTTTCATGCAACGGGGGAATTTTTGGTCGGGGATTTTTCTCGGTCAAATTGTTGCGGTCGCCACACCCACATTGCTGTTTCTGCATTATGGTCGCTATCGACGCGACGCCATCATTCCGCTGCCCGCTCTACATCCCATGACGATCGTCACCATTGCACTCGGCACGATGGTCATCACCATGATGTCCGAATCCGCCGCACACCTGACGCAACGCTGGTTGCACGCCGCGCCATTATTTGAGGACGAATTTCTGGAAACGATTCGCGTACATTCGTTTGCAGAAGCGCTCTACAAAATTCCGCTCCTCGCACTCATTCCCGCCTGCGTGGAAGAGTTGCTGTTTCGCGGTGTGTGTCAGACGAGTTTCGTCGCCGCGTATGGCGTGCGGTGGGGCCTTGTCCTCACATCCGCGTTGTTCGCACTGTCGCACGCGAATCTTTGGTACGCGCATCTGTATTTTGCACTCGGTGTGTACTTAGGCGTACTCCGCCAACGCGGGCGCAGCCTCTGGTGGCCGGTCATTGCACACTCGGTGAATAATGCGTGGACACTATATCTGAAAAGCGCGCTTTGAACGACGTCGCCGGGGACCGGTCGCCAGTTACTGCAATGCACTCACTTGCTGTTGCTGTTACCGGCGACTGACGACTGGCGACCGGCGACGCTTTTTATTCTGTTACCGGCGACTGGCGACCGGAGACGCTGTTCATACGAACCTTCACCGATCCTTGTCGCACAAATCCCAACACCTGCGCGGCGTGTTGCGAGACATCGATGATGCGACCGCGCACGAACGGACCGCGATCATTCACGCGCACCACGGCTTTTTGTTGATTGGAAAGATTGGTCACCTGGAGCCGCGTTCCAAACGGCAACGTGCGATGCGCGCAGGTCATGTCGTTCGGATTAAATCGCTCCCCACTCGCCGTGCGCCGCCCGCGAAATTCGCGACCGTACCACGACGCCATGCCGGTGGCCTGGTAATGCATGGTGGGCGCGGATTTTTCGTGATGATGTTGTGCATGTGATGCTGTCCGCTGCGTCGCGCAGGCCTGGCACAACACCAATGCAAAAAGGAAGAATAGTATTTTGCATTTTTCATTTTGCATTGCTAGACCCTTCCGCATGAGCACGTTGCGCAAACCACCTCGCCTGTTACCCGGCGATACGGTCGCCATAGCAGCCCCGGCAGGCGCGGTGAAGTCGGAAGATATTGCACCCGGGATTGCCATGTTGCGAGCGGCGGGATTCGTGGTGCGTATCGATGATTCGCTGTTCGAACGCCATCGCTATTTTGCGGGCACCGATACGCGGCGCGCCGCGGAACTCGTCCAATATTTGCTCGATCCCACGGTCAAGGCCATTATTTGTGCACGCGGCGGCTACGGCACGCAACGTGTCGTCACACAATTGCAACCGGAACTCTTCACCGCCCAACCCAAGATTGTCGTGGGCTACAGCGACATCACCGTGTTGCAGGCGTGGTTGTATCGACACTGTCAGTGGGTCGGATTTTATGGTCCGTCGGTGCGGCAACATTTATTACCAAGCGCACCCGCAGAAAATTTGGCGTCGTTGCTCGCGGTGTGCAGTCGCACCGACGCGATTGGGACGTTGCCCGCCAACCATCTGCGCGTGATTCGCCCCGGCACCGCGGAAGGCGTATTGGCGGGCGGCTGTCTCACACTCGTGCACAGCGGGATTGGGACATCATATGAATGGCCGCTCGACGGCAGTATCTGTTTTCTCGAGGATCGCGGCGAAAAAATTTACGCGCTCGATCGCATGTTGACGCACCTGAAAGACGCGGGTGCGTTTCGAAATGTTGCTGGAGTTATTTTCGGATCGCTCGTGCTGTCGCGCGAAGAAACCGCACCGCAGGAACTCGACACCATGCTCGCCGAAATCTTTGCCGACTTCCACGGCCCGGTGCTCGCTGGTTTCCCGGCGGGTCATTGCGATCCGTTTATTACGTTACCTTTGGGATGCCACGCTCGTTTGACATCCGAACCCGCCGCACTCACTATTTTGGAAGGCGCGGTGGTGTAAATGCATCGAATCGACCACATGATGTCGCAGGCCATCGCGGATGGAATATTTCCGGCAGCGGAATTACTCATCGCGAAAGACGGTGGCATTCGTCATCATCATCACTACGGCGCAGCACAGCGCGGCACGCGATTCGACATTGCCTCGCTCACCAAACCCATCGCCACCGCCACGCGCGCGATGCAACTCACGGCGATCGGAAAATTTTTGCTGCGCGCCCGTCTGGGCGATGTGCTGCACGATGCCGCACACAGTCCGCACGCGCACACCACGATGCAACAACTCTTGAGTCACACCGCCGGTCTGCCCGCGTGGCGACCGTTCTACGAAGCGATGCCGCGCGATATTGTCGCTACCCCGGAAGGCCGGGCGTGGTTGATTGCGCAAGTGCTCGCGGAACCAGCAACCGCAGCGCCTGGTAGTCAGGCACTCTACAGCGATCTCGGATTTATTCTGCTCGGCGCAGTGCTGGAACAGATCGACGGTCGTTCGCTCGACGCACAATTTGCCGATGACATCGCCGGACCACTCGGTTTGACCGACACCGGATTTCGCGCGTTCGTGCGCACACCACACGCACCAGTCGGCATGCGCTGCGCTCCCACCGAAGACTGCGCGTGGCGAAAAAAAATCGTGCACGGCGTCGTGCACGATCAAAATTGTTACGCCATGGGTGGCGTGGCTGGACACGCCGGACTCTTCAGTACCGCCACCGATCTGCACGCCTTCGTGCATCAATTTCTCACCTGCGCGCACGGCCACAGCAGCTGGCTCGACGCAGCGATCATCGCACAATTTCTCGACTTCACGCATCTCGGTACGATTCGCGACGCGAGTCACTTGTGCGGATGGGACACCCCCAGCTTCACCAATTCGCAGGCCGGAAAATATTTCTCGGCACGCAGCATCGGCCATTTGGGATTCACGGGGTGTTCACTCTGGATCGATCTCGAAAAAGACTGGTGGGTCATTTTGCTCACCAACCGCGTACATCCGCGCGCCGACAACAGCGCCATCAAAACCTTTCGCCCGCAATTACACGATGCGATTGCCGCAGCACTCGGTTTGCCATGAATCGTCGCCGACATTCGTGCGCAATAATTTTTCCTGCAACCGTTCCCGCACCGCCGGCCATTCACTCGCCACGATGCTATAGTACACCGTGTCGCGCACGCGGCCGCTGTCCGTGATCATGTGCTGGCGAAAAATTCCCTCTTCTTTGGCGCCGAGACGCGCAATCGCGGTGCGCGATCGCGTGTTAAGTGCGTCGGTCTTGAGCTCGACACGAATGCATTCGAGGGTTTCGAAGGCGTGGCGCAACATGAGGAGTTTCGCTTCGGTGTTGATCGCGGTGCGTTGCCACGGTCTGGCAATCCACGTCCACCCAATTTCCACACTGCGATGCGCCATGCGAATATTCGCAAAGCGCGTACTTCCAACAACACGTTGCAATTTTTTTTCGATCGTGACGAACGGCAACGCGACGCCGCGCGATTGTTCTTCCAGCGCACGCACAATGTAATCGCGCATCGCGGCCGGCGTCAGCACGGTTTCGGTCGTCCACTGCCACAACGTTTCGTCGCAACCGACCGCACACAAATCATTCAGATGCACCAACGTGAGTGGTTCCAATCGAACGAACGTTCCGTCCAACACGACATCATTTTTCACACGGCAGCCCTTCCGCTTCCCAACCACACTGCACAATCGCGCCAGTCGCGGGATCGCGGCGACCGCAGAATCCGCCGTCGATGGTGGCAAGATTGGCGTACCCATTGTCGGCCAGCACCTCACACGCCGCCCGCGAGCGCCCGCCCGCCTGACATCCAACGACGAGCGATTTACTCACCGCGATTTTCATTTTGGCGTCGGCCAGAAAATTCGGATTGACCGCAAACCCATTACTCGAGGAAATTTTGAGTGGCACATTCACCGCGCCCTTCGCATGCCCGCGCGAAAATTCTTCGGGCGTACGTACATCCAGATACACCGCGCCCTCTTGCATGCGCGCAAATGCCTCTTTCGGTGTGATCGTGTCGAACATAGGTTCTCCTTTATGATAAAAAATCCCCCACCCAGCACGCTCGCCTACCCGGCGATCATTTTTCGTCCCACGGTGCAAAACCGATGGGGCGTTTTTTCTTTGCGACTGGTGGCATCATCAACTCACGGATGGCATCAAAAACCACTCTGAACTGCGCATCATATTTTCTTTCGAGTGCCAAAAATTTCTTGGAGAGCTCCGCATGACTTGCCAACATGTGACGCAACTGTACGAAAGCACGCACAACAAAAACACTCATTTCGACGGCCCGATCCGTGTTGAGAATTGACGCCGCCATAATGGCTCCGTGCTCAGTAAACACGTTGGGCAGCACCGAAGAAAATTTGAGGCGAGCGAGGTGGTCGCAATTTGCGACCACCTCTGTTTTTTCATTCTCGGTGAGTTGAAACATGAAATCCGCAGGAAAACGCTTTTGATTCCGCCGCACCTGCTCATTCAAGCGTTTGGTGGCAACACCATACAAAGCAGCAATATCCGCATCCAACAGCACTTTTTGACCACGAATCAGCAAAATTCGTTGCGTGACATACTCCGTGGGAACAACCAGATTTTTCCCAGACCGTTTCATAACCATCGTTTAACAAAGGTTTGTGCGGAGTGTAATCAAAAAAATCCCCACCGACCACGCTCGCTCGCCGTGTGACGAGGTACGAGTGACCGGTGGGGCAGAGCGCTCTTCGGTTGGGCGTTTGCCTGCGCCTCAACCCGGGTGATCGATCGGGACTCCCTTCATGCACGCTCCGCATGTCCGTAGAAATGCGGATTCCGGCGTGAAGCTTTTGACTCCGTAGGGAGTGCTGGGCCGGCGCCACGCCGCGACAACCGACATTGTTGTTGCGATTGCCGGGCTCGTTGTGGTTGCGGTAGGCAGAGCGGAGATAGTGGGTTTGATGATTGGCCCACGACCCACCCCGCACGACCCGTTAATGATCGATCCCCCGTCATACTAATGGGAATCGCTACTCAATCACCGCCTCATTGACAAGCCACGTTTTGCGCACGACCATTTTTTTTGGAATGGTAAAAAGTGAAAAGGGAAACAGCGTAACACAGGTTTTTAGGAGTCCTGGGCCGGCGCCACGCCGCGACAACCGACACCGACGAAGCGACCGCCGGGCCCGAAGGGGTTGCGGACGGCAGAGCGGAGATAGAGGGAAGGAAGACTGGCCCACGACCCACCCCGCACGACCCGGCGTGTGCCGGTTTTCGATCCAGTGGGATTGATCAAATGCCCAGCTGCATATGCGGCTTGCCAATCCAACACCCATTGCCACACATTCCCG